>Ga0193716_1002487_pt1 | contig 10348 bp, 9 predicted proteins | sample U2c1metaG_FD_145901 | JGI IMG/M metagenome (GOLD analysis project Ga0193716, IMG submission 145901) | Soil microbial communities from a riparian zone of the East river system, Colorado, United States - U2c1 | ecosystem: Environmental > Terrestrial > Soil > Riparian zone | place: USA: East River...
CCCCCCACCACTCCCCAATCTAATTGATCCACAACTTCCTAAACTCCGCCGAATCCCCATTAAAAACATCAAAATCAACCCTCGTCAATATCCCATTCACGCGCCCCGCCTCACTATGCTGCCAGAAAGCCCAGTCCCGGTAGATGCTGGGACGCTCCTTTTGCAGATAATGGGCGATCCATAACGGATATCCGTCAAAGTCGTCTTTCAGATACTGTTTGTAAAAATCCACATTGGTGTAGATGATCGGCATGACATGATAATGGTCCTGTATCGTCTGCAACCACTCCTTCGCCCTGGCTCGCAGCTTGTCCGGTGACACGCCATATGTTTGTTCGATATCCAGGACTGGCGGCATATCCCCCGGCAACAACTCCACCGAATTGATGAAGTTTTCCGCCTGCGCCTTCCCGCTCTTCGTAGCCAGAAAGAAATGATAGGCACCCCTGGCCAGCCCCGCATCCTTTGCTTTCTTCCAGTTCCGCTGGAAATAAGCATCCTCATTCCCAAGCCCTTCTGTCGCCTTGATAAAAGCAAAACTCATCTGCACACTCCCCACCTTCATGTCTTTTACAGACGACCAGTCGATAACATCCTGGTATTTCGAGACATCGATGCCATGTATGCTATAATTGGTGGGAATCTCGATCCCAAACTCCGGATAACGTATAAAATGCGACCTCCTTTCCTGCCACCAGTCATAAGCGACAAAACAGAACATGATCAGCACTGCGGCAGTGAGGGTGAAGAGTACGATTTTCCAGGCTGTATGTTTCCGCGTATTTATTGGCATGCCAGGTACAAACATAATTTACTATTTTTATATTTTATAGCTTCCATGCCCGATTTTAACCGGAACGATACGATTAATTTATTGTCCAAACTCACAGGAAAACGCTTGTGGAACGGAGTAAAAGTTTTAAGCAGCTATTATCTGAGCAAATGGACGAAAAGGGCCGTACAATGGGGCTACCCCGTCTCTATTTCCTTCGAACCGACCACTTCCTGTAACCTTCGCTGCCCGGAATGCCCCAGTGGCCTTCGCGCCTTTACCCGGCCGACAGGCATGCTCGCGGACAGCTTTTTTCGCCAGACGATAGACCAGCTTTCAAAAGACCTGCTCTACCTGGTCTTTTATTTTCAGGGCGAACCCTACCTCAACCCCTCTTTCCTGGATATGGTCGCCTATGCGTCGGCAAAGGGGATCTACACGGCCACCTCGACAAATGCCCATTACCTCAACGACAGCAATGCAAAAAGGACAGTGGAGAGCGGCCTCGATCGCCTCATCATTTCAATTGACGGCACCACGCAGGACGTTTATCAGCAATATAGGGTAGGAGGCAAGCTGGAAAAAGTGCTGGAAGGAGCCCGCAACATCGTCAAATGGAAAAAAGAATTGAAAAGCAAGACCCCCTTTATATTTTTCCAGTTCCTGGTGGTCCGGCCCAACGAACACCAGCTCGAAGACATCCGCAGCCTCGCAAAAGAGATCGGTGTCGACCAGGTCCGGTTCAAGACCGCCCAGGTCTATGACTATCAGAACGACCCCAACGGGCTGATTCCGACAAAGACAAAGTACAGCCGCTATAAAAAGAACGACGCCGGAGAATTCATTCCAAAAAATACCCTGGAGAATCACTGCTGGCGCCTCTGGCACGCCACCGTCATCACCTGGGACGGATTGGTCGTACCCTGCTGCTTCGACAAGGATGCACAACATCCATTGGGCGACCTGAAAGGCAAACCCTTCAAGGAGATCTGGCACAACGAAAAATATGTCGAATTTCGCCGGCAGATCCTGCAAAGCCGGAAAAACATCGACATTTGCGCCAATTGCAGCGAAGGCACCACCGTTTGGGAAGACTGACGACAAAAAAATAGCACATGCCACTATCAGCATCCGCACTCAGCCGGCTTGAATTTCAACACCAGACCATCCGCGAGTTGATCCGCAATACCAAGGATCCCAATTTCCCGCCAACACTGGCAAAGACATTGGAACAAGTGCTTGCCGATATAGATGAACAACGCACCACGATCATCACCACACTAGTCGCCATGGACGACACCACCCTTGCAAGAAACGGCATCCATCCAAAATATGGCCGCTTCTCCATAAAAGAATGGGCCGAATTTTTCCTGCTCCACGAGGCACATCACATGTATACGATCTTTACGTACATTTATACCTGACACTGAACCATGGCACTTGAAAACGAAATAAATCAACGGAAATTCCGCACCGAGTATCAGAAAGCGAGGATCAATATCATTTATACCTTTAACTGGCTTTCGGAAAAGGTCGGCTCCTTTTTTGAGGAATCGGATATCACTCCGCAGCAGTTTAATATCCTGCGTATCCTGAGAGGAGAAGGCAAGGCCCTTTCTACAATGCAGATCCGCCAGCGGATGCTCGACAAGATGAGCGATACCAGCCGCATCGTCGACCGCCTCGTAAAAAAAGGACTGGTGAAGAAATCCCCCAATGCAGAAGACAGACGCCTCGTCGACGTCGTCATCACGATCAAGGGGAAAAAACTCCTCGAGAAGATAGACCCTTTCGAAGATGAGGCGGACAAGTTCATGAGCAGCCTCTCGGAAGAAGAGACAAAGACCCTCAACATCCTGCTCGACAAGCTGCGTAACGTTTCAACCCTGCTTCTCATCGCGATCGGAATGCTCCTGCCAGCGTTGAGCTTTGCCCAATCGCCCCCTCAGCCAGCTCCCCGGCCTGACACGCTTCCCACAGCAACGCAGGCGGTCCAGTCCATTGCGTCTGCCCCTCAGCCGGCTGTTTTTCCCCTCGTCCTGTCCCAGTCAAAACCTAAATATGAGTTACGTGCTGCCTGGATAGCTTCAGTAGAAAATATAGACTGGCCGTCTCGGAAAGGCCTGCCCGCCGACAGCCAGAAAGCCGAGTTCATCCGCCAGCTGGATATGCACAAACGCAATGGCATGAACGCCGTTGTCGTTCAGATCAGACCCGCCGCCGACGCCTTTTACCCGTCTCCGTATGAGCCCTGGAGTGAGTGGCTGACTGGCGTTCAGGGCAAGTCCCCATCACCCTGGTACGACCCTCTGCAATTCATGATCGAAGAGACACACCGAAGGGGCATGGAGTTTCATGCCTGGTGTAATCCTTACCGCGCGGTAAAAACGATAGGCAGGTCGTCTGTCGCTCCCGATCACGTCACCCGCCGTCACCGCGACTGGTTCGTGCGTTTTCAGAATACCCTGTATTTTGACCCGGGTAATAAGGAAGTACAACAATACGTCACGACGGTCATCAGGGACATCGTTCACCGTTATGACATCGACGCCCTCCACTTCGACGACTATTTTTATCCCTATGAGATTGTTGAAGGAAGCCCCACCCGCGACTTCCCCGACAAATCTACCTATGCTAAATATGGCGACGGAATGACAATTTCCGACTGGCGGCGCAGTAACGTGGATTCGGTCATCCTGAGTATCAGCAAGGCCATCAAGGAAGAAAAACCTTTCTGTAAGTTCGGCATCAGCCCTTTCTGCGTCTGGCGGAATAAAAGCAGGGACCCGGATGGCAGCGATACCCAGGCCGGTGTAACAAATTATGACAACCTCTACGCAGACGTCCTGCTCTGGATGAAGAATGGATGGATCGATTATGTCGCCCCGCAGCTCTACCTGGAGATCTCTTACACAAGGGCTTCCTATGCCGTACTTGCCGATTGGTGGGCCCATCATTCCTATGGACGGCACTGTTATGTCGGCATCGGTATTTATAAGGCCGGCACCAATGCCGCCTGGCGCAACCCCGACGAGATCCCCCACGAGATCCAGATCATGCGCAACTACCCCGAGATCCAGGGAGCTATCTACTTTAGCAGCACCTCCTTCGTACACAACCCCAACGGCTGGTGTGACAGCCTGAAGAATAATTATTATAGTTATCCCGCACTCATCGCACCCATGCCCTGGATCGACTCCACCCGGCCGCATGAGCCCGTCTTCCGCACGGAATATAATCAGAAGGACCTCTCCGGCACAGCCTGGCTATCGAAGGGTTCTCCGGAAGACGCACTGCGGGGATACGCCGTCTACCGCACCGATTCGGCAACCCAATGTACAGACTCCCTCCGGGCCTTCGAATTCATTCCATATGATGCCGTAGCCGGGTTTACGGTTCATGGAGGAAGATCAGAGGAAAAGGGGAAACCGGAGTATTACTATATCACCGCAGTGAGCCGGAACAATATGGAAAGCAAGGCGGTTCCGCTACTTTTAGGAGCAGCCGAACTCGGACTCGCACCTCAAGCGACTTCGCAGGCTGCTCGTCGGTCGCCGACCGACAATAAAATAGAACATTAGCCATGGCTTGCCATGGCGTAATATGTACTTTTGTACAAAAACAAATTCTTTAAAATATGCCTGGATTTGAATTATTCGGCCCGGAAGAACGCAAAGAGGTCAACGATGTCCTCGAAACCGGTATCCTGATGCGATATGGCTTCGATGGCCCCCGCAAGGGTATTTGGAAGTCCAAAGAGCTGGAAGCGGCTATTTGCCAAACCATTGGCTGCAAGTATACACAACTGGTCTCCAGCGGCACTGCCGCTCTCACAACAGCGCTCACAGCCCTGGGCATCGGCGTAGGTGACGAGGTTATCATGCCTACATTTACTTTTGTGGCCAGCTTCGAGTCCGTCCTCAGCGTCGGCGCAGTCCCCATCCTGGCTGATGTGGATGAAACCCTGACCCTGCAGCCGGATGCCGTCCGCCGGGCCATCACACCCCGTACCAAATGCGTTATGCCCGTGCACATGTGCGGCGCCATGGCCGACCTCGACGCCCTGATGCAGATCTGTAAAGAGCACAACCTGATCCTCCTCGAAGACGCCTGTCAGAGCTTTGGCGCGAAATACAAGGGAAAGTTCCTGGGAACGATAGGCCATGCCGGAACCTTTTCCTTCGATTTTGTCAAGACAGTCACCTGCGCGGAAGGCGGCGGCATCGTCACCAACAGCGAGGACATCTATACCAAATGCGACGGTTTCTCCGATCATGGACATGACCATAAAGGAGTCGACCGCGGGGCCGACCTGCATCCTTTTATTGGCTATAATTATCGTATTTCCGAGCTCCACGCTGCCGTAGGCCTGGCGCAGATCCGCAAGCTGGACCGGTTCCTGGCCATCCAGAAGGACAACCACAGCCGGCTGAAAGCGATTCTTTCGACCGCACCCGAAGTCTCCTTCAGGACCATACCCGATCCCTCCGGCGATAGTAATACCTTCCTCAGCTGGTTCCTTCCGACCGAAGAGATAGCCCGCGGAGTGGTCGCCGAACTGAAACAGCAAGGCATCCTGGCAGGGAATTTCTATTGGTTCGACAATAACTGGCATTATTTCCGCAAGTGGGACCACTTGCTTCAGGTCAAGACCCTCAATAACCTCAACGAAGCACAGAAAAAGGCGCTGTCATCGATCGGTCCGGCCGGATTTCCGGCCAGCGACAAGGTGATGAGCCGCTGTATCTCGACGGCTATCGGGCTGCTGTGGACAGACGAACAGATAAAGGAAAAGGGAGAGAAGATCGTCGCGGCGATCCGGAAAGTAGCAAGCAAGGAGAACTCCTTCGCCTAAGATGGGCCACAGGCACAGCGGCCGAAGGGCCATCATCAAACGGTTTGCCCCGCGGATTACATTTTGCCGGAATCCGAAGGGGCAAACTCACTTCCCTTCCAATCGATTGACATAATCCAACGAGCCCAGCCGAAAACGCACCGGGATCCGCGTCGCCTTCTCGATCTGCAACACCTTCTTACAAAAAAAGCCCAAATGGCTGACATAATAGGTGCCTCCCCCGTTGACCCTCAGCGGCGGGAGCTCCTCCTTCACCATACTATAATTCACCATACCCACCCCATAAGCCCCCTGACCAACTCCGGGCACAACCAGACCCGCTCCCCAAACCGCAGCGCTCATCCCAACGAAATTGAAACCCGACCCTATTGGCGGCAAATCCGTCCAATTAAGGTGCTCAGGGATCATTTTATCCACGGGGATAAATTGCCTGGATTGAGCCCAGGCGCCAACTGTAACCATTGAAATACATACAACAAGAAAAGTTTTTTTTCGTTGCACGGTTGATCCCTCCTTTTTCCGTAGATTTACGGCCTGATTTTTGTGGTTCGCGCGCCTTTCCTGACAAACACAGCAGAGACGCAGAGCAAAACCCCTGATACACATGTCGTTAAGTCAATCATTACAGCAAAAACTACTCCAAAAGCTATCTCCACAGCAAATCCAGCTGATGAAATTGCTTCAGGTCCCTACTGCCAACCTGGAGGAGAGGATCAAGGAGGAGCTGGAAGAAAATCCCGCGCTGGAAGTAACGGAGGACCATGAGGATGGACAGGAAGAACTGAAAGATGAATTCGACACAAAGGATGAGTTCGAAGAAAAGGACGGCAGCGAGGACGAATATGAGAACATCGACATCAGCGAATATGTCAGCGAACACGATGACGACGTAGCCGACTACAAACTACGCGACGACAACTATCCCGATCAGGATGAAGACAGAGTGATGCCGCATAAGGTAGAGACATCCTTCCATGAGCTGCTGCTCGATCAGCTGGGCATGTTGGTGGTGGATGACAGGACCAGGAGGATTGCCGAACAGATCGTCGGCAGCATCGACGACGACGGATACCTGCGGCGCGAAACAGCCTCCATCGCCGATGACCTGGCCTTCCGGCAAAATATTGAGACCTCCGAAGAAGAGATCGAATCCCTGATCAAAAAGATCCAGAACTTCGATCCTCCCGGTGTCGCCGCCCGCGATCTGCAGGAATGCCTCCTGATCCAACTGCACCGCAAAAAGAATGGCGCAAAAAGCGTGGACATGGCCATCGAAGTGCTCACGTACTACTTCGACGAATTCACAAAGAAACACTACGACAAGATCCAGCGGGGACTCAACCTCACCGACGAGCAGCTAAAAGACGTTATCAACCAGATCATAAAGCTCAACCCAAAACCCGGCGGCGACGTCAGCGAAGGAAGCAGATCGGAAAGTTATGTCATCCCCGACTTTTTTATCACCAACAGCGCTGGTAAGCTGGACCTTTCCCTCAACTCAAAGAACGCTCCCGACCTGCGCATCAGCGAAGGATATAAGGAGATGCTAAAGGAATATGATCGCGGCAGCAAAAAAGACAGACGCCAGAAAGAGGCCGTGCTTTTTATCAAACAAAAAATAGACGCCGCGAAATGGTTCATCGACGCGATCAAACAGCGGCAGCAGACGCTCTACAACACCATGCATACCATCATGGACTATCAGCATGACTTCTTCCTCACAGGGGATGAAACGACATTGAGACCCATGATCCTGAAAGACATCGCAGAACGGACGGCCCTCGATATTTCCACGGTCAGCCGCGTCGCCAACAGCAAATTCGTACAGACCGAATTCGGAACCTACCGGCTTAAGTTCTTCTTCAGCGAATCGCTAAGCACCGACAGCGGCGAAGAGGTCTCTACAAGAGAAGTAAAAAAGATCCTCAGCGATCTCATCGAAGGAGAAAGTAAGAAAAAGCCGCTCAGCGATGAGAAGCTGACCGAACTGCTGCAGGAAAAAGGCTACAACATCGCCCGCCGAACCGTAGCCAAATACCGCGAACAATTAAACATCCCCGTCGCAAGACTAAGAAAAGAATTATGACCTACTCCAATACAGCCGTGTCGGGCAGAACTACAGGGAACTACTCCCCGGTGTTACGCTTTTTCGCGCACCTGGTCTCCTATATTTTCCATCCCCTGTTCATCAGCGCATATGTAATGGGCTTTCTCATTTTTCTCCATCCCTATGCCTTCTCAGGATTCGAACATAAGATCAAAGTATTACGCTTCCTCCATATCGTACTTTTCAATGCCCTGTTCCCGGCCTTTTCCGTTTTCCTGCTGTGGCGCCTGAAGTTCATCGACTCTATGCTGCTCAGGACAGTGAAGGAAAGGATCGTTCCCTATATGATCGCCATGATCTTTTATTGGTGGAGTTGGAACGTCTTTAAGAATTTATCCGACAGCCCCTCAATGGCCGTTCATTTTCTGCTGGGAGCATTTTTGTCGATCTGCGGCGGCTGGTTCTGCAATATTTATTACAAGGTCAGCATGCACGCCATTGCCATGGGCGGAGCCCTGATGTTCTTTTTCCTCTTCTCATTTAATGATGTATATGCCTCCGGCCTCTATCTTTCCGTGGCCCTGGTCCTGACAGGCCTTGTCTGTACCTCCCGGCTTATCCTGGCAGCTCACAATGGCTTTGAAGTATGGTCCGGACTTTTTGTAGGCATGTTGGCTCAGTATATAGCGTGGCAGTTTTAATTCTTTTTTTAAAACTTAAAGTTTTAAAAAAAAGAAAAGCCCAATCATAGGGTACGAACCTAAATTGAGCTTTTTCACCTTCAAACCATCTGAAGTGCGTCCATGCTAGCTATTAAGTATCTTCGATCGGGATATATATTTTTTGGTCGGGTGATAAATGAACAAACAGGAACCTTCTTTGATCAGGTCGATAATATTTTCAGACTCGTCTGCCGGGACAGCCGGACAGCCATAGCTTCTTCCGCAAAATTTATTCATCTGCAGGAAATCGGGACCGACATACTCCGAACCATGTACCACGATATTGCGCCCACCGGCCCTGTCGTTAAAACCTCTTTCCATTCCCCGCACCTTCAAAGAGAGCCCATTGTTCCCGTAATAAGTCCCCTGGGTCACATAAAAACCAAGACTGGTTTTATGCGAAGAAGGATTATTGGAGAATGAATTGGCAAACTCCTTCCCTGAATTATGACCATGCGCCACATAAGTATTGATCAGCACTTTCTTCTGTTCCAGGTCCACGACATACAAACGTCTGTTGCGCGAAGACTGACTCAGGTCACAGATCGAAAGAATATTCGTCTTATTCAGCCAATGATGATCCAGCAGATAATAATATCCCTTAAGGGCATACTCGAAAGCCTTCTTGGTCAAACCTGCCTGTTTCAGATCGATCTGCGTATACAGATTGCTTACCTCTTCTGCAAAAGCCGCAGCCTTGCTTGCACTTTTATTACTTTTTGCGGCCACAGGATTACCGGCTCTCAGCACACTTACCGGTAAAACAAATGCGACCAGCACACACCAGAATCCGGGTTTTAAAATACGACGACGCATGTTTCAAAGGTTTTAATCAGATGCTCCTGGAGGACAATCGGTCCGGCTGAACTTCGCCCCCTCAACACTGTTGAGGGGAACTTCGTGACTGAACACTGTTCAGTCCCTCGTTCATCCCCTTCGCGTTGCTCGGGGACGTTCGGGACCTTCGTGCCTCGGTCCCCCTATAAACGGGAGGGGAAGTAAAATATTATCTATTTTCTACTTGTGCAAGAATCTTTTATGAAAACTTTCTAGACGGTTACTTGTTTCCACTTACCCCTCCTAAATAGGACAAAACTTACCCCAGTAATGGTAGTTTCCGTAATAAGAATGGCCCAAAAGACTCCGGAAGGCCCAATCTTAAGCCCAATGGCTAAAAACCACGCCAGCGGGATCTGAAAAGCCCAAAAACAAATAAGGTTGATAATAGTAGGAGTACGGGTATCACCCGCGCCATTAAACGCGTTTGTCAGAACCATCCCCACCCCGTAAAAGACATACCCCAGGCTAATGATACGTAGCGCCTCGACCGCTACTTTTTCTACACCATGGTCCCGGTTGATAAAACCCACGATCGGACCCGCGCCAATCAGGAACAACAGTGATACCAGCAGCATAAAAATAGCATTGTATGTTGCAGCCACCCGCACCGACTTCTCCGCGCGGTCCGGCAGCTTTGCCCCCAGGTTCTGCCCCACCAGTGTCGCAGCAGCATTGCTCATGCCCCAGGCCGGTAGCAAAAAGAAGAGCAGGATCCGGATCGAGACCTGGTAGCCTGCAATAGCCGTGTCCCCAAACCCCGCCACAAGCCGGGCCATCACGATCCAGCTCGCGGAATTGATAAGAAACTGGGTGGTTCCCGTCCAGGCTATCTTTAACAGGCCTTTCATAATGGTCCCATCGGGACTAAAATGCTTCCGGAGAATGCGGATCATCCCACTGCCCCTGGCCAGGTGATACAGCTGAAAGCAAACCCCCAGTCCCCGGCCAATGAGAGTGGCTATCGCCGCGCCTTTCAACCCATAAAAATGGATCAGGATAGGACATAGGATAATATTAAAGCCATTGGCTATCCATAAAGACCACATCGCTATCGAAGCATTCCCCGCACCCCGGAATATGCCGTTGATCAGGAACAGCAGCATGATGACAAT
>Ga0193716_1002489_pt1 | contig 10346 bp, 7 predicted proteins | sample U2c1metaG_FD_145901 | JGI IMG/M metagenome (GOLD analysis project Ga0193716, IMG submission 145901) | Soil microbial communities from a riparian zone of the East river system, Colorado, United States - U2c1 | ecosystem: Environmental > Terrestrial > Soil > Riparian zone | place: USA: East River...
ATCGGTAGCCCGAGGTGGCGGTTTACCTCATCGAGACTTGGATGCACCGTGCCGTACGCGCACGCAGAGTTTTTCAAAACCGTTGCAACGCCGCAGGCGCACCCATCAACGGCCACCAAATTTAGGACACCACACACCAAACCACAAATACGCTAGACCCCTTCATTGGGGAATTTCTTAGCAAGAGAGAAGAGATTCATCGTGATATCCCGTCACAATCGACTATTGCAATGGGCAGCCGTAGAGCGTGCTGATTCTTACAAGTGGGTTGCCCCGCTCCGAAGAGTATTTTTCTCTGTATATCTTTCAGTAGTGCGGGTGCTGGCCGCGATGTATACGCTTCAATGTGAGATTCGCAGCCTGATTGGTCGCATGCGAGATACAGGCGAATCGGCATGTTTTGTTGCCATAGACCGAAATCAGGAGATTTACCCCAGCGAACATCATCCTTCGTGTAGGTATACCTGCCAAGTGAAGCTTTTACATTGACCGGGATTCTTCTCTGCCCACTCATCATGCGAGATGACACGGTAGACAGTCGGAGAACACATATCTTGCTGTAGTACCTCAAGAAATCCCAACTTCACCAGTGCCTTAAATCCGCGCCTTACTGTAGCCTCGTGGCATTCGTAGAATCTATGTGTGACCGCAAGAAGGACACATCGCAAATGTTGTCCAATCATCCTTGGGCCAGCTTGGCTGATCTGAAGATGTTTCTAAACGGCTGGGATATGGGGAGAAATATCGGGGCCGCGCAATCGGCAGTCAGGGTTGTTGCAATCGACCTTTGCTATCCAAATCATCAAACACTCTCACTGATGGGATAAATGCAAAACAATAATATCCATATCCGCCAATGTCGATTGGGTCTCTCTGGTATTCCGCCTAGGGATGCGACAAAGCCAAACGGGAAACCGAGACCACCTGAACCGCTACACTCCTGAAAATATTATTTCCATCGAAGATTTCCCGATCCTGTGCGTCTAAGTTAGTGAGTGCCCTCCTGCATGAACCCAGCTAAGCCAGGATTTTCCGAAGTATTGCTTCCCTGCGATGGCCCAGAACGACGCTTGGCCAAACTGGGTGGGTATGCACAGGCCATTTATCTCTTAGCCCTCCGTGAATCGAAACAGTCTGGAGGATGGTTTTGTGAGCCTGCCCACAAGATAGCGCCGTACTTTGGGTGCCTTGAAGTCTCTGTCCAGCGAAATTGCCGAGCTTTGGTGGAAGCGGGATTCTTTGAAAAGGTACGGAAGACTGGACGGAGCGGAGTTGTGTATCGCGTCCTCTCGTATGAGGAATGGGCAGAGAAGAATCCCGGACAGTGCTGAAATCATTTCGAAGTCATTTTTGATTTGTCCATTTTCTGGACAGGCCCGCCACACAGAAACCGCACGCCAAAACCCCACACACTCAAAGAACCACACATAAGAAGAGAGTAGAAGACAGGGGGAGAAGGTAAGGGAGTATCAATCCTGTCTGAAGTAAGCAGATGCAGAAATCTGGACAACTGGACAAGTAACTAGGGGGTAGTAAGAAGGGGTAGCAAGCTGTCCAATGGGAAAATCTGGACACCGATTCCAGCCCGACCGAACCACAGGGTTTACCTAACTTTTGCCACTGTTCCGACGAAAACCAGCACTGAATCCAAATTTCAGTTTTCAGAATTCTTCCTGTGAAAAGCAGGGTCTCTCAGTACCTCCAATAATTCCAGAACGAAGCGTGTAAGGCATCCTGGCGCGTCGTTTCTGTCCAATTTCTGGACGCCAAACGCAAAACAGCCCCGAGACGAATCCCGAGGCAGTTTCCGAGATCAGGTTATTTACTGCTTTACGCTGCCACCTCTAACACCGAATAGATTGTCTGCCGTGAGACTTTGTACTTCGCTGCTAGGTCCGATTTCTTAGCACCTTCCTTTGCTGCCTGCCGTATCTCTGCAATCTGGACAGGAGTCAATGAAGGTTTGCGACCGAGGAAGACACCGCCCTTTGCTTTGGCGATTGCAACTAATCATCCAAGCTATGGAACGTAAAAAGTATTGCAGCAAGACCGAGCTAGGCAAGACGATTAACGCGGGCAGGTTTGGACCGAAGCAGTTCGACTATGCACTGTCAACGTTAGCGGGGTGCGGTTCGCTGGCGATAGAACCCCCGTCGAAGAATGGCAACGGTAGACCCTCAACATACATTCGCTACATACGTCCGCCGGAGTTTTAGGGGGTACTTATGGAATCAAAATGCTTGATCAATAATGATGTAATAAGTCCCTGAGGCCTAAATTCGCTTGATTCAATAAGACTTATGGAATCAAGGAAATTCGCTATAACTGTATTTTTTTCAGCTGTTTGGAATTATGGAATCAAATATTCAACGTGAGAGAGAGTGTGTGTGTGTCACTCCGATGATTCCATAAGTCCCGGACCCCTGTTTTAGAACTTTCTGGACAGTCATTAGAGGAGAGGGTTACCGCACATATTTTGGCATTCCTCTCAAAAGGTTAAAAATTCCAGATTCCAGAATCTGGAAAATCCTGGCTTCGGGCAAACAGAAAGCCCCGCCATAAAGGCAGGGCAGGGTTGTAACGGTTACTTCGGCACGCCATTCCGCGACGGTCATGCCTTTGGGTTCTGGTGGCGGGGTGGGTTCCTTGGCAGCGAGGATTTCAGTGATCCTCTGGACAGCGAGGGCACGCAATCTGCCGGGTGCGGTTTGGTCTCCTGCGATGCGTCTGAGGAAGGCGAGGGACGGCTTTTTGAGGGCAGCAAGGGCAGCTATTCGCCGATGCGCGGGAGCGAGGCTGGTGACAAGTTCGCGGTTTATTCGTTCGAGATTGGTTCGGGCCATGTTTGGGGTCCTGGATACTGGTTTGGTACGGGTTTAGCGCTTTTCTATCGCCGTCTAGGTACCGTTTTGGTCTGGGGCGGAGTAGTGCTCTGGACGGTCGAAAATTTCTATAATTTTTAAATCGAGGTATACGGGGTCTGAGAAGTTGCGTTTTGGGACCCACCCCCTACCCTGATTTATTTCCAAAACGATTCAGGGTCGAATTGCGTGGCCACTTTAGCGGTTCGCACATAATCTGAGGGGACAGGGCGGTGGTCTAGGCGTGCCGTTCTGGACGGGACCCATGAGTCCTAAAGCTGTTCAATCTAAACGAGTTGTTAGTCCTAACAGCCAGGTCTCGTCGGACATCGTACCCCTCAGTACCCCGAATCAATCGGCTTGTTTTCCGTGTCGGGATCTGACGAGGGGTTTATTGCAAAGGGAGAATGCTCGCCGTACAAGGCTTTAGGCTTCTGCGGCTATGGCTTCTGACGGTTCGGATGTTTGCCCATCCTCAATCACGTCATAGGCTTAGGGTGCATCTGCTTCGGCCTTGTACTGCCTGCTGTGCTGCCAGAACGATTCGCGGTTGTCCTGTTTGTCCAATGGGTTGCGAAGCCATACGGACGGATGATGGCTGATAGATATGCGGTCTATCAGATGACTTCATCCTGCGCATTGCGCGGTCATGGCGCTGGCCGTGACTGAATCCCAGTCCGGGCCGGTTACCCCCTGGCTGGCCTTGCTTGGTCGGTCTTACCGACTACTAGCGGCTGGCCTCGGGAATCTTGTGACTGTCCAGATTGGACAGAATCTTAAGTGTTCGTCTGGGGTACATCCTAGGAGTAGCCATTACAGGTGCCTAAATACCGACCAAATGTGTCCGTCTAGAGTCGAAAACTATTTAGTTGACAAAATCCGTCTGATGTCTTTAATTCTAAATTTACAGTGAGCATCAGGGGAGAGAATATGAGCGGTTGGAACATTGGATACATCCGAGTCAGCAGCGTTGATCAGAGCACCGTCCGTCAATTGGAGGGTGTAACCCTAGATCAAGTCTTCGAAGACAAGGCATCGGGCAAAGACACCAACCGTCCGCAACTGCAACAGTGCCTTAAGACACTCCGCAAGGGTGATCACCTTCATGTCCACGCAATGGAGAGGCTGGCCAGGAATCTGGTGGACCTGTTGACCATTGTTAAGTCGTTGACAGATAGAGGCGTTAGCGTCACGTTCTACACGCCTTCCAAGATGACATTTACCGGCGAGAAAAACATCATGGCTGACCTGATGCTCGCGATTATCGGGGCTGTCGCGCAGTTCGAACGCGAGATGTCCAAGGAACGGCAGTTAGAGGGCATCGCGATTGCCAAGCGGGAAGGAAAATACAAGGGTCGCAAGCCTGTCCTTACCCCTCAGAAGGCCCTAGAACTGCAACACAAAGCATCTGAAGGCGCGAACAAGGCAGCGCTGGCTCGGGAGTTCGGGATCTCGCGGACATCTCTCTACGAGTACCTAAACGCTGAATCTAAAGCCGCTGCTGTCCGTCCTCGCCTAATCCCTTAACCCGGTGATTGGAGAGAAAATGACCGTCGGAACCCTTGTAACCAGCCTAAGCCACCCAAAAGCTATTGGTGAAGTAATCAGAATCAACGATGCGGGTGCTTTGACCATTCAGTTCACCACCCCGCCAAGTGAGACGCTACCCTATGCGCATGTCTGCACAGAGATCTGGCCAGCGTCGGACCTCGGACAGCTAAACCCGCTCACATAAACCCGCCAGCCTAACTCCTAACCCGTTCCCAACTAATGGCCCGGCTACACCTTGGCCGATAGGCTCGATTACCGAACCCGCCTTGACCCCGGCTGAAACGCCTCCAACAGGCGGTGGATGAAGGAATGAGGTTCCCGTAGATTGGCAGGGGCTGAAATTGCACAGCCAGCAGCAGTAACCTGTCCGCACGATGGCCATTGTTGCAATGTGTACAGGACTGCGGATCTCTGAGGTCTTGGCTTTACGTTGGGAGTGCCTAGACTTTCAGAACGGGACAATGTTGGTGGAAAGGGCAGTTGTAAACGGTCGCATAGGCCCGACCAAGACAGAGACATCGAAGGATGATGTTCCCGCTTGATGGCGAACTTGCTGCTGTGCTACTCGACTGGCAGCAGGAGCAGAACCGTTCACAGGGTCTAGTCTTCCCTTCTCCGCTGACCGGAGGTTGCTATCACGCTAACATGATCCAGAAGCTACACCTGAAACGGCTGGAGAACGCATCGGAATCAAGGGTCTCGGTTGGCATGCTTTCCGGCACAGTTACAGAGGTCTGCTGGACGAGACAGGAGCGAACGCAGGGATGCAAAAGGGACTGATGCGCCACGCCAACATCAGCACGACGATGAATACATATGGACGGGCAGCAATCAAGGCGAAGCAGGAAGCGAATAGCAAAGTTGTCCAGATGGTCTTAAAGAAAGTTTGCGCTTAGTGTGGGGTTCTGTGGGGTTTGAAGTTTTGGAGGGAGTCTATAACCGCTTGATTTTATTGGCTCCTGAGGTAGGACTCGAACCTACAACCCTTCGGTTAACAGCCGAATGCTCTGCCATTGAGCTACTCAGGAGTGTGTGGAGCACGTTGAAGCAACGCGCTGCGCTTTTATTGTTATAGCAAAAGGCAGGTAGTACGGTCAAAGGCTAACAGTATCAATGCGCCGGCAGCGGGAAACTGGAAACAACAATCGCATCTTGCTCGAGTGGGCCCATGAAATCGGAGCAGGTAAGTCAGCTTCATTAGGCCACGAGGCAGATAGCTCGCTCAAAATCAGAACCACACAAAAAAGCCCGAGACATCCACGGGCTTTCTTTGTGTAGTTATCAATTCTTCAAAGCTTGTAAGCTTTTTTCACGAGGTTGACCGTTAGATCCTGCACTACTTCGAATGCTTCATCTTCGTCCAGCCGATGCTCTGCCACCAGCCGTCCCAGAAACGCGCAATCGATCCGGCGGGCCACATCGTGTCGCGAGGGAATCGAGAGAAACGCACGCGTATCGTCGTTAAAACCGACTGTATTGTAGAAACCCGCAGTCTCCGTAGCCTGTTCGCGGAAACGCATCATCCCCTCCGGCGAATCGTGGAACCACCACGGCGGACCAAGCTTCAACGCGGGATAATGACCCGCCAGCGGAGCCAGTTCGCGCGAGAAAGTCGACTCGTCTAGCGTAAACAGGATAAAGGTGAGCCGCGCATCGTTGCCATATTTGCTGAGCAACGGACGCAGGTTGCGGACATACTCCGTAGGCGAAGGAATATCCGCTCCCTTGTCGCGGCCAAATTTCTCGTACACCTGACGGTTGTGGTTGCGAATACTTCCAGGGTGCAGCTGCATGGTAAGGCCGTCTTCCACCGACATTCCTGCCATCTCCGTCAACATCTGTGCCTGAAAGAGCTGTTGCTCTTCCGGAACCGAACCGCCGGAGAGGATACGCTGATAGAGCGATTCTGCAGCCGCCGGATCTAGATCGGCAGTCATCGCGGTAAGGTGCCCATGATCGGTTGCCGTAGCTCCCAGAGATTTGAAGAATTCACGGCGATTGCGCAAGGCATTCAGGTAGCCCTTGAACGTGCCGATGTTCTCTCCCGTAATCGCACCTAGTTTTTGAATGTTCTCCTGAAATCCGATGTACTCTGCGTCGATGACCGAGTCGGGCCGGAAGGTTGGAAGCACCCTTCCCTTCCATCCAGACTCCCGAATGGACTTATGGTATTCAAGAGTGTCGAGAGGCGAATCTGTGGTTGAAAGTACTTCGATCCGAAATTTTTCAAAAAGTGCGCGGGGACGAAACTCAGGAGTCTGAAGCGCGCGTGAGATCGTATCGTAGTACTGATCCGCATTCTCCGGGCTCAGACGCTCGCTCAACCCGAACAGCGTGCTTAATGAATAATCCAGCCATAATCGCGTCGGGGTTCCACGAAAGAGGTAGTAGTGCTTGGCGAAGATGCGCCATACCTCGCGTGGGTCGGCCTGCTGTTTATCGTCCACCTGGGGTATACCGAGAGACTCGAGAGAAATGCCCTGAGAGTAAAGCATTCGAAAAATATAGTGATCCGGCTGGATAAAGAGTGCCGCGGGATTCGGGAAGGCCTCGTCCTTCGCAAACCACGCCGGGTCGGTATGTCCGTGTGGGGAGAGGATAGGGAGATCGCGTACCGTTTCGTAAAGTTTCTCCGAGACCACACGGGTCGCGGGATCAGATGGGAATAACCGCATGGGATCAAGCATTCAGAGCACCTCAAGACAACGGGTAAAGAACAGAAAAAAGAGATCGTAGGAGCGAACAATTCAATTAAGTGCGAGTTCGAACAAACTCGACCTCAGAAGCCTATCAAAACTGAGCTATGAGTGGTTGACCAATTTAAGTCCGCAACTCTCGATGGGGTCATTCTGAGCCGCAAGGAAGAGTTTTCGATCTAAACGAAGGAGGCGTCCCCGAAGGGACGCCTCCTTATTTAGGACCAAATCAGGTTTATGGAATGTAGTAACGCATTCCGGTAAAGACCATATTGTTGGTCGCTTTGGGAGCGCCGCCAACACCGGTCCACGCCTCACGAGTCAGATAGCTGTACTGCATTTGGTACTGCAAACGGCCAAACTTCGGATTGGTGTAGACACGGTAGGTAAAGCCTGCGGTGCCTTGGATCACTGCTCGAGTTGCACCGAGACAGTTAGCTGGGGGCCCCGGGTTATAGGGTGCTCCGCCAGCAAGTCCATTGCCTGTACCGGAAGGAATCGCTTCGGTATTGCAGCCCGCATTGTTTCCGGTAACAGGAGCATAACCAACAAGCACACCTTTATCGTTTACAAAGGTCGTCCGCTGGGCATACTCTCCGCCGGCGTAGCCAAAAATATCGAGCTTCTTGAGCGGATGGGCTTCCAACGAGATCAGGCCCTGCTGGGATTTGATCGGAGCCAGAGTTCCATCCGGGTGAACGGTGATATCGGGCAGCGTCGAGGTGCCATAACGGCCCACGCCGGTTCCCGTCATCATATGAACACCCACATCAAGATATTTCGTCGCCGGCATGCGAAGGTTGGCGAAAAAACCACCGCCAGTCTTCGTGTCGTTGGTCGCACCGGCGCTCGTCGTACCGGCGGGATAGTATCGGTCCCGGAACCAACGTGCCACACCACCGACCTCGAAGTGTCCGTACTTCGCGTCGTAGGTTCCCTTCACAACCACGTCAGGCGCGACGTTGTTGGAATAGTTGGCCGTCAGGTTGTACAGACCGCCGCCCGTTCCCGCAGCCCCGATGAAGAAGTTCGCCGGAGCATTCGAGGCGGAGTAAATATATTCTGCCTGCTCCAGCGAAGCGGCGCCGGTGAATTTGCCATAGGTCTGCTGGAAGCGAATTGCCGGCTGGCGTGCCCAGCTGAAACCGACATGGTACTGAGCGTCGATCGTCATCGGCAGATTTTCGGTACGGTTGTCTGTCGATTTCTTCGTCTCCGTGACCAGTGACCACATCTGACCACCCGTCACAGCGAAACCATTTTTTGTCGCCGCCTGTCCCCAGATCTGGCGTTGACGCAGCGTATAGCTGTTGCTCTGATTGTCATTCGAGGTCGCGCCGGCTGAGAGAAAGTCTGCTTCCACATAACCAGACAGTTTGAACGGCCCTGTATTGCCCTCGAACAGCGCTCCCACGCGGCTCTGACGTCCGGAGAAGTTCAACTCACTGACATGCGCCATTCCGGATCCCATATAAGGAGTCGAATTGAACGGTGTATTGACATCAGAAGCCATAGCCCTGGAGCGCCATACAGATTCAAGCGCGAAGAACGCGACTGGAGTGATTGTCACGCCCTTGTAGTGGATTGTCGTAGGTGACTCGATCGAAGTCGTGATGTCCTTCTTGGTATCAATGATCGTCTGCGCCAGACCCGTGTTCGCGACTTTCAGGTCAGAGACCGAGCTCGAAAGCGTCTGCATCTCTTCGTGGTTGGACTGAATCGCCGTCAACGCATTCTGTGCCTGGGTAGCTGCGGCACTGGCCGAAGCGTTGGCTGCCTGAGCGTCCTGCGACGCCGTGCTCAGCTTTGCATCCCGGTCAGCTAACTGGTGCTTGAGCTCGTCGATCTGCTCCTGCTGGGCTTGCATCTGCTCCCGCAACTCGCGGAGCGTACGCTCAAGAGGACTCTCAGCCTTCTTTCGAACTGACTTCTTTGTCGTTCGGGCAGAAGTCCCCGTTTGCGCTTGCATTGATGCCGTACTAAGGACCAGCACCACCGCAAGGGCAGCTCGTAGTTGTTTCGTCATGGATCCTCGCAAGTGTATATAGGTGCCGTGGATCAAACAGAGATAGGGGGCCAGGACTGTTCTGTCGTGCCGTCCGTGGCCGCTGCTCTTCTCCGCGGTCGCCGTTGCTCTCATCCTTCCAAAATCGTGTGAACAGAAAAATAATTTACGGTCTATTAACAATTCAGGCCTGCATCTTTGCCGCGTCTTTATTGATGATTCCTCGTGATAGCCGCTTCTCGCCTCGCACTTCCGTCGCTCCTTCGTGTGTTCGATGATTTACCGTTGTCGACATGCGATTTTTCCAGGTTGCCCCTCTTCTACTCGCTGCCTTTGCTGCGTCTGCTGTTGCACAGACACCGCTGAAGTTGATCCCCATCCCGCGCGAGCTCAAGGAAGGCACGACCCAGCCCCTCTCCCAGGGCATCCAGATCACCTGCGCCTCTCCCTGCGCAGCCGAAGACACCTTTGCCGTTGACGACCTCAAAAGCTACCTCGCCTCTCAAGGCATTACCGTCAACGCCACAGCCCCGGCCAGTATCCTCGTCACCCGCTACGGCTCGCCGATCTCGAAATCGATCCTCTCCGATGCCTCCCCGGATAAAAAGCCGCTGACCGACTTCCCTGCCGAGATGAAGCCCGAAGGCTACGCCATCATTCCCGACGGGAAGGGTCTGGCCATCACCGCCGATAGCGGCTCCGGAATCTTCTACGCCCTCCAAACCGTTAAACAGCTCGTCACCGGTCACGGCGCAAACGCCACCCTTCACACCGCCACCATCCGCGACTGGCCCGCCATGCGCTATCGCGGCCTGAGCGACGATCTCTCCCGAGGCCCCTTCCCCACCTTCGAGTTCCAGAAGAAGCAGATCCGCATCCTCGCCGCCTACAAGATCAACATCTACTCGCCCTACTTCGAGCACACCATGCAGTACTCCGGACACCCACTCATGGCGCCTCCGGGAGGTTCCCTTACCCAGGCACAGGCCCGCGAGCTGGTCGCCTACGCCTCGCAATTCCACATCGTCATCATTCCTGAGCAGGAAGCCTTCGGCCACCTCCACTACCTCCTAAACTGGGAGAAGTACTCTCCCATCGCCGAAACCCCGCACGGCCAGGTCCTCGCTCCCGGACAGGCTGACGCCCAGAAACTCACCCACGACATGTTCAGTGAGCTCGCTCAGATCTACCCTGGCCCCTTCCTCCATCTCGGCGCCGACGAGACCGTCGAGC
>Ga0193716_1002490_pt1 | contig 10346 bp, 13 predicted proteins | sample U2c1metaG_FD_145901 | JGI IMG/M metagenome (GOLD analysis project Ga0193716, IMG submission 145901) | Soil microbial communities from a riparian zone of the East river system, Colorado, United States - U2c1 | ecosystem: Environmental > Terrestrial > Soil > Riparian zone | place: USA: East River...
AAAACCTGTGGAGGTAACAGCCGAGGACTTGGCCGATGAGGAGGATACCAGAGGCCCCAAGATTCTATCAAAGAAAGAGAAAGAAAAGTTGAAGAAAGAACGAGAAAAGGCCGGTCTCCATTAAATTTCACGCTCTACACCGTTGACCGGTTTGTGCTTAACAGGCCAAGAAGAAGGTTCAAACAGCAGCAAAGAAAGCCGCCGAAGGAGATGATGTATCCCCGCCTGCGCTGGAAGAACCGAAGAAGTACGAAGAAGGCGAGGAGGAGGGTGATGGGGCGGAAGGTGGCGCATCTTCGAAAAAGAAGAGGAAGAAGAAAGGGAAGAAAGACGACGAACCTGCACCTACTCCAACTACGACAAAGAAGAAGGGAGGTATCGGTGCATTGAAAGCGATGATGGAGGAAAAGAAGCGACTGGAGGAGGAGGCCAGACAACGTCAAGAAGCAGAGCGGAAGAGGATCGAAGAGGAGGAGAGACAGGCAGAGGAGGAGGCACGGAAGAAAGAGGAGGAAAGGCAAAGGAAGAAAGAAAAAGAGAAGGTACAAGTTGATTGTCCGTGGCTTGAAATCGATTTGCTCAAACTCTTGACAGGCGAAACGTGAACAAGCCAAGAGAGAAGGGACGCTCTTAACAAAAAAACAAAAGGAGGAGAAAGCAGCTGCGGAACTTCGTAAGCAAGCACTCCTCAAGTCGGGTGTTCAGATCGAAGGTTTGCAGGCTTCCAGCAGCGGAGCGCCCCACACCAGGAAGGTCATGTACGGCAACCGCAAGAAGAAGGGTCCGGGAGGTGCTGGAACGAGTGCCCAAGCTTCCCCAGTACCTTCGTCGAGACCGTTGTCCCCCGATCCAATGCCTGAGCCAACACCTGCGCCAACCCATGTCGCCAAAGTAGAGAAACTGCCGATCAATGATGATGTCAAGAGTGACTGGGATGCCAGCAGCGATGATGAGGCAAAAGCACTCGCAAATACATACGTTAAAGACTCGTGGGATGCCTCGAGTGGGGACGAGGACGAGCCGGCGTCAGTCGCCAAACTAGTCCAGAAAAGTACGCCCATCAACGCCAAATCCATGGCCACTCTAACATGTTAGTATTAAAGCGGCTGGAAGTGCGGCTCCGAAACAGGCACCAGTCGAACCTAAACCTGCTGCAAAGGCTCCCGCAAAGTTCCCAGTTGTCAAAGTCGCGCCCACCAAAGAGGAAGAATCACCTTCAGAATCCGAAGATGATTCCGACGAAGACAGTTCAGACGAAGATTCAGACAAAGATTCCGAAGATGACTTGTCTGACGAGGAGCTGACAAATGCTCAAAAGATGGCTGCACAGAGGAAAGCTGAAGCTGCTGAGCGGCGAGCGAAGGCCCACGAGGCCGCGCTTGCTGCGCGTAGCAAGGATGACTTACGGAGTCCCATTTGCTGTATTTTAGGTCACGTTGATACCGGCAAGACTAAGCTCTTGGACAAGGTCTGCGACCCCGATCCGCAAACTTCAAACCTTTATGATTGACGTATGTGCTTTGTTATATAGATCCGGCAAACGAATGTGCAAGAAGGCGAAGCCGGTGGTATCACACAACAGATCGGTGCGACTTTCTTCCCGGTGGATGCCATCAAAACCAAGACTACAGTTCTGAACAAGGTTGGTTGATCGATTCAGAGTTAGTGCGACTGTTCTCTGAAAAACCTGTGTCTATTCTAGGAGGGAACTCAGGAATACAAAATTCCCGGTCTTTTGGTCATCGACACTCCTGGTCACGAATCTTTCACCAATTTACGATCGCGTGGAAGCTCTCTTTGTAACATCGCCATTTTAGTTGTTGACATCATGGTACTTGATTTTCTGCGACAATTTTTTCCCTATACAACTCAAATGGCTGCTGTACAGCACGGACTTGAACCCCAAACCTTAGAATCTTTACGACTTCTTAGAGATCGCAAAACGCCGTTCATCGTTGCTTTAAATAAGGAATGTCTTGCCTACATCTCTTAGACCATATCTTATGACACTCTGTTATTTTCAGATCGATCGCATATACGGCTGGGAAGCAACCCCAGATGGTGCTTTCCAAGAGTCACTCGCGAAGCAAAACCGATCTGTTCAACGTGAATTCGAGGATCGTGTGGAAAAGACCATTGTCGCTTTCGCGGAACAAGGACTTAATGCCGTTCTGTACTACGATAACAAGAATTTGGGCCGCAATGTCTCTCTTGTTCCTACATCTGCAATTACTGGGGAAGGTGTACCGGACATGATCATGCTGCTTGTGAATCTTACACAGCAGCGCATGAACGACAGGCTGATGTACCTGTCTGAGCTAGAGTGCACGGTACTCGAGGTCAAAGTTATAGAGGGTTTAGGTACAACAATCGACGTCGTGCTTTCAAATGGTATCCTACGCGAGGGCGACAAGATCGTCGTTTGCGGTTTAAATGGACCTATCGTCACCCAAGTCCGGGCTTTGTTAACACCGCAACCACTCCGGGAACTTCGTATCAAGGTGCGCCAATTTTGAAACGTTTTCGTAATATTCTCACACCCCTTCAGTCAGTTTATGTTCATCATAAGGAAGTCAAGGCCGCGTTAGGTGTAAAGATCACCGCACCGGACTTGGAGAAAGCCATTGCAGGTTCTCGATTACTTGTAGTCGGACCGGATGATGATGAAGATGATTTACGAGACGAGATCATGTCGGACCTCACGTCCCTTCTGAACTCCATAGACAAATCCGGCCGAGGTGTATGCGTGCAAGCGAGTACCCTTGGCTCACTAGAGGCGCTCTTGGATTTCTTGAAATCCAGCAAGATCCCGGTGTCTGGTATCAATATCGGCCCTGTCCACAAGAAGGATATTATGCGTTCGGCAACCATGTTAGAGAAGGCGAAGGAGCTTGCGTGCATCCTTTGCTTCGACGTTCCTGTGGACAAGGACGCCGAAAGGATGGCTGAGGAGATGGGCATACGGTTGTTCAAAGGTGATATGTTCTCATATATTGTACGTGCGTGCGCTCAATTTTTGCTTAGCGGATATCATCTACCACCTTTTCGATGCATTCACGGCCTACAATGCGGAAATTGTCGAGGCGAAACGGAAGGACGCCGCGCCTTCAGCTGTCTGGCCATGCAGGCTAAAGATCATCGCTGCATTCTGTAAACGTGACCCGATCATCTTGGGTGTAGATATCCTGGATGGCACTTTACGGGTAGGAACTCCTCTCTGTGTTGTTAAAGTCGACCCGACAACACATAAGAAAGAAATCATCGATCTCGGAAAGATGTAAGCCTTACCATGTGCATATTTATGACACGGCTGACCTTACATCGCACAAAGCTCATCATTAGAGATCAATCATAAGACCCAAGATGTAAGTTGTATACTCCCGGCTTCTGAACCCTTCTGATGGTATTCCATTTATCAGATCGTCAAGAAATCACAAGCGGGTGGTGGAGTGGCGGTCAAGATCGAACATGCGGTGTATCAGTCAGCAAAGATGTTTGGACGACACTTTGACGACAAAGACGATGTGCTCAGCCATGTCACCAGAACAAGTATCGATGTTCTCAAAGTAAGGTTCCAGGCATTTGCCTTTCCTTCAGTTCTAATTATCCCTTCTCCAGTCTTCATTCAAAGACGATGTCACAAAGGAGGAATGGGTCCTCATCAAGAATCTCAAACCGGTACGCAAACTCCTCGGACGATCGGAAGAATATTGTTATTGATAATCTCCCAGCTCCTCAACATCCAGTGATTTGATTTACAAAGCACTCTGTATTTATAACTGCCATCTCTAATAGCATCCGTTAGAAACTGATGACATAGTTGTGTGACGCTGGTTAGGGTTAAATGTACGGGCCGAAAGTGACCGGTACGATTAATAGCTGGTTGGCCAGGAATTCTCAGGCTTCCATCTTCCATCCCTACTCTGAAATGTCAAGTCACTCATCGGTGGAGAATGCCAGTGAAGATGCTTCCCCCATTGACCAAGATGAACTCCAGCTGGTAATAGACGTCCAAAACATCGGGACTGGGAGAAACCTTGCAGGGAAATGAGGCTGCTTAGCCATATAATCGGTAACGTCGATTTATAGTGGAAAACTGGAATGGCTGCGGGTATCCCTGTCTGTGACATCGATGTTTCTCACTTACTAGTCGTCGTGGCTAGCCGGTCGGTTCGAATGAGATCATCGACAGAATAACAGGGGTTGAGATCATACCGCCTGAACCTGAACAGCGCTCATACCTGCGTAGGGAAGCCCCCAGTGTCGTTTCCACTAATTTCTCGCTCCTCGTGGAGGAGCAACAGCAGGAAGTACTGATCTTTTTTGTTTTTATCTTGGTCGCAGCAAAATCTTGGTGTCAAACCGGTTCGGATTCTCAGTGGTCTTACCAATGGGTCGCATTTTGATACCTTCTTTGTACTAGCAATTGCATCGCACCTGGCATCTTATCGAGAGTTTTGCAGCTAGTTTCGTGGCTTTGAACTTCATTGGAGGTGTCAGGTATGTTTCCAAATCACGTCAAATGAGCCATCTACGAAATTGTCGGCATAGATCTGCCCTATTTCTAGGATTGCTGGCTGGAGGCCCTGCGGCGATATGGTAAAATCCGCGCCCGTATATCTGCCTAGCATCTCATCTTCTTCCAGGTCTTCGTACATAATAACCATTGTGTTTATGTTGATGACAGCCGCGGTTCTGGCTGAAATATGTTCTGCGCTGCCACTGAGCGGCTCTATCTACATCTGGGCTGCCGAAAGTGCCGGACCAAAATATGCGAGGTTTTTTGGGTTCATCGTCGCTTGGTGGGCTTGCACGGCATGGATGACATTCACTGCCAGCAATTGCCAGGTATTTACGTCAAGGCCTGACTAGACAAATCCGTTCTGATTATCACATTTTAGACGACCGCCAATTATATCGTGTCTCAGATGGCGGTGTGGGAGGTAAACTTTCCTGGGGGCATCGGAAACGACAACATCAAATGGCGAGCCCTCATTTGGGCTATATCGGAAGGTCTGCTCATTCTGTCGGTGGCTATCAATTATTTGCCACCGAGGATGTACTCCGGTATCTTCAAGTTTGGGATCGCAATCATGATGCTGGATTTCTTCCTGTGTCTTATCTGGCTTCCAATCGGCGTGTCAAAGACGTATGGCTTCCGCTCAGCGAAGGATGTCTTCACCATGACCTGTATGTCCCGGTTGAACCGATATTCCTCTCCCGAGCCTTATACTTTTTGATTCTAGATAATGGAACTGGGGCACCGCCTGGGTGGAATTGGATCTTGTCCTTGTCTGTGTCTGAAATTACTCATCTTTGATGCGGCACTGATTCGTTTTACAGTCTTTTCACTGCTGGCACTTTGACCGGATTTGATGCTTCAGGCCACATTGCCGAAGAAACCAAAAATGCGAGGTATGAAATTCAGAATTACGTGGCGCCAATTACCGACGAGAAACACAGTGTCACTGCTGCACGAGGCATCCTCACGAGTGCGATAGCTACTGGCCTTTTGGGATTTGTCACTGCGATACTCTTCCTGTTCTGCACACCAGATCTAGATACGGTGTGCAGAACAGGAAGACCACAGCCATTCGTCCAAATTTACGCGTTGGCTCTTGGCAAAGGAGGAAGCATCTTCATGACCATCATTGCTGTTGTTGGTCTCATCATGGTCCGATCCATTTTGTCATCAACCAAGCGACTTCTAACGTCTTGAGTTGTCAGAATACTAGCGTTGCCATAGTTGCTTCTTCGAGACTTGTATTCGCTGTAGCCCGTGACGGCGTCCTCCCTCTCTCGGGCTGGATTGGTCGAGTCACTCCCGATGGACAGCCAAAGAATGCAGTCACCGTAATTTATATATTTGGTGCTGTGATCCTGTGCACTATTCTACCTAGCCAGGTCGCTTTCACCTCCCTCGTATCCGCAGGCGCCATCCCCACCATTGCTGCCTACGGCCTGATCCCATTGCTTCGTTTTACGATGACTCCCAATCATTTTCAGTCCTCTCATTTTCGCCTGGGCAGATTCGCCAAACCATTCTATGTGTGTGCCGTGCTATTCAATGGATTGATTTTCTCTGTATGGACTTTACTGCGCCATTTGACTCTTCGCTTGGTTTGCTGATGCATTTGTATCTTAAAAGGTCATGATCTCCCCTTTCTTTTTCCCCGTGGACGCAGAGAGCTTCAATTTCGTGCGTCCTTTATTTACTGCCCATTGCTCCAACTTAGCCACCTATAATATGCAGGCTTGCGTGATCTTTGGTGCGGTCACCATTTTCGGCATCACGAGTTGGTACTTCACCCCAGAGGAGAAATGGCTTAGCAGGCAGCAGGTGCTGCAGGCATTGCACACAGCTGACAAGCCGGAGGCGACCAGGGATTAGAAGACTTGCTTATACCGCGTCAAGTCAAAAGCCCTATTTTGTCCAATTATTTCTAACCTTGATTATATACGAATTCTATATGTTAGCAAGGCTCCAATCCCAGAAGTCCTTGACATGCGCCTTCCACATCTACAATCTGAAAGTCCACATGAGTTTCGGAAATCGGAACCGCAAAAGCGTCAACACGCACCTCCTTTGGCGCATTCACGCTAAGCACCGTAGCGTGTTCTTTGCCGACGAGAACTTCATCCTATTTTATCAAGTCAAGTCAGTGCTGAGGTGAAAAACTGTTAGTAGGCCACTTGCCTCGATACGAATGCCCATATTATGAAAGCGGCTCGGAAATTTATTTGAAGGAGGGACATATATACCTTGTGGGATAGAAATAGTGGTAGGAACATTGGAGCCGCTGATGGAAAATAATAATACCTGGTTCAATTGTAATCACCATGCCTTCTTTCAACCTTTCGCGACGTCAGTTATGATCCAGTGAACATCTGCATAACATACAAAACTACTCACTCTCCACTCCGATCAAAATTGCTCGACTCGTGCAAATCAACACCAATAGGATGACTCAAGAAATGTGGATAGAGCACTCTCTCAAGATCACCAGTCTGGAGCCCAAACCCAATTTGGTTCAGCTCCCTCTTTAAAAGCTCGCAGCTTTTCCGATGCAGGTCGTGTAAGGAATGACCAGAGGACTCTGTGCACAGTTCGCAAAGGGCCTTTTGCGTGGAGAGGAGGGCCGTGTAGAGTTCTGCTTGTGCCGGACTAAACGTTCCCGTTGATGGGTACGTGCGGGCTAGAATGGAAAGCAAGAAGTTATGGTAAACTTTACTGAAATGAGAGAAAATGTAATCGAACTGATGTCTGAGGCATAACCGCTGTATGTACATGGCGATTAATAGATGAACTAAAGGGGCCACAAAAAGGTTGCTGACTTGTATTCGCAACCAGCATCAAGGAGGACCATCTCGTCATCTCGTACTAAATGATTATTAGATGTATAGTGTATGATGAGAGAATTGGGTCTGCAGGATAATGTTGGAAAATTAGTGCGCTTGCTCAGGAAAAAATTGTGCATATCTACGTACCCTGATGCGACGACTGGTACATATGCCAGTCGCTGAGATCCAGACACAGCACAGATGTATTCAAAGTGGGCCGCAATGACCGCCTCCGAGAGGCCTGGACGCGTAAATTAACAACCAGAGAAAACGCCTCGTATGGATCATGCAAACCTTGGCATGTGCCGTCCCACTAATATCAGCAGCAGCTTTCATGATATCTTGCTCACATTTACTTTTAATCACTCTCAACTTCGAAACCTCAGGTGCCAGTGGCTTCCTTTTACTCCCGCTCAAGGCTTCAACGATGCTATCATACTCCCTTCGCGCCGGCAGAGAGTTCGATATGTACTTCAGAATCGATTTCGGACGTGATCTGGAGCTTCTTGGAGTGGCTGATGCGGGGAGATCAAGATAGACATGAGGTGTCAAGGATGTTAAGGCTTTGAGGTGCGAGGGGAAAGATGTTGTTGACAGGACCGAATTGGCTTTGAAAAGGGCTGCAGCGTCTTCAAGGGATGTGCTGTGTGATACATATAATGAGTAGTTGGATGATGGTACATGCTATGTTCATTGCACACCTTGCACCGTCCCATTTCGCTTTGTCGCTATCCGTCCCGTTGCAAAATAATGTTAATTTGTAACCTCGTGATGACGAGTTCTTTTCTGAAGGTAAGAGCCATTATTATCAGCAGTACACGCACAAAATATGTCGGATATACGTACCAAGGATGACAGCCGAGTCCGGTTCCTCAAACCCCGTCAAGTACCAGAAGTCGGATGCCTGTCGGTATTTGTAACTTCGGATGATTCACAAAATGGCCTGCTGCAAAGACTACAGTACCCACAATATATCTGTGTCACCAATACAAGTCAGCGCCTGATCACGGAAGACCAATGTTGCCCTGAACTGTTGCTCATGTATTTTATTGGAGCTGCCACAGAAACAACAATACTGTCGTCTGGCAAGCTGTCCATTAGAGCTCTGCGTCGGCTCTCATATTCTTCAGAAGGGACTCCGGGCGTCAGCTCGTTGGGTTTGACTACATGTAGACATCGACATCAGCTCTTTTCAAAAAGAACGCGGTTACCTGGACCAACCAAGATGTGGGTGCGACTGGAAGACGGGTTGGCCATATATTGACGGTTTTGTAGAAATCACTGTCTGGATAGCCTCCGTTGCATATCTGCGACATGGTCCATGCAGTAATTGTCGAGCGCCACGAGCCAAGAGGACACAAAACATGTCCAGATTCAAAAACCGAATCCCGATCTCAACTTTTTACACCGCCACACCGTGATGACCCGCATTGTCCTTCTCTCCATTGAATTTCTCGACAACACAACAGATCTTGTTAGGCCTTGCAGACTTGAAGCATTTTGAAACCGCTTAAGTCATCAGCCGGTGCTACTAGTCACTCCGCTACCTTCTAGTTCGACTTTGGATGAGCTTGAGCAGTGTGTTTCAAATACAAACCGATCGAAAGCAACTATAATGCTGGGGAATTCATGGTGGCGTTTCTCGTACTGTACATCTGCACACTTGAGCTCGTTCGGTCCTCCATTCAGCCGGACAACCCTCAAGACGGTTGGAACTAACCATTTCACAGTGGACTTTAATGCTTGGAATTATGGTATGACAGCCTCACAGTTCTCAACTTTCGTGCCATATTTATGTCCACCCTTTGGTCGGTCCACAACAATCACTGAGAAAGATGCATTCAGAAACCTATAGTTAAGCATGCTTCATCCGAGTCGCCTGCAGTCCATCGATGTGTGCAATATCATCGAGCAAGACAAATACCAGATTATACAAACATCGACTCCGTCCTAGATCATCTGAACAACTGTGTAATACATGCATGGGGTAAAATCGGATTTCCATTGGATCTGCACGACGGCCTATTAATCTAACGCTGGTTGGCAATGTCGCGGGAGAGGCCAGGGTGGAACATCGCACACATCCGAGCCAGCTAGCCGATCGATATGTCTCATTGGCCAGGCTTAAGCAACGGTCCTGGGAGAGCTGAGAACCGGCACGATAATTCAGCCATGACATGTCTGTCCGTGCTTCGTCTCACCATCTGTTTGGACAGGTGGGAGCATTCAAGTGTGACCAGGAGATATTATGGCCAAACAAGATTTATTATGACAAACCGCACAGAAGGCACAAGATACAAGATACATGAAGGTCCATTGGACATAATTATGCATGCTCGCATAGATCGAACGAGAGGAGGAAATAGCAAGGATATAAATAAGGACAACTACATAGCTTCAGGGTCTTATTTAATGTCTATCAATTGCCGAGGTTCACTCCGTGCACTTTCGCCAATATCTTACCAGCTATCAGAGCTCCCTTTGCGAATTGCTTCACGTGGGTCGCATTGATTCCGGTGCCTTGATGATGAGCAGGTTGTTGCCCCTGTTGAGCTCCTTGATAGGTCGGGCCTGGCGGATAAAGGTGGCCGGACTGGTACATCTGGGTGGGCTGGACGGTTTGGGCTTGTGGGGAGGCTGTCTGGGTATCAGGAGCCGCATTGTGATACGCATTATAAGCTGCTTGATATCCGGCAAACATATTATTTTGAGGATATTGTGCTGCCGATGGCGCTTGCGAGTGAGTAGCAGGTGCACTACTGGTTGCATGCCCCAACACTCCAGTAACCCCTCCGGGAGAGCTCGAGTCCTGCGCTGAATGTTGCTGGGCCTGATGTATTTTGTCATAAGTCTGATGAGCCATATGCATGTAGTCGAGTCCACTCTGTTGTTGCTGCTGCTGCTGTTGATACAGCTGTTGATACTGATCATAAGGGCTGGTTTGATCGAAAATTGATGATAGGTCAGGTCCTCCACCATTCCCTTGATTCGAAGGGTCGAAATAT
>Ga0193716_1002491_pt1 | contig 10346 bp, 9 predicted proteins | sample U2c1metaG_FD_145901 | JGI IMG/M metagenome (GOLD analysis project Ga0193716, IMG submission 145901) | Soil microbial communities from a riparian zone of the East river system, Colorado, United States - U2c1 | ecosystem: Environmental > Terrestrial > Soil > Riparian zone | place: USA: East River...
ATTGAGTCCGCCGTTGTGATTCGGCGTCGGCCAGACTTATTCTCGCGATCAAGCAGCCCTACGCGAATCACAACGGCGGACTCAATCTCTTTGGCCCCGACGGAATGCTCTACATCGGGATGGGAGACGGCGGCAGTCAGGGCGATCCGCACGGGAACGGTCAGAATCGCAACGTGCTGCTTGGCAAACTCCTCCGCATCAACGTCGATCGAGCCGATCCGTATCTCGTCCCGACGGCCAACCCGTACTCGAAGGGGGGCGGCAGAGGCGAGATCTGGGCGATCGGCCTGCGGAACCCGTGGCGTTTCTCATTCGATCGTTTCACGGGACTGCTCTATATCGGGGATGTCGGACAGGACAAGTACGAGGAGATCAACGTCGTCCCGATGTCGATCGCCGGCGTGAACTACGGTTGGAACACGATGGAAGGCCCGTCGTGCTACAAACCATCAAGGTTCTGCAATCAGGCGGGAATGCAGATTCCGGCGGTTTCGTACACGCATGAGAATTCGACATGCTCGGTCATCGGCGGAATCGTCTATCGCGGCGAGAAGATTCCCGAGATCAAGGGGCAGTACTTCTATTCCGACTACTGCAACAGCTGGCTTCGCAGCTTCACGTTTGCCGACGGGAAAGTGAGCGATCAGCATGAGTGGCCGGTCGGGAAGCTGGGCAGCGTCGTCTCGTTTGGAGAAGACAGCCAGGGAGAGTTGTACATCCTCACTTCGGGCGGACGGGTTTACCGAATCATAAAGAGCCCGGGCACTACAGTACGATGAGCGCGGACGGCGGAGACGAGTACAAGCGTACTATCTTCGACCGGCGCGGTCCCGAGGCTTCCAATTTCCTTCAGACGGTCAGCTCTCTCGTCATCCCGATCGTCGCCGGAGCTCTTATCGGCGGCGCGCTCGCGCTCCAAAAGGGTTACTCGCGGCCGTTAATCGCGCTCTCGATCCTTGGTGGATCGGTCGTGTTCGCATTCTGGTGGTGGTTCATCGTCACCAGGGTGTCGCACGGCTCAGGCAAGATATTCGGCGAATTCATCCAGCCGAGCGGGGCGGGGAGTTACGAGCGACAGTATTCCCGTGAAGACGCGCTTGTGATGCGCGGCGACGTCGCGGGCGCGCTCGCATCGTACGAGCAAATCATCGCCGAGGCGCCGACCGAGACACAGCCGCGCATGCGCGCCGCTGATCTGTGCGCGAAATCGGGAATGCGCGAGAGAGCGGAGACGTTGTATCGCGCCGTTCAGCGGCTGCCGCGCGTTGCGCCCCGTGACGACATCTATGTTTCCAACCGACTCGTGGACCTCTATCTCGCGTGGCCGGGCCACGAGAAGAGCGGTCTCCGTGAGCTCCGACGGCTCATCGACACTTATCCGGAGAGCGAGGCAGGCGCGCGTGCCCGTGCAGGTCTTCTGAATCTCAAGAGCCAGCTCGGGGTTGCCGAGTAAGGCTGCTCACTGGCGCCTGGCGGACGTTCTTCGAGAACTGCAACTGAACACGTCGTCAGCCTGAGCTGACCAAAGCTGGCAGCCGTCAGGCTCAAAGCGTCGGGACGTCACGATGTGGCATGAAGGTACAGGCAGTCGGTTGTGCTCCGACCAGTGCCATTAACGTCCCGACGCAGTGAGCCTGATGGCTGCCAGCTGTAAAGCTCAAGCTGACGACGTATTCAGTTGCAGTTGCGCTCGAGAGCCCTATAAATGTGGCGCGATAGCCGCGCTCGCTTTTTCTGAGGTAAGGATTGGGATAACCTCGAACTCGACGATGTCGCTCCAGTTGGCCATCCACTCGTCGAGCAGCATCCGATCGTCGCAGTCCATCACCTGAAAGCACCGCTCGAAATCGGTGGTCACCCAACTCGACAGGTACCGTGCGCCAGGCGGCGTCATTCGCCCTTTCTCCTTGAAGCGGCGATAGACCGGCTTCGGATCCCCATCGCGGTACGTCTCGATCACCATGAAGAGCATGTGCGCCTCGGTTCAGGGCGGAGTAAGGAGTCTAACGCTGGTCAAATGCGGTCGGATGCTTCGGCTGATACAAACCGACTCGCGCGCCGCTCGGCAGAGCGAGAGTCGTAACGATTCCCCACGGTGCCTCTTCTGTCGGCTCAAAGCTCGCCTTTTTCGCTTCCAGAGCTTTCATTGTCGAGCCGAGGTCTTCGCACATGAAATAGAGCGAAACGCCGGCAACCCCGTCGTCCGAGTTGGGCGCCGAGTCTTCCTCCGAAGGATGCACGGCAATTTCTGCCGGTGGCAATGCGAATATCAGCCAACCTCTTCCTGCATCGACGGAGCTGAATCCCAGCACATCACGAATGAATGCTCGATCTGCTTCGGGATTCCTGCTGTAAAGAAGTAAGTGTGCGCCGTTGATCATGCTTCGCCTCGAACCTGTCGCTCACTCTAAATATGTGGCGGATGCGGGCAAAGGGGTTTTCTTGCCGCCAGGAACTCCTGCGGAGTCATCTCCTAACGACCGGTGCGCATGAGTCCGTATTCCCGGGCGCCCTTGCGCAATAGATGATAGTTGCCGGCAAGCGCAGGGGTTGTCGCGAGGTCGGTGGTCGCGCTTACGCGCTGTCCGTTGAGATAGACTCCGCCCTGCTCGACCAGTCTCTTAGCTGCGCCCTTCGACGCGGCGAGCTTCAGCGTCACCATCGCGTCCAGCAATCCCGGCGCCTCGTTTGACTCCGCGAACGGCACTTCCTCGCTCAACGCCCGCAACACGGGCTCAGTCAGCGTCGTGGGATCCGCCTTCCCGAACAATACGCGCGACACTTCCTCGGCTACCCGCGCGGCTTCATCACCATGGACGCGCGCGGTTACGTCGCGCGCCAGAGCCTGCTGCGCCTCCCGCTTTTCCGGCGACGTCTCGATGAGCTTGTCGAGAGATTCGATCTCCGCACGCGACAAGAGCGTGAACAGTCGCAGGTATTTCCCCGTGTCCCGGTCGTCGATGTTGATCCAGTACTGATAGAACTTGTATGGCGACGTGCGCGCCGGGTCGAGCCACACCGCTCCCTCTTCGGTCTTGCCGAACTTGGATCCGCTTGCGGTAGTGACCAGTGGCATCGTTAGCGCGTGCGCCGTCTTTCCCTCGACGCGCCGGATCAGCTCCAGGCCGGCGGTGATGTTGCCCCACTGATCGCATCTGCAGCGTCACCCCGTCGCGACGATTGAGCTCGAGAAAATCGTAAGCCTGGAGCAGCATGTAGGAGAACTCGGTGAACGAGATTCCGCCCTCGATGCGCGACTGCACCGAATCCTTTGCCAGCATGTAGTTGATCGTGAAGTGCTTGCCGACATCGCGCATGAACTCCACTGCCTTGAGCGGACGAAGCCACGCCGCGTTGTCCCTCATGCGGGCCGCCTTCGGCCCCTTGAAGTCGAGAAAGCGCTCGAGCTGCTTGCCGATCGCGCGCGCGTTGGCCTCGATCTCCTCTTCCGACGCGAGCGGCCGCTCCGTCGCCTTCCCGCTCGGATCGCCAATCATGCCGGTTCCGCCGCCAACCAGCGCAACGGGCCGGTGCCCGGCGCGCTGCAGATGCACCAGTCCCATCACCGGCACCAGGCTGCCCACGTGGAGGCTCGGGGCCGTGGGATCGAACCCCACGTACGCGCTCACTTCTCCAGTTGCGAGAGCGTCTCCCAAACCGTCCGTGTGTTGGTACAGCATACCGCGCCAGGACAGCTCGTCCAGCAATGAATTCTTCGCTTGCATGCGGGGAAGATAGGGACGCCCGACCACGGTGTCACCTTCGGTGTATCACAGTTATCTTCCTTACTCTGCATGGCCGCCGACACCAACAAACTCCGATTTCATAAACGGCACCCCACGTTCGTCCGCGTGGTGCTGCTTACTGTCACATTCCTCGTCGCACTCGGCGCGGGCGTCGTCTACAGCACGTGGGCGCTCATCTGTCGCGGGAATCAGTGCCCATCGATCGAGAGCCTGGCCGAGTACACGCCGCACCAGACGTCGAAGCTCTACGCCGTCGACGGAAGATTCATCGCCGAGCTTGGGTTGGAGCGCCGCACGCTGGTGAAGATCGACGAGATCCCGAAGATCGTCCAGGAAGCATTCGTCAGCACCGAGGACAAGCGCTTCTTCCAGCACGCCGGTATCGACTGGCACCGTGCCGCGAGCGTGGTCCTGCGATCGCCGGTTCGTGGCTTCTCGCAGGGATTCTCCACCATAACCATGCAGCTCGCGCGCAACGTCTTTCCCGAGCAGATCTCGCGCGAGAAAAGCATCATCCGCAAGGTCAAGGAAGCCAAGGTCGCCCGCGAGATCGAGGCGAAGTACGACAAGAAGAAGATCCTTGAGCTCTACCTCAATCAGATCGACCTCGGCCATGGGGCGTACGGCGTCGAAACCGCATCGCAGCGGTACTTCGGCAAGTCCGTCCGCGACCTGAATCTCGCCGAAGCCGCGATGCTTGCCGCGCTTCCCAAGGCGCCCTCCCGCTACAACCCCGTTCGCTTTCCCGAGCGCGCGATCCAACGCCGCAATACCGTCATCGAGCTGATGCGGCAGGATGGAAAAATCAACGACGCCGACGCGAGCAGAGCCAAGGCGTACCCGTTGCAGCTCGCCAATAAGTCGATCACAGGCGAAACCGCGCCGTACTTCGTCGAATGGGTACGCCAGGCGCTCGACGCGCAGTTCGGGAAGCAGCTGTACGAGCAAGGACTGAAGGTTTACACGACGCTCGACCTCGACATGCAGGGCTCGGCGGAGCGGGCGCTCGATCACCAGGTTAAGGCGATCGAAGCCGGACGCTTCGGGCCGTACCCCCACGAGACGTACGAGCACTATGTAGCTCACCGCGAGGGCGACGAGGGCAGCGGCACGTCGCCCTACCTCCAGGGCGCGTTCCTCGCGCTCGATCCGCGCAATGGCGCGGTGCGCGTCATGGTCGGCGGCCGCGATTTCGACGATTCCAAGTTCAATCGCTCCGTCCAGGCGCTGCGTCAGCCGGGCTCGACGTTCAAACCGATCGTTTACTCGGCCGCGATTCAGAACGGCAGGTCGCCTTCCTATCTCCTCAACGACAGCTCGCTCGTTCTCCAGGTGCCGGGCCAACCCGAGTGGGCGCCGCAGAACTACGATCTGAAGTTCATGGGAGAGATTCCGCTTCGGCAGTCGCTCTATCTCTCCCGCAACGTCGCCACCGTCCGCCTCGGCATGGAGCTGGGCGAGCAAACCGTCATTAACGAGGCGCGGAATTTCGGCATCACCACTCCGATTCCTCCGTATCCGTCGATCCACATCGGCGCCGCCGACGTCTACCCCATCGAGCTGATCTCGGCCTACAGCGCGTTTGCCAACCTCGGCGTCCGCGCGACGCCGAACGCGATCATCCGAGTCGAAAATCAGAAGGGAGAGATCCTCTGGCAGCCGACTCCGACGCGCACTCAGGTGTTGTCGCCCGAGGAAGCGTGGATCATGGTCGACATGATGAAGGATGTGATCCGTCGCGGCAGCGCCGCCGGCGTGTGGGCGTCAGGCTTTCACATCCCCGCCGGAGGAAAGACCGGAACGACCAACGACGGCACCAACGTCTGGTTTGTCGGCTATACAGCTGACCTCGTCGCCGGCGTATGGATGGGATTCGACCGTCCGTCGAAGATCAAGGACAACGCGCAGGGTGGCGTACTCGCCGCGCCGGCGTGGACCGCGTTCATGACCGACGTGTATCGTCGCAAGCCGACGCCTCCGGATTGGCCGAAGCCGCTGTCCATCGTGACGCGCGAGGTTGATGTCTCCACCGGACTGCTTCAGACGCCGTATTGCCCGCGGGACCTGGTCACGAGCGAGTTCTACATCTCGGGAACGGAGCCGACGCGCGATTGCGACAAGCACGGACCATACGCGAACAGCGGTCTGGGGCCCATTGATACCACCCCGATGATCCCCGTGGGCGTGCCCCGTCCCGCCGAAGCGGTGAGACCACCAGTGACGGCGCCGACGATCCAGCCGGGCTACGAGCCGGTTCCGCCGAGCCGGCGTGCACCTACTGTGTTCGACACGACGACGGCACGCCGCGACAGCACGCGTCGCCCCACAGTGTTCGACACGACGCGTCGAACCGCGCCGCGACGAGACACCACTCGCCCGCGAACCGACACGACTTCGACACCAGTTCGCCCTCCGACCCCGCGCTGATGCGCTACCACGCGCGTTGGGTGCTGCCTATCACCCAGCCGCCGATCGAAAACGGAACCGTCGTCACCCACGACGGAGTAATCACCTACGTCGGCCCGCGCGCCGGCGCGCCGCAGGGTGAAGACTACGACCTCGGCGAGGCGATTCTCCTTCCCGGGCTCGTCAACACCCACACCCACCTCGAGCTCACCGCGATGCGCGGCTTCCTCGAGAATTGTCAGTTCGCGGAGTGGATCGACAAGCTGCGCCAGAGCCGCAATGACGTCCTCGACGGCGAGATGCTGCTCGATTCCGCGCGATATGGGATCGTTGAGGGGCTCGAGGCAGGCATCACAACCTTCGCCGCACCATCCTTCAGCGGTGTGGTGATGCAGGCGATGCTCGAGCTCGGTGTTCGCGGGATCATGTATCAGGAAGTCTTCGGCCCCGATCCCTCGCAAGCGGACATCTCGATGCGCGAGCTGGAAGAGCGAGTAGAGAAGCTCCAACTCGCGCAGACCCAACTGGTGTCGCTCGGAGTCTCGCCGCACGCACCGTACACGGTGTCGGACCCTCTGTACAAAGCAGCGGCGCAGTTCGCGCACGCGCGCCGCCTTCCGCTCGCGATGCACATCGCCGAGAGCGAGCCTGAGCAACAAATCGTGGTGAGCGGGACCGGCGACTTCGCAGATCGCTGGCGCCGCCGTGGAATTCCCGTCGCCAAGCGGGCGCGCTCGCCAGTCGCACTGCTCGAGGAGCTTGGCGCGCTGGAGCGGGGAGCGCTTCTCATCCACTGCGTGCGTGTTGACGACGCCGATATCGAGATCATGGCGAGACGCCGCTGCGCAGTCGCGCATTGTCCGGCGTCGAACGCGAAGTTCGGGCACGGCATCGCGCCGCTCTTGCCGTTGATCGCGGCCGGAATTCGCGTCGGCATGGGCTCCGATTCGGTGGCGAGTAATAATCGGATGGACATTCTCGACGAAGCGCGCCTGGCGGTCCTCATCCATCGCGCTGCCACGCGCAAGCACGATGCGTTCGGCGCGCACCACGCGCTGGAGCTCGCAACGATCGGTGGCGCCCGCGCGCTGGGCATGGAGTCGCGGGTGGGTTCGCTGGAGGTCGGGAAGGATGCCGATCTCGCGGCGTTCCGAATCGACATACCGCGAACGACCCCGGTCGGGGACCCGTACTCAGCCGCGATCTTCGCCTTGCCCGGCCGCTCGGCCGAGTTGGTGACGGTGCGCGGCCAGATGAAGGTCGATCGTGGGCGTGTTCTGGCCGCCGACGCAGCGCTGGCCGACCGCGTTCGAAGGGCAGGGGACGGGCTCGCCTCGTGGGCGGCGCGGCAGGGTTAACACGCGGTCCCCGTAGCGAATAACCTTGCGCCCTCGATAGATTCAAGCTCCCCACTGAAGGAAGCCCGACTCAATGGCGGCAGTAGACAATCACCACCGTATCTGGCGCGACGGCAAGTTCGTGGATTGGGAAGACGCGACGATCCACGTAATGAGTCACGTCGTTCACTACGGTTCCAGCGTGTTCGAAGGCATCCGCTGCTACGAGACGCCCAGCGGCCCGGCGGTCTTTCGGCTTGGCGCCCACATGCGGCGTTTCGCGGATTCGTGCAAGATCTACCGTATGCCCCTCAAGTACTCGATCGATGAGATGTCGAGGGCCGCGGTCGAGACAGTAGCGGAGAACGATCTGCCGCACTGCTACCTCCGGCCTGTTGCACTGAGGACCGGCGAGCAGATGGGCGTCCTTCCGCACGACACGCCGCTCGAAGTCTTCATCATTCCGTGGACGTGGGGCACGTACCTCGGTACCGACGCGCTCAAGAACGGCGCCGATGTGTGCGTTTCGAGCTGGAGACGGCCCGCACCCGACACCTTCCCGATGATGGCGAAGGCAGGCGGAAACTATCTGAATGGCCAGTTGTCGAAGATGCAGGCACGCGTCGACAACTACGTTGAAGGCATCATGCTCGATGCTTTCGGGCTCGCGTCGGAAGGAAGCGGCGAGAATCTCTTCCTCGTTCGCGACGGAAAGCTGTACACCTCGACCATTAGCTCCGGAATTCTGAACGGCATCACGCGCGACTCGGTGCTGCGGATCGCGAAGGACATGGAAGTCGAAATCGTCGAAGGTGCGATTCCACGCGAAATGCTCTACATCGCCGACGAGCTGTTCTTCACCGGAACAGCCGCGGAGATAACGCCGATTCGGTCGGTGGATCGCATTCAGGTCGGTACGGGCAAGCCCGGCTTGCTCACGCTGGAGATCCAGCGCGAGTACATGGGCATCGCGACCGGGCTGATCGAGGACCGTCATGGGTGGCTGACGCCGGTTCCGTCCCGCAAAACCGCATCAACGAGCGCGCGCGGGAAGGTCGCCCGGGAGCCGGTCGGCGACATGTCGGCCGCGCCGATTTAGCACCGAATCAAGCCGCCGTCAGCAGCAAGCTTTGAGTTTTAGAGGGTCGAAGGGGTAACGGGCGGCACGAGTTAATCGTCGCATTAGGAGTGCGCGTGACCTCGGGGTTTGAGCTTCCAGCCCCGAGCCGAGTTGTATATTTGGGGTGAGTTCGCCCCAGGAGGAGTGCTTGATCGTTGGTTGTCTGGCACTGAATGCTTCGTTTGAGCCGTTGACGATGGTCCCGCTACGCCGTGCGTTGCGGCTCGTCATCGACGGAAAGGCCGAGATCGTCGAGGCAGATGCGGATCGCGTGGTTCGCTCCGAGAGGTTGACGCTTCCTCGCCCCGCGGTGATTCGACTCATGCGCTTCATCCATGTGCCGCGTCGCTTCCGCCGGCAGGTGACGAACACCTTCCTGTTCGCGCGCGATCGTTACCGCTGCCAGTACTGCGGCCGCCTTCAGATCGAGCTCAAGCCGCGCGAGTCACTCACGCGCGATCACCTGATTCCGCTCTCCCGCGGGGGCGCGAACGACTGGACCAACGTCGTCACCGCCTGCAGCCCGTGCAACACGCGGAAGGCGAACAACCTGCCCCAGGAAATCGGCATGCACCCGATGCACGCGCCGGTCGAGCCGCACTTCGTGCATCTCAGTTGGGCGGTGCGCCGGCTTACCCCGACGCAGGCGAAGTACATCCGGATCTTTTACGGGGAAGAGACGCTCCACCACCTGGAAGATCTAGAGAACCGGCATCCTAATCACGGGCTGCACAAGATCAGCTAGGGACCGGTTACAACTACACTACAACTACCCTGCCGCGAGCGGGCGGCACGGGGCAGTGCGCGCAGCCAGTTGCGCCATCAAGCGAGGTGCGGCGCCGCAAAAAGTGGCGCCGCGACCAGTGCCGTCGCCCCGCGGAGGCGCGGTAATCCACCGACATGCTCAGGCAGAATCGGCGTCTGGGCCGCCGCCGCCGTGAGCGCGCGCTCTTTCACTGCTGCCCGAAGCGTCGGCTCGAGCAGATCCCACGCCGCCGTAATCTCACCGCCGACAAAGATCCGCGATGGATTCAGCGAATTGATGATGATCGCCAGACCGATGCCGATGTACCGCGCGCTCTCGAGCAATGCCGCACGCGCCGCCGCATCCCCCGCGTGCGCGCGATCGACCACATCGTTGATGGTGAGTGGCAGCGACTGCAACCGCTCACGCGGCGCGCCTGTCGCGATCTCGCGCTTCAGGTAGCGCGACAGCGTCGCGATGTTGGACGCGTACACCTCCAGGCACCCGCGCGCGCCGCATAAACACTGCGGCCCATCGCTCACGATGGGGATGTGCCCGAATTCCCCCGCGCTGTTGTCGTGGCCGCGCACGACCTCGCCGTTCACCACGATTCCCGCGCCGACGCCATCCGACACCGTGACGTAGACGAAGTCGCTATTCGAATCGCCTTTTTGGCCGAGCCAGATCTGCGCAAGCGCGCAGGCAATTGGCGCGTTCTCGATGTAGACCTCGAGGCCGGTGCCGGCGGCGAGCGGACCGCGCACATCGACGTCGCGCCATCCGAGCTGAGGAGCATGCTGGATTCGGCCGGTGCGGCGATCCACCATACCGGGCACGACGAGCCCGATGCCTTCGCAGCGTCCGGCCGCGCCATGCGAGTCGATCAATCGCCGGACGCGACGAACGAGCTCCGCCGTCAGCACCTCGGGATCGAGTATCGTCTCGAAGCTCTCGAGCGCGATCTGAGTGCCCGCGAAATCGTTCAGCATGAG
>Ga0193716_1002492_pt1 | contig 10346 bp, 20 predicted proteins | sample U2c1metaG_FD_145901 | JGI IMG/M metagenome (GOLD analysis project Ga0193716, IMG submission 145901) | Soil microbial communities from a riparian zone of the East river system, Colorado, United States - U2c1 | ecosystem: Environmental > Terrestrial > Soil > Riparian zone | place: USA: East River...
CCCCCCCGCTGCGCAAATAAAGGAGTAACATATGGACGAAAAGAGATATAGCGAGATCTTGCGAGTGAAAGCAAAGTTGGATCAGGCCAAACGATGGCTGGAGTGCGTAGAAAAAAGCAATTCGGTGGAATTTTGTTGGGATACGAGCGGATTTGTAGAGCTTGGTGGATTGACCTTCCGGGCGTGGTCTGGTTTCTTCCGGAAAGACGATTATGCGATGCAGGAAGTATTTGATCAAGTCAAGGCAACCGCCGTGGCGGAGCTGAAAAAACGGATCGATAGATGGGAAAAGGCGATGCAGGCGTTATGATCCATCCTGTGCAAACCGATAAGGCTCGGATATGCGAATTATTGCCGGGGGTGTGGATCAGGTACCCGTTGAGTAGCTGGTCGGTGAAGGTGGCGGCGATGGGCGTGTCGATGGTTTTTTTTAAAAAGGTAAGGATTGGCAAAAACGGAAAATATATTACCACATAAGTAGAGTATGCGCCACCGTTAGGCAGGTATTCAAAGCAGTACGTTGAAATTATAAAAAAACCGGAATGTTATCAAAGATCAAAGCATTTTTTACTGGTGGCGAAGAGGATAGGACGACGCGCAAAGATATTGAGCGCCAAAAGGAACTCGCCCAGCGGCTGCGCAACGCGCTGTCGGGCGCGTACAATAAAAAAACAATCGTAAAGCTAACGATCGACGCCGACGGATATATGGGCAGCGTGCTGCTCGATGGGGACGAAAGGGTAGTGGAGTACCTTGCCAACTTCGCCGCCGGGCAGGTCCACTACCGGGATGCAGAATTGTCAGATTTTGACGCAAAGTCATTAGGGGCGAATAGCAGGGGTGTGGATAAATATCCAGGTGGCGGTCCGTTTGGCCTGGATGGATAGAATGGCCTGAAAGTGGTCCTAAAATTGATTTTGGGTTTGGCATAAAGTTTGTTATATTGCGGGGTCTTCATAGGATTAAGTAATTTTCCCACCCTGCATGTCCATGTGGGGTTTTTTTATTACGTTAGCAGTCTAAAATTACTTTTCATTATGCAAGATCTCACCTTTGCCGGCAAAGCGGCTTTCTTGGACGGGCCATACACCTTTGCGCTTTATACCAAAAAACATAGGGATTTTTATTTGCACCTGGTTTCCGAGTGGACGGAAATTTGCCGCGCGCCCTGGATTTATTATAGCCGCAACATTTCAACCACAAACACCCGCCCATGAATATCAACGGTTTGGACAGGTTCCAGGGCAAGGTCATTACGGAGGATAGTGAGGGACGTATGGTCCTGGAGACGATGTTGCAGTCAAAATACAATCCGTATAACGTAGGCAAAAGGGAATCGTCGGCAGACAAGCGAAGAGAGCACGTAAAGACAATAAATTTCAACAGTGGGGCAAAAACGGCGCCCAACGAAAAGGCGTGGAAATGGTCGATGGGGTACAATGCCTTGGTTGGTCAGTATGCGCCAGGGTCTACGTATCCGGAATTGTCCGGTTCATCAATAAATCGAAAGAAGCATGCAGAAAAATTTCCGTCAACGGACCTGGATATTGCTTTGCTGGCGATCAAGACAGCAGCACAATATAAGCACGCAGGAGTCGGGCTGGTTGTGGAGTGGGAGGGAAGGAGAAGCGAGCACGTTAGTACAATTGTCGAAAGGATCTATTGTGAACTTGTCGACGGAAATACGGATGTTGCGCGCGGATTGGCGTTGCGGTTTTCCGCATCATTTCGAGGGCGTCCACGTGGCGTATCTTACGGGGTTCACCTGCTTAGTTCCCGCAGTCGCGGAAAAATTAGGGATAAGGCAACTGCCTTTTACAGAGCCTGTGCCGGTGCCAGGGTATTCGCCACTTTCACTTTCATTGCTCCCGTGGATGATCAAACAGGGATTACTATTCTAAATAAATTTCTGACCCAGCTCCGAAAGGTCATGGACAATCTGAACTACTTTTGGGTAGCAGAACGACAGGAAAATGGGAATATCCATTTTCATATGATCCTTAACAAAAGACTACCGATTTGTAGATGGAACGCCATGTGGACATTGGCGCAATACAATGCAGGATTGAATGGAAAAACAGAGGATGGGAAGGATATATCAAAAGAGGAATTTATAGCGGCTTATAAGGTGGATCAAGCGGCGGGATGGCCACGCAGTAGTAAGTGGAAAAAGACGGCGACGCAGGCCCTATTGAATCCTGTGGACGTAAAAAAAATAGAGACTATTACCAAGCTAGCAAATTACCTGACGGCCTATATTACCAAACAGGATAAGGCGATGCGTTTCGGTTGTCTGCCCTGGCATTGTAGTCGGCGCGTCAGCAAAATGTTTATTCGACAAACAGTTGGACCTTCCGCGTTCGCCTATATGAAATCCGTTAAGAATTATAAAATGGATAAGTCCACCGGAGAGTTGTTTAAAATACCAATGGAAAAGAGGGTAGGAAATGGGTTCGCGGTCGTCATATGGGCATTGGATAAATCGGCTCCGCTGTCATGGATGAAGCGGCTGGAGCAAGTAAACAAGTGGATATTGGAGGGGGTGGAAATTGAAGAGGCACCAAAAATAGACGACGAGATATATAAACGGGTAATCTGTAAAAATTAAACATATGAAAAAAATTTATGTGGCATCATCGTGGAGAAATGACAGACAGCAGGATGTGGTGGAGGCTTTAAGAGTTGCTGGTAACTTGGTTTATGACTTTAAAAAACCTTCGGAATATGACAGGGGTTTTTCATGGTCGGAAATAGACGACAATTGGCGGGTGTGGACGACAAAAGAGTATATCGGATTTTTAACTCATCCCGTTGCAGAAAGGGGCTTTATGCTAGATTTCAATGCTATGAAGTGGGCTGACGTGTGTGTGTTGGTGATGCCGTGCGGGAGGTCTGCTCACACTGAAGCGGGGTGGATGGCAGGAGCGGGCAAAAAGGTTTTAGTTTTGATGGAACAAACGGCGGAGCCTGAATTGATGTATAAGGTTTTTGATTGTATCGCTACAAGTGTTGGGGAGCTTGTTAAAATGATCAATAATGAATAAACTATCATTGACCGACGCGCAATTGAATAATTTCCGGGGAGAGCAGGGTATCTTATTGCAAATGGGTACCACTGCCTTTACGCCTTCGGACATACTCATGCAGCAGGTGGAGAAAATAGAACGACTGGTGAATACTTGGGTACACATGGCCGTAATGCAGGCGCTGGGATCAATGAGAGTGGGGATTATGCCGGGGGTAAGGTTTCATCTTATGGCCGATCAGATTTCAGCCTTTCGGGTATTGCAGGCCGAAAGTATCGTTATTGCAGCGGACTGTGATATGGACCGATGGAAATTACACCAGTTCAAAATTGAACAATGGGTGTCCGATCATATTGACCAGGCGGTCATCAACGCGACGGCGGGGCTGATAAAAATAAGGGGGAATTGATTATGATAAAAAAATACAGCGTATTGATTTCGCGGCCGTCGAGAGATGCAAGTTTTTCGATCTTTTCTTTGTCGTCGGATAATTACGACGAAGCGATGGGGGAATTTGAGTACCGCATAGCGGCGAAAAATAAGGTATATCATGTGGAAATGATGGAGCGGGAGGCGTCGGGTGTACTTTTTGTTAGGGCGGCCTGTTCGATAGATAACAGGCCAATGAGGCGCCTGCCAACGGATGAACCGATGGGGGATTTTTACGGAGACGAAATGGTTTTTTTGAGTGATGAGGATTTTAAAAAATATGTCTTATGAAACGGTTACTGTTTGACTTTGCTATAGGTATCCTTCTGGCCGCAATGGTGTACATCATTGTCAGGGGTGTGTACGACTACCGGGATCGGCACCAGGGTAGGGGAGGGAATACGATAAGCGTGGAAAATCATTCCCAGCTACCGGACAGCGATAGGCGAGATACGGTAATCAGGGTACCGGAAATATTTAACGTGCCAAAAAAATAAAACATGCCTGACATGCTGGAGGATATTATTGTGCGGGTACGGATAGACGGGGTGAAGTTTGAAGCGAACATATCGCCGGACGGACACTATTCGATATGGGGCCCGGTGTGGCGAGATCAGCCCGTAGCATTGCTCACGCAAGGTAAGTTAGCATCGGGAATTATCTTCACCGGACTGGTCGGGTCGATCGGCGAATTGGTTCGTGTAAAATTAAAATCATAGATATGAAAAAAAGTGAAAAAATGGCTCGCCGGATGGCAATAACAGTTTTGGTGCTTATGTTAATTGAGATAGGATTTTTCTTAGCCTCAATTATTTGCTTATTGTATGGTCATGTGGATTATGCGACCTATCTTTTAGTACTAATTGTTGTAGTAGATCAACAGGGCGGCGGACTGCAAGGTGTAAATATGGGTGCTATGGAAAGGGAAATGGAAATTGAACAGGCGGAAAACGATCTGGAGGATGTGGCTAAGAAAACATTTTCAGAAAGAGTGGAGGAGCTTCATAAGAAAAATAACAAAATATGAAAGGGCGAATCTTAAAATATCCGTTGGCTCTACATTCGACGCAGCGGGGTGGGGGCTTTTGCATCGTGGAGATGCCGGTAGGTGCAAAGATCCTGCACGTAGCCGATCAGGAGGGCGAGCTAAAAATATGGGCATTTGTCGAGCAGGAATACGATATCGAAGAACATTGTTTTCTGGTCAACGGGACAGGTAGCCGGTTTGAATTACCTACCGGCTCGTACATTGGAACGGCGGTGCAGGGCAAATATGTATGGCATATCTTCGAGATAAAAAAGCCCGACCATGAATAGTCCGGGCAGGTATAGCATTGATAAGATACGCGCCGACGCGCTGCTACGCGCATCATTGGACGAAGTCAAGAGCGCCGACGAGGTCAAACAGGTGCGTGGGCGCCTGGATAGTTTTCCAACGAAAAGGATGATCGATGCCGTAAATTACCTGGACAAGAATATTCTTCCGGCGGTCAAAAAGAAGTCTGGCGAACAGTCGCCGGACTACATTTTTTTTACAAACGTGGTTGAAATGTTGCTATGGGCGGTGCTGGTGAAGGATCGTTTCGACCGCCTGGAGACGCGCTGGGTCAATGAGAAGGTGATGGGCGAGTTGATGCGGGAGAACCTGGTGACACTACAGCGGGAGCTGGACAAGTATACGACGATAGAGGACATTTGGCTGACGGAAGGCTTGGATCACTACATGAAGGGGGTGCAGGCGCGTGCGGAAACGCTATTAAACCGCAAAAAGAGCTAATTTTAAGCGATAATATAAGATTTTTTATCTTTGCGAGCAAAGATTTAAAAAAGCCCGGAATTTGGCAGTTCCGGGCTTTTTATTTAATGTTGGGTACGAATCCCATCATTTTATGGAAAAAGCCGAAATACAGCAGCAGGCAACCGAGGTGATCGACAAGGCAAAGGCATTAATCGCCGATCCGGCCACCCCTTCCAGTCATAAGTCTGTTTTGGCCATCATTTTGGGCGTCGTCCTGAAGTTTCTCCCTGTACTAATCGATATTTTTCACCACGCGACCAATTCGCCGGCACCTCCTGCACCCGTAACGGCTGGATCGACTACGGGTGGCGGTACCGATTTGGATAAATCCGGCGTCGGGGCCGCTGCGGTCAGCGCTGAAACGGCGGCAAACATCACCCCGTAAGGGAAAATGATCGGCTATGGTAACGAAAGGTCAGGTATTGCAGGCATTGGGCGGTACGCCGGTGATCAGCCGGGTGGTGGTGGATGATCAGGATGTCAGAGACATTATGCATTATATGCCAAAGGCGCACCGGGCGTACGGCATTATGTACGATAGGTTCGCGCAGCTCTTTGAATTGGATGACGAGGATATGAATGTATATGATCTTTGTCGGGCATTGTGGCAGTTTTGCCGGGATAACTTCGAATATTTCGAGGAGTCCGAGGAGGATCAACGCCTTTCAGCGCCTTCGACGATGCTGAAACGGGGCTATGCCGATTGCAAAGGCTACTCCCTGTTTTGCGCCGGCGTCCTGGACGCCCTGAAGCGAAGGGGATGGCCGATAGGGTGGCAGTTCCGCTATGTGCCAACCAGTTTTTGGTCGGTATCGATCGGTCATGTATTCGTGGTAGTAGATCCGAACGGGCAAAATATATGGATCGATCCGGTCCTGGACACCTTCAATAAGAAAATGTTCTTTTGGGTTCGAAAGGATGTCCGCCTGAATGCGGCGAAGGTGGCGGGGCTGAACGGTTACGGAAGGGTAGGCATCGCCAAACAGGAGCAGTCATTGCTGGATCAGTTGCACGAGTACACTTTGGGCCTGGTGGACGCCATGACATTGAGCCTGAATACGGGAACCTTCAATACGATCACGAAAGGCGTGGTGCAGACGGCGGCGAATTATATACCGGGCGTGGCAATTGCGTTGAAATTGTTATCAGCTGTGGGAGGCGTGCTGAACAATGCCTTTGGTCCGGGCTCGCTGGCGGCTCGCCTGGTAAGTGACATAACGAGCAACTTGCTACTGGCGCCGTACGCGATTATAAAGACATTGCTAAGCCCAGGCACAAGAACATTTGATTCGGACCAATACGAGGGGGCTCGATTATATTATTACTATGTCGAGGGGAATACAAAGTATAAGAATTCGTCGTTTGTATCGGATACCGATGTTTTGCCGGCATTAAAATGGTTCATTGACAGAACGGGGGTGTTCATATCGGGTGATCAGCATATAAAGGGGTTGATTGCGGGTTTGGCGCAATACGAGTCGTACCATAAAGCAAATGCCTATACGACGATTGACGATGATGCGGTAGCTCCTGCGGTGGGGGTGGCGCAAACATACTGGAATATGAGCGGAGCGCCGGGATCGTGGGCCAATACAATTGGCGTATTCGACGAGGCGCTGGGTCAGATAGCGATAGATCTCAATGAATCGCTGGAGGAGGTCAATGCACAGGTAAAGGCGGGATTAATAGCGAATCCGGCTGCTGCAAATAATATTTTATCTTCTCCAGTCCTATGGATTGGTGGAGGACTGGTACTTGGTCTTTTACTCACTTTAACTGTAAGTAGTGGCAACAAAAAGTAGCAACACGGCGAGACTGAAAAAGATGCACACGATCGCTAAGGCATACAAAAAAAAGCATCCCAATGCGAAATATTCAACCGCACTTAAAGAGGCTGGTAAAAAGATTCGTGGTGGCAAAGTTTCTGGACACAAGGCAGGAAAAAAGAGCGCTCGAAAAAGAGTTGGCGCTCACTACAAAGTATACCATGAGGTCCGGAAGGTCGGCGCCACGGATATCCCTATGCCGTCTCCTGCACAAATTGAGCGACAACTCAACGAACGGCTGGCCTGGGAACTGCTGGCCCGTGAATCGGCGAAGAATGCGACGACGCGTAAGGCAGCGGCAAAGGCAATAAAGGCCACCAAGGGGGCGCTGAAGGCGATCTCCGGCCTCAAAAGAAAGTAAACGATCGTTTTTTATAAATTTAAAATTCAGTAGAATATGGCGACTAAAAAAAAGCACCACAAAAAGAGGGTCGGCGCGCACCGGCGCAAGCGGCGCGTTAGTGGCACAAAGGAAATTGAGAAGGCAATCCTTCGGCTGGCAGGCGTGGGCGTAGGCGCGGTCGGTGGTGCTTTCCTTATCAATGCCGCCCAAACCGGGCTTGCGGGTCAGAACATGCCGTTATGGGTAGTTCCTGCGGGCGTGTTGGCAGTTGGCTTTGCGGTTCCGTATATCGCAAAGGGAAATGCGATTGCGGAAGCAGTGGGCGACGGAATGTTAGCTATTGGCGCTGTAGAGGTAGCCAATGAAACCTTCCTGAATGTGCCGGGGGTGTCGGGGCTGGCAATGTCCAATAACACCGAAGTGGGTTCGCCCAATATCAGTAAGGCCCTGGGATGCGCGAAGGTATCGGGTCCGCAGGCCTACATCAATCGGACCGTCGGCATGTCTAAATACCAGGCAAAAAAGGTGAAAGCTGTCGGCGCGCTGATTTGCGATTAAGAAACAAAAATTTGTAAACCTCTTAAATAGAGTATATGTATCAAAAAAATACCGCTACCGCGCGGATGATCTATGACAACGCCGTGAAAATCATGCTCGCGGCGAACCTGGATCCGGACAATTGCAAGGCAACCCAATCGGACCTGGTCCTGGAGCAGCAGTTGCTCACGACCGTGACCAATTACCAATTCCCGGTGCTGAACAACCAGAACGGGAGTCAGGGAAATACGATCTTCAATACGGAGATCCGGCTCACGCAGCAGGATAGCTTCATCGTGTCCGAATGGGGTTTCTTTCTGTGCAACCCAACGTCCGCCCTGGATACGACTTTCATCCCGCAGTCCTACCCGAACCCGCAGGTTTTCACAACCGGCGCAACGGCGGTGCAGGCGCATACGATATATAATTCGATCGCTCGGGTAACGGCGAACAACGATGTGTTGTTTCCCGTGTGGCACATGTGGAGGCACTATTACGTGCCGCAAACCCAACAACAGCCACTGATTGCAGGGGTCGAGAACGCGATCCCGCTGTCGCAGCTGGATGGCACCAGTGACGGGTTCTTCCCCGTCGAGCCAAACCTCATCATCGTAGGTTCGAAGAACACGGTGATCATCCTGACCTTGCCGGCAGCGCTTACGGCGGTGGAAACCTTCATGCGTGCGCGGATGCATTTCCGCGGAGTGTTGTTGCAGAACTCAACTATCATCACCTAGCGGTGTTGGACCTATAGGAAAACTGTCCTGGTGTGCAGCGAAACCCGTAAGGGGTACCAGTATAAACACGTTGCATTTTTTTACTTTCAAGCAATACAGGTATGAATCCAATAAAAAGGTGGGAGTTTATCGAATTGCCGATACCGGCTTCGTCTACGGCTACCAAGTTCGTCTTTGGTGATCAGCCGCAATTGCGGGACGATACGACGCAGGACATCATTATTCAGGGCCTGGAAACGTTCCCGGTCGAGGTGATGCCCCTCACGCCGTTGGGTAATCCCGTGGCGACGACGGCGGCGCTGCAAAACGCTTTCCTGGTGCTGTACATCAATACCCCGAACTCGGCAGACGAGGCGATACATTGGCTTCCGATGATCAAACTCAATGCGATGTTTCAGTCCCTGGCAACCGGGACCATGCAGCAGCAGTTTCATCCGTCGGAATTTGCCAATATCAAGATCGATTGGAATAAATCCTACATCTGGTTACCTGTCGCCTTCGGGATCGATACCAATTTCTCGATCGTCCTGGGCGTAAGCTATAAGCGGTTGCCGCCGGGATCATGGGACAAGCTCAACCAGAACGGACTTCCGGGACTGTAAACAAGGGGAATTATGGGTCAGTCGATACAATTCAGAGGGATAGAACCCGTGGTGGAGGCATATCGGATGAATGGCGTAGGGCCGTTCGCGGTCTGGTGCGGCAAGATCATCCTGTACTCGTCCGTTGACCTGGACCCCGACGATGTGGAAACCGGGGGGGAGGAGCTTCGCGCATGGTTGAAACTAATGGAGCGGGGCGGGACCGAAGGCAAGTACATGCTCGCAACATATAAGCTGAAGGAAGGGGAGGAGATCGATACCGGGACAAAGATATTTCGGGGGTTTCATTTCTCGCTATGGACCGTCGATGGGTCAATGCAGCCATACGCGACGCTCAAAAATTCACGACTGGATGAGTTGTGCGATCGGATGGAGGCCCTGGAGCAACGCCATATAAACCGGGAACTGGAAGTGGAGGAGGAGGACCAGGGCGTGATGGGGAAAGTGGGGAAAGTGATCAACGGCCTGCTGGACAATCCAAAAGTAATGGAAGGCATAGGCGCCTTTCTCATGTCAAAAGTGATGCCGATGGCAAAGCTCGGAAAGGTGGCGGGACTGCAAGGTGCCGCACCGGCAAAACCAACCGTGTTGACGATGGATCAGGCCGATATGGCGCAAGCGGCAATAAATGTACTGGCACAGGTAGATCCGAAATTAGGGGACCATTTGACCGCGATCGCAAAGATTGCTACCGATAATCCGGGACAATACATGATGCTCGTGGGCATGTTAAAATAACGACAACTATGGCAAGAAAAAGGGTAGGGGCGGATAATACTACCACCATACTGCTGGTGGTGGGAGGCCTGGCGGCAGTGGGGGCGGTGGTTTACTTCATGAGTAAGCAGGGGACCACGCCGGTAAATACGACCATTTACCGACCGCCGGTGACGACACCGGGATTGACAAATTCAACCGCACAGGAAATTGCGGCGGGCGGTTCGGCGGTTTCGTCGATCATCGAGGCCATTGGGGACGACTACAATTAATAGACATGAAACCGTCAACAAAAAAAATATTGATCGTAGGAGGCGTGGTAGGGGCTGCG
>Ga0193716_1002494_pt1 | contig 10341 bp, 11 predicted proteins | sample U2c1metaG_FD_145901 | JGI IMG/M metagenome (GOLD analysis project Ga0193716, IMG submission 145901) | Soil microbial communities from a riparian zone of the East river system, Colorado, United States - U2c1 | ecosystem: Environmental > Terrestrial > Soil > Riparian zone | place: USA: East River...
ATCGACTGGCCGTAGCCCGCGTCCGGCGCGTCGAACCGCGTTCCGGCAGCTACGCGATGATCTCGTCCGCCGAGAATGAATCGGTGCTGGCCGCAGTGCAGGTGCAGCGCCGTCCCCATCGTCGCGCCGCCCGTCACTCCCCACGTGCCCAGCGTCGCATCGGTGAATGAATACGCCTCGCCCGGCCGCGTATTGACGGTCAGTCCGTCGCCCGTGACGGAAACGACGATCTTCTTGCGTCGAGACCACCAGTACCAGGCGTACACACCGCCGAACAGGAGAGCGACGAGGACGTACTTGAAGCCGCGCCCTGCGAGGATCTCCATCCACTCGCCACGGCCCTCGGCAAGCGACTGCGTCCCCATGTAGAGGCCGCCGAGCACGACGCTGAAGGCCAGTACCCCGACGATCATGAGGGCGTGGGACTTGGCGGGGTTGCTCTGCCAGGCGGGCGTCGTCTTGGAGGCCACCTTGGAACCCCAGAACGGGGGGTGTGCCACGAACTGGCGCGACGCGGCGGGGTTGTTGACGTTCATCGCGAAAGTGTCCTATCCACGGAGGGCTACCGATCCCAAGTTGAGGCCGTCGCCGCCAGTGGACGCGGCTTTCTCGTGCGAACCGCGGGAATAGTTGCTGCGCTTCGACATTGGAGCCCCCGTTCGGCACATTCACGTCCACGTGTGCGTGCCAGCGAAACTAAGTCCGCTGCGGCGGGTCGGCTGGGGTAATCGACTACCCCAATTCCGGTAGGTCGGTTACGCGACTACGACGCATCGCAATCAGATCGAGGTCAGGTTTGGGCCGGGCGCGCCACAATCGTCACGGCCGGTCGCCACGACCGACGATCAGGTCCTTGATTTCGGCGAGTTGTTCATCAACCGAGCGCGACGCCGCCCGAGTCTCCTGGCGAAAGTCGGCTAGCTCCGTAGTGACCGTATCGAGACGGGTAGTGACCGTATCGAGACGGAGTGCGTGGTCCCGCTGATTCGCGCCTAAGGCGTTGACCGCGGCCAAGACCGCGCGATAGTCAGCCTGGGAGTTCTCCAAGGTGGCCATCACTTCATCGTAAGGGCTGCATCGAGCGTCTGAGCGTGGACCGAAGTGCCCGTCTCTGAGCGAATTTGGGTCACCGAGTGCGCGCCCGCGAGCGTGCGGTTTCATACGCGACGCGCCGTGCAGACGGTATCAATTCGCACAGTCGCCGTCACATGGCCGGCACCTACGGCGTGACCGGATGCCTGCTCAGGATCGACACCCGGTTGAACGCATTGATGGCGGTCGCCACCCAGATCACGGCGGACAGCTCGTCGTCGGTGAACACCTTTCTGGCACAGGCATATTCGCGTTCCATGGTGTCGTGGTCGGGCAGTGTGGTGGTGATCTCGGCGAGCCGCAGCGCGGTCTGTTCGTTCTCGTCGAACAGCTCGGTGTCCCGCCAGACCGACAGCGTCGCGAGTTGTTTGTCGGTGACGCCTGCGGCCAGCGCGCGGCGGTGGTGCACCTCCAGGCAGGAGGGGCATCCGTTGAGCTGCGATACCCGCACGTTGATCAGTTCGACAAGACAACGGGTCAACCCCGCTTCCCTGGCTGTCCGGGCCACCGCAGTCGAGACACCGACCAACGCCTGATAGGCCGCCCGCGACTGGTTGTCGATGTGGATGTGCTCGATGTCCATCGCACGCCTTCGGATCGGGCCCGCCTCGGCGGGTATTGTCGACTACGTCGATCGTATGCACGTCGATCGTATGCAATGAGAGGAACGTCCATGCCGCTGACCGACAAGACTGGCGCCCCCGTGACCGTCGAGAAGAAGACCGACGAGTTCACCATCAGCGTGGAGGGAAAGTCGGTGGGGCTGGAGGCTTTTGCCGAACGCGACGGGCAGCGGGTGTTCTATCACACCGAGATCGACGACGCGTTCGGTGGACGCGGGCTGGGAACCGTGCTGATTGCCGAGGCATTGGGGGCGACGCGCGCCGACGGCTTGCGCATCGTCGCGGTGTGCCCGATGGTGGCCGGCTACATCAAGAAACACCCCGAATTCGACGATATCGTCGACGTTCCGACCCCGCAGATTCTGCAGTCGCTCCCCAGCTAGGAGCGCTAAGAAGGCCATCTAACAGCCGTTTTTCGCACTCAACTGCTGCGTCTTGCCGCTTTGGCACGGTACGGTCATACCCGGTTGACCCCCCAGCCGCCCGGACCCGTCACTACGGCGACATAGATGTCCCCGTTGAGAGCGCTCACTCTGAACGCCGACGTCGGCCGACCTTCGATGAACGGTTGTGCTCTCGGAATGACGGAGTCCCTTGGCTGAGAATCCAGCGGCTATCGCGACACCTGGCAAGGGCGTTCGCATGCAGCACTGGGGGGTTGGTTACCCGACCCAGAGTTACCAAAACGGTCTCGAGTTGATTACTACATTGCTCGCGCGAGCGCGCCGCACGTTTGAGGCGCCTGTTCAGTGCGACAGTCCAATACATGCCGCGCCTGCGGCACCGTCAGGGGGATTGCCGTGAGTCGATTCACCGACACGATGTTCAGCAACGCCAAGACCAGTACGAAGGGCATGGTCACGGGCGAGCCGGAAGCCCCGGTCCGGCACAGCTGGGCCGAGGTTCACGAACGCGCCAGCCGGATCGCAGGTGGTCTCGCCGCAGCCGGTGTGAAGCACGGTGACGCCGTCGCCGTGCTCGCCGGTGCACCCGTCGAAATCGCCCCAGCCGCCCAGGGCATCTGGATGCGCGGCGCCTGCCTGACCATGCTGCATCAACCGACGCCGCGCACTGACCTGCAACGTTGGGCCGAAGAGACCACCGCGGTCATCGAGATGATCGGTGCCACGGCAGTCGTCATCTCCGATCCGTTCATGCCCGCCGAGCCACTGCTGACCGCGCTCGGGCTGAACGTGGTGACGATCGAGAAGCTCCTGCAGAGCGACCCGGCGGAACCCGTCGACACCGATGACGACGACATTGCACTTCTGCAGCTGACGTCCGGCTCCACGGGATCGCCCAAGGCCGTGCAGATCAGCCACCGCAACGTGGTGTCCAACGCCGAGGCGATGTTCGTCGGGGCGGAGTTCGACCACGAGACCGACGTCATCGTCAGCTGGCTGCCCTGCTTCCACGACATGGGCATGACCGGCTTCTTGACCGTGCCGATGTACTTCGGTGCGGAGCTGGTCAAGGTCACGCCGATGGACTTCCTGCGCGATACGTTGTTGTGGGCCAAGCTCATTGACAAGTACAAGGGCACCATGACGGCCGCGCCCAACTTCGCCTACACGCTCTTCGCCAAGCGACTGCGCAGGCAGGCCACGCCAGGCCAGTTCGACCTTTCTTCGCTGCGGTGGGCGTTGTCGGGCGCCGAGCAGGTCGAGCCAGCCGACGTCGAGGACCTCATCGAGGCGGGCGCGCCGTTCGGTCTGCGCCCCGAGGCGATCCTTCCCGCCTACGGCATGGCCGAGACCACCGTCGCGGTGTCGTTCTCGGAGTCCGGCGCCGGCATGGTCATCGACGAGGTCGACGCCGACCTCTTGTCCGTCCTGCACCGTGCGGTCCCCGCATCACGGGGCAACACCCGTCGACTGGTGTCACTGGGTCGTGTCCTCAAGGGCCTCGAGATCCGCGTCGTGGGCGATGACGGCAGCATCCTTGGCCACCGCTCCGTCGGCGTGCTCCAGGTCCGCGGCGAGCCGGTCACCGTCGGCTACACCACCGCGGCCGGTTTCATCGGCGCGCAGGACCAGGACGGCTGGTATGACACCGGCGACCTGGGCTACCTGACCGAGACCGACGACGTCGTCGTGTGCGGGCGGGTCAAGGACGTCATCATCATGGCCGGACGCAACGTCTACCCCACCGACATCGAACGTGCCGCTGCCCGGGTTTCCGGCGTCCGGCAGGGCTGCGCGGTCGCGGTACGACTCAATGCGGGGCAGACGCGGGAGAGCTTCGCCGTCGCCGTCGAGTCCAAGGAGTACGACGATCCCGCCGCGGTGCGGCGCATCGAGCGTCAGGTGGCGCACGAAGTGGTCGCCGAAGTGGACGTCCGGCCGCGCAACGTCGTCGTCCTCGAGCCGGGGATGATTCCCAAGACCCCCTCGGGCAAGCTGCGGCGCGCGCACGCCATGTCGCTCGTCACCTAACCTCTTCCTCGGCGAGTAAATTGAGCCGTTGACCGGCGTTCGGGCGTCGGCTCACCCAGTGAGGAACGGTATGGCCGACTATGACGCCCAGCCTGGTCGGGACGGGACACCGGGGACTGATCTGTCACCGGCTCAACTCGAATCCGACGAGGTCGATCTGCTTCTCGGCCTGAGTGGTGTGGCCAAGATCGTCGCCGACCGCCGGAGTGTGCCGGATCTGCTCAACGACGTCGCCGAGTTCGCAGTGCAAGCCATCCCCGGCGTCGACGGTGCAGGCGTGACGCTGATCGACGCCGATTCCTGCACACCACGCGCGGAGGCCTGGGCGGCCACCCCACAGTTCGTCCGCGACATCGACGCCCTGCAGTACAACGTGCTCAACGAGGGACCGTGCGTGACGTGCATGCAGTCGCGCCGTCCGACGGTCAGCGGGTCGATCGGGAGCGACGACCGGTGGCCACGCTTCGGCGGCCACGTCGCCCGCATGGGCGTGCACTCGGTGCTGGCGTTGCCGCTGACGATCGCGGACCGGGTGATCGGTGCAATCAACGCCTATGCCTACCAGCGCGACGCGTTCGCCGAGCACGCCGTCCAACTGGGTGCGCAGTTCGCCGGGCCTGCCGCGGTGTCGGTGTACAACGCGCAGCTACTCGCGTCGGCCCAGGAACGCACCGACCGACTACAGCGCGCCATGAAATCCCGCGCGGTCATCGACCAGGCGATCGGCATCGTCCGCAGCCGCTCCGGTGGCAGCGCGGAGGAGGCGTTCGAGCGGCTCGCCAAGATGAGTCAGGCCGAGAACGTCAAGCTCCACCTCATCGCGGAGCGGTTGGTCGAGGAAGCGGTGCGGCGCGCCCGCACCCGTCAGGCGTCGAGTTGACGCACGGCGCGGCAATACCCGCAGTGTCAACGTTTCATTGACACTGCGGGGCATGTCAACACAACATTGACATGACCGTGAAGCACAAGACCGAAATCGAGGACTGGCTCGATGACATCGAGCCGGATCCCGCCGCCGCACGCGATGCTAGCCATATGCGGCGGATCATCGCCGCGAACGAGGCCTTGGACACTGCCCAGGCCGAACTGCGCGATGCCGTCAACGCAGCCCGTGAAGCAGGCGATTCCTGGGCGGTCATCGGAGTCGCGTTAGGCATCAGTCGGCAGGCCGCGCAACAGCGGTTCAGCGGGGCAGTTTCGATTCCGCCGCCCGCCTGAGACATCGGCATGCTGCTCGATCGAATCAGACTGACATAGACAAGACTGAAGCCATGACCGAGCCCGGCAGCACCACCCGCGTCGCGGTCTACCTCGACTTCGACAACATCGTCATCTCGCGGTACGACCAAGTGAACGGCCGCAATTCGTTTCAACGCGACAAGACCAAGGGGCTGGACCAGCACCCGGATCGGCTGGAGCGGGCGACGGTCGACGTCGGCGCGATCATCGACTTCGCCTCGTCGTTCGGCACGTTGGTGCTGACCCGCGCCTACGCGGACTGGTCGGCCGACTTGAATGCCGCCTACCGCGGGCAGCTGGTGGGGCGCGCCGTCGATCTGGTGCAGCTGTTCCCGGCCGCGGCGTACGGCAAGAACGGCGCCGATATCCGGCTTGCGGTCGACACCGTCGAGGACATGTTCCGGTTGCCCGACCTGACGCACGTGGTGATCGTCGCGGGCGACTCCGACTACATCGCGTTGGCGCAGCGCTGCAAACGGCTCGGCCGGTACGTGGTGGGCATCGGGGTGGCCGGCTCGTCGAGCCGATCGCTGGCCGCGGCCTGCGACGACTTCGTCATCTACGACTCGCTGCCCGGGATCCCGGCGTTCGAGCCCGATCCCGCGCCCGTCGAGGCCGAAGTGGAGCCCGAGGCAGAGACCGAGGCCGCGCCGCCGAAGAGACGCAGACGTGCTGCCCGTCCGGCCGACAACGAGGAACCGGAGCCGCCGGACCCGCAGACCGCGGCGACCGCGCTGCTTCAGCGGGCCCTGCAGATCGGCTTGGAGAAGGACGACGCCGACTGGCTGCACAACTCGGCGGTCAAGGCGCAGATGAAGCGGATGGATCCGTCGTTCAGCGAAAAGTCCTTGGGCTTCCGGTCTTTCAGCGATTTCCTGCGGTCACGGTCGGACGTCGTAGAGCTGGACGAGAGTTCGACGACGCGGATGGTGCGGCTGAAGTAGGGCTTTGGCCGAGTGGTCGTCACACCCGTCACGCGAGTCACCGGAGCCGAACGGTGTGTCGTTGTGCCCGCCTCGCAGCGAATTCGCGGACCGATGGACGGACCGAGCGGTCCCCGCGTGACGAATTCGCTACGAGGTGGGCAACACCACCGTCGCCCGGTCCAGGGGCCAATGGGACGCGTGGGACCCGACGCAGCGAAACGCCCTAGGTGAGCTTGCTGCCCGCCCGCCACTGCTCCCACGGCACGCTCCAGTCGCCGTTCTGCCACAGCTTCAACGGCTCGCCGCCGGTGTTCTTCACCTCGACGACGTCGCCAGGCACCGAGAAGTCGAAGAACCACGCGGCGTTGTCCCCGTTGAGGTTCAGGCAGCCGTGCGACGTGTCGGTATTGCCCTGCGCCCACACCGTGGAATTCAGCTGGTGTAGGTAGATGCCGTCAATGCTGATCCGGGTGGCATAGGAGATGGACTCCTTGTAGCCAAGGCGCGAGTCGATCGGCAAGCCAAACGTCGACGAGTCCATGACGACGGGGTTGGCCTTGTCCAGGACGGTGTACACGCCGGGCGGTGTGTAGAACGACAGCGTGGTGCCTGCGATGGTCTGCGTGCCGCCCATGCCCATCGACGTCGGCATGGTGCGGACCAGCTTGCCGTTCTCGAAGACGCTGACCTGATGAGTGTTGTCGTCGGCGATCGAGACGTGGGCGTCGCCGATCTTGAACGACACCTTCTCGTCCTCGGCGCCGTACAAACCGTCCCCGAGCGTCGTGCCGTAGATGTTGGCGTTGACGGAGACGGTCGTGCCGGGCGCGTAGTACTTTGCCGGTCGCCAGTGCGCGGTCTGGTCGTCGGTCCAGTACCACGACCCCTGCACCGGCGGATTGGTGGTGACGTTCATGTGCCGCTCGGCGTTGGCCTTGTTGTCGATGGACTGGTCGAAGTGCGCGACGATGACGGTGCCGATGCCGTAGGTTCCGCCGTCTTCGAGCAAATCCCCGCCGGCCCGGTTCAGGTAGACCTCGGTCTGGTCGCTCGGCGACACCGTGGTGAAGCTGGACGTCTGGCGTGACGGCATGCCCTGCGCACCGCGGGCGAGCACCGTCATCGAGTAGGTGCGGCCGTAGCCGAGCTGGCTGGTCGGCTTCCACACCGTCCCGTCGGGCGTCAGGACGCCGGGGATCACCTTGCCGCTGTCGTTGACCATCGTGACGTCGGTGATGGTGCCGCTGGTGGCGGTGACCATGACGGGGCCTGCGGGGTTGATCTCATCGGTTCCCGGGTTCGGCATGACCGACAGCGCCGCGGGCTCCGAGGTCGGCACGACCGGCGGCGAATCGTCCACGCCGTGCGGCGCGGCGGCTACCACCTGACATTTGCTGCCAGGACACTGCGGGGTATCGGTCACGAGGACTCCCCCGAGCACGGCCAGAGCGGCGAAGGCGGTTGCCAACCAGGCACCACGGACACGGCGAGACAACGTCAAAACACTCCAGACCTGTTCGATTTGTGGCCAGAACTGACCGGTGTCTCATCGTAGGCGAGACAGCTGACGACGACACGTCGGGCAGGGGGTCTGTGGGAGATTCGTAATCGTCTTGTTTCGCCGTGTTTGCCTGTCACGGCTACGCGCGGCAACGCCGCGTCGCGCCGCACCTGCCCGTGTCTGGCGATGTGTCGAAACAGCGAAGTACCGTACGTACGTCGTACATACTAGATCGTTGACCCCGGATCGTTTGGTATGTACGGTGTACTCACACGACAAACGAGGCAATCATGAGCAACACCGACCCCATGACTACTAAAACTGCGCGCGATCAGCGGCTCAACGTCCGTGCCAGTGTTCAGCAGCAGCAGCTGATACGTCGGGCTGCAGAAGCCACCGACCGGACCGTCACGGACTTCATCCTCGGCAGCGCCTTGGAAAGTGCCGAGCGGGTGCTCGCCGATCGCAAGTGGTTCGCCGCCAGCGAAGAGCAGTGGGCTGAGTTCCAGGCTCTGCTCGACGCGCCGTTAGAGCCGATGCCGAAGCTCCGTCAGCTTCTCCAACGCGAAAGCCCGTTTGCCGAGGCTGATTGACGACGGTGGTCACCGACCAGTCTGGCCCCGCGAAGCCGAACCCTCCGGAGAAGCTCACCAAGGCGCACGACCGCACGGAATTCGAATCGGGTGCGACGGAACTCGACGAATGGTTGCGGAAGTACAGCTGGCAGAACCAGCGGGCCAACAACGCGACCACATACGTCAGCACGTACGAAGGTCGTGTTGTCGGCTACTACGCGATCACCGTTGCAGGATACGAACGCAGCGCCGCTCCGGAGGCGATCGCCAAGCGAGCACCCGAGTCGGTCCCCTGCTTCCTATTGGCCAGGCTCGCTGTGGACATCGACTGGCAGGGCAAAGGACTCGGGTCGGGCCTTTTGAGCGACGCACTCCGGCGTGTCCTCCTGCTGTCAGAGTCAGTGGCAGCGCCGGCACTATTGGTGCATGCACGGGATGAGGCGGCACGCGACTTCTACCTGCGTCAGGCTGAGTTCCTCCAGTCCCCTGTAGAACCACTCCACCTGCTGTTGCCGATGAAGACCATCGCGTCGGAGATCGAACTGGCATACGGGCGGGCCTCCGAATCAAAGCCAGCTCCGCTGAACGACGGCGGCTAGGCGCGTCTGGTGCGCACCACGTCTTCGACGCGTCGCGCCGCCTCGGCCGGATCCTCGTGCTCCCACACCCGCACGCTGACCCACCCGGCGTCGGCGAGCCTGCTGTCGGTGTCGCGGTCGCGGGCCCGGTTGCCCTCGACCTTGTCGGCCCAGAACGTGGCGTTGGCCGCGGCGACGGTGTGGTGCTCGGGGCAGCCGTGCCAGAAGCAGCCGTCGAGGAACACCGCCACCTTGGCCGTCGGGAAGACGAGGTCGGCGGTGCGCCGCAATCCGGTCAGGGGTTTGGCCGAGACGCGGTAGCGAAGTCCCCGCGCGTGCACGGCCGATCGCAGCGCCAGCTCGGGCTTGGTGTCCCTGCTGCGGTTGGACTGCATGCGGGCCCGTGCCTCCGGCGATGATGCCCAAGATGACGCCCGGGATTCGGCCATAGTTCAGGCTATGTGCGGCGCGCCGCCGCAGGTGCCCGGACATGTCGGAACCGCTGAATACCATTGCCCTGTGATCCGCCGCGGCCGCCGAGCAACCGACTCCTTGCTGGTCGCGTGCCGTTGATGAGTGAGCCATCACAGCGCACCGTCGAGAGGCGGCCCAGCGTCGACGCCGGGTTCGAGCGCTTCCGCACCCGCAACGGCACCTACGAGCGCGTCGTCACCCGGCGCGACGGTCGCAAGGCCGCCAGCGTGATGGCCGGCTACACCGGTGGGGACGCGCGGCCCACGTCGGCCGACGAAGCCGAACGCGCCTGGCTGCAGAGCACCGTCGCCCCGCCGTGTGGCGCGTCGCGATCGTCGCTGCGGGTGGTCGACCTGTTCTCCGGGTGCGGTGGCCTGTCGATCGGGTTGGCCGAGGCGGCCCGCGCGCTGAACCGGTCGTTCGAGCCGGTGCTCGCGGTCGACGTCGACCAGGTCGCGACCGACACCTACGCCGCCAACTTCCCCACTGCCGCCGCGGTGTGCAAGGACGTCACCGCGGTACTGCCCGGCAAGGTCGGTGCGCGGCTCACCTCGGCTGAACGGATGCTGTCCAAGCACCACGGCGACATCGACGTGCTGGTGGGTGGTCCGCCGTGCCAGGGTCACAGCGACTTCAACAACCGCACACGGCACTCCGACGACAAGAACGAGCTCTACCGCACCATGGTCCGTGCCGCGGAAGTGCTTGCACCGCAGCACATTCTGATCGAGAACGTGCCAGGAGCGCTGAACGACAAGCGTTCGGTCGTGCAGCGCACCGCCGATGCGCTGGGTGAGCTCGGGTATCACGTGTCGATGGACGTGGTGAACCTCAACGAGATCGGCGTGCCGCAGCGTCGGCGTCGGCTCGCATTGATGGCCAGCCTGACGCACACCAC
>Ga0193716_1002495_pt1 | contig 10341 bp, 10 predicted proteins | sample U2c1metaG_FD_145901 | JGI IMG/M metagenome (GOLD analysis project Ga0193716, IMG submission 145901) | Soil microbial communities from a riparian zone of the East river system, Colorado, United States - U2c1 | ecosystem: Environmental > Terrestrial > Soil > Riparian zone | place: USA: East River...
GGCCGCGCTGCCGGGTGTTACACCGTGGCCGTGGGCTGGGGATACCTCGACGGTGGTGACCCGCGCACATGGGGCGCGGACCTCGTAGTGGATACCGTGGCCGAATTCGCATCCGTGTTGGGCTTGTCCGTGCACGCATGACCGACGCTGCATTCCAGAGTTACCTCGACCAGTGGCTGGCCTCCGATCCGCAGCAGCGGGTGGCCCTGGGGTTTCTCGATCCTGCCCTGCGAAACGGACACGTTGCGCTGGCGGCCTTCGAGCGGGAGATCGTGGGCGCTGCCTACGGCATCAGGGAGGCACAGGTAGCCGCGGTAAAGCTCAATTGGTGGGCGGAGGAACTTTCCGGCGCCCGCGCCAGCGGCGGGCGCCATCCGCTCACCCGCGTATTGTTCAACCAGCCCCGGGCCGACGTTCTGCCCTTGACGCTCTGGATTGCCCCCGTGCTGGCCGCGATGGGCCAGCTCGAGGAAGGAACCGCGGCGGACTTCCCGGCCCAGGTGGCGGCCACCTCCATCCTGCATGGCGCCCTGGCCCGGCTGGAGACAGCCTGGTGGTTTGGCGTCGGCGCCGACCCTGGCCGGGCCACGGCCGTTGCAACCCATGCGCACCTGCTCGGCTCGTTGGCCATGGTGGACGAGCAGTCCGAAGTTGAGCGGCTGGCCCTGCCCATGGCGCGAATGGCGCGTTTTGGCCTCACCCGCGCCGGCCTGCGTACGGATAACCCGGCCCGCCGCGACGCGGTAAAGGCACAGTCGGGCGATATCGCCGCGGCCCTGCGCCAGGCCGCCCCACCGGGCGCGCCGTTGTCGCTTTTCCGCGCCATGACGCTCCGCCAGGCCCGGCGCCGGGCCGAACAGGCAGCCCGGGCCCCGGAGCCGCTGGCCGTGCTTAAAGCAGCTCCGGCCGTGGGTGGACCCAGCACGGCGTTGTTCGCCTGGCGCGCGGCGCGAAATTCCCGACACGCCAATTAGGCCGAACACAGCGTTCGCCGGCACTCACCATTGCCATGACCCCACCCCATCCCCATTGTGGTCGACTAGTCCCCAGCCGACCCGTACCAGGATTTTTTTGCCATGTTCAATGAAGACCGCCCCTCCTCATCGCTTCCGGACGTGGCCTCGCTGCCGCATGCCTCGGGCTCCGGTGTCCTGGACTGGGTCGGCATGGACGGCATGGAAATGCCGGTGCAGTTCGACGCCGGCGACGGCCAGGTGCGCCAGACCAGCGCCCGCGTCGGCGCCTTCGTCAACCTGGCGAAGGAGGGCGTCCGGGGCATCCACATGTCCCGCCTGTACCTGCTGGTGGACGAAGCGCTGAGCGCGGGCCCTGTGGACGAAACGGTGCTGCGCAGGCTGCTTGAATCGTTCCTGGCCTCCCACGAAGGCCTGTCCGATGCCGCACGCGTGGTGATCCACTTCGAGCAGCTTATCCGCCGCCGCGCGCTGCGTAGCGACAACAGCGGCTGGCGCGCGTATCCCGTGCGGCTGGAAGCGGTACTTGCCGAGGGCAAGTTCAGCATGGAGATCGGCACCGACGTTGTGTATTCCTCCACCTGTCCGGCGTCGGCGGCACTGTCGCGGCAGATGATCCAGCAGCGGTTCGCCGAGGATTTCAAACCCGGCCAACCGCTGGAACACGAGGTGATCCTGCGCTGGCTGGGCACGGAGAAGGGCATCGTGGCAACGCCGCATGCCCAGCGCAGCACGGCCAAGCTGTGCATCCGGCCGGCGGCGGCGAACGCGCCGAAGCTGCTGGCGATCATCGATGCGGTGGAAGCATCGCTCGGCACGGCGGTGCAGACGGCGGTCAAGCGCGAGGACGAACAGGCCTTCGCGCTCGCCAATGGCGCCAACCTGATGTTCTGCGAAGATGCTGCCCGTCGCGTGCAGCAGACCCTCGATGCCATGCCGGGCATCGCCGACTTCCACGTGCGCATTGCCCACCACGAAAGCCTGCATCCGCACGATGCCGTGGCTTACGCGGGCAAGGGCCTGACTTAAGGCTTGTCGATCCCCGGCAGCAGCAGCGGATCGAGCCTCACGCCGAACCAGTTGAATCCCCAGTGGACGTGGGGCCCGGTGGCGCGTCCGGTCATCCCGGCCGCACCGATCACCTGGCCCTGGGTGATGTGGTCGCCTGGTTTCACGTCGATGCGCGACATGTGCAGGAAGTTCGATGACAGCCCGAAGCCGTGATCGAGCACCACGGTGCCGCCGGTGAGATAGAGGCCGGGCCTGGCGAAGGTCACGATGCCCGCGGCCGGCGCCTTGATCGGCGTCCCGGTGGGGACGGCGATATCCATGCCCGAATGCGGGGCTTTTGGATCGCCGTTGTAGATACGCTGGTTGCCGAAGCGGCCGCTGATGCGGCCGGTGACCGGCCAGATGAAGCCATGGGCGAAGTCTTCGCGGTTGTCGTCGCGGCTGCGCACGCCCGTGACTTCCGCCTGCTCACGGGCGATGCGCGCGGCCAGTGCCGGGTCGGGATTCACCGTCTGCGGCGGTACGCCGTTGACGCGCTCGATCGGCCAGTCACGTGGCTCAATGACGATGCCGATATGGCGCGCGGCGCCCCCGGGCGCCGTTACATCGACACTCAGCGGCCCTTGTTCATCGCGACCGGCACCGAACACCACGGTGCCATCGCTGCCCACGCGCACGGCCTTGCCGGCCACGGTGACCTGCGAGCCCGGCGCCACCTTGGCCACCACGATGCCGCCCTGGGACAGACGGGCAGGGATCGGTGCGGCGCTGGCGGAAAAGGCCGCCAGCAGCGCGGCCAACGCCATGGACCTGCGCCTCAACGCGCGAAGGCCAACCGCTGGCCGCGTATGGAGTCGTCCACCTTCGTGCCGTCCCATACGCGCTGGCCGTTGACGAACGTGGCGGCGATGCTGGCGGTGAACGTGGTGCCCTCGAACGGCGACCAGCCGCACTTGGACAGCACTTCGGCACGTGTCACGGTATGCGGCCTGTTCGGATCCACCAGCACCAGGTCCGCGGCGTAGCCTTCGCGCAGGAAGCCGCGGTCGACCACGTCGAACAGGATCGCCGGAGCGTGGCAAACGGCTTCGACAACGCGTTCGAGGGTGAGCTTGCCCTCGAATACACGCTCGATGGCGGCCTGCAGGGCGTACTGCACCAGGGGCAGGCCCGAAGGCGCGGCGTCGTACAACTGGGCCTTTTCTTCCAGCAGATGGGGCGCGTGGTCGGTGGCCAGTACGTCGATGCGGCCTTCGGCCACGGCACGGGTGATCGCCTCGCGGTCCGAGGCCATCTTGATCGCCGGGTTGCACTTGATCAGGAAGCCTTTTTCTTCGTAATCATCGGCGTCGAAGTGCAGGAAGTGCACGCAGGTCTCGGCGGTGATCCGCTTGCTGGCCACCGGGCCAGGCTCGAACAGGGCCAGTTCGTCGGCGGTGGAAATGTGCAGCACATGCAGGCGCGTGTCGTGCTTGCGGGCAAGCTCGATGGCGAGCCTGGTGCTCTTGATGCAGGCCTCGCGCGAGCGGATCAGCGGATGTTCGCGGGCGGGGATGTCCTGGCCGTATTTTTCGTGCGCCTTGGCCAGGTTCGCGTCGATCATGGGCGTGTCTTCACAGTGCGTGATGATCACCGTGGGGCAATCGCGGAAGATGCCGTCCAGTACCTCGGGGTCGTCCACCAGCATGTTGCCGGTGGAGGCACCCATGAACACCTTCACTCCCGGGGAGGTCTTTGGATCGAGCGCACGGATCGCCTCGAGGTTGTCGTTGCTGGCGCCCATGTAGAAGGCATAGTTCACCGCGGAAGTCTCCGCAGCCCGCGTGTACTTCGCTTCGAGCGTGTCGCGGTCGAGCGCCGGTGGCTTGGTGTTGGGCATTTCCATGAAGCTGGTGATGCCGCCGGCGGCGCAGGCGCGCGACTCGCTGCCGATGTCCGCCTTGTGGGTAAGCCCCGGTTCACGGAAGTGCACCTGGTCATCGATCATGCCGGGCAGCAACCACAGGCCGGAGGCGTCGATCACCTGTTCGCCGTCCTCGGGGACCAGTTCCCGGGCAATCGCGGCGATGCGGCCGTCGCGGACGCGTACGTCGGCGTGCAGCCGCTTGTTCTCGTTGATCAGCTCGGCGTTACGGATCAGCCAGGCATTGGTCATGGACGTTTAGTCTCCATGCGCGCGGCAGCGCGCCAAGGTGAAATGATCGGGCACGGGGTCGTGACCGCCGGTACACAGGGGCTGGCAGCGAAGTAGCCGCCATCCGGCCAGCACACTGCCACGTGGCGCCCCGAAGCGCGCGATCGCCACCCGGGCGTAATCCGAACAGCTAGGATGGAAACGGCAGCGCTGGCCCAGTAGCGGGCTAATCCAGCGCTTGTACTGGCGCAAGAGCCATTGCAGGAATCGGGACACGGGGCGGTTCGAAATACTCGTGTTTTGGGGGCGGCTGTCGTCGGGCGCATGGCGCCCCGGCGACAGTGGAAGGGGCTAGTATTTCAGAAGGCGGTTGCCGGGGTAAGTCATATTCGGCTATAACAGCCCGCCGCCGGGGGGGCGAACACTGGGTGAAGGACATGGCGAAGAACACACGTAGTTCCGCAGTATCCAAGACACCGGCCAAAAAAGCGGCAGGTGGCGCCAGTGCGGCCAGGAAGCCGGCCAAACCGGCAGTCCAGGCCGCCAAGGCGACCAAAGCTGTCAAGGCAACCAAGGCGTCCAAGGCGGTGAAGACCGTGAAGACGCCAGCGAAGAAACCGGTGGCCAAGCCCGCGCCGGCGAAGAAAACCGTCGCAAAGGCGCCGGTGAAAAAAACCGCGCCCGCCACCAGGAAGTCAACGCCCGTGAAGAAAGCAGCACCCGTGGCGAAGAAAGCCGCGCCAGACAAGGCCGCACCCGTGAAGAAGGTAGCGGCGAAGGCACCGGCGGCGGCACCCGCCAAAGCCGTGCCAGCGAAAAAACCTGTAGGAAAAACGCCTGTCGTGGCGAGCAAGAAGGCACAAGCAGCCAAGCCTGCGGTACCATCGCCCAAGGTTGCCAAAACGCCGGTCGCGAAGACCGCCGCTCCCGCACCTGTTGCACCGAGCCGCCAAGCGCCCCACGCCGCTACCGGCAAATCCGCCACGGCCACGTCGGTCGCGCCACGCAAGGCGTCGGCGGTGGGCAGTTCCTCACACAAGAACGAAAAGTCTGCGCAATCACGAATGAATAGTCTTGCCTCAGCTTCAAACGATAACGGCGTCACCCGCGAAGACGGGCGTTACGCCTTGCCCGCCACGACGAACGTGGACATCCCCAAGGGCTATCGCCCGAAGTCGGGCGAGGAATACATGAATCCCCGTCACCTGGCCTACTTCCGCAACAAGTTGCGCGACTGGCGCGACCAGCTGGTGGAAGAATCCCGCCAGACGATGGACAACCTGCGCGAAGAAGTCCGCGACGTCGGCGACGAAGCCGAGCGCGCCACCCGCGAAACGGAAAACTCGCTGGAGCTTCGCACCCGCGATCGCTACCGCAAGCTCATCTCCAAGATCGACGGCGCCCTGCGTCGCATCGAGGACGGCCGCTACGGGTACTGCGAGGAAACGGACGAAGAAATCGGCCTCGAGCGCCTGGACGCCCGTCCGATTGCCACGCTTTCGCTCGACGCGCAGGAACGGCGCGAACACCTGCAAAAGCAGATGGGCGACTAACCCATCGAGGAAAGAACCCCGCCTTGAGCGGGGTTTTTTTCAGGCCGCCATTGCCGCCGCATAAGCCTTGAGCTGCGCCAGCATGGCGGCCAGGCCGTTACTGCGTGTCGGCGACAAATGCTTGGCAAGGCCAATCTGCTGGATGTACGCAGGTTCCGTGGACACGATCTCCGCCGCGGACCGTCCCGAGTACACGCGCAGGATCAGGGCGATGAGGCCCGCCACGATGGCCGAATCGCTGGTGGCCTGGAAGGTCATGCACGCGGCATCGCCCGAGGGCACTAGCCACACCATCGACTGGCACCCGTGCACCCGGTATGGCTCGGTCTTCAGTTCATCGGGGAAGGGCGGAAGCTGGCGGCCGAGGTCGATCAGGTATTGGTACCGCTCGCTCCAGTCGCTGAAGAAGGCAAACTCCTCGACGATCGCGGCCTGGGCTTGGGCAGCGGTGGTTTCCTGCGGGGCGATTTCCCGTGGGCTGTTCACTTGGCCAGGCTCCAGCGCGTGCCTTGCGGGCCATCCTCGATGGTCACGCCCATGGCGGAAAGTTCATCGCGGATGGCATCGGCGCCGACCCAGTCGCGCGCGGCACGTGCTTCGCGGCGGCGTTGCAGCAGGTCTTCCACCATGCTGGCATCGACATCCTCGCTGATACCGCGCTTGAACCAGGCTTCCGGATCCTGCCCAAATAGCCCGAGCGCCGCGCCCGCGGCCAGCAGCGCGCCCTTGGCCGCCGGGCGCTCGCCGATCGGCGCCTTCCGCGCGGTATCGGCCAGGTGGGCGATTTCCGCCAGCGCCTGCGGCGTGTTGATGTCGTCGCACAGGGCCGCTTCCACCGCCGTGGGGATCGCTGAATCGGTGGGATCGATGTCGGCCAGGTCACGCAGCACGCCGTACCAGCCGTCGAGGGTGCGGATGGCTTGCGCGATGGTGGCAGGCGACCAGTCAAGCGGTTGACGGTAGTGGCCCCGCAACAGCAGCAGGCGTAGCGCCTCCGGCGGGTGCATCTTGAGCAGCTCATGCAATACCAGCACGTTGCCCAGCGACTTGGACATCTTGCGGCCTTCCATGTTCAACAAGCCGTTATGCAGCCAGAACCGGGCAAAGATACGGCCGCCATGCGCGCAGGTGCTCTGCGCCACTTCGTTCTCGTGATGGGGGAAGACGAGGTCCACGCCGCCGGCGTGGATGTCGATGGTCTGGCCTAGGTGCGCCGCGCTCATCGCCGAGCACTCGATATGCCAGCCCGGGCGGCCGCGGCCCCAGGGGCTGTCCCAGCCGGGCAGGGTGGCGTCGGAGGGCTTCCACAATACGAAGTCGGCGGGATTCTTTTTGTACGGGGCTACTTCCACGCGCGCGCCGGCGATCATGTCCTCCGGGTCACGGCCGGAAAGAGCGCCGTAGGCATCGTAGGATGCTACGTCGAACAGCACATGGCCCTCGGCCTCGTAGGCGTGGCCGCCCTCGATCAGCTTGCTGATCATTTCCACGATTTCATCGATATGGGCGGTGGCGTGGGGTTCAATGTCCGGCGGCAACACGCCCAGGGCGGTCATGTCCTGGCGGTAGGCTTCGGCGAAGCGGTCGGTGATCTGGCTGATCGGCACGCCGGCGGCGGCCGCGGCGGCGTTGATCTTGTCGTCCACGTCTGTAATGTTTCGGGCGAACACCAGCCCGGGGAAATGGCGGCGCAGCAGGCGCGCCAGCACGTCGAACACCACGGCGGGGCGGGCATTGCCGATGTGGACGTAGTCGTAGACGGTGGGACCGCACAGGTACATCGTCACCCGTTCAGGATCGGCCGGGACGAACACGTCGTTTCGGCGGGTGAGGGTGTTGTGCAGGGTTATCGGCATGGACGCTTCCGGGCGGGTTTCAAAGCCAGCCGGACATGGTAGCAAGGCGCCGGCAGGCTGGTCATATTCTAAGCCTCGATTCAGCGTGAACCGACGAAAATACGTCCATGCGCAGGCCCTGCGCCTTTTTTCGGAGACCGCTCGAATGTCCCGTTTCGTCCTTCCAGCCCTGTTGCTTGCCTTTGCGACCACGGGGGCCTTCGCGCAGGACGGCCGCTATGGTCCCCCGCCGCCCCCGCCGTCGGGCGACGCCGATAACGCACATTTCGGTTGGGCCGACGTGCTCCGCGTGGATCCGGTCTACGGCATCGCCCGCACCGAAACCCCGCGCCAGGAATGCTACGACCAGCAAGTCACCACCCAAAGCCGCGGCACCGGCAGTGCAGCGGGCACCATACTGGGTGCGGTGGTCGGTGGCGTCCTGGGCAACACCATCGGCAAGGGTGACGGCCGCAAGGCTGCCACGGTGGCCGGCGCGGTCGCGGGCGGTGCGGTCGGCAACGCCGCCAGCCGTGGTCCGGATGGCAGCTATACCAGCACCCAGACCACCTGCCGCGATGTGCGCGCCGTGTCCGAGCAGCGCCGCATCATGGGCTACGACGTCGAGTACCGTTATCGGGGCGAGGTCTACAACTCGCGCCTGGCCTACGACCCGGGCGAGCGCCTCCGGGTCCGCGTCTCGGTCTCCCCGGCCGATTGATCCTTGCAGAAGAAGCCGCCCCCGGGGCGGCTTCTTTCTTCTTGCGCATCGCACCAAACCCGGTCATTATTGCCGTTCACCTTCCGGAATCCCCATGTCCGCAGCCGTCTATACCGCCGAAGTCCTCACCAGCGCCCGCATGGCCGCCGGGATGACCTCGCGTGCTCGTCGACCGCTGATCGAACATGGCGCCGGGTAGGCTGTCGCACGCGTTTCATGCGCTTCGACTAATAAACCCGGCCACCGTGCCGGGTTTTTTCGTTTTCGTCCCGCGCTTTGCCCCTTCCTGGAACCCATGATGACCGTCCGCCATTTTCTTACCACGCAGGATTACAGCCGCGCCGAGATCGACGCGCTGCTCGACCAGGCGGCTGCCTTCAAGCGCAGCAGGCAAGGCCGGCAGATGGCGGGGAAATCCATCGCCTTGATGTTCTTCAACCCCTCCATGCGCACCCGCACCAGCTTCGAGCTGGGCGCCTTCGAGCTGGGTGGGCATGCCATCGTGCTTGCGCCGGGCAAGGACGCCTGGCCCATCGAGTTCGAGGTGGGAACGCTGATGGATGGTGACACCGAGGAACACATCGCGGAGGTCGCCCGCGTGCTGTCGCGCTACGTGGACATGATCGCCGTGCGCGCCTTCCCCAAGTTCATCGACTGGAACGAAGACCGCAAAGACAAGGTGATCGCGGCCTTCGCCCGGTATGCCACGGTGCCGGTGGTGAACATGGAGACCATCACCCATCCCTGCCAGGAACTGGCCCACGCCATGGCCATGCGCGAGCATCTGGGTGATCTTTCGAAGAAGAAGTACGTACTCACCTGGACCTACCATCCCAAGCCGCTCAACACGGCGGTGGCGAACTCCGCGCTGCTGATCGCCACCAAGATGGGCATGGACGTCACGCTGCTTTGCCCCACGCCCGATTACATCCTGGACGAACGCTACATGGCCTTCGGCCGCGACAACGCCCAGGCCAACGGTGGCTCGCTGCGCGTGTCGCACGACATCGAAGAGGCCTACAGCGGCGCCCATGTCGTGTATGCCAAGAGCTGGGGCGCGATTCCGTTCTTCGGCCGCTGGGAAGAAGAAAAGGCCATTCGCGATGCCAACAAACACTTCATCGTGGACGAGGCGAAGATGGCGCTTACCGACAACGGGCTCTTCAGCCATTGCCTGCCGCTGCGCAGGAACGTCAAGGCGACCGACGCGGTGATGGATTCGCCCGCGTGCATCGCCATCGACGAGGCCGAGAACCGCCTGCACGTACAGAAGGCGGTGATGGCCTCGCTGCTGGCCGGGCACTGACCGCCCCATGTACACGCCCGCAGCCTTCGCTGAAAGCCGCGCCGATGTCGTGCACGCGCTTCTGCGTGCACATCCGTTCGCCACGGTGATCGTGCAGGGCGATGGCGGCTCCGTCGTCAATCACCTGCCGATGGAACTGGTGGATGGCAACCTGCACGGCCACGTGGCCCGCGGTAACGAACTGGCGTCATTCGACGGCGCCGCGGTGCTTGCGATCTTCCATGGGCCGGACGGCTACATCAGCCCGAACTGGTATCCCAGCAAGCACGAGACTGGTCGGGAAGTTCCTACCTGGAATTACGCCACCGCCCACGTGCATGGCCGCCTGCGCGTGACGCAGGATAAGACATGGTTGCGCGCCTTGCTCGATCGGCTGACCAACCGCTTCGAAGCCAGCGAACCCGCCCCGTGGCATGTGCACGACGCGCCGGCCGACCACATTGAAAAAATGCTCGGTGCGATCAGCGGCATCGAGATACTCGTCGAACGCATCGAGGCGAAGTACAAATTGAACCAGAACCATCCGCCGGCCAACCGTGCCGGCGTCATCGACGGGCTGCGCCGGCGCTGCGCGCCCGGAGACGCCGCGCTCGCCGATCTCATGACCTTTCACGTTTGAAAACTAAAATCCCCAGGACACATACCTACCCATGAGCAAAGACATCGTTCTCGCCTTCTCCGGCGGCCTCGACACCAGCTTCTGCGTGCCTTACCTGCAGGAGCGCGGCTGGGCCGTGCATACCGTGTTCGCCGACACCGGCGGCGTCGATGCCGATGAGCGTGCCTTCATCGAAGAGCGCGCGGCGG
>Ga0193716_1002496_pt1 | contig 10336 bp, 13 predicted proteins | sample U2c1metaG_FD_145901 | JGI IMG/M metagenome (GOLD analysis project Ga0193716, IMG submission 145901) | Soil microbial communities from a riparian zone of the East river system, Colorado, United States - U2c1 | ecosystem: Environmental > Terrestrial > Soil > Riparian zone | place: USA: East River...
ACTTCCGTCGCTTCGCCACCCGCTACGAAAAGCTCAAACAGAACTTCAAAGCACTCGTCGCCCTCGCATGCTCCTGGCTACACCTACAGCTATATGTCGATACTGCCTAGATTATGCTGCTGACTTTTCTATGCTTACGCCCGGCCTTGGTAATGCCAGTTCTCAGACCTCTAGCTTTTCGCCGCTCCATGGCTACGGCCTCAGGATCATCAGAAGATAACGAGCGATACGTGAGAGGTTTAGCTTTCCCCTTCTCCTCTCTTCGCTTGTACTTGGCAAGCCACGTCTCGTAGTCCTGCTACCCCACCACTCCTTCCGTAACTCTTGGGCTTCAGCCACAAGGGCGTCAGCATCTTTGCGGGTAAGGGGCAGGACCTCTACCCCTCCGTTGGTGAGAATCGAGGTGTCGCCTTCGACCTTGCCAATATACTCAAGCAGCTTTAGCTCTTTCTTCTCAACACACTCGGCGTGATAGAACCACCATCTTTTTTCACGATGGTTGAGCCAATCGTGAAATTTCTGCATTCCGTCTGGAGTATCCCGCAGCTTTTGGGCATTTCTGATATGCGACTCAACCCCACTGGGTGAAAGATTCAGGAGATTCCCAATCTTTCGATAGCCATCTATGCGCAATTTATTTCCCTTGTGCTGTGGCAGAAACTCAGTGTCTTGATCAACGACACAAGCAAGCTGGTAGCACAGCCACATGAGTTCAGGGTTCGGCTTCATGCCCCGCTTTTGCGGCCACGGGTTCTTCTTACCCTGAAGAAACAACTCAATGCCTTGCGCTACATATTCAAGCGTTTTGTCATTAACCGGCGCGTCCTCTACATTCGGGCGTCGTTTACGTACCCAATAGATGAAATCCCATAGCAACGGCTCGTCTTTCTCGCTTATTCCCATAATTCCCTCAACGGGCACTCCATTCGCGGGCTTACAAGAAGGGCCACGAGTATCAGCACCCGTGGCCCTTGTCACTTTGCCTCGACGAGCTTCACAACGTCGACGAGCTTGTAGCCGTTCCGATCGCACCACACGTTGAAATCGCGCAGCATCTCGACCAGGTTCTGAAGGTGCTCGCCCTCTTCGCCATGTTCACGTTCGTATGCCGCAAAGATTTCCTCTGCTCGTTCAACGCGGGGATCGTAGTCGGGCTCTGAGCACGGGACAGAAAGCCCCGCAGACTTATCTTGCGGGTTTACAGCAACACTTTGACGAGTGTGCATGATCGTCTCCTTGAATAGGCGGTTGTGCGAGCAGTAAGCCCGCGTTGTAGTTGTAGCGCCAACGAATCTCTCCGACGCCAGGGAAAACTCAAGCCACACCTGCACGGAAGGGAATCACCCTCCCGCCACGCTGCGTCTGCTCTAGGAAGTCGCTCCAGGCCTCCATCATTTTGGTTCGCGGCTCTAGATGGAGGGCGTGATTGTAGGCGGCGCTCACCGCATTACGTGGCGCGTGCGCTAGCTGGAGCTCTATGTGTTCGTGCGGCCATCCCTGCTCGTGCAAGATGGTGGAGGCCACCCCACGAAAACCGTGTCCGGTATGGATACCCCCATAACCCATGCGCTTTAACGCCAGCAGGATCGTGTTATTGCTCATCGGCTTGCTTTCGTTGCGCTCGCCGGGAAACACCAACTCATTATTCCCGCTCAACTGCTTCAGCAGCACAAGCACATCAATCGCCTGCTCTGAGAGCGGCACGATGTGTGGCGTCCGCATCTTCATGCGCTCTGGCGGAATATTCCAGCGACGCGCTTCCACATCGAATTCGCTCCAGCAAGCTCCGATCAGCTCGCTCGTACGCACAAAGGTCATAGCAAGAAGCTTCATCGCCAGCCGGGTTACGTGCTTGCCCTGATACACCTCAATTGCCCTCAGCAGCGCCGGAAGCTCCTTGGCATCCACACGGGCATGGTTCTCTTTCTGCCGGGACTTGAGAATGTCACCTGGTTTGATCTCGCTCGCAGGATTACGCTGCGACAGACCATGTGCCACGGCGTAACGGAAGATCTGACCTGTCGTCTCTAGCGCTCGCTTAGCAATATCCAACTTACCCCGATCTTGAATGGCCTTGACCATTCTCACGATCTCGGGAGCTTCGATATCCGTAATCAGGCGATTACCGATTGCAGGAAACACATTTGCTTCCAGACGGCTCCATGTAGCCCTCACATGGTGCGGGCTATTCCCGTCCTTCCAGTGCTCATGCCACGTGGAGGCGATCACCCGGAAGGGCAGTTCATTGCTATCCCGAATGGCCTTCTTCTTCGCCTTGCGCTGCTCCATCGGATCGACGCCAGTCGCGAGCAATCGTCGCGCTTCTGCGTGGAACGCCCGAACCTCGGCCAACGTCACTTCGGGATACTGCCCGAAGCTCATCTTCTTCTCTTGTCCTGCAAAACGATACTTCCACCGCCACAGCTTGCCGCCCGACTTGGTTACCAACAAAAACAGACCCTTGGCATCCGTCATCTTGTAGTCCCGTTCGCCCGGGGTGGCTTTTCTAATCGATGTATCCGTCAGCATCAGTTCTTTCAATTGGCAAGGAACCAAAGGCCCCCAAAGATCACAACGGAAGCCCCCTAAGAGGCCCCCAAAAACGTTCGGATTTCACTGTACGGTATTGGACTAAAACGGACAACACAATAATAAAATGCCGCTAGTCACGCGGCCTTCGGGATCATTATCTGGACTATATCCGATTGGCTTGGACTCTTTGTTGGCGGCCGTCGCGCCCCTTTGCAATGCTGAGGGAAGGATTGTCATCCCGGTGTGCGGGACACTTGGCCTGCCATCGGCCCACCCCCACGCAGCGAGCGTGGAGCATGTCAGCAATCGCCGGTGCGGTCATCGTGCACCCTCCATCCCCCCGCCGCGAGACGCTTCTACGCGACTGCGAATCCACTCCTCGATCTCGCTATCGAGCCAACCCACTGACCGCACGCCGAGTTTGATGGGACGGGGAAACTTCCCTTTGGCGATCAAGTCGTAAATGCTGCTGCGAGACATATCAACACGCGCCTGCACGCGAGGCAGGCGAGAACAGGAGAGTGTGCCTTTGTTGGTGTTTTCAGTCTGGACAGTCAAGACTTATTCCTCCTTCTTCGTGCCACAACGTAGCTGTGTGGAACTGTTCGTACACTACTCAAATGGCAAATTCGAGCAAAAAGGTACCGTCTACATCGCGTGACGTGTTTGCGCTATTAGTCCCTGTTTCCTCTGAAGCAGAAGCAGATGGAGAGGTCATCTCTCTCCCGGAAATAGGTACAGCACGGGCACGCCGCTTTACCGATCAGGAAGTGAAGAGGGCACAGAAGGCGCTATCGAAAGATGAATGGGCAACATTCTCTCGACTCACGGACGCATATGACGCACTGAAAACACCGGAGCTGTTTCCCGAGGCCCTGAAGCGCACGATGCGCCACTATCACGAAACGGAGTATCACAAAGAGAAGGCCAATCTGCCGCCAGATGCCCTACAGGTGGGAAGAGACATCGCTGGTGTGGTAAGACTCCCCCCGGATGAGTCCTATATGCATCTGGTAGGGAAGGCTGTCGGCCCGCGAGCACAACAGGACGCGATGCGGATGTTTGCAAGGGAAGCCGCCACGGCTTTCTCGCTGGCATTTCCTGTGCTGTGGCGAGAGAATGGGCTCATTCGTCCCGCGATGTATTGTATGAATACGAAAATCGCCCTTTACGGGCACCAATTTTTCTTTCCGTCCATCGGGGGATGTAGATGGGTTCTTTGTCGAGGGTGCGAGCGTCTGTTCTTCCAGAAGGACCCGCGAAGTTCGTATCACAGCAAGGAATGTGGAGGAAAAAGGCGGAAAGCCCGAAGCCGGAAGAATCCGAAGAGCAGCTAAACTCGCCTCAAAGCGTCCCCTACGCAGAGACCGGCATCGGCAGCACCTTCCCGCGCTGCTGCGTTTCAAGGTAATCCGCCCAGTACTGCATCATGCGCTTCCGCTCCGGCAGGTATTCGGCGCGGTTGTATGCACCCCTGACCTCATTGCGCTCGCAGTGGGCGAGTTGGCGCTCGATTACGTCCGGTTTGAAGTGGCCAGTCTCATTGAGAATAGTTGAGGCCACAGCACGAAAACCGTGACCCGTCATCTTCCCCTTGTATCCCAGCCTGTAGAGAGCGAACAACATGGTGTTGTTGCTGATTGGCTTGTTGGGGTTTCTGCCGGGGAAGACATACCGGCTGCCGCCCGCGATTGCCTTGAGTTCAGGCAAGATGGCAAGAGCCTGTCTGGAAAGCGGGACGAGGTGTTCGGTCTTCATCTTCATTCGACCAGCGGGAATACTCCAGAGAGCCTGATCCAGATCGAACTCCGCCCATTCCGCACCGATCAACTCATTGGTGCGAACAAAGGTTTGCGCCAACATTTGCATCGCGAGGCGAGTTTGTTTATCGCCAATTTCGTCGTACCCCGCGATCGCCTTCAGCAAGTCAGGCAGTTCTTCAGGGCGGACGGCTGCTTGATGCTGCTTGACGTGCGGAGTCAGAGCGCCACGAAGATCGGCGGCCAGATTGCGCGTGCAACGTCCCGTGGCGATACCGTAGCGAAATACCTGTCCACATACCTGGAGAACTCTGTGGGCAAGATCATAGGAACCACGGTCTTCAATTTTCCGAATAGCCTGCAACAGTTCAGGCGCTTCGATCTGGTCAATCGGACGCTTGCCGAGGAGAGGAAAGATATTGGCATCAAGTCGGCGCTTGACGTCGATAGCATGGTGCGGCACCCAAATATGCTGTTGTTTGCCGAACCACTCCAGGGCCACCGCCTCGAAAGAGTTTTCAGCAGAGAGTTTTTTACGCAGGTTAGTCGCTTTACGCTCAGCAGACGGGTCCAGATTGCCTTCCAGTTGCTTGCCCAGCTCATCACGCTTCTTCCGCGCATCGCCCAAGAGTACTTTGGGAAAGACCCCAACGGAGAGGGATTTTTCCTTGCCAGCCTGCCAGTAGCGCATCCGCCAGTATTTCCTGCCGTCAAGATAGACCCAAAGATAGAGACCACCCCCATCGTGGAGCTTGCGGATTGCCAGCCCTTTGCTGGTGGCGTTCTTACATTCGACTGCGGATAGAAGGTTCGTCGGCACCGTGGTAACTCCTGACCGTGGTAACTTGCTACCACGATTCTTACCACGATCAAGGACTGGATGCAATGGGAAGTTACCACGCAAGCTTGGACGTCGTATCCCTATAAGTTTCTTATTTTATTGGAGATTTTGGATCTTGTTGGACGACTTAGGATCTCGAGTTGGTCGGGGCGGAGGGATTCGAACCCCCGACCCTCTGCTCCCAAAGCAGATGCGCTACCAGACTGCGCTACGCCCCGACTCTTTTTAGTTTATCGCATCGGCTGCGCCTAAAACTTCATAACCAGATATGGAAAGGAAGATTCAAGCCAAACATCGATCGTGTTACGTATGCGAGCATCCATGTAATGAAGAGCATGGGTAACACAACCAGCGCGGCGAGCGCGATGCAGAGACCTGCCAGAAACAGCCAGCTCTGAATCGTATGCTTGCGCGGCTCGTAGATGCTCCCAGTCAGCAGGGCGTAGTTGCGCCGGTTCGCCCGCCATGCGATGTCAAACATGTCACCCAATATTGGGATACTGCCGACCACGACTTCGATCCCAACATTTGCCACCATCCGCAGTACCGTTCCATACGAGACGCCACGAATCCAGGCGGCGACGATGATGATGCAGGACGCGATCCCTCCAATGACATCGCCGATACCGGGAATCACCCCGATGATGCCATCGAGGCCGAAGCGGATTGAAGTACCGGGAACTTTGATGAAGTCGTCCAGAACGTGGGACAACAGATCCAGGTTCTCGTCGTCAAACACCTTTTTGCCATGCTTCATCCGCGGCGACAGAACCTCGGGCTTCGCTGTAAACGGCATCCGACCCTCACTGTCTGACTCCATAAGATCGCTCTGCGGAGTTCCAGTGCTATAATTCTGAGTATACGGCGGCTATAGTTCAGTGGCAGAACGCCGCTCTGTGGCAGCGGATGTCGTGGGTTCGAAACCCACTAGCCGCCCCAAAATCTCTCAAATTCCTCAACACCTGCGGTCAACCCTTGCCCCGCATACTCCAAGCACCACCACCGCTTTCCGAGATTGCAAGGTCCGCCGCATCTGCGCGGATCTTCGCTGGAACCTCCGGCTGGGCCTATCCGACATGGAAGCCTGACTTCTATCCAGCGGGTACCCCTGCGAAGCGCTTCCTTGAGTTCTACGCCTCGCAGCTCACCTCCGTCGAGGTCAACTACACCTTCCGCGCCTTGCCTACCGCAAACATGCTTGAGGGCTGGCTGGCAGTAACTCCGGCGCACTTCCGTTTCAGCTTCAAGGCTCCACAGCGCATCACCCACTTCAAGCGGCTCGCCGCGTGCCACGACGATGTAGCCCAGTTCGTCGCCACGCTCGAACCCGTTCGCCAGGCCGGCAAGCTTGGGCTTCTTCTCTTCCAGCTTCCGCCAAACTTCAAGGCTCAGGCCGAACTCCTCGCCACCTTCCTCTCTGCGCCTGCGTTGCGAGCCTCCGGTGCGCCAGCCATTGCATTCGAGTTCCGCCACGAGTCCTGGTTCACAGAGGAGATCTACGCGATCCTGCGCGAACAGAACGCTGCGCTCTGCATCGCCGAGAGTGATGAGCTTGCTACACCTGAGGTCCATACCGCTGCGACCCATACCAGCTTCCGCCTTCGCCGCACCGGAGCCTATTCGCCTGCGGAGATCGATGCTTTCGCACGGCACTTCACCACGCTCGCACAGCAGCGCGATGTCTATATCTACTTCAAACACGAGGACGAACCGAGCGGTGCGCTGAATGCCGTCTCGTTTCTGGCCAGAGCGACCAACCAGGCAGGACAGCGCTGATGGCGGCGACACTCGAGACCATTGTGGCCGCCGCAACGGACTTCATCCCGCGGCGTTTCTTCAGCAACGGCCACGTCCAGACCATCGCAGGTAACTTTCTGCCTCGTGTCAACACTCTACCGCCTGCAACATCTCAGCTCGTCGAGGTATCGTCTGCGATAGACGGCCAGATCTCCAGCCAGGTGCGCTGCGATTGTCACTGGCAGCCGGAGAACGTTCGGGCTTCACGTCCAACTGTGATCATCGTGCATGGGCTTGAAGGCTCGTCCAACTCACAGTATGTGATCGGCAACGCCAACAAGCTCTGGCAGAGTGGCTGCAATATCATCCGCATGAACATGCGCAACTGCGGAGGCACCGAGGCGCTGACCCCGACGCTCTACCACTCCGGACTCTCCGGCGACGTGCTCGCTGTCCTGCGCTTCTTCGCTGATCGTGAGCGGCTCCAGTCCATCTCGCTCATCGGCTACTCCATGGGGGGCAACCTGGTGCTGAAGCTGGCAGGCGAGTTGGGCACATCCGCTCCAGCAGAGCTGCGTTCGGTCATCGGCGTCTCGCCTGCCGTCGATCTCGGGCCTTCTGCGGACGCGCTTCATCAGCCGGTGAACCGGCTGTACGAGATGAAGTTCCTGCGTGCCTTGCTTCGTCGCTTCCGTCGCAAGACGGTGCTGTTTCCACATGCTTACGATGCGAACCGGGCGGATGGCATTCGATCGCTGCGCGAGTTCGACGACCGCATCACCGCGCTCTACTCCGGGTTCACGGGGGCTGACGACTACTACTACCGCGCTGCCGCGGCGCGTGTGCTCGGTCGCATCGCCGTTCCGGCGCTGATCCTGCATGCGTCCGACGATCCCTTCCTGCGGATTCTTCCCGAGAGCCGAAGCAGCATCCAGGCGAATCGTCAGATCACCTTTATCGAGACCAATCGCGGCGGGCACTGCGCCTTTCTCTCCCAGGCCGACGCGGTCAGCGGCTACGACGGCTACTGGGCCGAGCACACGCTCCTGCGCTTTCTCCTCGCCAATGCCTGAGCTTGGGCTCTCTGCAGATAAGATTGATAGATGTTCTCCGAGTGGTCTGTTGCATGCTCCGCCGACGATCCTATGCTCGTCGTCCCGTGGTCAGATCCATCAGATCCCACAGGGAATCGACATTTTATCGATCTGCGGGAGAACCCCTACGACCTCGACCACCTTCCGGAGGTCGAGCAATATCCTCCGCTGATGCATGCGCTGCGCGCGCTCAACGCTCCTCGCTCCCCGGTCTTCACCGCGAAGTGCGATGCGTGGCCGCTCGATCAGGACGAACTTGAAGACCTTCGCCTGAATCTGGATGTTCTCGCCGAGGAGGCCCCGGATGGCTTCGCGAGCTACATCGACATTCTGTGGCGCGAGCGCTCTATCTTCGTCTCCTTTCACCAACAGGAGCAGCTACTCCATCGGCTCACGCGCAGGGCTGAACCGCTCGACCAGCCCTATGCCATGCTCGACTGTGTGCTTCGACCTGCGCTTGTCGACCTCACTGGACCACAGGAGGGATTCGCGCTGAGCCTCTACGTCAAAGCTCTCGGCCATGACCGCCGGACGGCGGAGGAGAACTGGGCTTCTGCACTCGAGGCCGCTGTTACCGTGCTGCGGGGCAGGGATATGACGTTTGCTTAGAGACTCTCAGAGGGGTACCCCCCCCCTCCCCCCCTCGGGGAGAGCGTAAGTGTAATTATTGCAATGATATAGCGCTATCCATGCCGTCAAAGTCGTGCAAACAAATCAGTTACGGCCAAATTCGTGCAAACAAAAGGGTTGGAGATACCCGGATTGCTTAAACGAAAGAGCCCCGGTTTAACCGGGGGCTCTTTTTTGACTCTAGCTTTAATTATAGCGAGTTGGGGAAAACTAACAGGCAGATCTCCCGAAGTTTTTTGGGGGCGGTAAATAGTTGTTTCCAGGCTGGTTATGGTTCCGGAGGCGCATCAGGGCGAGATTTGCCCTCTTGACATGCTTGCGTCACTTTTTCCGAGCTCAACGGAGGGTGCCGATGGGGCAAACTTGCCGGTCGATAGGGCCGCCAAGTTTGCCGAGACGGAAGCTGTAGGTGCAATAGCGGTTGGAGAGACCGGTGTTGATGCCCTGGTAGACGTAGATGGTCCCGTCGGCAGGGTTGTAGACGGAGAGAGAGGTAAACGGGCCGTCGCCGCTGAACTGGTAGTAAACAGCCGTTGGCTCGGCGGCATGGACCGGACGGCTATCGTGCGCCCACCAGCCGGTGGCTAGAGCGGCGAGAGCTATGAGGACTTCTCGGTAGGGATGGTTGGACATGGGGGCTCTCCTTGGGGGTGTCTCTGTCTCAATCTCTCTGATGAGATGTGTTGGGGCTCCAGGGTGGGTCGTTCGTGTGGTGAGTCTGAGGTTCGGTGAAGGATAGGACGGGCTTTCAGCCCTTGGTTTGGTGCCGGAACATTATCCTGGGGCGATGCCCCAGGCTGGTATAGCGTGGGCCTTCGGCCCTTGGCAAATGAAACGATGTTCGAGCGGTTGTGGCGAATCAGGAGCTTCGGGATCCTTCCCCTTCGACAAGATCAGGGTCAAGATGGCGATGTAAACAGACAACGGCAATGGTATGCGTTGGAATGAGGCCTTGAGTGCAGAAGCAGGTTTCTCCGCTGCGGCGGCAAAGTGCGCCGCCTTCGGTCGAAATGACGTGTTGTTGGGTGAGTCGACAGTTGTTTGAGGTGCGGGAAGGCTGCGGCAAAGCTTGAACAAAAGAGAGGCGAGGCACATGGCCTCGCCTCTTTCGAGATACAGCAGTGGGTAGGTTAGAACGTTACCTTGGCTGCGAGTTGAATCACGCGGCCCGCGTAAGAGGTCCCGCCCGAGCTGTTGCTGAAGGTCCTGGGGAGCTGGAACCTGGTGATGTTGGTTGCGCCGCTGTTGGGGATAAGGGTCGGGGTTCCGGCGACGGTTCCGACGCTGTACTGATTGGTGAAGACGCCGGTTACGTTGCTGTGGTTGAGGATGTTGAATGCCTCGGCGATCAGCTTCAGATTGACGCGATCCCCTGCACCGATGGTCTTGGTGAGGCGCGGGTCGAGCGAATAGAAGTTGGGCAGACGGTACTGGTTGCGGGACGTTCCGGGAACGCGCTGGCTTGCTGTGTTCTGGCTGCCGTTCAGTGCGCTATTGAGCGTCGCCGAGTAGGGCTGGCCGGACTGAGCGGTGCCGATGGCGCTGACCTGCCATCCGCCGGCGACCTGGCGGACGATGCCGTGGAGGCCACGGGCATACGTATCCAGATCCCAGACCGTGCTGGTGACGAAGCGGTTGCGAACGTCGTCGTTGCCGGGAGCGAGATCGATACGCGGACGGAGCGGATCGTAGTTCAACTTGGCGTCGTCGCTGCCGAGCACGACTGCGGTGGCGTCGGGGGC
>Ga0193716_1002497_pt1 | contig 10335 bp, 6 predicted proteins | sample U2c1metaG_FD_145901 | JGI IMG/M metagenome (GOLD analysis project Ga0193716, IMG submission 145901) | Soil microbial communities from a riparian zone of the East river system, Colorado, United States - U2c1 | ecosystem: Environmental > Terrestrial > Soil > Riparian zone | place: USA: East River...
TGGTGTGTGGTTCCCCTTCGACCAGCGTCGGAACTACGTCGGGATCGTGATAGCCGGCACGAAAGGCGGGCGGAATATTTCCCGGTCTCTTGGAGAAGTCGCTCCAGCATCCTTTGTAGCGGAACTTGCCGTAGAGAGCTTCCCATCGTTCCGTCTCTTCCTTGGAATTAAGAAGGGGGAACTCGGCTCCCTGAACGACTGGGACGTCCGTACGTCCCGCGATTTCCAGCAGGCGTAGCGTACGTTGGGTTTCTTCCTTCACCCATTGGTCCCCGCTAACCGTTGTGATGCCGAGCACATCGAACTTTTCCGATTGTAAAAAGATCAGAATAGACTGCATATCGGTCGTGGCGGGCCCACGCGCGTCCTGATCGACGATGACTTTTATCTTTTGCGCCTGCAGTGCGGTGGCGGAAAGTAGAATCAGGAAAACGCCCAACCGGATCAAAGCTTCTTGGCTTCATTCAGATTCCCCTCGTTTGCCGATCTTGCCTCGCAGGACTTTCTTGAATGCTGAACGGATTGCCTGGAAGAACAAGCATTGTAACGCTCGTCAGAGAGTGCCGCCAGAGTTTTAGTGCTTCATCGGTGAGAGTCATATTTCGCTCCGTCAGCCGATTGCGATTGGCCATCGCAGCGGCTAGAATTGCTCACGCGCGATTCATCCGGTTGTGACCTTGCCGCTTTGTGCGCCATCTATGCCCCGTCTCCGCGTGACCGTGAAGCATTTCAGATCTTCTGCGAGTCTCATGCTGACCTGTCTTCTGGCATCGGTGGCATTTGTCACTCCGATCGTGACCTTGGGACAAGATCAGACATCCTCTGCCACGGCCACTTTGCAGGGATCGGTGCGGGATTCTGCTGGCCATCCCGTCGCTGGCGCGACTGTTTATCTGCAGACCAAGGATGGCGGCCAAGCCCAATCGATCGAGGCAGACACAGCCGGGAAGTATTACTTTTCGGGGCTTCGCGACGGCGTTTACATGTTGCGAGTGGAGATGAATGGATTTAGCGCTGCCCCCTTCGGTCCTTGTGCAGTCGTACCCGGAGAGACGAAAACGCTCGACCTGACCATCGAATCTCCGAAAAAGATTCCGTCGCAATCGCCTTCGTCGGGAAAGCCGAGTGAAGGTTCGCCGGAATTCTTCGATGAACCCCAATTCACAGTGGCTGGCGTCACCGACGGCACCAACCTCGGCGGACATGGTTCGAACACCATCGTTTGACGCCAGATCCCAACACATCCACCGGTCCGGCTGAGATGTCCCTCCGTGCGGAGGTGAAGCGGCACCCGGAAAGCTTCGATGCAAATCACCGTCTGGGAAAAGTGCTGTTGCGAGATGGGAAGGCTCCTGAGGCACTGTCGTTTCTGGAGCAAGGAGCACGCCTTAATCCAGCGGACTACGAGAATGGCTACTTCCTGGCTGTGGCTTACTCTGCCGTCGGACAATACCAGAACGCACGCAATCACGCACGAGACTTGCTGACATACCCACGAAGAACTCGGAAAGAACAGGCCGATCTGCATCACCTGCTGGGAGATGTCGAGGAGAGAGCCGGAAATCCTCTCATCGCCGTACGCGAGTATCAGAGTGCGTCGGAACTGGATCCGAGCGAGTCGAATTTCTTCGATTGGGGGGCCGAGCTTCTGCTCCACCGAGCCATTGAGCCTGCCATCGAAGTGTTCGGCAAGGGCAATCGACTCTTTCCGCGTTCCGCCCGCTTGCTGGTCGGCCTCGGAGTGGCCTGGTACAGCAATGGCTCGTACGATCAGGCGGCGCAGCGGCTGTGCCAGGCTTCGGACCTTGATCCCAACGACTCGAAACCGTACCTGATTCTGGGCAAGATACAGGCTGTCGAAACTACGCAGTCGGAATGCTCGATCGAACGTCTCGCTCGGTTCGCGAAACTTCAGCCGGACAATGCACTTGCGAATTATTACTACGGAGTCGATCTCTGGAAGCGGCGGAAAGGGCCGGACGATACGGGCTCGCTGGGACAATCCGAGTCCCACTTGAAACGGGCGGTAGAACTCGACTCCACGCTTGGGGTTGGCTATCTGCAGTTGGGCATTCTTTATTTTGAGCGCAAGGATTTTGTGAACGCTATCGCGGCTTTTCAAAAGGCGATCCAAGCTACTCCTCGGATGGAAGAGGCCCATTACCGGCTAGCGCAGGCTTACAAACGAACCGGTGACAAGCTGAAAGCCGAAGAAGAATTGCAGCTCTACAACCAGATCTCGAAGAAAAAAGAGGAAGAAGTAGAGCGTGAGCGGCGTGAGAGCCGCCAGTTCGTCTATACGCTGCGCAGTCCCGCCCCAAGCTCGCAACCTTAGTTAAGACCCGGCAATACTCTCGAGGGTGCCCCGTCCAAGCTCTGCTTGGGCGGGGATTTTGACCTTTTACCTCACGATTCACCGCGATGTTACCAGGCCCTGCACGAAACAATCCCCGCCCAAGCGAAGCTTGGAAAGATCACAGGCACCCTCGGAGACCTTTTCTCAGTGAGCCGGTGTCGGTGCGCTCATCAGGCCGATAAACATGCGGTAAAACTTTTCTGTGTTCAGATCATCCTGGATTTCAACCGCTTGTAAGCCGATTTTCGGTTTGTCCTTCTCGGTCCAGGTGATGGTGTTGCCGTAGCCCGCGCCAGGGTCGAGGTCGACGCTCATATAGCGAATCTCCCGTTTGGTGATCAGGGACGGATCGACCCAGGCGGCGGCCGCCAGTTCATCCCACATGTACTCGCCGCCCTGCCCGGTCTGGTAGAAGCGGGCGATGTAACGGGCCAGGGGAGTGCCGCTGGCGTCGATCTGCTTGATCATTGCGGGGGTAAGACGGGTCTTGATCGAAATATCGGTCGGGGTGCAGACGATTTTCTGCCACGGTGAACGCAGCACGATCTGCGCCGCTTCAGGATCGAACCAGAAATTGAACTCGTGACGCGGATTGTTGACGAACTCAGGGTCGTCCGTCCGGGGCCCGATACTTCCCCCCATGAAAACCAGCTGTTCCGCCAATTCCGGAAATTTCGAGTCGATCGAGATGGCGAGCGCCAAATTGGTCATTGGGCCGCCTTCATAGATCGTCACCTGGTGCGGGAACTCATGGACCTTGCGAATCAGGAAATGAGCCGCATCTTCAGTTGCGGGCTCGGTTTTGGGCGAACCCTCCGGCAGAGTGGGAACGACGAACGGTTCGTGCCACCAGCGGTCATCCCACGCTCCCGCAAACGCCACTTCGCCGAAGCGCTCCTGCCAGATTTGGGTTTCTTCGCGGCGCCGTACCAGAGGGAAAGCCGCACCGGGAACGACGGGAATATCTGACCGGCCCATGATCTCGAGCAGGCGCAGGGTGTGCGCTACTTCCTCGTCGCGCCACTGGTTTCCGCTGACCACTGTGATTCCCAGGACTTCGACTTGCGGCGACTGAACCAGCAGCGCAATCGTCTGCATGTTGCTGCCACCGGGTCCGGAACCGTCCTGGTTGATGATGATTTTGCGACGCTGCTGGGCCCAAGAGATGGAACAGGCCAGCAGCACGCACAAGATTGCAAGGTGGAATTTGCCGGTTTTCATTTTTATCGAGGAGGCCGGGTCATCAGTTCGATGTAGAGTTTGTAGAACTTTTCTGCATCGATGTCGAATTGCACAGTGGAGAGACGCAGGTAGGGCGGCACTTGCGCTTTGGCATCCCAGAAGATGGTCTTGCCGTAGCTGGCGCCGTGGTCCACGTCGATGTCCATGTAGAGCTGCTTCTGGCCGGTGATGATGGACGGGTCAATCAGCGCCGCCCCGGCAATTTCGTCCCACATGTATCCCGGCAACGAATACTTGTCGAGATATTGTGTCACCGGCGTGTTCGCCTTGGAAATGGTGGCCTTCATTTCCGTGGTAAAGCGCGTCTTTACCGAAATGTCGATGGGAGTGATAGTGACTTTCTTCCAGGGGGCCCGCAGAACGATCCGCGTGGCTTCGGGATCGAACCACCAGTTGAATTCACGGCGGGCGTCGATAGCGCCGGGATCGATGGCACCCTGATTGGCGTACAATCCTCCACCCATCATGACAAACTCTTTCGCCAGCGTCGCCACCGACGGATCGAGCTTCAGGGCCAGGGCAAAATTCGTAAGCGGGCCGCCCGCCCAAAGGACTACTTCGCCCGGATACTTGTGCACCATCTTCACGATGAACTCTGCTGCCGTGCCGGAAGCCGCCTGAATGTGCGGTGCGCCTTCCTTCATGGGCGGGACGACATCAGGCGCGTGGTAGGGCTCGTCGTAGATGGTGGAGCGGTTGGCTTCGAAACGGTCAGTCCAGCATCCCTTGTATTCCAGCTTGCCGTAAAGGGCTTCCCAGCGTTCGGTCTCTTCTTTGGAGTTAAGAAGCGGGAACTCCGCCCCCTGGATCACCGGGACATCGGGGCGCTGGGCAATCTCCTCCATGCGCAGCACGTGCTGGGTCTCTTCTTTTACCCACTGGTCGCCGCTGACCGTGGTGATGCCGAGCACTTCAAATCTGTCTGACTGCAGGAACACCAGCAGGGCCTGCTGGTCGCTGGTGCCCGGCCCACGGGCGTCCTGATCGACGATGATCTTGATCTTCTGGGCGGAAGCGGCGTTGGCGACTCCGAGAGAAAGCAGGAAAGCGAGAACCAGTTTGTTTTTTCGCCAAAGCATCGCCTCTCCTGGGGATGTTCGATATTTGCGTTGAGGAAAAGGGCGCGGCTGAGTGCCGCGCCCTTCGATTCTTACCTGATTGTTCCGCAATGCCCTTAGAAACGAAGCTTGAGGGCAAATTGGACCAGACGCGGGTTGTTCACCGTCTGGGTAATCGCGCCGAATCCGAATGAGCTGATGTCGGAACCCGGCAGGTAGAACTGCGGATGGTTGAACAGGTTGAAGAATTCCGCACGGAAATCCAACATCATGCCCTCACGCCAGGGCAGAGGGAAGTGCTTGATGGCGGAGAAGTCCGTGTTCACGAATCCCGGCCCGTAGAGCGGAGTTCTTGACGCGGTTCCGAGCTTGCCTGCGCCTGCGGGTGCGAAGCACGTCGTATTGAACCAAGCGCTCAGCGTAGGACTGCTCATATTGGGATCGCAGACCTGATCGGGACGGTTGAAAGTCGTTCCGCCGCTGGAAATAGTGGATCCCGACTCGTTATCGCTGTTGACAACGAAGACCGGGAAGCCTGACGTGATCTTTTGAATCACATCGACCTCCCAGTTTCCGAGGATGGCATTGAGGCCGCTGTTCCAGGTGGCGCCGAAGCGCTTGCCCCTGCCGAAGGGCAAGTCATACATCACGCTGGCAGTGAAGCTGTGATTGAGTTGAATCTGCGACAGTGCCCAGTCAGCCTGCCTGACACCAGGCAAAGGATAGTAGGTAGCGCCCGAGGCGGTACCCACGCCGTCCGGGAATCCGCTGTCGAAGTTGCGGGCATATGTGTACCCGATCAGCGCATAGAGACCGTGACGAGCACTCTTGGTTTCTGCCTTGATTTGCAACGAGTCGTAACGCGCGTCCCCACGGTCGTTAATATTGGAGATGGTCGTGAACGGGCCGAAGGGGGCGACAGGAACTCCGCAACCTAAGTGATAGTTGGGATCGAAATTCGGGCTGGTGGAATCGCATGCGCTCGGAGACGAGACATTTAAGTTCAGACCGTCGATCAGAATGTGATGGCTGCGGGAACCGGCATATCCGGTAGTCAGCACCACATTGCCTGGCAGTTGATGTTCGATGTTGAGATTGAACTGCTGCACTCGTCCCTGTTTGAAGTCGAGATTCTGGGACTGAATAGTTCCCTGGAAAGTGGCGGGATCAGGTTCTGCGGTGAGGATCGGTGTAAACGCCTGGGAGAGGCCGCAACCCGGCGCCACTGTCCCGAATGGGCAGGCCGCAGAGGGGAAGTTTGCGGTTTCCGCGAAGAACGGGGGGTTCTCCCACAATCCTTGCCCGCCCTGGTTCCAGGAGGAATCATGGAAGATGGCGTAGCCACCGCGAACGGCCGTGTTCTGGAGACCGAAAGGCCTCCAGGCGAAGCCAATTCGTGGTTCCAATGCGGTTTTATCCATTTCGATGCCCACTCGTCCGTCGGAGTTCACACCCGGAATCAGGTAGTTGCATCCCGGAGGGCTGCCGCAGGTGCTGTCAAAATCAAAGTTAGCCTGCCGATTCTGGGCTTCCGTGATGGGCGTAACAATCGCCCACGCCAGGCCTAGATTGAGAGTAAGAGTGTTGGAGACTCGAAAGTCATCCTGCACATAGGGGCGGAACAACTTCCAGCGGCGTCCAGTCGTGGCACCCTGGAAGGTCTGGTCGTGGAGAGCTCCACCGATCTGTCCCAGGAGAAGGTCCGCGGTAGCATCTCCTGTATAGCCTCCGAACATGAGCAGAAATCCATCCTGGAACGAATTGGTGAGTACGTTCAATTGCTGAGCGCGAAACTGTCCGCCCACTCGGATGTTGTGCCGGCCACGAATCATATCCAGGGAGTCCGACACGGTGAAGACGTTGGTGCCACCCTGGAAGGGAGCAAACCCGCGATCGCCGAGGGACCAGTAGCCGCCAAAAATGCTGGTTGTGGTCAAGCCGCAACTGATGCAGTCCGAGGTCGACTGGGAGAGCCCCGGAGGAGCGCCCGGGCAGCTGGAATCGAGGTTCGCGCCTGCGATGCCGATTTTCGCTGCTGTACACGTCCGGTCGCCGAACGACAGGATGTGGTTGAAGATGCGATTGTAGCCGCCACTTATCTGATTGATTGTGCGGTCAGAGAAGATGTGAGTTTCTGACAGCGCCGCGTTGCGTCCATGGTTGGTAATGTTCTGGGTACTGGCGAAGGCGCTGGGGGCAGCGAATCCCGGAGAACCGCCCGGGACGAAGTTGGTCGCCTGATCATAGCTGAAGCGGGCGAAGGCGGAGTCCTTGCTCGAAAAACTGTGGTCCAGGCGAACGTCAAATTCCCCTTCGTCGAGGCTCCGTACCGGCACGTTCGTATAGTTGTAGCCAAAGGCAGGGTTATTGGCGTTGGCGACCGGATAGAAGTCAATCATCGCTTTGCCGGCTGGATTGAACAAAGCTTGCGGAATAATGTTGCAGTCGGTGCCGGCGGGCTGAGAGCCGTCGCCATTGATGGGCATTGGGGCGCCCGTGCCATCGCACTGGAAGGCGTTGTCAGTTCCCGTGGCGTACGGATTAGAGAGAAATCCGACACGTGGCTGGCCGAACGGATCCAGCGAGTAATCGCCGTTCTTCATGGCTTGAGTCGGAATCAGGCCGAGAAAGGGCGTACCTTTCCGCTGTCTGCGTCCCTGATAATCGATAAAGAAAAACGTTTTGTCCTTCCGGATAGGCCCGCCCAGGGCGCCGCCGAACTGGTTGAGATTGAATTTGTCCTTGGTGGCAGCGAAATAGCTTTGCGCGTCCAGCGAGGTGTTGCGGAAAAACTCGAACAAAGAGCCGTGCATCTGATTGGTTCCCGATTTCGTGGTCAAGAGCACGGTCGGACCCGCGCGGGTGCCGTATTCAGCCGAGTAGTTGTAGGTGAGAACCTTGAATTCCTGGATGGCATCGACCGAGGGCAGGATCGAGATGCCACCGGCAGTCAGTTCATTATTGTCATTGCCGTCGAACAGCCAGTCCGTGCTCGAGGCGCGCGATCCGCCGACCGAAAGCGAGTAAGACCCGCGGGTGGAAACTTCGCTACTGGGCCCGCCGTTAAAGAAGCTATTAGGGTTGGTCTCCTGGGTAGTGCCAGGAGTGAGCGTGGCCAGCTGCACGAAGTTGCGGCCATTCAAGGGGAGCTGTGCGACCTGCTGCGAGGTAATAACCTGGCCCAGAGTCGGATTGGAAGTCTGGACAGCGACTTCCGTGGCACTTACTTCGACAGCCTGCGACACTGAAGCCGGCACTAGGGAGAAGTCCAACTCGCGATGTTCATCCACCTGCAGGCGGACATCCTTCTGTTCCGCCGGACCGAAACCCTGAGACTCGACTCGGACCGTGTAATCCCCGATGGGCAACAACGGCATAAGATAGTGCCCTGTGTCGTCAGTTTTGGACTCGCGAGCGAGCCCCGTCCCTTGTGCGGTTGCCTTGACAACAGCCCCGGTAACTACCGACCCGGTTTTGTCCGTAATGGTGCCCGACAAACTTCCTGTGGCCTGGCCGTATAAAAGCGGACAGATGGGAAATACAAGTGAGCAGAAAAGAACGAGCAGCGCTTTCTTCGTCATTAAAAATCCCCCCCGGGCAATCCCTGGTCTCGCACGATTTGGGACGCGGCCTTTCCCCGAAATCCGACTTCCTGATTACGCGACGATACCCGGACACGAAGTCTACATTCAAGACTTTTGTGTCCAAACGCTACCAACAACTTCGCGGTTGATTGGTTCTTGTTGTCGTCGCAGACAACGGATCAACTGGATTTGAAATTCTATCCACGATCTGGTGCGCAGAACGATACTGCCATTCGCCATCAAGTGTCAACCGCAAGCCGCGCCTCTGAACGTTCAAACTGAACGTTCAAAAAGACCGAGTGAACCGAGTCATTGCGATTGGGTGACTTCGAGCAGATCGAGCGCTCGTTGTGTGGAGATAAATTTCGCCCCGCGCGTCTGAAGTTCCGCAATGGTACGGTTCCCGTCTTCGGACTTCAGGGTTTCGATCGCATCCTGCACCACGTAAACTTTGTGGCCGCGATCGAGCAAACCGTTGGCGGCGAAGCCGACACAATATTCCGTGACCACGCCAAAAACGACGAATTCAATCTCCGGCCCCAGACGCTTGACCAGTTCGTCGGCGTGACGGCTCTCGAAGATGTTCAGTGTCTGCTTCTCCAGCAGAATCTGCTGGTACTGCGAAAAATCTTGCGGCAGAGACGCCGTCGTTTCGTTCGGAACCGTGACGACTCGATCAGTCAGCGCCTCGGGGACCAGATTGGAACCCGGAGTGCCTTTGATGCAATGCGGCGGAAAGATTGCGAACTCGGGGTCATCGGCAACGTGATAGCACCCGTGCGAGACCAGAAAAACCCAGCCCTGGCGGGCGGCATCGGTGAGCCGGCGAAGGTTGGGCAGCAGTTTTTCCGCGCCGGGCACGTAGAGTTTGCCGCCCGGCAACATGAAGTCAGCCTGGGCGTCGACTTCCCAGAAAACTAGATTGCGAGATACCATACGCGTTAAGAGCAGTCGTCGGTCTTCAGTCGTCAGTCTTCGGCCGAACGGCCAAACCAGCTTATAACATTGTTGGCGGACGGTGGAATTCCGTCAAACGTTTGCGGAGAGCATTTGAGCGAGACTTTGCGTCCTTTGCGGTTAGGTTTCTCGATTTACACAGTCAAAAGGCTCTACCGCAAAGGGCGCAAAGCAAGGCCGCAAAGTTCGCAAAGTAAGGCCTTCATACTTGAAGCGGGGCACGACCGCGGATTTCGACCGGAAGAGGTGAGTCTTTATGGCCCAGGATGAGTCCCTCAAAAGCAAAACCCAAACCCGGATTGTGATCCGCAACATCGGCCTGCTGCTGAGCGGAGATCTGGCGCAGCCCATCCTCGACGCCGACACCGTGGTTGCAGTCGACGGCAAGATCACCACTGTGGGAAAACAGAAAGACGTGGATGTTGAAGGGGCCACGCTGATCATCGATGCCAAAGGCACGACGCTGGCCCCTGGACTCATCGACAGTCACGTGCATCCCGTGGCCGGAGACTGGACTCCACGCCAGAACCAGATTGGCTGGATTGACAGCTACCTGCATGGCGGCGTCACATCCATGATCTCCGCCGGAGAAGTGCACACGCCGGGGCGTCCCAAGGATGTGGTTGGCCTGAAGGCGATGGTCATTTTCGCCCAGCGGGCATTCTCGGCGTTTCGACCCGGCGGTGTGCGCATTCACGCCGGCGCACCCGTGATCGAACATGGAATGGTGGAGGAGGACTTCAAAGACCTGGCCGCTGCCGGCGTCACCATGCTGGGCGAAGTTGGCCTGGGCAGTGTCAAAGATGGAGCCACGGCCCGCCAGATGGTGGCCTGGGCGCGCAAGTTTGGGATGCAGAGCACCATCCACACCGGTGGACCTTCGATTCCTGGTTCCAGCCTGATTGATAAAGATATTGTGCTGGCAGCCGATGCTGATGTCATTGGACACATCAACGGTGGTCATACGGCATTACCGGACGACCAAATCGTAACTTTGTGCGAGAAGTCGTCGCGGGCGCTGGAGATTGTCCACAACGGGAATGAGAGGGCGGCCTTGCTCACCTTGCGGACCGCAAAAGAGCTCAAACAGCTCGATCGCGTAATCCTCGGCACCGACTCGCCGGCGGGGTCAGAGATC
>Ga0193716_1002498_pt1 | contig 10334 bp, 6 predicted proteins | sample U2c1metaG_FD_145901 | JGI IMG/M metagenome (GOLD analysis project Ga0193716, IMG submission 145901) | Soil microbial communities from a riparian zone of the East river system, Colorado, United States - U2c1 | ecosystem: Environmental > Terrestrial > Soil > Riparian zone | place: USA: East River...
AGCAGCTCGACCGGGAAGGGCATCACGAGGGTGCTGTTCTTCTCGGCGGCGACGTCCACGACGGTCTGCAGCAGTCGGAGCTGGAGCGCGCCCGGGGTGTCCCCCATCGCCGCTGCCGCCTGTGCCAGCTTGGTCGACGCCTGGAACTCCCCGTCCGCCGCGATGACCCGCGCGCGGCGTTCCCGCTCGGCCTCGGCCTGTCGCGACATGGACCGTTTCATGGTCTCCGGCAGTGCGATGTCCTTGACCTCGACGCGTTCGATGGAAAGGCCCCACGGTCCCTCAGTCGGTGCGTCGATGACTGTCTTGAGCTCGGCGTTCACCTGGTCCCGGTCGGACAGCAGGGTGTCCAGGTCCGCCCGGCCGATCACCGAACGCAGTGAGGTCTGGGCGACCTGGGACACGGCGGTCGGGTAGTGCTGCACGTTGATGATCGCCTTGACCGGATCGATGACCCGGTAGTAGACGACGGCGTCGACCGTGAGAGTGACGTTGTCGCGGGTGATGGCGCCCTGCGCGGGAATGCCCATCACGATGGTCTGCATGGACACCTTCCGCATCCGGTCGACGCCCGGGATGATCCACCGCAGACCGGGTTGGCGGATCTCGGTGAGCAGACGGCCGAAACGCAGCACGACACCCTGCTCGTACTGCTGGACCAACCGAACGCTGGCGGCCAGCAGCACCAGGACGATGACGACGACGGCGAGAACGATGACTGTGATCATGGTGTCCCTCGGCCCGGGAGGCGGGCGGCTGTGACGTGGACGGTCGCCGCGCGGGTTCGGGGCTCGGTGCCGATGACACTTTCACGCTACGCCGATCGGGCCTCGCGAGTGGGGGTGGTCCAGGCGCGGCGCGCGAGCACGATGAGCAACGCGAGTGCGCACCACACGAAGTCGTTGCCCACGATGTGCTGCCACAGCGTCCAGTCGAGCTCTCGGCCGTGTTTGTTGGGCAGCACCCAGTGCGGCGGCACGACGAACAGCAGCATCCCGACCGCAGAGGCGATCCGGCCCGGCCAGTCCCACTCGCGCATTCTGGGCAGCAGCCACATGCCGGCGACGGCGGCCCACACCCAGTGGTGCGACCAGGACACCGGTGACACCAACAGTCCCACGGCGGCGGCCGCCACGAGGGCGGCCAGGTCGTCGCCCGCCGCGCGGGCGCGGGCCACCGCGCGCCAGCCGAGCGCCGCCACGGCGAGCGCGGAGATGAACCACAGCACGGTGGTGAGCGTGCCGCCGAGCCCGAAACGGTGCCAGAAGCCGTTCAGGGACTGGTTTCCGGTGTAGGGCAGCTCGCCGATCCTGCTCGGGTCGCCCAACACCGTGGACAGGTACGCGGTCGTCTCGTGGGGCGCCAGCGCCCAGGCCACCAGCGTCGCGGCGGTGAAGCCGACCACGGCGGTGACGGCGGGCCGCCATTGCCGGTGCGCCACGAAGTACAGGACGAACGCGGCGGGCGTGAGTTTCACCGCCGCGGCGACGCCGATCAGCAGTCCGCGTGGCCACCTGGTCCGCGGCAGGAGACAGTCGGCGACGACCAGGCCCATCAGCAGGAGGTTGATCTGACCGTAGCTGAGCGTCAGCCGGACCGGCTCGATGAGCACGCCGCCCGCGATCGCGGCCAGCACGGCGAGCCGAGGGCGTCGGACCACGATCACCGCGACGGCGACCAGCGCGCACAGCGACGCGAGGGTGATGACCGCGATGGCGGCCCAGAACGGCACCACCGCGATGATCGTGAACACGATCGCCGACACGGGCGGGTACGTGAACGGCAGACCGACACCGGTGCCGCGGTTGAACTCGTCGGTGTACAGCGAGAGGCCGTCCAGCCAGGCGCGTCCGCCAGCGCGGTAGACCCGCAGGTCGATGAAGTTCTGGAAGTCGACCAGCAGCAACAGCGCGGCCGCGACGACCAGGACGAGCCCGGCAGCGACGACGACTCGCCGTTCGACCACGACGCCCGTCGCCCGATCCCCCACCCGGGCAGCCTAGGCCACCGAAGACCGACCGATGGCGGGGGCCGCCGCCCGGCTATTCCGGCAGGTAGCGCGCGACCGGTGGCGCCGGCGGCGGCCCGAGGATGGTCGACAGCCAGCGGGTGTAGGCCGTCGTCCACGAGCCGTCCGCGCTGCGGCGGGCCAGCACGGCGTTCACGAACCGCACCAGCTCGGGAGCGGTCTTCGCCATGGCGACGCCGTACGGTTGTTCCTTCAGCGGCGGGCCGACCAGCGCGGTGTGCGGGTCCTGCGCGGCGAGTGCCACGAGCAGGATGTCCGACGTCGAGATCGCGTCGATCTGGTGCTGCTGCAACATGACCAGGCAGTCGATGACGTCCGGGGCCGACACCGGGACGGCGCCGGGGTTGAGCGCGCGGATGTTGTCGAGCGACGTGCTCCCGGCCGCCGCGCACACCTTCTGACCGGCAAGCTGCTCGATGCCGGTCACCGGCGACCCTCTGCGCACCAGCAGCCGCTGGTTGGCCGTGAAGTACTCGGTCGAGAACGCCACGTCCCGCGCGTCCGCGCAGGTCATGGTCATGGTGCGGACGACGAGGTCGACGTCGCCACCCTGGAGCGCGTCGACCCGGTGCGCCGCGTCGATCGCCGCGAACCGCACCCGGCCGGGGTCCCCGAACAGCGCCTCGGCGATCGCGCGGACGATGTCGATCTCGAACCCGGCCAGCTCGCCGGTGGCCGGGTCGCGGTACCCGACGCGGTAGGCGTTCTGGTTGACGCCGGCGACCAGGAACCCCCGCGCCCGGATCCGGTCGATCGCCGGCCCGGCCGGCGGCCCTCCGGTCGGGCGCAGGCTCGCGCGGGGGTCACCGCAGTCGGGCTGGGCGCCCCGGTTCGACGCCGGCGCCGGATCTTGCACCCGAGCCGGCAGCACGTCCCTCGCCGGCGCCACGACCGGCACGGGGCCGGCCGCCGCGCACCCACCGCACAGCAGGGCGAACGCGACCACCAGGACGACAACACGACTCCGCACGGTGTCCATCGCAGCACAACCGCGGCACCCGTGACAGCGAAATGATCGACATCGGGTCAACCGGCCGCCGTCGCCTCCCCAACCGACCCGACCGCCGCGGCTCCGGTCAGCTCGGCGAGCGACGGGGCGCATGATCCGCCTACGGGACGGCAGGCTCACCGACGACCTCGACTCCACCACCGGCCACTCGCCGGAGCACACACTCGCGAGGATCAACACGCTCGGCGCGTGAGCCGCACGGCGCGTAGGGTCGTGACCTCGAGGAGGTCCAGATGAGAGATGACATCGACAGCGAGTCCGACCTGCTGGAGCCCGAGGACACCCTCGTGGACCGCGGCGTGAAGGACGTGCTGGACGAGGGGTACTCCCCAGCCGAGAAGCCGTCGGACTTCTACGACGGACACGAGGCGCTCAACGGGCGGCTGTCCCGCGAGCTGCCCGACGTGGCCGACACGAACGACGGCGACGACCTCGGCGACGCATCCGACACCGACGGCGAGCCGTATGACGACGAGGTCGGCGTCGAGCGCGCGGGCAGACTCGTGGCGACCGACGAGGGCGCGGGCGGCGACACCGAGGGCAACACCGCTTACCTCTACGCCCGCGACATCGGCATCGACGGCGCCGGCGCGTCCGCGGAGGAAGCCGCCGTGCACGCTATCCCGGACGACCGGGAGTAGCCGGGAGATCCCTGTCCTGTCGCGGTCAGCCGTTCTCGCGCATGGCGCGGCGGATCTCCGCCAGCTTGTCGCGGCCGGCCTTCTCGCGCGCCGCGAACTTGTCCTCGACCGCGTTCGCCTCCGGTGTCGCCTCGGCCAGTTCCGCGGCGCCGACGGTGGTGCCGATCCGCGTCTCGATGCGGTCGCGCACGTAGTCGAAGTTCGGCACCCCCGCGTTGGTGTAGTCGGTGGCCGGCACCACCGGCGGCGGCCCGTCAGACACCTCGATGGCGGTACTGTCCTCGACGATCTCCGCGTCGAGGACCGGCTCTTCCTTCTCGCTCATGACTCCCCCTCACAGGCTCCGGGGAGCCGCTCGCGGTCGCCCTGTGACATTGATTCGCTCGCAAGCTCGCTCATGCCTCGACCATAGCCCGCGGTGTGTCACGGGGTGACGCGGTACGCGTCGACCATGCCCACCGACGTGCTGCGGTTGACGATGCGGATGGTGTGTTGGGCGCGGGGCAGGCCGGCGCGCTGCCACACCACCTGTTGCACCTGTCTGGCGCCGCTCGCCCGCAGGTCCACCGTGGCCTGGAACGTGTTGTCCAGGTAGACGTCGACGGTGCCCATGTCGCCGTTGCGTTCGGACAGGTACTGGATTCCGGTGCCGGTGAACGTGTACTGCGCCGCCGCGTTGACGGTCGTGCTGTGGTGCGTGTCGTCGTTGTAGTCGCCGTAGCCACGGGCCGTCGTCTGGTGCCAGTTGCTGTCGTAGGTGCCCTCGGTGTCGTTGACCAAGCCACCCGAGGCGGCGTTCAAACCGAGCGTGGATGCCGTGCCGCTCAACGACTTCGCGCCCTGGTTGGGACTACCGGTCAGGCGGGTGTGCGCGTAGCCGGTCAGCGGCTTGGCCGTTCGCTCGACGACGTACACCGTGTTGGCGGCGGTGGCGAACTCGAACTCGGCGCTGGTCGTGGTCAGCAGGATCGCGCCGTCGGACACCCGGCGCACCCGCACCTGCTGGGTGCCCCACGGGTTCACGACCCGTGCGGTCGCGCCCCACTGGCTGCGCAGGCCGACGTACTTGGTTTCGTTGGCCTCGCGTTCGGAGCTGACGAGGAAACCGTTTTTGGCGAGCAGGGTGAACTTGCCGACGAACGAGGAGTTGGTCGGTGCGGCGGGGAATACCCGGATCTTGTCGTTGTAGGACTGGAGCAGCGACTCGTTCATCGCGGACAGGTGCACGCCGTGGTACTCGAAGACGCCGTTGGTGTTGTTGGTGAACCCGTTGGGGTAGTTCTGGTACTTCTGCAGCATGGTCTTCATGCCGTTGTACGCCTGGTCGCCGAGGCCGAGCCGCGCGGCTTGGACGGCGTCGTTGGACCACACGTTGCCGTACGGGAACGGCCTGGCGTTCCACGTGTTCACCGCGGTCTGGTAGTCGGGATAGCCGAAGCCGGTGATGTTGTACGGCCAGATCAGCTCCGACGCGACGTTCTCGTTGTTGCGGGTCTGGGAGATCGGCGGCTGGTGCGGCACGAACGCACCGTTCTCGGTCGGGTACGGCACCAGGTTGTTGAGGATGTTCTGCCACCCTGGCCGCAGGTCCGCGTTCAGTCCGAGTTGCGTGGAGACCGCGATGGCGATCGGGAACAGGCTCCGCACCGCGGCGAGGTCGGTGATCGCGTTCCGCACGTTCCAATAGGTTTCGTGCGAGTTCGAGTTCGCCATGTAGTACTTGCCGGCGCCGTCCACCGACAGCATCCGGGAGTAGAACTTCGCGACCTCGCGGAGGTACGGATAGGCCACGTCGCGCAGGTAGTTGGTGTCGTTGGTGTATCGGTACTGGAGGTACATGTTGTAGGCGGCCTGGTAGCCGGTGGTGAAGATGTTCTTGGTGTAGTCGCTGTTGATCGTGCCGCGGGCGTTGCCGTCCCAGCCCATGGTCTCCGGCACCCACAGCCCGTCGATGCCGTATCTGGTCTGGGTGTAGGACTTCAGCGCGTTGTAGTTGCGGCTGTACATGTTGTTGAAGGTGTTCAGCAGGTCGATGTGGTTCGACGCGAGGAACGAGTTGTAGACGTCACGCTGGTTCCAGTACCAGTAGGCGTTGCTCCACTTCGTCGCGTCGCCGGTCGCGCGGAACACGCCGTTGATGAAGTGGAACGGGTAGTTGCCGTACCCGCCTGCCGCGGTCATGTACGTGGCGAGGTAGTACTCGTTCTCCATGTAGTCGGCGTCGCCGCCGAGCCCGCCGTACTGGACGAACGACTTGCCCCAGAAGCCGTGCCACCAGTTGCGGTAGTTGTTCAGCGTGGTCGCGTAACCCGTGCCCTTCACCGAGTTGAGCGCGTTCTTGGCCTGGTTGACGGAGTTGTTGCTCGGCGCGTTGAGCCGCGTGCTCGCGGTGTACCAGATCGTGTAGCTCGACGTCGGGGTGATCGTGAGCCGCACGCGGCTGTTGTTCACCACCGAGGCGGTGTAGCTCGCGCCCTCGACGGTGGCCGCGAGCGTGTACCCGAACCTCTGCGGGTCCGCCTGGCCGCGGCTGATGCCCGCGCCGGACGAGTCGGCGTACGCGGCGACCGTGCGCCAGGTGTTGAGATCGGGCACGTCGCCGCTGTTACCGAGGTTCGCGACGTCCCACAGCGACAGCTCGAGCGTGATGCTCGAGACGCCGCCCCTGGTGTCGTCGACGTGGATGCCCATCACCTCGGAGTTGGGCTGCCCCATCACGGTGACGGTCCGGTTCGAGTCGTACTTCGTCGTCAACGTGCCGTCGTACAGGGAAAGCCGCTGCTGGTAGGTGCTGTAGCCGGACTCCATGGCGGGCGAGGTGGCGAGGTTGACCATGCCGGCGCCGAACGCCGTCTGCTGTGACGCGTCCACATTGGACACCTGCATGGTGAGCCCGTTCGCCTGCCACGCCATCGCGCCGGTGCGGCCGTTGCCGACCGGCAACCCGTAGGCGGGGTTGGTGTTCGGCCGGTTGTAGACGATGTCGTGCTTCGCGAGGTAGCTCGCGTAGTCGACGTCGAGGGTGCCGGAGCCGTCGGCGAACGCGGCGTCACCGGGGGCCGCCGCGGCGGGGGTGACGATGAGCGTGGCCCCGACCAGCAGGGCGATCGCGAGCAGGCGGGAAGTCCTCATGGAGCACCTTCCGAGGCAGGGGGTGAAGGTGAGCACGAGCGGGAGTCACAAGAAGTTAACATCGGATGTCTGGCCGTCGTCAAGGAGCTAATTGCGCACAGGCACCGGTAACGGCCGCGAAGTAGGTCTGATGTCTCAGCCGCGCGCTGGTAGCTGCGCCGGGGACAGCACGGCGACCGTGCCCTCCGCGCCGTCGACCCGTACGAACGCGCCGGTGACCAGCCGTACCGACGCGTCCTTCGTGTGCACCACGCACGGCACACCCAGCTCCCGCGCCACGACCGCCGCACGGGACAGCGGCCCGCCGAGGTCGGTCACCACGGCGGCGGCCGGACCGAACAGCGCCGTGTGGCCGACGTCGGCGAGGCGGGTCACGAGGATCTCGCCCGGTTCGAGGTCGACGTCCGCGTCGGCCGACACCACCCGCACGACACCGTCGACGACCCCGGCCGACACGCCGACCCCGCTGAGCTGCTTGCCTTCGGTCATCGGGTCGACGTCCGGCTCCGGGCGCCACGAGCCGGCCACCACACAAGGTGTCCGCACCGCGCGCATCCGCTCCAGGTCGACCCGCCGCCGTTCCACCCGTGCGAGCACGTCGCCCGGCAGGGCGAGCAGCTCGTCCAGCGTCAGGTGGAACACGTCGTCCACGTCGACCAGCCGGCCGGCGTGGACCTGCCGGCGGCCCCACTCACGCACCAGCCTGCGCAGCTCGTCGGTGTACCGCATGGTGGCGTCCAGTGCCAGCTCCCGGTACCGCTGCCCGGCGACCGCGAGCTTCTCGACCGCGCTCTTCTTCGTGCGCACGGGCAGGGTCTCGGCCGGAACGTCCTCAGTGGACTCGCCTGGCTCGGCTCCCTCAACAGGCTCGACCGGCTCATCCGGTTCCGCGACAGGCTCCACCTCGCGCGCCGCACTCACCGCGGCCGCGAACACCAACGCCGGCCGGTCCGCGAACGTCCTGCTGGACAGCTCCGCCTCACCCGGCCCACGGTGCCCGACCCGCTCGACCGCCGCGTCGAACGCGGCCGCGAACTCCGGGAACCGGACCCGCACCGCCTCGACGTCACCCCATTCGGCCAACGCCCGCAGCTCCTCGTCGGCGCGCAGCAGCGCGGCCAGCGCCGCGACCTCACCGAAGGTCTGCTCGTTCGCCACGTCCACGCCACGCCCCAACGCCGTCGCGTCCCCCTTGGCGCGCTTGCGCAGCGGGCCGGCGGCGGCGTGCGCGACGAGCCCGCCGAACGTGGTCAGCACCCAGCCCTCGCACAGCCGGTCGTGCAGCAGCCGGGCCCGCGCGGCGAGCGCCGCGTCGGAGAGCCGGGCCAGCTCACCGGTGGCCACGTGCTCGGCGACGGCCGTGCCGGCGAAGTCCTTCACCCGCGCCCGGTAGCGCCGGACGACACCGGTGAACCGCCGCCACGCGCCGACCTTGGCCACGAGCCTGCGCGGTCCGGTCGGCACCGCCGGCTTGTCGAGCGGGAACAGGTCCAGGTCCGCCCACGCGGTGCCGACGGCCTGCTCGGTCACCGCCTGCTCGGTCCAGCCGGGCAGGAACGGCGCCGTGGCGACACCCGTCGAGACGGCGGCGTACACCCGGTGCCCGAACACGGCGTGCCCGCGACTCTCCCACTCCTCCTCGATCGGGCCGGTGAGCCCCATCAGTCGGCCGGTCGCCCGGTTCGCCGCGCGCAGCCCGGCCGAGTGCAGGTCGATCGACAGCGGCGTGAGCGGCCCGGGGAACAGCTCGGCCGTGCCGTGCCCGCCGTACACCGGGAACCGGGGGTCGATCCGGTCGTCCAGCTCGACGGAGAGGCTGGGCAGCGCGACCGACGCGAGCGGCGTGCCGTCCGCGGCGGCGCGGTGCCGGGGCAGCACCTCGACCGGCATCGGCAACCGGGCCAGGAGATCCTGTGCGCCGTCCTTCTCGAGCCGTCTGCCCTGTGCGCCGCGGGCAAGGTCGGCGACCACCTCGGCCGACGTCCAGCCGCACTCGAAACCCCACTCCCGCGCGGAGTTCTTGCGGTCCGAAGTGGACATCGGGGGCCAGCTGGCGATGCCGCGCGTCGACGGGGTCGGCGTGACCGCGCGCAGCGTCTCGCGCGCCCGGCCGGCGAGGATGACGTCCGCCGCCGCGAGCGAGATGACGCCGATGCGGTCGCCCGCGATCGCGTGCAGGAGGAACCGGACCAGGTCGTCGGCGTGCAGCAGCCGCCACTGTGTGTCCTTCGGCGCGGACAGCAGCGTCGCGATCGTGCGGCACGCCTGCCAGTCGAGCCCTCGGCCACCGAGCGGGGCCGTCCGCACCACCACGTGCTCGGCGCCGGAGTCGCGCACGACCCGCTCGGCGTCGCCGGCGTCCGGGCCGTGCGCGATCGGTGCCACGAACCGGATGCCGTGTCGCGCGGCGGCGTTCGACAGCCTGCGCAGCGCCGGGATGCCGCCCGACTCGGGTACCTCGCGCTCGACGGGGGCGAGGTGCACGACCACTTCGGACCCGGGCACGAGCGACTCGGCGGTCGCCGCGTCGCCGACCGTCAGCGCCACCGACGGCGGCAGGTACCGGTCGGGCCGCGAACCGACACCGACCACCTCGTGCCCGGCGCCGCGCGCGGCCCGCGCGAACGCGCGGCCGAGGTCCGACGTGACTCCGCTGATCAGAATGCGCACCGCGACCCTTTCCCTCGGCGGCACGGTACACGCGCAGTGACCGGCTGCGACGCGAGCCCACCGGTTCTGACGTCCGCGCGATGGCTGAGCGGTTACCGGCGGCCGACCCGCCGGTGCGCGCGTGCCTTGTGGACGGTCGGCGCGCCCGCTTTTCCGCGTGCGAACCACGGATGGCCGATCTCGTCGACGAAAACCGTGCCGCCGGCCCGTTCGTGGGCAAGCTGCCAGGTGTGCAGGGAGTCGAACGCGGCGTGGTCGAGGTAGTCGACGACCAGCTCGAGCGTCACCGTGCTGCCGCGTGGGATCGTCGCGAGCACCGAGGTCAACCGTGGGATGGACAGTGCGGCGAGCGCGCCCTCGACGACGATCCGCCATCCGTCGCCGTCGGGTTCGGCGCGGATGCCGGCCCACAGCAGCCTGCGCAGGGTGAGCAGCGCGGCGACGCCGATGCCGATCAGCACCCCGTTGAGCAGGTCGATGGCGACCACCCCGACCGTCGTCACCAGGTACACCACCAGGTCGCCGTGCCGCAGGACCTCCTTGATCTGGTCGAGGTCGACGAGGCGGGCGCCGATGTACACGAGGAGGCCGGCCAGCGCGGCGAGCGGGATCTCCCGCAGCAGACCGGCGAGCAACACGACGAACAGGAAGATCCACACGCCGTGCAGGATCGCGGCGGCGCGGGTGCGGGCGCCGGAGCGCACGTTGGTTGAGCCGCGGACGATCACGCCGGTGACCGGGAGGCCGCCGAGCCCGCCGGAGACGATGTTGGCCGCGCCCTGGCCGATCAGCTCGCGGTTGAGGTCGGCGCGGGGGCCGGTGTGCAGCTTGTCGACGGCGACCGCCGACAGCA
>Ga0193716_1002500_pt1 | contig 10320 bp, 9 predicted proteins | sample U2c1metaG_FD_145901 | JGI IMG/M metagenome (GOLD analysis project Ga0193716, IMG submission 145901) | Soil microbial communities from a riparian zone of the East river system, Colorado, United States - U2c1 | ecosystem: Environmental > Terrestrial > Soil > Riparian zone | place: USA: East River...
CGTTCCCGGAGAACGAGATCCGCATCAGCTCCTGCGCGGACAACGTGCGCGGCGGCATCGAGGGCGGCCCCCCGCTGGGCGCCTTCACGGTGCACAAGATCGCGGGCTCCAAGGACGGCCAGTGGATCATCACCGACCACGAGAACGAACCGCCGTGCACGAACACAAGCACTCCCCCGTCCAACTAACCGCGAGTCCCCCGTTCAGGCACGGTGAGTCGCAGTTTCAGAACCCGCGAGTTGTCGGTTCGCGACTCGCGAGTTGTCGGTTCGCGGCCCGCGAGTTGTCGGTTCGCGGCCCGCGAGTCGCAGGTTCGCGGCCCCTGAGTTTGTCGGTTCACTCGCACGGGGGTGGGTTTGCTGGTGGCGGCGGATTTTACGGGCGGCCCCTCCCGCGTCAAGGGCGGCTGCGCCGTCGGCTTCGCCGAGGCCTCGCTGCGCTCGGCCCCCTTGACCCGCGAGCCTCCGCCGCCCTGGTTCAGGCGATACGGGCAGGCTGGCGCCTGCCCTCCGAGTGCCCGCCGCCACCAGCAAACCCCTTTGTCTCCCCGGCGCTCGTGCCCCCCAGTGCCGGCAAACGCTCCGAACGCGCCCTTCACAACACAGAAATGGGGGCTCATCGCGCGGGGCTTTCAGCAGTGTCGGCTTCCTCGGTGCCGTGTCGCGAACGGCACGTTTGCGACCTGAGCGATGTCCCGAAAGGCGCGTTCAGGACGTTGAACGCCCCCAACGCGCCGTTCGGGGCATGAGCACTGTCCCCAACGCGCCTTTCGGGACAAGCAGCGGAACCGACTTGGCCGGAACCCTGCCCCCGCCGCCCCCAGCCCCCAGCCGCCGGTCGCCGGCTCCCGGTCCAGTGCCCCGAAGGGCACCTTCGGGGCGGCCAGTGCCCTGAAGGGCACCTTCGGGGCGTTGGTGTCCTGAACAGGCGGAAGGGGCCGCCGTCCTGTGGACAGCGGCCCCTTCTTCGTCAAGCTGGCTTTTATGCGACCGGCTCGTCGGTCAGCATGTTCCGCGTACGCGCCGGGTCGACCGGGATGCCGGGACCCATCGTCGTGGAGAACGTGATCTTCTTCAGGTAACGGCCCTTCGCGGCGGACGGCTTCGCACGCAGCACCTCGTCCAGCGCGGCGGCGTAGTTCTCGACCAGCTTGTCCTGGTCGAAGGACGCCTTACCGATCACCAGGTGCAGGTTCGACTGCTTGTCGACGCGGAAGTTGATCTTGCCGCCCTTGATCTCGTTGATGGCCTTCGTGACGTCCGGCGTCACGGTGCCCGTCTTCGGGTTCGGCATGAGCCCACGCGGACCGAGGATGCGCGCGATCCGACCGACCTTCGCCATCTGGTCGGGGGTCGCGATCGCGGCGTCGAAGTCGAGCCAGCCACCCTGGATACGCTCGATCAGGTCCTCGGCGCCGACCTCGTCCGCACCCGCGGCGACGGCCTCGTTGGCCTTGTCACCGGTGGCGAACACGATCACACGTGCGGTCTTGCCGGTGCCGTGCGGCAGGTTCACCGTGCCGCGCACCATCTGGTCCGCCTTGCGAGGGTCGATCCCGAGCCGGATGGCGACCTCGACGGTCGCGTCCAGCTTCACCTTGGTGGTCTCCTTGGCGAGCTTCGCGGCCTCGAGCGGGCTGTACAGCCGGTCGTGGTCGATCTTCTCGTCGGCCTCGCGGTAGGCCTTACTGCGCTTTGCCATATCTGTTCCTCACAGTCAGTGGTTGCGAGCCAGTGAGCCGGCTCTCCCACGCGTTCAATGGTCTTAGACGACCGTGATGCCCATGGACCGGGCGGTGCCAGCAATGATCTTGGCTGCCTGGTCGATGTCGTTGGCGTTGAGGTCGCTCTTCTTCGCCTCGGCGATCTCGCGTACCTGGTCCCAGGTCACCTTGGCGACCTTGACGCGGTGCGGCTCGCCGCTGCCCTTGTCGACACCCGCGGCCTTGAGCAGCAGCTTCGCCGCCGGCGGGGTCTTGAGCTTGAAGTCGAACGTGCGGTCCTCGTACACGGAGATCTCGACCGGCACCACGGTGCCACGCTGCGACTCGGTCGCGGCGTTGTAGGCCTTGCAGAACTCCATGATGTTGACGCCGTGCTGACCCAACGCCGGACCCACCGGGGGGGCCGGGTTGGCCTGGCCGGCCGTGATCTGCAGCTTGATGACCGCGGTCAGCTTCTTCTTCTTCTTGGGTGGCATTTCTTTCCCTGCTTAGTGTTTCTGGGCGAACGTCAGATCTTCGAGACCTGGCTGAACGACAGCTCGACCGGAGTCTCCCGACCGAAGATCGACACCAGCACCTTGAGCTTCTGCCCGTCGGCGTTGACCTCGCTGATCGTGGCGGGGAGCGTGGCGAACGGGCCGTCCATGACGGTGACCGACTCGCCGACCTCGAAGTCGACCTCCACGACCGACCCCTTCGACAGGGAGGCCGAGGTGCCCTTGCCGGCGGCTGCCGGCTTGGCCTCCTCCACCTGCGGGAGGAGGAACTTGAGAACCTCGTCGATGGTCAACGGCGACGGCTTGGACGTCGCGCCGACGAACCCCGTCACGCCCGGGGTGTTGCGCACCGCGGACCACGACGGGTCGTTCAGCTCCATCCGCACGAGGATGTAGCCGGGCAGCACCTTGCGCTGGACCAGCTTGCGCTGCCCGTTCTTGATCTCGGTGACCTCTTCGGTCGGCACCTCGACCTGGAAGATGTACTCCTCCATGTCGAGGGTCTGGATCCGGGTCTCGAGGTTGGTCTTGACCTTGTTCTCGTAGCCGGCGTAGGAGTGCACGACGTACCAGGCGCCCGGCGCGCGACGCAGCGCGTCCCGCATCTCCTCGACCGGGTCGGCCGGCGCCTCTGGCTCGTCCTCGGCCGTCGCGTCGGCGTCCTCGGCGTCGGCGTCCTTGGCGTCCGCGTCCTCGGCCGACTCGTCGTCAGCGTCGTCCGCCGCGTCGGCGTCCTCTTCGGCGTCCGCCTCGACGGCGTCGGCCTCGGTCTCGGCGTCCGTGTCGTCGACGGTGAGCGCGGCCTCGGCCACGCTGACGTCCGTCTTCAGGTCGCCGTCCTCGGTCTGACCGGCCAGCTCCTCGCTGCCGGTCGCACCGTTGTCGGAGCTCACTGTTCGGTCCCGCTTCCTTTCATAGATCACGTACCCCGCCACCCTGCCGGCGCGCCCGTCTGGGCACAGCTCAGCCGAACAGCGCGAGCACGCCCTTGGCGAGCGCGATGTCGAGACCCGCGATCAACGCCACCATGAAGGCCACGAAAACCAACACGACAGCCGTATACGTCACCATCTGCTTGCGCGTCGGCCAGATGACCTTGCGCAGTTCCGCCACCACTTCCTTCAGGAAGCGGAACAGCCGTGCGAACAGCGAGGGGCGCGACTCCTTGCGGTCGCGCGCCGGGGTCGGCCGACCCTTGTGCTCGCCCTTCGTCGCGGCGGTCTTGCCATCCGCGTCGGACTTGGCCTTGGCCTTCGGCTTGACCTTGTCGTCGGTGCTCTTGGCTCTCGCCCGAGACGACTTGGACGTCTCCTCGGTCGAGGCCTCCTTACCCGCGGCAGGGCGAGCGGAAGCACGGCGCTCTCGCCGCGCCGCGGCGGTGACCGGACGAGCAGGGGGTTCCTCTCCCTTGCTCGGCTCCTTGTCCCGGTCGTCAACCACGCCAGTTCCTCCGCTCGGTGATCTTCACGGACCCGGGGAGATCCTCCCCGGCCTTGCGCCTGACGCAGGGGTGACAGGACTTGAACCTGCAACCTGCGGTTTTGGAGACCGCTGCTCTGCCAATTGAGCTACACCCCTTCGCGATGTCGATCACTCGACGCCACGATTGCGGACGCATTCGACCTACCCCACGTTCAACGCGGAGCGGGGTCGTCAACTTCCAAGTTCCAGAGTCTACGACAACGACCAACCCGTCCCGCAACCGCGCCCCGGTCAGTCGTAGTCGCCGGCTGCCACCGTGCACCCGGACACGGTGATCCGTGGGTCACGCGCGCGACGGTAGCGGCCGGTCGCTCGGCCGTTCGGTGGATCTGCGACGATTTCGGTATGAGCGAGACGACCGTCACCCCGCGCCGGATCTCCACCAGGATCGGCGGCATCGCCGAGTCCGCCACGCTGGCGGTCGACGCGAAGGCCAAGGCGCTCAAGGCGGCCGGGCGGCCGGTGATCGGCTTCGGCGCCGGTGAGCCCGACTTCCCGACGCCGCCGGAGATCGTCGAGGCCGCCGTCGCGGCGGCGAAGGACCCGAAGAACCACCGGTACACCCCCGCGGCCGGCCTGCCAGAGCTGCGCGAGGCGATCGCGGCGAAGACGCTGCGGGACTCCGGCTACGAGGTCAAGGCCAGCCAGGTGCTGGTGACCAACGGCGGCAAGCAGTCGGTGTACCAGGCGTTCGCGACGCTCATCGACCCCGGCGACGAGGTGCTGCTGCCCGCGCCGTACTGGACCACCTATCCGGAGGCCATCGCGCTGGCCGGCGGCACGACGGTGCCCGTGGTGGCCGACGAGACCAGCGGCTACCTGGTGTCGGTCGAGCAGCTCGAGGCCGCGCGCACGCCGCGCACCAAGGCGCTGCTGTTCTGCTCCCCATCGAACCCGACCGGCGCCGTGTACCCGCGTGCGCAGGTCGAGGCCATCGGCCGGTGGGCACTCGAGCACGGCATCTGGGTGGTCACCGACGAGATCTACGAGCACCTGACGTACGACGGCGTCGACGCGGTGTCCATGCCGGTCGCGGTCCCCGAGCTGGCCGACACGTGCGTCGTGGTGAACGGCGTCGCGAAGACCTACGCGATGACCGGTTGGCGGGTCGGCTGGATGATCAGCCCCGCGGACGTCACGAAGGCCGCGGCGAACCTCCAGTCGCACCTGTCGTCGAACGTCGCCAACGTGTCGCAGCGTGCCGCCCTCGCGGCCGTGTCGGGCTCGCTCGACGCCGCGCACGCGATGCGCACCGCGTTCGACCGCCGCCGGCAGACCATCGTCAAGCTCCTGTCGGAGATCCCCGGCGTCGAGGTGCCGACCCCGCAGGGCGCGTTCTACGTGTACCCCTCGGTGAAGGCCTTGCTGGGCAAGGAGATCCGCGGCGTCACGGCAGCGACCAGTGTCGACCTTGCCGCGCTCGTGCTCGAGCACGCCGAGGTCGCGGTCGTGCCCGGCGAGGCTTTCGGGACGCCAGGGTACTTCCGGCTGTCGTACGCGCTCGGTGACGAGGATCTGGTCACCGGCGTCACGCGCATGGGCGCGCTGCTCGGCGAGGCTCGTTAGAACGCGGGCGCCAGGTCCTCCGCGGCGCGCACCGTGTGCCACACGAGCTCCGCGGGTACCTCGTCCGCTCTCGTCGACGCCACGATCGCCCACGACTCGTCGGGGCACGTGCGCCGTACCAGCGCGCCGACGCATGACACCTCGTCGCGGAACTGGCCGTGCTCCAGCACCGGCCCGGTCCCGAGACTGGACAGCTCGGCCTCCAGTACCTCGAAGTCGATCACCGTTCGCGACGTGAACCGGGGCATGCCCTGTTCCGCCAGGTACTCCGCGCGTCTGGCGCGGGGCAGCTCGGACAGCAGCATCTTCCCGATGACCGTCGCGTGCGCGGCGACGCCGAGTCCGACCTCGAGGTCCTCCAGGTACGGCGACTCCGGCCCCTCCACCAGGTCGGTGATCAGGATCCGCCCCGACACGAACCGACCGAGGTAGGCGGTTCTCCTGGTCATCGCGGACAGGTGGCGCAGCACCTCGTGCACCTCGGGCGGCTGGTCGAACGACGCGAGCAGGTCGTGAAACCTGCTGGCCACGGCGGAGCCGAGCACGTACTGCCCGTCGCGGGTGCGCAGCAGGTAGCCCTCGTAGGTCAGGGTCCGCACCAGGTGATAGACGGTCGACAGGTTCAGCCGACACCGCCTGGCCAGTGCCTTCACGGTGAGCGGCGCGGAGCTCGCGCCGACCTCCTCCAGGATCCGGAAGGCCCGGGACACCGACTGGACGAGATCGGATGGCTCGGGCGTCTCTGCACGCATGCCTCACCGTCCCGGGAGAGCTCGAGGAACTCCATTGTGCGTCGGATCACAAGCGCCGGCCAGCCGAGCCCGACTTTCACCATCTGAAATTCTGCGGGTTCCTCACCGGTATGTCTGCTGTCAGCCTCGATGCATGCGCGTGCCAAGCTCGCGGCGGGCGTTGTGGCTCCCCGGTCCCCGGCCCTGACCCCGCCGGCTGTAAGACCTGATGGCGCCTTCCGGGCTTTCGGATGTCCGGAAGGCGTCATTCAGGCTACGAGGGGAGGCGGACTATCGCGACCGCCTTGCCAAGCACGGCTTTGCCGTCGAACTTGGCGGTGATGTCGACCCGGGCGGTGCCGTCCTCGCGGACCTCGCGCACCCTGCCGGTGATCTCCACGAGCGCGCCGTCGGCGTCGTTGGGCACCACGACCGGACGGATGAAACGCGAGCCGTACTCGATGATCGCGCCGGGGTCGTCCAGCCAGTTGGTCACGAGACGGCCGGCGAGCGCCATCGACAACATGCCGTGGGCGATCACGTTGGGCAGCCCGACCTCGGTGGCGAACTTCTCGTTCCAGTGGATCGGGTTGAAGTCGAGCGCCGCGCCCGCGTACTGGACCAGGTTCGAGCGCGTGACCTGAACGGACAGCGGCGGCAGCTCGTAGCCCACCTCGACGGTCATGACTCGGCCCGCACGATGACCTGGGACAGGGCGGTGATGACGCGTTCGCCGTCGGCGGTGTCGATCTCCGCGCGGAGCGTCATGAAGTCGTTACCCATCCGGGCGTCGATCTGCGTGATGTGCGTGGTGACCGTGAGCCGGTCCCCGGCGTACACGGGACGCTCGTAGGTGAACGTCATGTCCCCGTGGACCAGGCGCTCGTAGTTCACGCCGAGGTCCGGATCTTCGGCAATGGACGTCATCGAGTACTTGCCGAAGAGAATGGTCACGAAAGTAGGCGGCGCGACAAGGTCCGGGTGGCCGGCCGCCTGAGCGGCCGCCACGTCGCGGTACCTCGGGTGATCGTCACCGATGGCTTCCGCGAACTCCCGGATCTTCGCGCGCCCGACCTCGTAGATCTCCGAACGCGGGTACGCGTGACCCACGAACGACGGGTCGATCGGCACCTAGCGGGTTTCCTTGTGCAGGCGGTGGGTGCCACAGTTCGAGCAGAACTTCTTCATCTCAAGGCGATCCGGGTCGTTACGCCGGTTCTTCTTGGTGATGTAGTTGCGGTGCTTGCACTCCTCGCACGCCAGCGTGATCTTCGGTCGAACGTCGTTGCCAGCCACTCGAAGTCCTCTTCCTTGAATCGAGCGCCCCGACACGCGGGCCCACGCGACGGGGGTCCGGGGGCGGTGCCCCCGGCCGGGGTCTGGGGGTTGGACCCCCAGTGTAAATGCGGAGCGATGAAGGTCTGCGCGTTCCGCAGACACTCGTCGCCCAATCGCGTAGCGGTGGCCGGACTTGAACCGGCGACACAGCGATTATGAGCCGCTTGCTCTACCGACTGAGCTACACCGCCCTGACATGGCTGAACCGCGGTGCCTGAAACGAACACCGCGGCCAGTTCACCGAGCCCCAATACGGAATCGAACCGTAGACCTTCTCCTTACCATGGAGACGCTCTACCGACTGAGCTATTGGGGCGAGGATCCCGGGAGTTGAAGCTTCCCTTGGAGCCGTGACGAGATTACATGGTGTGGGGGTTCCCGCGAAATCGGGTATCCCTCTCTACGACAGCAGCGTCAGCACCATCTCGTCCCGCAGTCCCCTGGCCTGCGCCGTTCGCGCCTGCAGCCACGCCTCGAGCCGCTCCTCGGAGAGCGGCCGCGAGATCAAGTACCCCTGCGCGACGTCACATCCCATGGCGGCCAACTGGTCGCGGGCCACGTCCTCCTCGACGCCCTCCGCCACCACCGTGAGCCCGAGGGAGTGCCCCAGCTCGACGATGGACCGGACCACCGCGAGGTCGCCGAGGTCCGAACCCATGCCGAACACGAAGCTCTTGTCGATCTTCACCTCGTCCACCGGCAGCTGCCGCAGGTACGCGAGCGAGGAGTAGCCGGTGCCGAAGTCGTCGACCGCGAGCACGACGCCGAGGTTGTGCAGCTCCCGCAGCACCGGCAGCGCCCGCGCCGGGTCGGCCATCACGCCCGACTCGGTGAGCTCCAGCGTGAGCAGCCCCGGCGGCACCCGGTGTCGCGCGAGCGCGGCCGCGACGCCGTTGGGAAACTCCAGGTTCGCGAGGCTGCGTACGGACAGGTTGACCGCGACGGAGATGCGCAGCCCGCGGTCCATCCATTTGCGGACCTTGATCAACGACTGTTCGAGCACGAAGTCGGTGAGCGCGTCGACCAGTCCGGCGGCCTCGACGGCCGGCACGAACTCGTCGGGGTGCAGGTCGCCGAACTCCGGGTGCCGCCAGCGGACCAGCGCCTCGACGCCGAGCACCTCGCGGGAGGGCAGCGCGACCTTCGGCTGGTAGTGCACCATGACCTGACCGGTCTCCAGCGACTGCCGGAACTGCGTGACCAGCTGGAACCGGCGCAGGAACATCTGGCCCATGCTCGGCACGTACGCACGGGACTTGTCGCTGCCGGTCCGCGCCGCCCGCAGCGCGACGTCGGCCCTCTTGAGCAGCTCGTCGACGTCGAGTCCGGCGGGCATCCCGTCCGTGGTGCCCGACGGGTTGCCGGTCGTGTCGGAGAACAGCACGCCGTCGGCCATGGTGGCCGAGGCGTAGCCGACGACCACGCCGGCCTCCACGGTCAGCCGGTCGACCGGGTAGGGCGCGGACAGGCTCGCGAAGAGCTGGTCGGCGACCACCTGCGCCTGGTCGAAGTCCGAGTCGACGAGCACCGCGGCGAAGGCGCCGCCCTCCAGCCGCGCGAGCGGGGTGTCCTGGCCGAGCGTGTCCCGCAGCCGCCGGCCGGCGGCGATGACGATCCGGTCGCTCCACGCGTAGCCGAGCGCGTCGCTGATCGCGGGCTGGACCTCCAGGTCCACGCGCAGCATGACCGAGCCGGGGTTGGTGGCGAGCAGCTCCGTCGCGACCTGCCGGAAGCCCGGTCGGTTGTACAGGCCGGTCAGCGGGTCGTGGTAGGCGTCGTGCCGCAGTGTGGCGAGGAGACGCCGGTTGTCGAGCGCGGTGGCGAGGTGGCTCGCGGTGGTGCCGATCATGCGGAGGTCGGCCTGACCGAAGCCGCGCCAGCGGGACAGCTTGTCGTGCGCCTCGACCACGCCGAGCAGGTGGCTGGCGCTGCGCAGCGGCACCACCAGTGCTTCCTGGGCGCCGCGCTGGACGAGTGCGTTGCGCACCTCGGGCAGGGCGTCGAGCTTGCGGAAGTGTCGGACGTGCGAGCCGGGTAGGCGCAGCAGCGCGTCGGCGCGGGCGCCGGTCGCCTCGACCCCGTACATGTCGGCGGGCAGGTCCTCGCCCGCGACGACCGTGTGCATCGGCAACTGCGGGTCGAACCGCAGCCGCAGCACCACCCTGGCGGCGCCGAGCTGGTCCTTGATCCGCTGTGCGATGCCGAGCCAGTCCTCTGTGCTGACGGCGGCCGCGGTCTCCTGCCCGGCGGCGGGCCGGGCGGCGGCGCGGCGGCCGGAGCGCGCGACGATCAGGCTGACCTCGGACAGTGCTTCCAGGTCACGCTGCTCGCGAAGCAGGCCGGAGTAGGCGAGATAGAGGGCCCACAGACCGCCGAGCATGGCGAGCACCAGCGGCCAGCCGTGGTCGACGTGGGTGGCGACCTCGAACCCGACGACGCCGACCGAGGCGTTGACGAGGCCGAGCACCAGCGTGCGGGACACGAGCTTGGTGGCGGCCGACAGCCGCATGCGGCGACCGAGGATGTGCACGGCGACGAGGGCGAGCAGCGTGCTCGCGACCGGTGCCGACAGCGCGCCCGCGAAGACCGCGAACCACTGCGGGCCGGAGCCCTGCAGTGTGTTGGTGACGAGCGTGAACACGGTGAAGGCGGTGGTGATCTCGAAGATCTCCGCGCCCGTGTTGTAGAGGACGCGGTCCTGCACGCGGCGGGCCAGCAGGGTGCCGACGCCGGCGATCAGGTGCGCGGCGAGCACGACCTGGAACGGGGCGACGAACAGTCCGATGGCGAGCGGTATCTCGGTGAACGAGATGGTCCACGAGATACCGCCGCGGACGTCGATGTTCACGGAGAGTTGCTCGACCACGAGGAAGCCGAGCACCAGCAGCAGGCCGGTCCAGATCAGGTCGGTGTCCGGGGTCAGCGGCTGCCACCAGGACACGCCTGCCGCCGCGGCGACCCCCGCGACCAGCACCAGGACCGA
>Ga0193716_1002501_pt1 | contig 10320 bp, 10 predicted proteins | sample U2c1metaG_FD_145901 | JGI IMG/M metagenome (GOLD analysis project Ga0193716, IMG submission 145901) | Soil microbial communities from a riparian zone of the East river system, Colorado, United States - U2c1 | ecosystem: Environmental > Terrestrial > Soil > Riparian zone | place: USA: East River...
AGGCATCCTGATCTTGAATCCCGCGCAGGTCACGACCGATCGTCTCCGTCGTCCGGCGGAGACAGCGGGGGCGAATCACGTAGTCCTGCAGGCACTCACGATCCCGAACGAGCGCCGCCCGAACCCAGCCCGCCACGGGCCGACGAGGCGCGCGCGCCACAGTCGTCCACTCCCGAGTCTGGGACACCAGCGGGCGCGGAGGGTTCAGCGCCGCGCAGCGCCTCGACCGGGGCAGCTGGCGCACCGAGCCATGAGCACTCATCTGGCGGACCGCACGATCCGCCGCCGCCAGAACACGGCAATAAGCCCGGCGATCATTCGGCCGAGCATGGTTCGGACGAACCCATCGACTCGCCGGCCAGTGGCGCCCATTCGCCAGAACACGGCTCCGGAGACGATGTTCCCGACCAACTACCGGAACCCTCGGTGGACACTCCGCCACCCTTACCGGAGTTCAATCTTGCGGATCCGCTGAGTCACATGAGTCCGGAACTCCGCGCGTTATCCGAACAACACCTCACCGGCAGCGGCGAAACCGTTCTCGGCCCGTTCCGCCCTCTTGATGGCGGCCCGTCCTACATCGACGTGGCGGATCAGCGCGGCGCAAGTTACTTCAGCCTCGGCGACGAGTGGGACAGATTCTCACCCATCGAACAGCTTGCGGCCAATCAACACGTTCTCGACATCGCGATCGCAAACCGAGACATCATCACGTTCTCGGTACCACTCAACAAGATCGGTCCTGAAACCTTCAGCGCGGCAGAACTTCGATATCTAGAGGCACATGGTTACGTGCGACTGAATGACAACACGCTAATACCACCCCCGGCAGAAGGGCCACGATGAAAGCGCTACTGGCGTTCTTCTACAATAATTTCGAATTCCTCTACCTAGATGTCCGGTATCGGATAACGGACTCCAACTCGAGCGGGTCACCGGTGGCCGATGCCGCACTACGGATTACCGGGCCGAGGATGTCTGTAAGAGCCACCAACAACCGAGGCCAACTCGAATGTGGTTTGGCCCCAACGAAACATGATTCACCAGAGAACTGGTTCCGGATCGCGATCGTTCGACAGTTCATAGACGGTTTCGACGAATCCAATCGAGTGTTGGTAGCAGACAACGTGGCGTGGCTTCGCGACAACCTGGCCCGGATCGAAGCCATGTTTGATGACACCGTCGTGATCGAAACCTGCAAAGGCATCTCCGCGTTGGAAAGGGTTATGGCGAACAAGTACTTTGGACCAGCTCAGCCATTGGCTTAGCCGAACTGGGCTCGGTGACCCCGGTCTAGTCATGGGCAGCCTGCTCGACTGCTCGCGAACGAGGTTCGGCCTCGACTCACGGTTCGATACCTCGATCGATTGGGCGACAACACTCTGAAACAACCGCCATAGGAGAGCCCATGAAGACCTTGCTGGCCGTCGTGTACAACCATTTCGAATTCCTCTATCTGGACCCGCGATACCGGATAACCGATTCGAGCACGGGCGGCGTGGCAACCAACGACGCGACGCTGAGGCTCACGACTCCGTTTACGAGCTTCTGGTTCAGCAACGACCGCGGCCAAGTGCTCTGCGATGTCGCGCCCACCAAGTCCGATTCGACAAAGAACTCGTTCTACATTCCACTCGTGCGCCAATATCTGGTGAGGTCCGACGAGACGGAAGTCCTCCCGTCGCGGAAACCGCTGTATGGATCCGTGACAACCTCAGCCGGATACGAGCGCTCTTCGCAGACGAGACCGTCGCCGACTCCTGCAAGGAACTGTCCGCACTACGAACGGCGATGGCCGACAAGCGCTTCGGCCCAGATTAACCTTCGAACCGACGTGACCGGAGTCCATGTAGTCAGGCGAGCGGTGCTGGGTGGACGACTCGAACTGCTCTCACACCGTTGAATCGCCCGCGGGACGCACGCACCAGGTTCCCTGGCGTAGGACGCTGATCGACGGACCGATTTGCGACTACCGATTGTGGAAGCTGCCGCACCGTCCGCTGCCAGGCCAGACGCGCCGAACGTCCAGTCCGCGTTACCGGCTCTCCGGTGGCACGTAGCCGGGCGTGAATCCCTTCTCTTGCACAACGAGATTCAGGGTGCCGAGGCTGAATTCCTCGATGTCGTCGAACGCGATGTCCGGCTTCAGATCGGTATGGAAGATGGGTCGCCCATGGGCGTCGTACCCGCCATAGCCCTTGTCGCCGTACTCATCCACGTACTTCTCGATACCCAGGGCGTTGACCACCTCGCGCGCATAGCCTTCGCCACCACCTGACCAGACCATGATGCGGGTGTTCTTCATACTCGACAGGGCGATCAGCAGCGTACGGATTCGCTCATTCGCGACGTAGGCATCGGTGATGGTGTTGTCACGAAGCGTTCCATCGATGTCGAAAGCGATGGTGATCGTCTTCATTGCAATGCAGCCCCCGGGTCGGTATCACCTCGGCCATCGCCGGCCTACGGCTTCCGAATCCTATCGGGCGAGGATGGGTGGTCTGCGCACCGAATCTCGACTGCAACCTCCAGCATCCCGGCACTTGGCGCGGAGACCCTCGTCGAGCGCGCGATATTGTCAAGTGATGACGGGGCTTCGGCATGGACGATTCTGAACTCAGCACGGCGATCGTCGAGGCGATCGGTCACACCGCCATGCCGCACGTAGACACAGAGCGATTGCTTGAAATCTACGGCCCGGGGCCAGCTGCTCAAGTGGCCGCGGAAGTTCTCGCGCTCGTACGGGAGGCGAACGCAATGCCGATCGAGTGGGGCGACATGACGTTGGTGCAGGGCGTGAACGACATCATGGCCCGATTCCGCAAGCTGCATCCCGGCCTGACGGTGGACGCGCTACGGGAGATCGGACGATGCGTCGGCTGGAACTGGCGGTGATCCGCTCGGGTCAGCGACCTGCCGACGACCGATAGCGACGCGGCTTGCCGGGCCCGAGATCGGCCAGTGACCCCACGCGGGTCACCTCGACGGGACGCCCGAGCAGCAGCCCTAGACGTTCGGCCACCCGCTGACAATCGCCCAAGGCGATCACAGCCGACGTCTGTCCATCGTCGCGCTGAACCACGGTCCAGCCACGTGCACCCGCCGCCTGCAGCTGCTGAGTGAGTTCGACACACGGCACTGCCGCCCCGGACGCGGCGACGAACACCGTGGCCTCGCGCCCCTCGAGATCGGCGAGTGCCGGCCTGCCGTGGCGGGTGACGAGCCGGGCATGGTCACCGGTGCGGTACCGAACCAGTGGCAGATAAGCGTTTTCACCGCTAGTGACGACGATCTCGCCCAACTCACCGACGGGCACAGGCGAGCCGTCATCGCCGAGCACCTCGACGTGCACCCGCCGTTCGGCGAGCACGAAGGGCCCACCGTCATCGCTGACGGCGATCGGGCGGGTTTCGTGCAACCCATACACGTCCAGGACCGGGCAGTCGTACGCCGTTTCGAGGGCGTACCGCAGCGTCGCCGTCAGCGTCATCGCGCCCGAGATCAGCGCGAGTGGTCGCAGCACCGCCACCAGCGCGGGGTCCAGCAGCACCTCAAGCGACGTCGGCGACCCGCTGAAGACCTGCGGGTCAGCGTGGTGCAGGAACGCGTTGCGTTGTTCCGCACCGGCCGACCACGTGTCGAGATGCAGATTCAGCCGCGCCATCAACGCTTCTCCGAAACCGGGCACCACGGACGCGTAGGTGAACGCCTGCCGCTGAAACACCACCTGCGCCACGGCCAGCCGCGGCGGCTGCGGCGCCCATTGCGCGCCGACGAGTCCCCGCATCCAGTGGAAGCCGCGCGCCAACTCGTCGGGGTCATCCGGCACGATCAGTGCCGCACCGGTGCTGCCCGAACTGGTGCCGTGCAGCACCCGGCTCAGGTCTGCCCCTGGCGGGACGAACGCCGCGATGTCGTCGACGAGGTTCTCCCGGCAGATCAGCGGGAAGTCTGACAGCGTGGTCAGTGGCCGCGGCCAGTTCCGGTAGGCGGGCAGAGTCGCCGCCGGCGCGAGATGTCGCGGCAACCAATCTTCAAGCGGCAGTTGACGGGTGGCCGCCTCCTGTTGATCTGAGTCGAGCCGATGCCCGGCGTGGTGGCGCCACGCAGGAGCCAGCGGGTGCCGCTCGAACTCGGCGAGGCGGGCCCGCCCGGACGCTGACAGCGCCGGCCATCGTTCCTCGTCGGTGAGCGCCACCCGCTCGAAGGGGACGTAGTCCGGCAACACCAAACGGTCGTCACTCATGGGCGTACCGGGCCGCGGCCTCCGCCGCCTTGGCTTCGGCCAGACGGCGTTGTACCTCCATCCGATGCGCGTGGTCGGCTAGCGCCTGCGCAAGGGCGCCCTGTCGCCGTACCGAGTCACGCATTTCGTAGATCGAGCGAGCCTGCACATGATCCTCGCCGCGGGGCAGCAGGCCGTTCCACAACAAGAAGGTGCGAGCCGCCTCGTCGCGCCGCTCGGAGTCGGTAAGCCAGCGACCCGGCTCGACCAGCGGCGCGAGGCGGAAGGCCAACGCCAGCACGGCCCGCGCCGCGAAGTCGTCCCGCAGCGATACCGTGAACGGGCCGACCAACTCTTGGCTGGCGAACAACCACAGGCCCAGCGCCGCACCGAGACAGGACTGCGGCGTGCCCCGCAGCTTGACCCGCTCTGCCGCGGCCGCCGCGACCTCGTCGAACACGTCGCCCGCGAGGGCAAGAACGTCCACCGCGTCAGACAGAAACGATTGCGGGGCGCTGCCCAGCCGGGCCGCGACCTCATCCGCCGACGGGCCCTCCCACAGGTCCGACCAAACGGCCTCTTCATCGAGGTTCTCGGCGAACCAATTCGCCAGCGCCCCCGCGGGGTCGTCCCCCTTCGGCCGATCACCGAAAACGTCAGCCACGCACCACCTCCCGGCCATGAGTGCCGGCGATCCGTGCCGCAAGTGCGGCGCAAACGGCAGGGGCGCTTGCCATGTCGTCGAGGTAGCCCACGTCGTATCCGGCCTCGGCGGCCGGCCTGGCCATGGAACGCGACCGGTCCTGGACGAGCAGAGTGGCCGTGTCCAGGACGCGTCGGACTGCCGCCGCGACGCCTGCGTACTGCTCCTGGCCCCTACCGAAGAGCGAGGCGAGCCCGTCGTCGGAGAGCACGACGAGGTGCCGCCGTTCCCCAGCCCGACCGCGGCCCGCGGGCGGGTATCTGCTCGCCAGCAGATCCAGCGGAAAGGTCGTTCCTCCACAGAAGAAGGTCGTGAGCTGTCGCATGATCTCCAGGCGGTCGCGGGTGAAGACGCTGCCGCCCGCCACCTGTCCGGGGCCCGACCACGACGTCACCCGCGCCCGGCCGCCGCCCTTGAGGACCGACAGCGCCAGGATCGTCCCCGCGAGCACCGCCGGTGACCCCAGGCTCGGGGTCGGCATCGAGCCGGACGCGTCGATGTACAGGTCCAACGACACCCAGTCGCGTGTCTCAGCCGGGTCGTCGGGCAGCTCGGTCCGCCGCCGCGTCGTCACTCCCGGCACGACGACGAGGCCCGCGGCCAGCGAGGCCGGCCAGTCCAGGTCGGCGAGGTCATCGCCGAGCTCCCAGGTCGCCAGCGGCCCTGGGATGGAGTCCGCGGCAGGTGGCTGCCCCCGCTGGGTCAGCGGTTGGATCCATCGCCGTGCCTCGGACTCGTACCAAGCGAGCAGGACCGCGAGCGGATCGGCGCCGGAGAACAGGGCGAGGGTCTCCGCGATGCCGTACCCCTGGCCATCCGAAGGTGCCGGTTCGCCGCCCGCTTCGAGCGCCTCCGTCGCGGGGTGGACGGCCCGCTGTTTGAGCCGCGGGTCGGCGAGCACCTCGGCCAGTTCACCAGCGGTGGGTGCCTGCCCGGCCTGCTCGGCGCACCCTCCGCCGGCGAGTCCGTCGGGCGACGTCTCGCCGCCCGACATCTTGGCCTCGATGACGAGGTACGGCACCAGCACCATCCCGAAGCGCAACGCCCCGCTGACCGGATCCGCCGCGAAGGTGCGCACGGCGTCGGCCACGAACCCGGCGTCCGTCTCGGGCTGTACGGGCTGGCCGAGGATCAGCTCGTCCTCGACCGCGCGAAGGCGTTGAGCGGCCGCGCGGTGGGCACGCTCCAGGTCGCGCAGCTTCTCACTGACGTCGGACACGTCGAGCGCGTCGGGGTCGACGTTCTGGCGCTCCCTGGCGGCCTGCACCGCGGCGGCCGGGCCCGAGGGTGGTTCCTTCGCGCACAACGTGCCCGCCGGCAAGGACCACAGCATTTCGTACGCCCGCATGACGACCCACCACGCGGCGCTACCCCCGGACGGCTCGGCAGTCAATGTCCGCCACAACGCGATCATGTCCGGTTCGACGCCTGGCCGAACGCGGCGCTGCATGCGGGCCACTCGTTCGTTGATGATCATGTCCGACCACAGATTGGACAGCCGGCTGGCGGTCTCGGTGACCGGAATCATTTGGCGCGGATCGCAAGCCGCGATTGCCCGGGCCATCTGCTGGAGCAGCTTGAAGGAACCGATGCGGGTGCTCGGTGACAGAACGTGGTGGCCGATTTCGTGTGCGAACACGCTTACCAGGTGGTCCTGGGCACCCTCGCGGGCGAGTTCGTCCACGTCGATGAACACCGACGGCGGGAAGGAAAACCAGGCGAAGGTTCCCTTGTTCGCACCGGACACCATTTCGGGGGCGTGGACCTGCACGCCCCACAATTCCAGGGCCTGCGACCACGCCGCCCGCTCGGCATCGTTGGGCGGGCGGCCGTTCACGCCGACCGCCATGGCACCACATCGGCGAGGAACGACGTGGGGCGTACGACGAGTTGCGCCGTGATCCGTTCGTGGGCTCCCGGCGAAGGCGGAACCGCCGGGCCGACGGGTCCGAGCAAGTGGCCGAACAGGTCGGCTTCGAGTCGCCAGCGGGCTGTCCCGACCAGAACCGTCCAGCGGCCCGGACCCTCCGTCACCGGCTCGGTCGGCGGGAATTCCCAAGGGCCGCCAAGACCCACGAACCCGCCCAGCCGGGCGAACGGCTGGGTGGACTCGACCGGCCGCAGCGGCCAGTAGAAGCGGTCGACCGCCTGCCCAGATCCAAACGCCCGCAACGCATCAGCGGGCAGGCCGAGGACGGCACCGGCGACGTCCGGCCTCAGCTGCGGCAACCAGGTCAACGCGTCCGCGCGGATCCCCAGCACCCCGGCCCGCCACGCCGCGACCGAGGTCACCGCCAGCATCGCGTCCCTCGACGGAGCCAAGCCTGGATCTGCGGCCAGCGCGGCCGTCAGCGCCCAGACATACCGGCGAGGATCGCCGCCGAAGCGCGCCACGTTGTCGACGGACAACGCCAGGTCCAGGCCTGGGACGACGGGCAGCGCGGGCTCGGATCGCACGCCGCCCTGGTTGACCGGATGGTGTGCGCGAGCGATCACCGCCGGCCGCCCTCGAGCCAGTGCAGGTAGTTCGAGTAGCGCTGGTACAGGTACTTCAAGGCGACCAGGTCGTCGAAGTCACGGCCATAGATCTTGCCGACGCCGGACATCGTCGCGATCCGCGCCTCGATCGTCGTGAGCCGACGCGACACGTCGAGCGCGGCCAAACCATCTAAGCCACAGTTGAATTCGGCGAGGAGCTGTCCGACCGGGTCGTCTTGGTCGAGCTCCAGTGCGACGAACTGCTGCCCGGAGGCGTCGAAGAGATCGGTCAACCAGCTGGCCTGATCGGACGTCAGCTCCTTGTCGGCAACGGTGTCGAACCGGGGATGCGTGCCGTTGGGCAGCAGCTTGCCCCGCAGCGCGAACGGCACCATCGCCCGCACGTCCTCCAACGTCACTTCCTCGTTGCCGCGGAACCACGCGACGGCCTTGGCGTACAGGACGAGGGTCTGCAGCGTCCGGACCGAGATCCCATTGATGGTCTGCGCGCCGAGATCCACCTGGAGGTCGGCGCCCGAGTTGGCGTCGATCACGTGACCGACGTCGAGCCCGGCGGTGGCGACGACGTCCTTCGTGCGGTACTCGAACCGCCGGCCACCGTGCTGGACGAACTCGAACTGGCCAACGAAGAACTCCAGCCGCCTGCGCACCCCGTCGGGGACAGGAAGGGCGCGGATGGCGTCGACCATCGCCACCTGTTCGGTTGTGGTGAACACCAATTCGGCGGGCAGGTTGTCCTCGGGTCGGTCGCCCGCCTCGACGCGGGTGACCAACTCGTCCAGGAATCTGCTGTTGAAGCCGAAGGCCTGGACGGTGACGTCCATCCGGTCCTTGAGCGCCTGGATCACCGGGAAGGTTCCACCGCCGCCGTCGTCGTTGGCGGTGAAGTACCAGCTCTGCACCCCGTGCTCCGGCGCGGTCTTGCGCATCTGGTCATGGCTCTCGACGTAGCCCTCGGCGACCATGGTGAGCAGTGCCGACTGAGTCTTGGTCGGGATGCGGTTGTACTCGTCGATGATCTTCACGCGGCCGGTCAGCCAGCTCTTCCAGGCGATCGTGATCTCGGCCAGGCTGCCCGCCGCCACCAGGTCGCGTGGCAACGGGATGCCCACCAGGTCGCTCACCGTCAGCTGCGGTTGGCCCTGCTGCACGTGGCGTCGAACGTCGGCTGGCGGTGCGCCGCCCAACACGCCCATCAGCACCGCCAGCGTGGTCTTGCCGCGACCCGGTCCACCGATCAGCAGGCAGCGTCCGCCGACCGCGAAGGCGAGCAGCGGGACGAGGACATTCGACGAGTACGCCGGTTCCTTGGGCAGGGTCAAATAGGCCCCGGCGTCGCCCAGCGGGAACCGGACCGCGGTGTCCGAGCCGAACTCGACGTCGTAGAACGGCGAGATCACCGCCTTGTTGACCAGCCAGAAGTAGGCGCGACGCAGCTTCTCGTCCAGCGTCGTCACCGCCTCCTCGGCGGGCTTGAACAGGTCCGCAGCCGTCAGCCCGGTGGCCGGCGGGCTGCCCACCGGCAACGTCGGCGCCTTGGAGACCGCACTCCAACGATTCGTCACACGCACTCCCTCCCCTTGCGCTTGGAGGATAGCGACCCGGCGATCGCGGCGGATGTCGCCAATGACCCTCCCGTCAGTCACGCCAGCAGTGAGATCACCACAGCCGCTCGTCGGTAATCCATCCGACCACGACGACGACGGGCACCGAGAGAAGCAGTAACCCCGCCGCCACCCCCGGCGCCGTTAGCGCGCCGACGGCGGCGGTCAGCACGCCCAACACCACCGCGGCGAGCAGCTGCAGGATCCTGACGACGAGGATCTTCCTTTCTCGCAGAACGGATGTGAACATCGGTCCTGGCACGTTGCGCACCGCCGGGATCGACATCGCCACCAGCACGGCCGCCCCCACACCGGCAGCGATCCGCGGGATGACCGTGACGCCCCCGCCATCACGAATGTTGACCGCCGCGACCACCGCGATCGTCACGATCAACACCACCCAGGCCGAGCGACGCAGCAGGCCGGCCAGCACCACCCCGACGTTGCGACGCGCCAAGTCGCCAAACCTCGGGTCGAGCTGTTCGGCGAAGATGAACCCGCGGACTGCGTTCCATCGGTGGCCGCGCTGAAACTCGAGCGTCGCCAGATTGTGAACGACGCTGGCGTCGTGCGGATTCAGCTGCAGTGCGTGCCGATAGTCGGCCTCCGCCGCATCGAGCTGACCGAGCGCGACGCGGATGTCGCCAAGGAGATTCACCGCGTCCGCGTCGTGAGGGTTCAGCCGCAGCGCCTCGGTGATGGCCGTCATCGCCTCCGCGGGACGGCCCGCATCCGACAGCATCTGCGCGTACGTGTAGTGAGCGAGATGGCTCTGAGGATGCGCCGTTGCCGTCCGCCAGGCCATTGTCAGGGCTTCGGGAATTCGGCCCTGCAGTTCGAGGGCATGACTGTAGACGCGCATCGCGTACTCGTTGTCGGGACCGACCGAAAGCGCAGCGTGCGCACTGTTCGCCGCTGCCTCGTAATCTCCCTGTCCCAGCTTCACGCGGGCGTAGTAAGTCAGCAGTCGCTGGTGATTCGGGTGGGCGCCCAGCGCCGGCCCGAGGACCGACTCGGCGCGCCAGAGATCGCCTGCTGCCATGTAGGTTTCGGCGGCCTGGAAGACCGCGTCCACATCGTCGAACGCCGCGGCCATCGAAGCTGCTCCCATCGTCACCCGGTTCGATCCTAAACCGGGCCACGACCGGCACCGGGCACGTATCGTGGGTGCCCATCCAGGGAGTCACACCACCACCGTTGCAAGTGAGTGATCTTCAGTGGTCACGCGACTTGCACCCCGTCTCGGGGTTGTTCGGCAGCCTTGCGGCTGCCTCCCTTCCGCGCTTCAC
>Ga0193716_1002502_pt1 | contig 10319 bp, 7 predicted proteins | sample U2c1metaG_FD_145901 | JGI IMG/M metagenome (GOLD analysis project Ga0193716, IMG submission 145901) | Soil microbial communities from a riparian zone of the East river system, Colorado, United States - U2c1 | ecosystem: Environmental > Terrestrial > Soil > Riparian zone | place: USA: East River...
GGCGAGCTGGAAGAACCGGGGCATGAGCAAACGCTCCGGCGCAACGAATAGCAGCCGGTAGCGGCCCGCGGCAAACTGTTCTTCGGTTTCCTGGACCGCGTGCGCAGGCATGCCGCTATAAAGCGCTCCCGCGGGGTAGCCGCACTCGCGCAAGCCGTCGACTTGGTCTTTCATCAGCGAGATCAGCGGCGAGACGACAATGTCTGTTCGTTGGGCCAGCTCAGCGGGGACCTGGTAGCAAAGTGATTTTCCGCCGCCGGTGGGCATGACCACGAGCGAGTCGCAGTGCTGTAACCCTGCTTGAATGGCCTGTTCTTGCAATGGGCGCAACTCGGAATAGCCCCAGTAACGCTGAACGGTGGCAAGAATGTTAGCGGTGGTCGAGGTTCCTAGAGAATTCATGCGGGAAAGCAATGACGACTAAGCAGCAATAGAATACCCGGCGGCGAAGAAACAAAGAAAATCCTTAACGCTAACTGTAGTTCTTAGAGTCTTATGTGCAAGAACACAAATCCGTCGAATTCTTGCAGAGGGCTGATAACCGATCACCGACAACTATTCAAATTCCTTCGCCCGTCCCTCGCTGCGTTCCTTGAATCGGCGTGCGGTTCCATTCCAGCGCCTCTTGAATCTTGCGGGGAAGGGGAGGGTTGCGCGAGGTCATATAATGGACGAATTCCTCTTGAGTTGGAATCAGCAGGCGAGGGTTTTGTTGTTTTTCATCGCCGAGAGACGAGACCGCTTCACGGTAGTCGTGGCCGGGGTACACACGGATGTCGTCCGGAAGCGCCTTCAGTATCGACAGGCTCTTATATTGCGCTTCGGCGTTTCCTCCGGGCAGATCGGTCCGTCCGCAGCCGCCGATCAGCAAAGTGTCACCGGTGAAAATGCGATCCTTGAACAGCAGACACGTCGCGTCTTGCGTGTGGCCCGGTGTGTAGACGACTTTGAGCAGTTGTTGCCCGAAGCGGATCTCATCCCCATCCTCGACGTGAATGTCCACATAGGGGGCGTCGGCGGCGCGGTGCATGACTACTTTGATGCCGAATCGTTCGCGCATCACCTTGCAGGCGGAGCTATGATCGGCGTGGGTGTGAGTATCGATCGCGTAGAGGATTTGTGACTTCAAATAATCGGCCAAGCCGACATAGTGGTCGACCTTGTCGAGCTCGGGATCAATGACGACGCAGACCTTCTCTTTGGCGCAGCCCAGGATATAGGAGAGACATCCGGCAGAGCGGATTTGCTCGAAGAAGATCTCCTCACCGCCCATTGGGGACCTCAACAGAAAGGATGAAGGATGAAGGCGGAACGATGAAAAAACAACGTCTTGATATCAATTTCACCCTTCATCGTTCCGCCTTCGTCTTCTTAGACTAAACCTTCACAACCGTTTCTTTTTCCATGTTATAGCGGTAGCGGTCGATCTTTTCGAGATCGTAGCTCAGGAATCGAAACACTACGCCAGGGCCTTCTACGGCATTGGTCGAATGGATATCGCCGCGCAGGTAGGGAACGACAACACCGGGCGTCAGCCGATCGATCCGTTCTTTTTCCAGCTTAGCAAAGCCTTCTTGAGAGCCGTCGTCGGTGCGCCTGTACTTGGTGATTTCCGTAACGCCTTTGAAGGAACCGTAAACTACCCAGCAAGGGCCGTGATCGTGCGGCTTATTGCCGTGCCCTTGCTTGTGAATGTGGCCCATCTGGATGAAGCCCAGATCCGGGTCGCGATAAAGCTCGCGCGACGGCTTGCCATCGCGAATGAGTTCTGCCATCCACGGATCTTCCGGGCTCGTCGAGGCAAACAGTTTCTCCATCAGCGCAGCAACCTTGAACGGCAACTCCGGATTTTTGCCGTCACCCCAGACGGCGCGAACCTCAGCGATGTAACGATCCAAAGAGCTTTCTGCCTTGCGTTCTTGTACAGCCATTTGCGATCCTCCTAGGATGGTCTAGTTTTTACCACGTTCCTCGCGGGCTCGTCCAGCCAGCTGACGAATGGCTCACTGCATTGACAGGGCAACGCGCGCTCTGTTACCTGTTGTAAAAATTCCTGGAAATCGAGAAAGATTATGGCAATGGAATCGCAAGAACTGCGCCGTATCATGGGACATTTTGCTACCGGCGTTACGGTAATTACCACCAAAGACCAAGGTGGGGCGCCCAATGGCCTTACAGCCAATGCATTTATGTCGCTCTCGCTAAACCCACCGTTGGTTGTGATCAGCGTCGATAAAGGCGCCACTTGCTACGCTTGTTTCGAGATGCAAAACGGTTTTACGGTAAATTTTTTGAGCGAGGAGCAAGAAGATATTTCGCGCCGCTTCGCCACCAAGGGAGTTGATAAGTTTGCCGATCTCAATTGGCACGCCGGCAGCAACGGCGCCGCGATCATCGACGGCGCACTCGGTTATGTCGAATGCCAAATCACCGAATGTCATGACGGCGGCGATCACACCATCGTCGTCGGCGAGATCGTCAACGCCGGCGCCACCGGCGAGCGTCCCTTGCTCTTCTTCAAAGGAAAATATCAGCGCCTGCCCGTCGCCTAGGCGAGAGCAAACCAAAGCACAGGTTTAGGCCCCCAGAGCCATCGCCGTGATGCACGGCAATCCGCTGACGAGGGTGCGAGTTTCGCCTGCCGAATTGACTGCCAATACTTCGCCATCTGCAGTCGCGACCAAAATCCCTTCGCCGTCGGCCGCGCGACAGATATCCATCACGCCTCCGGACATCTTTTCGGTGAGCAGGTCCCAGTTAGCGCCATCGGAAGATTTGAAGATCGCAGTGTTTGCCCGCCCAGCGCGTGTCCAGGTCCGGGGACGATCCTGTGTGATGCCGAGATAGATCGTTCCGCTATCGTCCTCTGCGAGCGCATTGCCGTAAGTGCGTCCGCCTGGCGGCGTCACTTTCTGCCAGTGGTTGCCGCGATCGGTGCTGCGCGAAACGCCTTCGCCGCATGCGGTCACGACCAGGCCCGGAACCTGTTTCGACGGCAGAATTTGATGAATGTCGGGATCGGTCAAGCCGTCGCTGGCAGCTTGCCAGTTTTGGCCGTCGTCGTCGCTGACAAGAATTCCCGCGACTTCGATGCCCGCGAACAGACGACCGCTGTTTCCCTTTTCCTTGGTCAAGACTCGCGTACGGGCTGGAAAATCCGGGTTGGGCGGAAAGGAACCGCCGACCGATCCCTGACGCACGCCTTTAAGTTCCTGCCAGCCGGTGCTTTCAGCCTTGCAATACAGCGCCGCAGGCATAGTGCCAACGAAAAGCTTGCCCGATAATGCGAGCATCGCTGACATGGTTAAGCACGGCACATTCGGATTGGCCCGGGTCCATTCCTTGCCGCCGTCGTCGGTAACGAACATGCCGGAATGCTCAGTGCCGATATAAACGCGCTTGGGATTATCCGGGTCCACCTGAATGCAGCTCATCTGCCAAAAAGTTAGAGCACGGTCGGCCTGGGCATATTCTTCGCCGCGACGTTCAAAACGGTACCAACCCGAGTGAGTTGCGAGATGCAGAGCGTCTGTGCCGTTGTTTGCCATGAGTCACCTCCGATTGTCTTCAAGATAGTTCGACTGCTCAATCAGCCTCAAGTCTTCACCCGACCCTCAAAAACCTCCACTTAATCGGCCGCGAAAACGTCGTGGAGATTGCTTAAAAACAGGTTAAGGTTGGAATGCCTTTGTCCACGAGTTTCGATCCGGATCAGCACAGCAAATCTTCACCACATCGCATGGAAACCGTCAATAGCGGATTTATTGACATTGGTCCCCAGGAGGGCTAACTTCGTTGAAAACATAGTTGTTTTCATTTTGTCTTGAGGCCAAGTTGATGAACACATACGACAGCAAAACTGCCAGCCGCATCGTCGGGGTTAGTCTGCGGCAATTGCAATATTGGGACGAGCAGGATTTCATTCGGCCATCGGCGCAGATGGCGGATGGCCGGGGCACGAAGCGACTTTATTCTTTTCACGACCTGATTTGTCTCAGGGTCGTCAAGGATCTGGCGCGCCACGGCTTTACCTTGCAGACAATTCGCCGTTGCCTGGCACCATTGAAGGAGCAATCTTCACAAACCCAACGACCGGCGGAATCGTTGAAATATCTCACCGACGGCGAAAAGATGTTTATCATCACCAGCGATCGGCAAAAAATACTTGACGCCATGGAACGGCAGTTCGTTGTTTCGCTCGGGATCGGCAATCTGGTGCGCGAACTTGACGGTCAAGCAAAACGCGCGACACTCGGCGCCGGCCGCAAACGCACTAAGAAAGCGCGTCGCGTCGAAGTCAAAAGAGTGGGATCCGCTTAAAGCAGCATGGAAGCCGTTAAAGTCACGCCGATGATGCAGCAGTATCTCCAGATCAAGGAGAGATATCGCGACGCGATTTTGTTTTTTCGGCTCGGCGATTTTTACGAAATGTTCTTCGAGGACGCGCACACGGCGTCCAAGATTCTCGATATCGCGCTTACCTCGCGCAGCCGGAGCGAAGAAAGCTCGGTACCGCTCTGCGGTGTACCGTATCATTCGGCCGAACCCTACATTCAGAAATTGCTCGAGGCTGGCCATAAGGTCGCGGTCTGCGAGCAGGTGGAAGACCCGGCCATGGCCAAAGGCGTGGTGAAGCGCGAAGTCGTGCGCGTCATCACCCCGGGCACGGTGACTGCCGTAGAAGCGCTGGATGCTCGTGGCAATAATTTTTTAGCCGCCGTTTGCACAGGCAAGCACGCCTTTGGGCTCGCATTGACCGATGTCACCACCGGCGAGTTTCGCTTTACCCAGGTAGCAGAAGAACAGTCTCTCATCGACGAGCTTGGGCGCGTGCAGCCGAGCGAGTTGCTGTTGGCGCAGCGTGATGGCAAATTGCGCGAGCGAATTTATAAGGAATATCCCTCGGTCCACTTCACCATGCTCCCCGACGACTTGTTTACAGATGCGGCTCGAAGGCGCATCCAGGCGGAACAGTTGGGCGACGCAGGAAATTTGCCAGAGGGGCTGCGGGCGGCATCGGCGATTGCGGCTTATCTGGAAGCAAATAGCGCCGATTCCGTGAATTTGCTCCGCGAGCTAGAACCCTATGCCCTGTCGAACTATCTGGTTCTCGACGACACCACGCGGATCAATCTGGAGCTGATTGCCAATTACTCCGGCGACCGCAAGGGTTCGTTGTTGACGGTTGTCGATCGCACCGTGACGCCGATTGGCGCGCGCCTATTGAAACAGTGGCTGCTTTATCCATTGCTCGACGAAACCGTTATTCGCACGCGCCATGACGGCGTGCAGGAGTTGGTCGAGAACTTTTCTTTGCGTCAGGAGTTGAAACATTCTCTAGCACAGATCCAAGATCTCGAACGGCTCGCGGGGCGGACCGTGGCTGGGACGGCTATCCCGAAGGATCTGGTCGCCATCAAACAAACTTTACATGGGGTGCGACTGCTGCATTCCCAATTAGAGTCCGTCACCGCGGACATCTTGCGGCGCGGACGCAATGATTTGGCCGATCCTCCTGAGGTCGTCGGCTTGATCGAAAGGGCGCTCGTCGACGACCCGCCATTTTCAACGAAAGAGGGCGGATTCATCCGCGCCAGTTTCGACGGCGAGCTCGACGAGATCCGCGCTATTCGCAGCGATGCCAGGGATTGGATCGCGCGCTTCGAAATGTCCGAGCGGCGGCGCACCGGCATTCAATCGCTCAAGGTGCGCTATAACCGGGTTTTCGGCTATTACATTGAGATCACCACGTCGCATCTCAAGTCGGTGCCCGAAAATTATCTGCGCAAACAAACTCTGGCGAATGGTGAGCGCTACATTACCCCGGACCTCAAAGAGTACGAGGCCAAAGTGCTGAACGCCGAGAGCTCCATGGAAAAACTGGAGCTTGCTTTGCTGCAGCGGGTGCGCGAAGAGATTGCCGGTTTTTATCCCCCTCTCAAAAGGATGAGCTGCGCATTGGCGGTGCTCGATGTTTTAGTCGGCTTGGCTGAAGTCGCGGAAGCGCAGCATTTTATCCGACCGCGGGTGGATCAGAGTGCTATTTTATCGATTCATGAAGGACGTCATCCGGTGGTCGAGACCACAGTCGGGCGAGGCGCCTTTGTGCCCAACGATTGCTCCCTCGATCCGGAGTCGGACCAGATCATTTTGTTGACCGGCCCAAATATGGCGGGCAAATCGACTTATATGCGTCAAGTTGCGCTGATTGTGATCCTGGCGCAGATGGGTAGCTTCGTGCCTTGCAGCGACGCGCGTGTCGGCATCGTCGATCGGGTTTTTACCCGCATCGGCGCCGCCGATTCGCTGTCGCGGGGCGAATCGACGTTCATGGTCGAAATGAAAGAGACCGCGAATATCCTACACCACGCCAGTGCGCGCAGTTTAATTCTGCTCGACGAAGTGGGGCGGGGCACTAGCACTTTCGACGGGATTTCGATCGCGTGGGCGGTAGCGGAATCATTACACGATGCGCCTGAACGACCGCGTACGTTGTTCGCCACCCATTATCACGAGCTTACAGAGTTGACCGAGAGCAGGGAACGCATTAAGAACTTCAATTTTTCCGTCAAGGAATGGCGCGGCGATATCATTTTTTTACGCAATCTTGTGGCCGGTGCGGCCAGTCACAGCTATGGGATTCACGTCGCGCGCTTGGCAGGCCTGCCGGCAGCCGTAATCAATCGAGCCAAAGAGATTCTCGCGCAATTGGAGAGCGGCCAAGGGGGTCGTGCCGCAAAGTTGGAGGGCGCGGCACGATCGTCGACCGATCAACCCATGCAAATGGGACTGTTCGGCAACGTGGATGATCGATTGCGCGATGAGCTGAGAAAAATCGATGTCGTGCAGATGACTCCGTTGGATGCTTTGAATATACTCCATAAACTAACGGAAGAAGCCAAGAAATAAACGAGAATTCGGGGATGCTTATGACGGACAAATCGATTCAGCCTGGGCGGTTCGCGTTGTATGTCGCGCTAATTCTTTTTTGCATGGTCAAACCGACATCCGCACAGACCCAAAGACCTGACACCTTCCCCGCTAAGGCCAACCACAGCGATGGATCTACCGCCGTCGAGATTAACCGCGGCCGGGAAACGGACCATCGGCTTCCGGGGCCGGCGCCAATGATTCCACCGAATAAAACCGCAGTCACCGCAATCCGCTTCTTGTCCTGGCAAAACTACACGCGGGTGATGTTGGAACTGTCGCAAGAGGCCAAGTACGAAGTCCGCCGACTCAAGGAGGATCCTGCCAAAGGAGTGCCGGCGCGATTGTACGTGGATATCCAAGGGGCCCGTGTAGCAATGACTTCTAAGGACGCAATTCCCGTCGACGACGGCTTGTTGAGTCAGGTGCGTATTGGTCAGTACAGCGAAGACATCGTGCGCGTCGTCCTCGACATGACCAACCTTGGCGCGCACAACGCTTTTGTATTGCCCGGTCCCTACCGTTTGGTCATCGATATCTACGGTCAAAAGGCATTGGCGCCGACGGCTCCGATTGTGGCACCCGCAATAAGAGATGACCTAGCGAAATCTAAAGTCCTGGATCGGTCGGGAAAGCCGGTTGCGCCGGCTCCGCCTATTCAGGGTCTACGAAAAATCGTCCTCGATCCCGGCCATGGCGGCAAGGATCCTGGAGCTATCGGCAACGGCGGCATCGCGGAAAAAGATCTGGTCCTCAGTATTGCCAGGAAGCTTACCGCCAAGCTTAAAAAAGAAATGAACGTACAGGTCGTGCTCACTCGCAATGACGATCGCTTTATCCAGCTCGAAGATCGCACGGCTTTGGCCAACGCGGAAAACGCCGATCTGTTTATTTCTTTGCATATGAACGCCAGTCCTAATAGCGAAGCCCGCGGCATCGAGACCTACTATCTCGACAACACTTCCGACGAGGCGGCAATCCGTCTCGCCGCGCGCGAAAATAGCACAGCGCGCAAGAATGTTTCAGATCTGCAGTTTATCTTGAGCGACATGACCCAGAATCTGAAATTGGAAGACTCGATCACTCTGGCCCATCGGCTCCAGGGCGCGGCGGTGGGCGGTATGGGCAAAGTCCTAGGCGAGGTTAAAGACCTAGGAGTCAAAAAAGCGCTCTTTTACGTCCTGGTCGGCGCCCGCATGCCGAGCGTGCTGGTAGAAATGTTCTTCATCTCCAATCGTGAGGAAGGCCGTGCCATGAGCCAAGGACTCTACCAGGACGCTATGGTCGATGCGCTTTTCGATGGAATTCAAAAATACGACCAAGCGACGACAATGGCGCGGACGCTGTAACGGGTCGTTTAAAGTTTTCAGGCGGAAAACGGTGCTATGATTGAGATGATCTCTCCAAATACAACCGAGAGAAGGATCTAAAGTGGACGCGGTCGCGATTTCTCTATCACTGCTGCAAGAGGTGCAAGGAGAGTCGAATCTCAAGGCGCTGGCACGCCATTATATCGACAAAGGCCGCCAGGTGTTGTTCGAACGCCATCGTGAGGGCGCGGACGGTTTGGATGTCGTCAACGCGTGGGCGACCGTAATGGACCATTTGATTCGTCATCTTTTTGCCATGGTCAGCGCGGAACAGAGGGTGCGCTTTCCGGGACCAGCTACGCGATTGACTTTAGTGGCTCAAGGTGGCTACGGGAGGGGCGAGCTTAACCCGCGCTCGGACATCGATCTCTTGTTTCTCCATCCGTGGAAAATCTCTCCCTTCGTCGAAGTGGTCACCGAACGCTTGCTTTATACCCTTTGGGATGCCGGCTTGGAAGTGGGACACGCAACTCGCAGTTCTTCGGAATGTATCCGGCTCGGCGAGAGTGACATGAAGGTGCGTACGTCGTTGCTCGACACGCGTTTCCTCTGCGGCGACTTTGACCTCTACGGTACTTTCGAAAAGGCAGTGGAATCACGGCTGGTGAAAAAAAGTCTGGGTCGATTTATCCGGGAGAAGCTCGCGGAGAGCCAGCGTAGGCATGGAGAATACGGAGGTTCGGTCTATCTGCTCGAGCCGGAGGTAAAAGAAGGGGAGGGCGGGCTGCGCGATGTTCAAACCGCGCGTTGGATTGCCCGCGCCAAACTAAAAACCAAGGACCTGGATGCGCTAGCGCTCAACGGCATCATCGGTGCGACCGAAGTCGTCCATTTGAAAGAGTCGCAGGACTTTCTTTTACGGGTGCGTAACGAGTTGCATTTTTCAACGGGCAAACACCAGGACCAATTGACTTTCGAACATCAGGAGAAAGTTAGCGCCGCGCTCGGTTTCGCCGGCGAGGGTTCCTTGCGTGTGGTGGAAGTATTCATGCGAGCCTACTACCTCCACGCCGCACAGATTAGCCGGCTTTCGGCATTGGTCATTCATCGAGTCACCGATTGCGATAAACCCACGTTCGGCGCCAAGTATGTTTTCGGCCGGACGCTGCGCGAAGGCGTGCGCGTGTCGAAGGGGCATATTTCCGTCACTAAGCCCGCGGTATTGAACAGCCATCCGGACAATCTCATACGCATTTTCGACGACGCACAGAAATACAACTGCCAATTGACGCACGAGACGCGCGAGCTGCTGCGCCAACAATTAAGTTTGATCGACGACGAGTTCCGCCGTTCAGCCGAGGCCAATGTGCCGTTCTTTTCGATTTTAAAGTGGAAAGACGGAGTGTACGAAACTCTTTTGGAAATGCATCGCTCCGGGGTGCTGGGCGCATTTATACCTGAATTTGGCCGGCTCCTGTGTATGGTGCTGCACGACGCCTATCATACCTACACCGTCGACGAGCATTCTTTGCGATTAATCAAAGAAATCGAACGGTTAAAAGCCGGCGACTACCGCGATCGCTTGCCGCTGCTTACGCAATTGGCGCGTGAAACGGAAAAGATCGAGTTGCTTTACCTCGGCTTGATGTTCCACGACATCGGCAAGGGATTCGGCGGCGGTCATTCGGAGATCGGCGCGCACATGGTGCGTTCGATCGCACATCGTATGCGTCTCAACGCCGACGATGGCGCGCTCGTCGAGTTTCTCGTACGCCACCATCTGTTGATGACCCATATCGCATTCCGGCGCGATCTGGAGGACGACAAAACTATTTTTGATTTCGCCAAGACGATGGGCAGCGTCAACAATCTAAAAATGCTCTACCTGCTGACGTTTGCCGACGTCAAAGCCGTCGGGCCTGAAGTTTGGAACCCCTGGAAGGCGTCATTGTTAGGCGAGCTTTACGTCAAAACTCTCAATCTTTTGGAAGAAGTCGAAAAGGGCGAGTTCCAACGTCAGGACGTGCGCGCGGCGCTGCGGCGCATTACGACGCGTGTGCGCCGGGAACTGGTCAAAAG
>Ga0193716_1002503_pt1 | contig 10309 bp, 5 predicted proteins | sample U2c1metaG_FD_145901 | JGI IMG/M metagenome (GOLD analysis project Ga0193716, IMG submission 145901) | Soil microbial communities from a riparian zone of the East river system, Colorado, United States - U2c1 | ecosystem: Environmental > Terrestrial > Soil > Riparian zone | place: USA: East River...
GAAGGGCTATCAGGTCGGAGGCAGTCCCACACATCCTGTTCGCCGATATCGGTCGCGGGGAACTTCTGCGTTCCGACCTGATAGCCCTTCGAGTGCTCCATGAATGCCATCGCGAACAGCGCGTTCGGCTTGAGCATAGAGAAGAAGTGGTCCATCGCTTCGAGGAACTCCGTGCGTTCGCCGGTGATGGACTCGGCCACGAAGAACATCGTGCCGATGTCGAACGTCCCGAGCACGGAGCGAGCGAGGACGTCGCCCTTCGCGACCCGCACCCGGCGCAGCAGTTCGACCGGATCCGACAGCTTGCGGTACGGCTCGCGCGCGATGAGCAGTTTCCAGAACTCGCTCCACGCCTCGTCCCAGGACGGCACGCCGTTCTTGGTCTGGTCCAGCAACCACTGGACGTTGGCCTCGGAGTGCTCGTAGAGGGTGATGCTTTCGCAGAACGGCAGCATCGTCAGCGCCGGGTACAGATTGGCGCCGGTGCCGACGTCGATACCCCGGGCGCCCTTGGGAAGCGGGTTGATCGCCAGTTTTCTGACCAGGAAGTCCCGGACTATTTCGACGATCTCGCGGTCGTCATCCCGAAGTTCGACATAATTGAACTTGAAGTACTCGTCAGAATTGAAGTCGTCCCACGGGTAGTCGCGATTTCCGTGGCCAACGCCTTCTTGATCACTCATGATCATGTTCGTCCTCGAGCTTTCGGTAGATGGATCGTACAACATTCGTAACTCTGCGTCCACGCGTTCATTTGCGAATACTGATCAGAAATTCTGGACAAAAGTATGACAGTTCACGTGCGCCGCGGGGATCCGGAGATCATCGGCAGTTGGCCTCTTCGCCTTGGGACTCGGCACCGCGGGCGATCAGCATGCAAGGTGGGGCGAAACCGTACTACATCGGGCTGGCCAGCCGAAACCCGACCGAACAGCCCATCGGGTGGCACCCGATGGCCGGCGTCGGCCCTGCTATCACCGGGCACGCGGCGTCACCCCTTCGAGCGGTAAATGCGGGTGAACCTCGCGGTGATCGCTGCTTTTAGTGGTGGTGAATATCGGCGCGTGGGTTAAGTTTGCTGGTCAAGACAGTTGACTGAATATTCACCGGGACGGGTTAGTCCTGATTCGGTCCGGAATACCTCATCGTCCGAAGTGGACGAAGCCGGCCATGCGGAGATGTCCCGAGCGGCACGCCGCACGATGCGAGCCAGCGGGCTTGACGGCACTGAACGCCATGGCGTTGCGCCGGGTTTGTAGGATTCCCGGGACCGGGCCTGGGAGGCGCCGTGACCGTGGTGGTGGGTGTCGACGGCGCCGGGCGGACCTACCGTCTCGGCCGGCTCGTCGACGCCGCCGGCACGAAGGCATGGTGGGTCGGCTCCGGTGACCTCGCCGCCGGGTTGGCCGCCGCCCGCGAGACCGGGGCGCTCGTCGTGGCGGACGACGCACACCGGTTGACGCCCGAACAGCTGCGTGTCCTCGCGGCCGCCGCGCGGGACGGGGTGCGGGTGCTGGTGTCCCGCCGGCCGACCATCGACACACCGGAGCTGGCCGAGCTGGACGAGGCGGTGGCCGCGGGTGGCGTGGAGTCGCTCCGACCGCTGTCCAGGGACGAAGTGGGCGCGCTGGTCGCCGCCGTGACCGGCCGCTCGGTGTCCCCGGAGGTCGCGGCGGCGGTGCATGACGCGTCGGCGGGGCTGCCGGGCGTGGCGGCCGCGGTGGCCGGCGGCGGCTCGCCGGCACCGGTGCTGGTGGCACGGGTGCAGCGACGGTTTGCCCTGCTGCCACGGCAGGTTGGCGCGGCGGCGCGAGTGCTGGCCCTGCGGCTCGACCTGCCCGACGACGTGCTCGCCGCCGCGGCGGACGTCCCGGCCGGCGACCTGCCCGGTGTCCTGCGCACGCTGCGCGACGAGGGCATGGTGGTGCCCGGCGGCGAGTCGATGATCCCCGCGGTGGCGGCGGCTGTGCTCGGCGAGCTGTCCGCGGCCGAACGCCGCCGCCTGCACGACACCGCGGCACAGGCACTCGCCGCCGTCGGCGCGGATCCGCTCGTCACGGCGGCGCAGCTACGTGCGGCGCGGGTACGCACCAGCACGGCCGCCGCCGTGTACGCCCACGCCGGGGAGCTCACCCGCTTCACCGACCCGCCCGCTGCCCTGGCCTGGTTCGACGACGCGATCGAGGCCGGTGCCGACCTCGGCGTGGTGGTCGCTGGCCGCGCCGAGGCAGGCGCGTTGCTCGGCCTGCCACCGGATGCGGACGTCCCGGCGCCGCCAGAGGCCGCGGGCCGCATCGCCCGGCTGGCCGGCGCCGCCGCCGCTCACGACGGCCGGGCCGACCGTGCCGCGACCTTGCTGCTCGCCGCGCCACCGCCCGGACCGCTGCTGGCGGTGTCGGTCCTCGTCGGCATCGGCCGGCTGCCGGCCGGGCCGACGCCGGCCGGTTCACCACCCTCGGCGGCCCGGCTCGCCGAAGCGGTGCTCGTCGCCGCGCAAGATCCCGAGGCCGCCGTGCCGTTGCTGATCGAGGCCGCCGAGGTGGCCGAGCGCAGCACGCCGGTCGCGGTCCTGCCCGACACGCCACACGCCATCGGCGCGATCGTCGCCGTGCTGGTGGGGGACCCACCGGCCGCCGAGTATCTGCTCGACCGGGCCACCCGCACCGGCATCGGTGGGCCGGCGGCGGCCGAACGGCACCGGTTGCTCCTCGCCTGGGCCCGCATGCGTGCCGGTCGGTACGACACCGCGCTCGCCGAGCTCGCCCGCCCCGCCGGCGAGCTGAACGCTCGCGAACGCCTGCTACGTGCGGCGGTCGCCGCCGGTATGGCGCGCAGGCGCGGTGACATCGCCGGGTTGCGGGCGGTCTGGGGCAGCGTCGAACCGGTGCTTGCCCGCCGCACGGTCGACCTGTGGCACCTCGAACCCATGGAAGAGCTACTGGTCGCGGCCGCGCGGCTGCGGCAGGGCCGGCGGATCGAACCGATCCTCGAACTGCTGGACCGCACCGTCGCCGGGCTCGGTGGGCCGCCGGCATGGGCGGCGGCGCTCGGCTGGCTCCGCGTGCAGGTCGCGGTCGCAGCCGACGAACCGGTCCCCGTGACAGGTCACGCTCAACTGGCCGGCGTCAAGGCCGCGGCACAAACCGCGGCCGCCGCGGTCTGGGCGCGGATCGCCACCAGCGAACCCGACGACGTCGTCGCCGCCACCGAGCAGCTCACCGCAGCGGAGCTGCCGTGGGAGGCGTCCCGGCTCGCCGGGCAGGCGGCCATCCACGCCACCGACCCGGTGGTCGCGCGCAGGCTCCTCGAGCGCGCCCGTGACCTGGCCGAACCCGGCGACCCCGCGAGCGAGCCACAGACCGGCGGACTCTCGGAACGGGAGCTGGCCGTCGCCAAGCTCGTGCTCCGCGGCAGCACCCACAAGGAGATCGGCGCCCAGCTCTACATCGCGCCCAGCCGAATTGACAGAGTTGTGGCGCGCATCCGGACCAAGCTCGGCGCGGGCTCGCGGGCCGAGCTGCTCGCCATGCTCCGCGAGATCCTGGGCGAAAACACCTGATCTTCCATCTTTCCCGGCGTTTCCCGACACGGTCCGCCCCCGGCCACCGATCTACCCCCTAGCGGCCCCCCGGCGTCACGGGGGTCTCCCCGATGTCCGGACGTGGTCCCCCAACGCATTCTTGGATCGCGCCCGACAGACCATGCGGGCCGCAACCAGATCTAGGAGGAACCATGGCCATCAACGTCGGCGAAGAGCTCCAGGGCTTCATCCACAGCCTGCTCAGCGACCGCGGCTTCGCGGCCCAGTACGCCGAGGACCCCCGCGGCATGCTTGCCGCACAGGGCGTCACCGACCACGACCTGTCCGAAGTGGACGTGCCGAGCGCCGTCAGCGAGGTGTGCGCCGACCCGTCGGTGTCGCCGGAGACCAGATCCGCCTTACAGAGCTACACCGGCGGCTCGGGCGGTCCGGCGCACTCGGCCGGCGCCGTGCAGAACGTGGAGAGCGTCGTCCAGCACCTCAACTACGTCACCTACCAGACCTACGAGGGTGACGACTACATCACCAACCTGATCGACAACAGCGTGGACAACAGTGTCGACGTGGACGTGGACGGCAACGTCTTCGGCGACGTGGACGTCAACGCGGTCACCGGCGAGCAGGGCCAGATCATCGACGGCGACAACTTCGGCCAGGCCAACACCGGTGACGGCGCGGTCCAGGCCGGCGACGACGCGTCGGGCGTCAACACCGGGGTCAACACCGGCATCAACGCCGGTGACGACGTCGAGAACGCGGTGGTGGGCAACAACAACGAGTCCGCGCAGGTCAGCGGCAGCGCCGACGGCTCCGCGTTCGGGTTCGGCGAGGGCGACGTGACCAACCTGCCGAACGCCGACATCGAGGACAGCGCGGTGAGCATCGGCGGCGGCAACGCCTCCAACGTCTCCGACAACGAGCTCGACGACGGCTCCGCGATCTCGACCGGCGGCAACGCCAGCGGCACCAACATCGAGGACAACGACACCACGGTGACCACCACCGTGGAGGACAACGACGTGTCGATCGAGGACAACGACGTCTCCGTCTCCGACGACGACACCGTGGTCACCCAGGTCGAGGACAACGACTCGATCGTCAGTGGCGACGACACCGAGCTCGTCAGCCAGTAGGAGCAGCAGCGAAGCGGGTCGGATCGACCTCGGGATCGGTCCGCCCGCTGCCGCCTGTCCCCACCAGTCTCATGGGAGAGATCATGACCAAGGCAGCCACCGCCCCGGCCGCGGCCCGCGCCGCGGACCTGGTCGACCTCGGGCTGCACGCCTGCACGGCGTTCGACCGGCCGGACCTCGCGGCCCGGCTGACCGAGGCGAAGCGCAGGCTCACCGACCCGGTCATCCACGTCGTCGTCGCCGGCGAGTTCAAGCAGGGCAAGAGCTCTCTGGTGAACGCGCTGGTCGGGGCGCCGGTCTGTCCGGTGGACGACGACGCGGCCACCGCGGTCCCGACTTTCGTCCGGCACGGCGAGCAGGCGGGTGCGTCGCTGTGGCGCGACGGCGCGGGTCGGGAGAAGGTCGAGCTGGCCGATGTGCGCCGGCACGTCGTCGAAAGTTCGGTCGGCACCGGGGAACCGCGGGTCGGCGGCGTCGAGATCCGCATCCCGAGGGCGCTGCTCGCGTCCGGGCTCGTCCTGGTCGACACCCCGGGGATCGGCGGTCTCGGCTCGGTGCACGCCGCGGCGAGCCTCGCCGCGATCTCCCTCGCCGACGCGGTGCTGTTCGTGACGAGCGCCGCACAGGAGCTGACCCGCAGCGAGATGGAGTTCCTGCGCCGCGCCCGCTCGATGTGTCCGACGGTCGCATGTGTGCTCACCAAGACCGACTTCTACCCGGCGTGGCGGCGCATCCGCGACCTCGACGCCGGGCACCTGGCCGGTGAGGGCGACATCCCGCTGCTGACGGTCTCCTCCGCGCTGCGGGCGCGGGCCGTCAAACACAGCGACGCCGAGCTCAACACGGAGTCCGGCTTCCCCGACCTGATCACGCTGGTGCGTGAGCAGGTCGGCGGCTCGGCCGAGCAGCGGCTCGCCACCGAGGCCGCCGCCGAGGTCGTCGCGTTGTGCGACCACCTCGCGACCTCGTTCACCGCCGAACGGGCCGCGCTGGCCGACCCGGCCGGCGCGCAACAGGTGGTCGACGAGCTGACCGAGGTGAAGTCCTACGTCGAGCGGCTGAAGACCGCGGCCGCCAAGTGGAGCCAGACGCTGGGCGACGGGATCGGCGACCTCACCTCCGACATCGACTTCGACCTCAAGTCTCGGCTCAAGGCGGTCACCACGGAGGCGGATGAGGCCATCGAGGCCGGCGACCCCGCCGACACGTGGGCGGAGCTCGGCCCGTGGCTGCAGGCCACCACGGCCGACGCGTTGCTGACCAACTACGAGCTGCTGCGGGAGCGGGCCACCAACCTGTCCGAACGGGTCGGCGAGCACTTCCGGGAGGCCGCCGGCGCGATGCTCACCAGGCCGACCGTCGGCGACCCAACGCCGCTCGCGGCGGCGGCGGTCGGCGAGGACCTGGACCTGTCGCGGATGCACATGGTCAAGCAGGCCATGGTGGCGATGAAGAGCGCCTACGGCGGCGCGATGATGTTCACGCTGGTCGGCAGCATGGTCGGGGTCATCCTCGGCCCGCTCGGGATCGGCATCGGTCTGGTGCTCGGCCATCGTGGCCTGCGCGAGGAGAAGAAGCGGCAGATCGCGAAGCGCCGCGCCGAGGCGAAGACCGCCGTGCGCCGGTACTGCGACAAGATCACTTTTGTCGCGAGCAAGGACTCCCGCGACACCTTGCGCCGCGTGCAGCGCGAGCTGCGCGACCACTACACCGCGCTTGCCGAGGAGCTGAACCGCTCCAACGCCAGGGCGCTCACCGCGGCCACCGACGCCGCCAAACGCACCCAGTCCGGCCGGGAGAAACGGCTCAAGGACGTCGAGGCGGAGCTCGCCAGGATCACCCAGCTCCGCGAGCGCGCAGAGGCGGTGGCCCGGTGACGCTCCTCGACCGCACCAGAACGGTGCTGGACCACGCGATCGCGGTCTACCGGGGCACGCCGCACGGCGCCCGGCTCGCCGCCACCCGCGACCGGTTGGACCAGCCGCTGCGGGTCGCGGTCGCCGGCCGGGTCAAGGCCGGCAAGTCCACGCTGCTTAACGCCCTGGTGGGGGAGCGGCTCGCGCCGACCGACGCCGGCGAGTGCACCCGGATCGTCACCTGGTACCAGGACGGGCACACCTACCAGGTGCGGGCCAGGGTCGGCCGCCAGGAGCGGCAGCTTCGGTTCGAGCGGGAGGGCGGCCAGCTCGACATCGACCTCGGCGGGCTGCGGGCCGAGGACGTCGACGAGCTGGTGGTGACGTGGCCCGCGCAGGCGCTGCGCGGAGTGACGCTGGTGGACACGCCCGGCATCGGGTCGCTGACGGAGTCGGCCGCGCGCCGGACGTGGGACCTGCTGGTGCCCGACGAGGAGGAGACGCCGGCCGACGCGGTGCTGTACCTGATGCGCCACCTGCACACCGGCGACGTCGAGTTCCTCCGCGCGTTCCACGACGCCGAGGTGTCCCGGCCCAGCCCGGTGAACGCGATCGGCGTGCTGTCGCGGGCGGACGAGATCGCCGTGGGACGACTGGACTCGATGGCGTCCGCCCGGCGGGTGGCTGCCCGGCTCGGCGGGGATCCCGACGTGCGCAGGCTGGTGCAGTCGGTGATCCCGGTGGCGGGGCTGCTCGCCGAGACCGCGGTGACACTGACCGAGGAGGAGGTCGGCAGGCTGCGCCGCGTCGCCGACCTGCCGCCACGCGAGGCCGAGGAGCTGTTGCTTTCGGCGGACCGGTTCGTGCGGACCCGGCCGGAGCTGGGACTCACCGAGCCGGAGCGGGAGGCGTTGCTGGCGCGGTTCGGTGTGTTCGGGGTGCGGCTCGCGAGCACGATGTTGCGCCGGAACGTGGCGAACACGGCCACCGAGCTGGCGCGGGAGCTGGCCGAGCGCAGCGGGCTCAACCAGCTACAGGATCTGTTGACGTCGCTGTTCTTCGAGCGCCGTGATGTGTTGAAGTGCCGCTCGGGGCTGCTCGCGGTCGCGGACGTGGTCCGTATCCGGCCGCTCGCGGGCAGCGACGCGTTGGCCGGCGAGGTCGAGGCCGTGGTGTCGTCCGCGCACCCGTTCAACGAGCTGCGCGTGCTGTCCGGGCTGCGGTCGGGCTGGGTGTCCGGCAAGGCCGAGGTGGTCGCCGAGCTCGAACGCGTCATCGGCGGCGCGGGCGGCGCGACCCACCAACGGCTGCGGCTGCCGTCCGATGTAGACCGGCGCGAGCTGACCGCCGCCGCCACCGACGCGCTGTCCCGTTGGCAGCGACGCGCGGAGAACCCACTCACCAGCTACGAGCTGGCCGTCGCCGCCCGGGTCGCGATCCGGTCGTGCGAGGGCATGTTGGCCGAGCTTTCCCTTTCGGAGCACAAGTGATGTACGCACTCGGGATCGACCTAGGTACCACCTACACGGCGGCCGCCACCTGGCGCGACGGCCGGGCGCAGATCGTGTCGCTCGGCGCTCGAGGGGCCGCGATCCCGTCGGTCGTGCTGCTGCGCGAGGACGAGACGTTCCTGACCGGCGAGGCCGCCAACCGGCGCGGTCTCACCGAGCCGAACCGGGTGGCGCGTGAGTTCAAGCGCCGCATCGGCGACACCACGCCACTGTTGCTCGGCGGCGCCCCGTACTCCGCGGAGGCGCTGACGGCGCAGCTTCTGCGCGCGGTGGTGTCCGAAGTGGTCACCCGGGAGGGCGGGCCGCCGTCGTCGGTGTGCGTGTCGCACCCGGCGAACTGGGGGCCCTACAAGATCGACCTGCTGCGCCAGGCCATGCGCATGGCGGACCTGCCGGGGGTGTCCTTCGTGACCGAACCCGAGGCCGCCGCGGTCAACTACGCGCAGGAGCAACGGCTCGGCGTCGGTGCCGCCGTCGCGGTGTACGACCTTGGCGGCGGTACGTTCGACGCGGCCGTGCTTCGCCGTACTGCCAACGGGTTCTCGATTCTCGGTGAGCCGGAGGGCATCGAGCGCCTCGGCGGCATCGACTTCGACGCCGCGGTGTTCAACCACGTGCGCACCACGCTCGGGTCCAAACTGGACGAACTCGACGAGGACGACCCGACCGCGATCGCCGCGGTGGCCCGGCTGCGGGAGGAGTGCGTGCAGGCCAAGGAGGCCCTGTCCGCCGACACCGACACGACGATCCCGGTGCTGCTGCCGTCAGTGACCACGGAGGTCCGGCTCACCCGAGGTGAGTTGGAGGTCATGGTCCGGCCGGCGTTGCACGGGTCGATCGAGGCGTTGCAGCGAGCCGTTCGGTCCGCCGGGTTGACCGCGGGGCAGCTACATTCGGTGTTGTTGGTGGGCGGCTCGTCGCGGATGCCGATCGTGGGGCAGCTCGTGAGCGCCGAGCTCGGCCGACCGGTCGCCGTGGACACGCATCCGAAGCACGCTGTCGCGCTCGGGGCGGCCCGGTTGGCCGGCGGCGGGTTCTCGGCGCCGGCTGGTCGGGGTGGGCCTGGCGCCGGTCCGGCTGTTGCGTTGGGCGCGGCCGGGCTCGGTGCCGCTGCCGGCGGGCTGGGCGGTCGGCCGCCTGGCCAGTTCGGCCCAGGGCGCGGGCCTGCTGGGCCTGGCGCGGGCGGCGCGGCCAGGCCGGATGGCGGCGAGGCCGCCAACCCGACGGCGCGGCATGGCGGCGTCGCCGGGCCGCCGACCGGAACAGCGCGTCCGGTGGCCCGGCCGCCGGTTGGTCGCGGTCCGACCGGAACTCCGCCACGCGGTATGCCCCGTGTGGACAAGGCCGGGCCCACTCAACGACTCGACGACCGAGGCTCGCCAGGGGGTTCGGCCCACGACAAGATCGGCCCGCCGAAGGAGCCAAGAGAGCCACGACGGCGGGCGCTGGTGCTGTCCGCCGCGGTGGGGACGGTCGTGGCGCTGGCCGCCGTCGGGGTCTGGTTCGCTCAGTCCGATGGTGACGACAACAGCTCGAACGCCGCCGCCACCCAGACCTCGAGCCGCAACCCCTCGACGTCGCCACTCGACGAACAGTGCACCGAAGCGATCATGAGCAACCCGAGGTGGGTGTGCCTGACCTCGGCGGTCATCGCCGACAACAAGATCACCATCGACTACCGAACCGACGGGTCGCCGATGAACATCAACGGCGACTACCACCTCCACGTCTACGGCGGCGACGGCACCAACCCGCCCGCCTCCGTGATGGGCATGCAGGTGCCGGACTCCGAGCAGGGCAAGTGGTACGTGGAGGACCGGCGCCCCGCGGTGCTGGACCTGACGGACGAGCGCTTCCGTACCGCGATCGGCGACGCGCTCAAGGTGTGTGCCCGCATCTCCGACTCGAACCACAACCTCGTCCCCGACACCGACGGCGGCTACGCGACGGGCAACTGCTTCCCGATCACCCGCACGGTGTCGCCGTCCACCGAGGTCACCGCGCAGCAGCCGCCCCACACCAAACGCACACCGAAGAAGACGACCACCACCACGACCACCACGGACACCACGACGACCACGGAGACGACGACCACGACCGAGCCGGACCCGTCAGCCGACGAGAGCCCCGCCCCCTGACCAGGACGAACGAACCCGGCCTCACCGCTTGAACGGTGAGGCCGGGTTCGTTCGTTCGTAGAAGCGCCCGCGACGCGGGTCAGTCCAGGTCGTCCGGGTCCGCGTCGTCGTCCGAGTCGTCTTCCAGGTC
>Ga0193716_1002504_pt1 | contig 10308 bp, 7 predicted proteins | sample U2c1metaG_FD_145901 | JGI IMG/M metagenome (GOLD analysis project Ga0193716, IMG submission 145901) | Soil microbial communities from a riparian zone of the East river system, Colorado, United States - U2c1 | ecosystem: Environmental > Terrestrial > Soil > Riparian zone | place: USA: East River...
GCATCATCCTGAAATTCGAGGGCCATTATCATGGCTGGTTCGACAATATCCTGTGGTCCACTGCGCCGGCGCAGAATGCGGCGGGGCCGGAAGACGCGCCGGTGCTGGTGCCGGGCAGCGTGGGGCAGGATCCGAGTGACGCCGCCGGTCTGGATGTGATCGGCTGGAACGACTTGGGCCGCCTGGAAGCGCGGCTGGCCAAGGGCGATGTCGCGGGCGTCATCATGGAGCCCGCCATGTGCAACCAGGGCGCCATCGCGCCCGCGCCGGGCTATCTGGAAGGCGCGCTGGCGGCCTGCCGCAAGCACGGCAGCATCTTGATTTTCGACGAAGTGATCACCGGCTTCCGGCTGGGACGCAGCGGCGCGCAGGGACGCTTCGGGGTCACGCCGGATCTGTCCATTTTCGCCAAGGCTATCGCCAACGGTTTCCCGGTGGCGGCGATCGTGGGCCGCGCCGATCTGTTGGATCTGTTCGTTACCGGTGGCGTGCTGCATGGCGGCACCTTCAATTCCCAGTGCGTGACCATGGCGGCGATGGTGGCGACCCAGAACGCCTTGACGCCGCAGCATTATGAAACCTCATCCAAACGCGGCGTGCGGCTGCGCGACGGCATTGCGAAAATCCTGAAAGACGCCGGTATCAAGGCGCAGGTCAACGGTTTTGAGCTGATGTTCCATGTCGGCTTCGGCCTCGATGCGCCGGCGAAAAATTACCGTGACATGCTCAAATGCGACAAGGCGTTGTATGTGAAGTTCGCCCGCGCCCTGCTGGGGCGCGGCGTGCGGGTGCTGGAACGCGGCGCCTGGTTTGTTTCTTCCGAGCATGACGATGCGGTGATCGACGCTACGCTGGAAGCGGTACGCGGTGCGGCCAAGGATATCGCCTAGACTTTTACCGGGCGCCTGGGATTTTTGAACAGCAGCCAGGTGAGGGCGTGGGCGCTGGTGGAAATCACCAGCGCCAGGCCGAAGGCGGCCCACATGCCGGTCATGCCGAGTAGCAGATAGACGGCGAAGCAGAAGGTTCCCACCGACGCCAGCCCCATGGACATGCCGGCGACCACTTCCTGCACCGCATGGCGGCCATATTGCAGGTGGCTGGAGATGCAGATGATCGAGCCCATCACCGGAAAGGTGGCGAAGAGGCCTGACCAGTGGCTGCCCAGGGAAGCGGCGAACTGGGTGATCACGATGGTCAGGCCGGCGCCCGCGATCATGCGCACCGGCAGGCCCCACCAGACATGCTCGCGCTCCTCGTCCGAGGCCACGCCGCGCGGATAGGCGAACAGCGCCGCCAGGAAAGCTGCCAGCGGCAAGAGTTCCAGCCAGCGCGAGGCGCCCTGCATCATCACCGAGATCACCGCCACGCCGCTCCAGACGGTGAAGCCGATCAGGCTGCACCAGATCCAGCGCATCGTGCGCGAGCAATAGGCGTAGGTCATGGTGAAGGCCAGCCATGGCACCAGCCCGAAATAGGCGCCCAGCGCCGCCTGGCTGCCGAACGCGATGCCATGGTCCAGGGTGATGAAAACCAGCAGCGGCCCGCCCACGATGGGAAAGCCCGCCAGCCAGCCCGCCACACGCGGGCCGTGCAACCGCTCGACGATGCCGAACAGCAGCAGCGCCAGCGGAACAATGGTCAGTTTCAGAATCAGCAAATCAGCCCCCCGCTCACGCCATGGTGGCCAAAAAATTCGACCGCGCCAATGCTGCACCGCCACAGTGCTTGCAGTGATGCCAAAAACCACGGAGAATTTGTCAGGGGAAGGTGCGGGTATGACCAGAGTTTTCATCGCGGGAATTTTTCACGAGACCCATTCCTTTTCGGGGGATAGCACGGGTCTGGACGGCTTTGTCATCCATCGCGGCCAGGAAATAACCGCCCGGCGGGGCGATGCCTCGCAGGTGGACGGCTTTCTCAGCGTGGCCGAGCGCGAAGGCTGGGAGGTGGTGCCCAGCGCCGTCTATACCGGCGGTGCTTCCGGCACGGTGGACCATGCCGTGTTCGAGCAGTTCTGGGGCGATGTGAAGCCGGTGCTGGAAAAGGCACTGGCAGAAGGGTTGGACGCGATCCATCTGTCGCTGCACGGCGCCATGGTCACCAGCGATTGCGAGGATCCGGAAGGCGAACTGATGGCGCGCATTCGCGCCACACCGGGGGCCGAAAAATTGCCGATGTACTGCGTCGGCGACCTGCACGGCACATTGACGCCGCGCATGGGCGCCTTGTCGGATTGCATGATCTTCTACCGCGAATGCCCGCATACCGATCAGTTCGACAGCGCGGTGCTGTCCAGCGAACTGCTGGCGCGCAGCCTCAAGACCGGCGTCGTCCCCAAGCATCTGGTGATGGTAACGCCGATCGTGTGGCCGCCTACGGGCACCGGCACGCGCGACGGGCCGATGCGAGCGCTGGAAGACGCCGCACGGCGGATGGAAAAGACCATTCCTGGCGTGCTGGCAGTCAATATCGTCGGCGGCTATGCCTTTTCCGACGTGCCCTATGCCGGCGTTGCTTTCAGCATCATCACCGAAGGCGACGAGGCCGCGGCACAGGAAGCCTTGCGCGAGCTGGGCCAAATCGCCTGGGACATGCGCGAAGACGGCATTCCTAAGCAGCATGACCTCGATACGGTGGTAAAGGGCTTCAAGGACAGCAATTACAAGTTTGGCGGCAAGGGCCCAGTGCTGCTGGTCGAACCGTCCGACAATATCGGCGGCGGCGCCCCGGGCGACGGCACCGACGTGATGCGAGCGCTGCTGAAATACGACATTCAGGGCGCCGGTGTGGCCATTACGGATGCCGAGAGCGTCGCGGCGCTGCAAAATCTTCCCATCGGCGGCAAGATCACCTTGCCCATCGGCGGCAAGGGCAGTCCGCTGGACCCGGGACCGGTGACATTGGAAGTCGAATTGATTTCGCGCAGCGACGGGGTGTTCGAGCTGGAAGACAAGAACTCCCACCTGGTGGGTTCGCTGGGCAAGATCATCCGCATGGGACCGACGGCGGTTGTCCGCCATCGCGGCCTCACCATCCTGCTCGCCAGCAAGAAGCTGCCGCCCTTCGATCTGGGGCAGTGGCGCAGCCAGGGTGTCAACCCCGAAGAGCTCAGCATGGTCGGTATCAAGGCGGCGGTGGGTCACCGCGTCGTCTGGGGCAAGATCGCGGCGGGCGAATTCACCGTCAACACCTCGGGCCCCTGCACCTCGGACATCACGCGCCTGCCTTACACCAGGCTGCGCCGCCCGGTGTTTCCGCTGGATCGCCTGGAGAGTTGATGAGCCCTGACCGCCGTACCGTGCTGGGGGCGGCGGGCCTGCTTGCGTTTCCCGCGAGCGGCCGGGCGTCGGACAAGAGCCGCGTCATCAACGCCATGATCACGGACGATCCGGCGCATCTGAACTATCCCCTGTTCAACACGCGGGTGATGCAGGAGATCTGCGGCAACATCAACGAATCCCTGCTGATGTTCGACTGGCAGTTCAAGCCGCATCCCAACCTGGCCAGGGCGTTCGAAATGTCGCCCGATGGGCTGACCTATACCTTTCACCTGCGCAGCGACGTGACCTGGCATGACGGCGTGAAATTTACCGCCCGCGACGTGGTGTTCAGTTGCGGCACCATGCTGCCCCAGCTCAATCCGCGCAGCCGCAACGCCTTCGGCCACATCGCCAGCATTGCCACGCCCGATGCCACTACGGTGGTGTTCAAGATGAAGGAGCCGTTCAACGCCTTCCTTTTGTCGCTGATGGCGTCCAGCGCGCCGATGATGCCGGCGCATATCTATGAAGGCACCGACTTCCGCACCAATCCTTTCAACTTCAGGCCCATCGGCACCGGGCCCTTCAAGTTCGCGGAATGGAAGCGTGGCCAGTATATCCACCTGGCGCGCAACGAACATTACTGGAAGCCCGGCCAGCCCGGCATGGACGGGGTCTATTACCGCGTCTGCCCCACGCCCGAGCAGCGGCTGGTGGCGATGGAAACCGGCGCGGTGGACATCGCCATGGCCGACGACATCGACACGGTGGTCTCCTCCCGGCTGATGGCCAATCCCAACATCGTCGCGCGCACCGATGCCTATAACGGCACCGCCGAGATCACCATCATGGAAGCGAACATGCGGCGCTGGCCGTTCAGCGACCGCCGCTTCCGCGCCGCCTTCATGCATGCGGTGGACCGTGACTTCCTGGTCAAGGCGATCAATTTCGGACAGGGGAAAGTGGCGCACGGCCCGATTCCCTCCACCGCGCCCTATTACGATGAAAAGGCGCTGACCAAATATCCGCACGATCCGGCGCGTGCCCGCGCCTATCTTGACGAGATGGGACTCAAGCCCAAGGCGGGGGGCGTGCGGCACACATTCGGCATCATGCTGACGCCGGACGGCAACGGCGCCTGGACCCGCGGCGCGCAGTATATCAAGCAGGCGCTGGCGGAAGTCGGATTGGCGGTGAACCTGGAAGCCACCGACTGGCCGACGCAGAGCCGGCGCAGCGGCAACTGGGAGTTCGATATCGACGGCAACAGTTATGGCGAATATGGCGATCCGGCCATCGGGACTTCGCGCTTCTATGTGTCGTCGAACATCCGCAAGGGCGTGCCGCTGACCAACCTGCAAGGCTACAGCAATCCCGAAGTGGACAAATTGTTTGCCCAGGCCGCGGTGGCGATCAGCCATGAGGAAGCGCAGGCCTGCTACAGCCGGCTGCAGCAGATCCTCACCCATGACGTCGCCATGCTGTGGCTGTATGAGCGCAGGCCCATCTTCTTCTACAACAAGCGGCTGAAGAATGTGGTGACGGGACCCAATGGCCCGGCCGACGGCTTTGGCGCGGTGGAACTGGCATGAAGCTGCGCTACATCGCCATGCGTCTGGTCAAGACGGTGCTGGTCGCCATCGCGGTGGTGCTGCTCAGCTTCTTCCTGATCCGCCTGGCGCCGGGCGATGCCGCGACCGTGATGGCGGGCCAGTCGGGCTATGCCGATGAAGCCTTCATGAAAGACCTGCGCGCCGAATATGGCCTGGACCAGCCGCTGCCGGTGCAATTGTGGAAATACATGGACCAGGTGGCGCATGGCGATCTGGGCACCTCTTACGTCCGCCGCCAGCCGGTTCTGGCGATCATCCTGGAGCGCCTGCCCAACACCTTGCTGCTGGATGCCTTCGCGCTGGTGGTGGCGGCGGCGGGCGGTATCTGGCTGGGCGCCATGGCGGCGCGGCGGCCCGGATCGGCCCTCGACAATGCCACCACGGTGCTGGCCATGCTGTTCTATTCGGTGCCGCAATTCTGGCTGGGCATGATGATGATGCTGCTGTTCGCGGTGTGGCTGGGCTGGCTGCCGCCCTTCGGCATCGAGACCATGGGCGCCGATTACACCGGCCTGGCGCGGCTGGGAGACATAGGGCTGCATATCCTTTTGCCGGGCACGACCCTGGCGCTGTATTTCATGGCCAGCTATGCGCGCCTCACCCGCACCGCGATGATCGAGGTGGCCGATCAGGATTTCGTCAAAACTGCGCGCGCCAAGGGCATCGGCGAACGCCAGGTGGCGCGGCGCCACATCCTGCGCAATGCGTTGATCCCGTTGATCACCTTTGCCGGATTGCAGGCCTCGATCCTGGTGGGCGGCAATGTATTGGTGGAAAATGTCTTCAGCTGGCCCGGCGTCGGAACCCTGGCCTATGAGGCGGTGACCCAGCGCGACAATCCCCTGCTTCTGGGCATCTTCATCGTCACCGCCATCCTGGTCAGCCTGTTCAACCTGATCACCGACATTGCCTATTCCGTCGCCGATCCCAGGGTGGAGCTGGGGCGATGATGGATTTTGCGCGCCGCTTCTTTTCGCGCCCCACCGCGCTGTTCGGCTTCGCGGTGTTCGCGGCCATCGTGGCCATCGCCCTGGCCGCGCCCCTGCTCTTTGCGCGCGGGCCGTTCAACATTGTCGGCATGCCGCTGTTGCCGCCCGGCGCGCCGGGGTTGCTGGTGGGCAGCGACGTGCTGGGCCGCGACATGCTGGTGGGGCTGGCCTTTGGCGCGCGCGTCTCGCTGCTGGTCGGCATTTCCGCCACCCTTTGCGCCGCCGGTATGGGTGTGCTGCTGGGTTCCGTGGCCGGCTATTACGGCGGGTTGGTGGACGACCTGTTGATGCGCGTCACCGAATTCTTCCAGATCATCCCCAGTTTCGTGTTGCTGATGGTGTTGGTGGCCTTCCTGCAGCCCAGCCTGGAATCGGCGGTGATCGGCATCGCGCTGATTTCCTGGCCGCAGGTGGCCCGCGTGGTGCGCGGCGAGTTCCTCACCCTGCGCTCCCGGGAATTCGTCCAGGCGGCCCGCACCATCGGCATGCGCGATGCGGGGATCATCTTCACCCAGATTCTGCCCAACGCCCTGCCGCCCATCGTGGTGATCAGCTCCATGATGGTGGGCAACGCCATTCTGGCGGAATCGGCGCTGAGCTTCCTGGGGCTGGGCGATCCCAACCTTTTGAGCTGGGGCAGCATGATCGGCGGAGCGCGCTCGGCCATGTGGGTGGCGTGGTGGACCACGGTGCTGCCGGGCGTATCCATCATGGTGACGGTGCTGGCGCTCAATTTCATCGGCGATGGGCTCAATGACGCCCTCAATCCCAGGCGCAGGCGCTGATGGCGGGTCCGCTGGTTTCCATTCGCAATCTCACAGTGGCGTTGCCGGCGGGCGCCGACCGCCCGCTGGCGGTGGACGATGTCAGCCTGGACGTGGGCCCGGGCGAGGTCGTCTGCATCGTGGGCGAATCCGGCTCGGGCAAGTCGGTGACGGCGCATGCGGTGATGGGACTTTTGCCGCGTGGCGTGACCGCGACGGGCGGAAGGATTGTTTTCGACGGCGTGGACCTGCTCAAGGAAACGCCCGAAGCGATGCGCAAGCGGCGCGGCCGCGACATCGCCATGATCTTCCAGGACCCGATGGCGGCGCTGAACCCGGTCGTGCCTATCGGCCGCCAAGTCACCGAACAGATCCGCGCCCATCGCGCCATTTCCGAAAGCGCGGCGCTGAAAGAGGCTGGCGCGTTGCTGGGCGAGATGGGGCTGAAAGATGTGCCCAGCCTGCTCAAGGCCTATCCGCACCAGCTTTCGGGCGGTCAGCGCCAGCGGGTGATGATCGCCATGGCGCTGTCGCTGTCGCCGCGCCTCCTCATAGCCGACGAGCCGACCACGGCGCTGGATGTGACCACCCAGGCGCAGATATTGAAACTCATCAAGCGCATCCAGTCCGAGCGTGAGATGAGTCTGCTGTTCATCACCCATGATTTCGGCGTGGTCTCCGACATGGCCGATAAGGTCGCGGTGATGCGCCACGGCCGCATCGTGGAAAGCGGCGCGGTCACTTCGGTGCTGGGCGACCCCCAACATTCCTATACCCGCGCCCTGATCGCGGCGGTGCCGCGCGGTGAAAGCCAGTTGCCGCCGGCGCCTGAGGCGCGGCCGTTGGTCCAGGTGACAGGCCTGACCAAACGCTTCCGTCGCGGCGGGCTGATATTTGGCGGGACCACCACGGTGGCGGTGGATGATGTAAGCCTTACCCTGAGCCGGGGTGAGACCCTCGGCGTGGTGGGCGAATCCGGCTCGGGCAAATCCACCCTGGCGCGCTGCGTCATTCGCCTGCTGGATCCCGATGCCGGCACGGTGCTGCTGGACGGCGCTGATATCGCCCATATGAAGGAAGGCGCGCTCAGGCCCCTTCGCCGGCGCATCCAGATGGTGTTCCAGGATCCTTTCTCCTCACTCAATCCGCGCCAGAGGATCGGCGACATCATTATCGCCGGTCCGCGCGCCTATGGCGAAGACCCGGAAGAAGCGCGGGTGCGGGCCACCGATATCCTGCGGCTTGTGGGTCTCAATCCGGAAACCATGGACCGCCTGCCGCATGAATTTTCCGGCGGCCAGCGCCAGCGCATCGGTCTCGCCCGCGCCCTGATGCTGCGGCCCGACGTGCTGATCGCCGACGAGCCGGTCTCGGCGCTGGATGTGACGGTGCAGGCCCAGGTGCTCACCTTGCTGGATGACGTGCGGCGGCAGATGAATCTCGCCATGCTGTTCATCACCCATGACATGCGGGTGGCCGCTCAGGTCTGCCACCGGGTGATGGTGATGCGCCATGGCAAGGTGGTGGAGAGCGGCCCGACACGGGACATCTTCGCCGCGCCGTCCAGCGATTACACCAAGGCCCTGTTGGCCGCGATTCCCGGTCGCCAGACTATTTAGGAGAAGGCCATGCGTATCGCCATCGCGGAATTCAAGCAGGAAACCAACAGTTTCGTGCCCTTCACGACCACGGTGCAGACCTTCGAGGAACAATATCTGCATCGCGGCGACGCCATGCTGACCGCCTTTGGCAATGGGCGGCTGGAAATTCCCGGTGCGCTGGATGCGATCGTAGAGGCGGGCGCCACGGCGGTGCCGCTGCTGGCCACCATGGCGATGGCCTCGGGCACGGTGGAACGCACCGCCTTCGACTTTTTCATGAACGAGATTGTCGAACGGCTGAAGGCGGCGGGCCCGGTGGACGGCGTGTTCCTGGCGCTGCATGGTGCCATGATTATCGAAGACGAACCCGATGCGGAATCGGAAATCGTGCGCAGGGTGCGTGAAGTGCTGAAGCCCGGCACGCCCATTACCGTGTCGCTCGATCTCCATGGCCATATCACCGCGGCGATGATTCAACCCGATGTCGCCTATATCGGCTATCGCGAATTTCCCCATATCGACATGTACGAGACCGGCTATCGCGCCACCCGTCTGTTGATCGACTGGATCAACGGCAAGGTGAAGCCGGTAATGGCCCTCGCCAAGCGGCATATGGTGTTCAGCCCGGACACGGCGCGCACCGGCGTGGCCCCGATGGCCGACATCGTGGCCGAGGGCCGCGCCATGGAAGCCCGCGGCGAGGTGCTGCATGTCTCGCTGTTTCCGGTGCAGCCCTGGATTGACGTCCCCGATCTGGGTTTCGCCGCCCTGGTCTGCGGCGAAGACCAGGCGTCGGCGCAGCGTTGCGCGGATAAGCTGGCCAAGATGGCCTGGGACCGGCGCGCCGAGTTCGAGCCCGAGGTCACGCCGCTGGACGAAATCATCCGCATTGGCCTCACCACGCCCGGCCTGACCGTGGCCAGTGACGCCGGGGATTCACCGTCCGGTGGCGGGGCGGGAGATTCCACCGCCGTGCTGGCGGCGCTGCTGGAGGCCGGCGCCGATCGCGCCGGCCGCATGACCATCTGCACCATCTGCGATGCCGGAGCGGCGGCCGAGGCCGCCGAGGCAGGGGTGGGCAAGACCATCACGCTTCAGGTGGGGCACAAGCGTTCCGGCCTGGGCGATCCGCTCACCGTCACCGGCACGGTCAAGGTGATCAGCGACGGCACCTATTTGCTGGAAGGGCCGGGCTATAACGGGATGATGGGCGAGATGGGCCTGACGGTGGTGCTGGCGATCGGGTCCATTCGGCTCAACCTGCGTTCCATCGCGCATTTTGAATGGGACCTGGGCATTCACAAATCCGTGGGGCTTGATCCGGCCGGCGCGGCGCTGGTGTTCGTGCGTTCGCCGGCGCATTTTCGCGCCTCCTATGCGCCGATCGCGGCGCGCATCTTCCTGGCCGACACGCCGGGACCGACCTGTTTGAACATGCGGCGCATCCCTTTCACCAAGGTGACGCGCCCCTTCCATCCGCTGGACCTGGTGAACGATTAGGCAGCCTAGCTCGCCCACCAATGCCGTGTCGCCTGACAGGTCTCCAGCGCCCGCTGATAGCCCTCGCGCCGGCGCAGTCGCGCCATGTACGCCTGCTCCACGTCACCAAGCACGACCCCGACATTCTTCCGCGCCATCTCCAGCGCATAGCCCACCGAAATGTCCGCCGCGGTGAAACTATCGCCGGCCATGTAGGGCGCGCGCTCCAACTGCTGCGTCACCAGTGTCAATCGGGTATTGAACACGCCCATTGCCTGCCGCGCGCTCCAATTATCGCGCTCGCTTTCCGGGGCAATGTTGCGGGCTCCCGAGACGAAATAGAGGGAGGCGGCGAGCCCCGCCTCACCGAGGTGAAGAAACTGTTGGTAGGCCGGAAATGCTGCATCTTGCGCGCCGGGCGCCAGCACCGTCGGCCCGTAACGTCCCACGAGATACTCCATGATCGCGATGGACTCGACCATCGTGATATCGCCATCGCGGATGGCGGGGATGAACCCGGCGGGATTGATCTCAAGAAACTCGGCATCCTTCTCGACTCCGGCCAGAAGATCTACGCCGCGCAGCCGGTACGGCAGTCC
>Ga0193716_1002509_pt1 | contig 10297 bp, 9 predicted proteins | sample U2c1metaG_FD_145901 | JGI IMG/M metagenome (GOLD analysis project Ga0193716, IMG submission 145901) | Soil microbial communities from a riparian zone of the East river system, Colorado, United States - U2c1 | ecosystem: Environmental > Terrestrial > Soil > Riparian zone | place: USA: East River...
CAGCGTGCGTCATCCCGCCGCATACCGAGGAGGGCCAGGAATGGCGCACGCTGGGGCACCGGCACACGGTCGAAGCGATTATTTACTTTCTCAAAGGCAGGGGCCACAGCATTATCGACGGCGTGCGCTATGATTGGGGGCCGGGGGATTTGCTCAGTGTGCCGATGTTTTCGTGGCATCGGCACGTCAACGACGGCGATGAACCGGTGTTGCGCATTGCGTCCACCACCGGCCCGCTGTCGTTGGCTTTGGGCCAGGCGGTTTACGAGGACGAGCGCTACCCGGAATTTTGGATCTACGCGCAAGAAGGCGAAGATGCGCGCAAAACCTTGATTCCCGGCGGCGGCGCGACCCTCGACAATGGCAAGGTCGCAGACAATCGCGCGGCTCAAATGTATGCCGAACAGGTGGCGTTCGCCATGCATGAAGAGAACCTGCGGCGCGCCAGCAAGGTGCTTGTGAAACAGAAAGATCTTGTTTTCGAACCGACGGCGATGGGCAATCTCGCCTACGTGGTCGACCCGCGCATCGGCTTCCACAGCAAGGCTCTCGGCGTGGTGATGGCTGAGATCCCGCCGGGTAAACGCTCCGGCGCGCATCGCCATCTCTACGACGAAATCGATCTTATCGTCGGCGGCAAGGGAAAAGTTATCGTCGAAGACAAAGAGTTCAACTTCGACACCTTGGACGTGCTCGCCATTCCGGTGTTCCAGTGGCACCAGTATTTCAACACCGGCAGCGAGCCGCTGCGGGTGCTTGCGATCAACACCCGGTTGGCGATGGACAATCTCGGTTTGTCGCTGACTCAGCAGGGCGAGCAGGCGGATTACGTTTGAGCAATGAACGCGACGCAGGAAAGTATATCAAGCAGTTTAACGAGATTTTTTTGGGGCGATTACTTCATAAACGCGTTGCAATCAATCGAAATGTTCAAGCCGTTTAAATCGTCCCAAGATAGGAAACAGCAACGTGGAAATTAAGTTTGGTTTGTTCAGTTGTGATTCTCATGCGCAGTTGGATCGTGATGCGTGGACCGAGCGAATGTCGAAGGAAAAGTGGGGCGAACGCATTCCCCAGGTCGTCGAGGTGGAGGAGGGCGGTCAGACGATCGACCGCTGGATGGTCAATGGTAAAGTGCGCAGCGAGTGGGTGTGCAACTGCCCAGCCGCTATGGAAGGAGGTGTGGCGCGCGGTTACTATCCGCGCCGGTGGGAGGAGGTGCCGAAGATCGTCTTCGATCCGGCGGAACGGCTAAAGGCGTTGGATCAAGACCGTGTCGACGGAGAAGTCCTCTACCCGAATGGCCCGGTGTCGAATTTTGCTTTTCTCCAGGCCGATGCCGAGTTCGAGCTCGCCTGCGTGCAGGCGTACAACGACGCGCTCGCCGAGTGGCGCGCGGTCAGCGATCGATATGTTCCGATGGCGATCATTCCTTATATGAACGAGATCGACGTCGTCGTTGGCGAAGTCGAACGCTGCGTCAGACGCGGTCACCGCGGTGTCGTCATGCTGGCGGAGCCGGCGTTTACGAAAAAAGGTTTAAGGCGCATGAACGATCCATTTTGGGAGCCGCTCTGGGCGTGCTGTGAAGATTTGGCTATTCCCATGCATTGGCACGGCTCGTCCGGACTGGTCGAACAGTTGTCATTGCCGAAGTGGAACGGATTCACCAAAAAAGAATTGCACACGGTATCGACATCGCGTCTATGCGCCACGCCGGCACAATTGATTCCCAATCTGATTTTTTCCGGTATTCTCGATCGCTACCCGAAGTTGAGATGGGCTTGCGCGGAAACCGGCTTCGGTTGGGTGAGCTACGTGCTGGAGGCGTCCGATCACGAGTGGGAGCAGCGGCAACTGTGGAAAGAAGGGATCAAAACCAAACCCAGCGAAATTTTTCGCCGGCAGATCTACGTCGATTTCTGGTACGAGAAGGCCGGTATAGAGCTGCGCGATCTAGTCGGCGTTGACAATATTATGTGGGAATCGGACTATCCGCATATTGCGGCAACCTACCCGCGCTCATGGACCTTCGTCGATGAATCGCTCGTCGGGGTTCCGGAGGATGAGCGAAAAAAGTTGTGCTATGGCAACGCGCTCAGACTCTACGGCCTGGCTTAGAGATAGGGTCATCGGTATTGACCGACTGTCATCCTGAACACGCAGTGATGGACCGGCTGCGCCTCAGCATGGCATCATGGAAATATCGGAACGAAGATGGCAACCGAGCATACTTTCATCAGCGTCGACGAGCACGTGCAGGAGCAGCCGGAAACGTGGACCCAGCGCCTATCGCGTGCGAAGTGGGGTGAGCGAATTCCGCACATTGAAAAGAATTCGGACGGTGCCGAACGCTGGATCGTCGAGGGGCGCGAGGTCTTGTCGAATGGTGTTGCCGATTGCGGCGCGGCGATGGCTGAGCGGACGAAAAACCCGGATCGATGGTCAGACGTCCCAGCGGCTGTTTACGATCCCCGCGAACGGCTGAAAGCGATGGACGCCGCCGGCATCGATTACGCTGTACTTTACCCGACAGTCGCTGGAGTAGGGGGGCAAACGTTCGGACGGATCGAAGATCCAGAGCTCGAGCTGGCTTGCGTACAAGCTTACAACGATTGGCTGCTCGAAACCTGGGGTGGAGCGAGCGAACGCTTCGTTTCGCAATGCATCACACCGCTGTTTCCGGTGGAATCGGTCGTGAACGAAATTCGCCGCTGTGTGGCCAACGGCCACAAGGGTGTGATCTATCCGTCCGTCCCAATGGAATTGCGCGATGTGCCGCATATAAACGATTCGGTTTATGATCCGGTTTGGGCGACTTGCCAGGACTTAGGCGTGCCGATCTGTTTTCATGCCGGCGCTTCGGATAAGATTCAAATCCCAGCGTATGAAGGCTATGCACCGGCTACTGCCGCGGCGATTCAGGCGATCACCCGGCCGGCAAGTTCCGTATCGGTGTTGGTGAATCTACTGATTTCGAAAATCTTGATGCGCTTTACCGGCCTCAAGGTGGTGTTGGCCGAGAGTGGCCTCGGCTGGGGCGCTTATCTTTTGGAATACACTGATTTTCAAGCTACGGGCGACCAACTGCCGCAAAATGGTTATGATCTCATGCCGTCGGAGCTGTTCAAACGGCAGTGCTATCTGGTCGGTTGGTACGATCGCGCGAGTTTGCGAGTAAGAAAATACATTGGCACCGAAAATATTCTCTGGTCGAGCCAATTTCCGCAGGCTACCTCGACTTGGCCGAACACTCGTGAAGCGTTGGCAAAAAGCTTCGATGGTGTTGCTGAGATCGATAAGCAGAAGATACTTTGGGAGAATGCGGCGAAGTTGTACAGGATTGCTGTGAGCTGAAGCGAAGACGAGATTCTTCGGCTGCGCCTTAGACGAAGTTTAGAAATAGGACGAGCAGGAGTAATAGCAATGTCCCATTGGCCAAAAATTCGTCCGCTCATCGATGAGCTAGTCAACCAGCAATTCGATACGCCGGAATTCAAAAAACTCTTCGCCGTACGGCTTACACCGCGGCGCATCGAAGTCTATCAAAATCACATGACCTTCTATGCCAATAACCGGCGCGACTGCTGGTCGTTCGTCGCGGGCAAGGCGCCGCTGGATGTGAAGCGAGCCATCTGGGAGCATGAGAAAGATGAGTTGATTTACGACGACCGCATGGGGCGCGCGCATGTGACCGAGGATGACCTGCGAGCGGGAGACGAGTCCTTGCTCGCGCCGGGCGCCAAAGCGGCTTACTACGCCTGGCTTTACTGCGCGCGGGATAAGCCGTGGCTGGAAGGCTTGGTTTACTCGCACATTCTTGAACGGCGCAATAACAACGCCATCGTCAAAGGCGGTGGGTTGGTCGAGCGCTGGAAGCGCAAGCAGAGAGCCGAGCTCGGCGCGAGGGAAGCGGGGAAAGATTTCCAAACCGAGGTACATGCGGTGGCGGACGAAGACCATTCGGATATCTTTGAGCCGATCTTCACGCGCTATGTTGACAGCGAAGCGGCGGCGCAAGCGGTTCTAGCCGCGACGCGGGACGGGCTCGTGATCGACCGCGCTATGCGCGGCGCGCTGGCGGACGCGATGTTGGCAGTGGAGTGAGGACTCTCCGCCGTCGAGAGGCTGTGTCGCAATGTCATCCTGAGGCAATAGCCGAAGGATCTCGTCTTCGTAAGCATCAGGAAATGCGAGATTCTTCGCTGGCGCTCAGAATGACATATATGTGAGTTTTGTGATTGCTACACACCTTACAAAGCGGAGAGAATAGGATTCGGACGGAGATAGTGATTTTGCCGATATAGGATGACTTTAAAAGAAGCAGTAAGTAACGAATGCGAAATAGGAGGTAACAAATCATGGCGAATGCACCGGTAACGGCGGAAGATGAAGTAAAAGAACGAGTTGCGTATATTTCGCCCTACGAGCAGTGGAAGAAGTCGGAGGGTTTGCAAACCTATCGCGGTTTAGCCATCAAGAATTTATATGATCTTGAGCTGAGTCCGTGGAAATCGAGCGGCGAGGGTTTGGCCGCGTTTCTCAACCTGGAAGGCACCGGCGGATTCAACGACTCGTACGTCGCCGAAATCCCACCGGGCAAATCGCTGAAAGCGCATCGCCACCTGTTCGAAGAGACCATTTATATCCTCAAAGGTCAGGGCGCGACTTCAGTATGGATCGACCCCAATCGAAAGGAGACTTTCGAGTGGCAGGAAGGTAGTTACTTCTCGATTCCGATGAATGCGTGGCATGAGCACCACAATGCTTCGGGTCTGGATTCCGCGCGCTATATCGCAATGACCAGCGCGCCGCGGGTGATCGATACGTTCAACAATTATGAATTTGTCTTCGAGAACCCCTTCGTCTTCAAGGATCGCTACAATTCCGAGGACGGTTATTTCAAACAAGCCGCGCCATCACAGCAATGGTCGACCAACTTTGTTGCCGATGTGCGCGTGTGCCAAACCTATTCCGGCGGCTTCGACCGCGGCGGCGGCGCCAAGAGCACGGTCTTTCGCATGGTCAACCAGACCGTCAAATCGCATGTCTCGCTTTGGGGTGTTGGCGCATACAAAAAAGCGCACCGCCACGGCCCCGGTATTCATGTCTTGATCATCCGGGGAACCGGCTACTCGCTCATGTGGCATGAGGGAAAGCCGTTGGAGCGAATTGAATGGGGGCCGGGCAGCGTGTTTGTGCCGCCGGAAATGTGGTTTCACCAGCATTTCAACGGCAGCGCCGAGCCGGTATTTTTTCTCGCCATCGGCTGGGGCAGCGACAAGCCAAAAGCCGGCGGCAAAGCGTACGTCTATAAGAGCGTCAAAGAAGGCGGCGATCAGATCGAGTACGAGGACGAGGATCCGAAGATCCATGCCGAGTTCGAAGTGGCGATGAAGAATGCCGGCGCGCGCTGCAAGATGGATTATCATCCGCACTGCACGATGAAGTGATTCTCGGCCAAGAGGCGAAGATCGAGGATAGAGGACAAAAAATGGCTTGGGGCAAGTCGACCGCGCGTCTGCTTTTGGCATTGAGTTTTGTCGGCGCACTGTCCTCGGTCGGCGAGTCTGCTTCGGTCGAAACGCTTCTGGCTGAGCTCAACAAGCTGCCGCCGGCGCAACGCCAGGCGCGCTTGGAGGACGGTGCCAAACGTGAAGGCGCGTTTGTCTACTATTCCATTTCCGCGGCAGAATTGATCGCTGCCTATGTCAAAGGCTTCACGACTCGATATCCCTTCATAAAGGGGGAATTCTATCGAGGCAGCGGCAATCAGCTGGTCGTGCGTACGATGATGGAGCATAGAACCGGCAGGTTGGCCGCAGACGTGATTTCCGTCGGCACGGAAAACGTCATGGCGCTCAAACGCTCGGGTATCTGGACTCGCTACCACTCGCCGGAGGCGCAAAACTATCCGCGCGAGCAGTATGACAAGGACGGCTACTTTCACGCTGACAGCTTGGGACTGGCGACCATCGCCTATAACCGCGACCTCGTCAAAAAAGAAGACGCGCCGAAAAGCTATAACGACTTGCTCGATCCCAAATGGAAGGGCAGCTTGACCATCGACCTCGAGCCGGAGCGGGCGATGCTTACGTGGTTGTCGGCGTGGGGCGAAGCGAAAACGCGCGACTACGTCCAGAAACTTCTCGCCAACGGCGCATCGGTCCGGCGCGGCCATACACTGCAAGGACAACTGTTGTGCGCCGGAGAGTTTAAGATTGCCGTCGAAATTTATCCCGACGGGATTTTGCGCATGAAGCAAAAAGGTTGCCCCGCGGAAATCGTCTTTCCCAACCCGACGCCGGCAATCGCCGGCGGAAACTACGGCATTAATGTGAATGCGCCGCACCCGCACGCGGCGGCGTTGTTCGTTGATTTTGTGTTGTCCGCCGATGGTGCCAAGATTCTTTCCGGCACCGGGCGAATTCCACGGCGCAAAGGCGCCCGCCCGGTGTATGAAGAGCTGGCCAATCTCGAAGAGCGCGGCGTGCAGTTACACGTGGTTACGGCGGAACAAACCGATCTTCTTTCGAAGGCGATGGAGAAAATCATGAAGGAGTTGCTGGTTAAATAGACGTTTCGTCGGAAAGCTTCGGGCGGTATCGTTTGCGGCTGAATCGTAAACTAACGGGAGAATTGCAGCGATGGCGCGCAAATATCATTATTTTTCTGCAGATAGTCATTTCGAGTGTTTGCCGGAAACTTGGACCCACCGGGTTCCGGCGAAGTTTCGCGAACGGGCGCCGCGGCGTATCAAGCTCGCTGACGGTCGGGACGCGATCCTCGATGAAGGACAACCGCTCGAATATCGCGGTACGAATCTCTTCGCGGGAAAATCTCCTGACGAATTCAATCCCGTTCATTTGAATTTTGAAGGCGCGGTGGGTGCCGGGTCGCCCCAGCAACGGCTCCAAGAGCAGGACGCCGACGGTATCGACGGCGAGCTGCTATTCGCCAGCGAAGCGCGCAATACCAAGATCAGAGATCGAGCGGCGTTTCTGGCGCTCGTCCAAGCGTTCAACGATTACTTCATCGAAGACTATTGCGCGGTGGATCCCGACCGGTTGGTTGGCGTCGCGGTCATGCCGGATATCGGCGCGGACGATAACATCGCGGAAATGAAGCGCTGTAAAGAAAAGGGATTTAAAGCGGTGCGCTTGCACACGTTCCCGAGCGGCAAGAGTCAGCCAACGCCGGAGGATGATCGCTTCTGGGCGGCGGCGCTGGATTTGGACATGCCCATCACGATCCACACCTCGTTTCCACGCCGCACCGACGAGCGCGATGTCTATCTGATGAAATATCCCAAGGACCCGCAAGGTGAAGACCAGCCGTTCGATTTTCTCCAGCGCTTTGCGCGCCAGGGCATTTATCACTGTGGTGCGGTGGAGGCGATTCAGTTGATTTTCACCGGGGTGTTCGACCGTTTCCCGAAACTGCGGATTTTCTGGGCGGAAAACAACATCGGCTGGATCCCATATTTTTATCAGCAAACCGATCAGACTTATAAGGTCAACGGGTCTTGGGCGGAACGTTTGCTCGGGCTACCGAAGCTAAAAAAACTGCCCAGCGAATACCTGCGCGAACATGCGCTCTGGGGTGTATTCGACGATCCCATCGGCATTCAACTGCGCCACATGATCGGCGTCGACAAAATCATGTGGTCCACCGATTTCCCGCACATCGTCACGCGTTGGCCGAAATCGTTGGAATTGGTCGAAGAGCAGTTTGCCGGTGTGCCGGAGAATGAGAAGAAGGCGATGGTCGCAGGCAACGCCGTGCAGTTTTTTCACCTCGACGCGGCGTCATAGGCGGAGTTTTAGGGCGAATAAGGCGTGGAACGCAAAGTAGGGGCGTAATTCATTGCGCCCTCCCGTTGCCACACAAGCCTCAAAGCTAATCGGATTGTCTGTCGTGCTATCTTTCGTGCGCGGCTCCGAGGGATCTAGGAAAGATTTTTCCCTGCACTCGAAATGACAATTCGATTTCCCCGCGCGGTCTTGGCGTCTAGACGTGGGCAACTCATCGTTTTGCGAGCTACGATTAGTAGCGTAGGATGGGTAGAGCGAAGCGATACCCATCGTGTCGCTGCGCTCCTTAACCCACCCTACAAATTCTCGCGATCATCCGAGTGGCAGTTCTAAGTTGTACAACCGCGCGGCATTTTCTCCCAAGATTCGATCCTGAGTTTCTTGCGAAAAGCCGGCGTTGCGGATGCGCGACACAGTCTCGGGCCATTTGCTGTCGCCATGCGGGTAGTCGGAAGCGTACATGATGCACTTGTCACCGACGGTGTTGACCACCGCGGGCAGCATGATTTCACCCGGCTCGCAGGAAACCACCATGCGCCCTTCGGCGAAAAGTTCACTGGGTTTGATCCGGCTCTTCGGCCGCTTGCGGTTCAAAATGCCGTCGTACATGCGCGGGTTCTTTTCCCCGCGTTCGTGCATCTCGTCCATCCGTTCAACCCAGTAGGGCAGCCAGCCGCAGCCGGTTTCGAGCAGGCCGAAGCGGATCTTCGGAAACAGATCGACAATCCCGCCGCCGACGAGCGAAACCATGGCGGTGGTCAGCGTCAGCGGCATGGACACTGCTTTGGCGCCCCAAAAGTGATCGAATAATTCCTGGCCGACGGTTGGGTACATCCCCGTCACGGTGTGAACACCCACGCCGACGTCGAGCTGTTCGACGATTTCCCAAAACGGATAGAGCTCGGGATGATCGAGCGTGCGCGTGCCGATGGTGCCCGTGACCATGACGCCGACGGCGCCGAGGGACTTGACGGCGTGTTTTAATTCTTCCGCCGCGGCTTTGGGATCTTGCAGAGCGACGATCGCTGCGAAGCGCAAGCGTCCGCAGCTTTGGGCGCAGCGTTCGGAGATCCAGGTGTTGTAGGCGCGCGCGATGGCCGTCGCGAGTCCGGAATGCTCCAGACTGTTGATCGACATCAGAACATTTGGATAAATCACCTGGAGTTCGATGCCTTCAAGATCGAGATCCGCCAACCGGCCCGGGACGTTGCTGAGATCCAGATCCTTGACCGTCAGCGTGGGAGTCGAATTGGCGATGCTGCCCGGCGTGCCGGGGCCCCAGCCGAAGGGCTTGGTGATTACGCGACCCTCGATCAAATAGAATCCGCGGCCGTCGTCGAAGGTGACGAAGCGCGGCCGGTTCCGATAGAATTCTTTGTCCAAATACTTGTCGAAAACTTCCTGAGGAATCTGCGTGTGGCCGTCGGCATCGATGATCATAAATTTTCCTCCGTCTCGCGCTAGCGTTTCAGTTCTTGTTGCACGGCCCGAATCAGATTCCAATCGACGAAATCTTTCGGCGCGAAAGTTGACTGGGTAATTTTTGCGTCCTGTTGCGCCCGTTTGATCGCGGCGTTGACGATTTCATCGGATGCTTCACCTTTGAAATTGTAAGCGGCTATAGCGGCACCGTAGGCTATTTGGCTGGTTTCTCGATCGAGATTCCATTCCTTCTGAATCAACGCCACCGCATCGTTGGGATGCTCCGTCGCATACTGCAGGCCGCGCACGAGGGCGCGTAGCATGCGCCGAACTTGGTTGGGATGGTCGCGCAATTTGGCGCGGCGCGTCACCAGACCATTTTCGACGAACCTGGGCAAAACATCCGGTCCGGACACTAACGGTTGAATCCCTTGCGCACCGCAATGGAATCGTAGGGTGGTGACAGCGTTGCTGCCGCAACGGCTCCCGAGAAAAGCGCCGTAAGCCCCTGGGTGACGTCGATCGTTGAAATCAACTGCACGTCCTTGTCTGCGTCCAATCCGAGGTATCTCACCATCCCCACGGTTGCGTGATAGTGACTGCCGCGGGTACCACCATGGCCGATGATCCCGCCGCGCATGGCTTTGGCGTCTTTGATGTCCGGTCTGCTGATCAAATACAGCAGCGACTTGTCGGTCGAAACATAGGTTGCGATCAGCGGCGCGCCGCCGATGGCCGCGCCCAATCCGGAATTGAAGGCCGTGATGTAATCGAGGTCGCCCGAGACCAGCGCGGCGATGGCAATGCTGGTTTTTGTCGTAATCGGTTTGAAGTCGAAACCTTCGCTCTCAAAGATGCCGTGGCGCTGCGCGAGATAGATCGGCAGGTTGAGCACATGCTTGGCGGAAAGACCGAGGGTGACGGATTCGAGCTTGCGAGTAGGAGAGGCCTTTTCTTGAGCCGAGATTTTCGCTGGCAGCAAAACAAAGAAAACCCACAGGAAGGCAATCAATCGTGTGCCGCGCGGTAGATCGTCCGCGGTGATCCCGAAGAATCTCATG
>Ga0193716_1002510_pt1 | contig 10296 bp, 6 predicted proteins | sample U2c1metaG_FD_145901 | JGI IMG/M metagenome (GOLD analysis project Ga0193716, IMG submission 145901) | Soil microbial communities from a riparian zone of the East river system, Colorado, United States - U2c1 | ecosystem: Environmental > Terrestrial > Soil > Riparian zone | place: USA: East River...
GTGCCGTCCGAGCCGACAGCGTCCAGCCACGTGGTGAACCACGGTTCGGTGCGGTGGCGGCACAGCCGCCGGGCCTCCGCGAGTGCGGACTCTCGTGCCTCGGCTTCGTCCGCGCGCTCCGCCGCCCGGTCGCGCACCGGTCCGTCCCGTTCGGCCAGCACCGCGAGCAGCCCCTGCCCGCAGGCGTCGCGCAGCGCGTCATCGAGCTCGACGAGCTCCACCCGCAGCGTCTTGACGTCGGCCGAGCGGTACTGGCCGGTGGCGCCGATGATGATGCGGCGTTCGGCGTCGGTGGGCTGGGTGAGGCCGACGCTGCCGTCGAGCCGGCCGGCGGTGTTCTCCAGTTTCCGGCGCGCGGCGGCAAGCAGCCGATCCCACGCCGGATCGTCCAACTTCATGATGGCCCCCCGGCGTCATCGAGCAGTGTTCCCGCGGCACCTGTCGGCCGGCGGCGTGTGCCCGGCGAGCCGAGTCCGGCGGCGAGGTCGTCATTGCCGTCGGCGAGGATCTCCGCGCCGTCCCATACCAGCAGCAGCGCGCTGACCGTGTGCTCGGCCGCCGAGTGCGACAGGTCGTAGTGCGCGCAGGCGGACACGGTGTCGTAGGTGGCCCACAGGTCGTAGCCGGTCATGAACAGGTCCAGGTCGAACTGCGCGGTCAGCCCGAGCAGCTCGCGCCGCCCGGTGTCGTCGACGCCGGCGAACGCCTCGTCCAGCGCGAGCAGTCGCGGGCAGTGCTCGTCGGCCGAGGAAAGGGTCACGTGGGCGGCGGCGAACAGCGGCAGGTGCAGCGACACCGACTGCTCGCCACCGGACAGCGTGCTGTGCCGGGACTGGGTCAGCCTCTCCTCGGTGCCGTCCCCGGCCACCAGGGTGAAGGCGAACGTGCGCCAACGCCGGTAGTCGAGCACCTCGCCGAGCAGCTCGGCGTAAGCGCGGTCGGGGTGCTGGGCCCTCGTCGTCTTGATCCGGCCGGCGAAGTGGGCACGCATGTGCGTCAGCTCGTCCGGGCCGAGCCGGGACGCGTCCCGGTCGAGCAACCGGCAGGTCTCCCGCTGTCCGTCGTCCAGCGTGTCGGCGAGCTCCCAGCGCACCCCGATCGTGGCGCCGGAGGACATGCGGCGGGAGCGCATCTCGGTGCTCATCCGGCCGATCAGGTCGCGGGCGTCGATCGTGCGCTCGTGGATCTGCTGCGCGAGCCTGCCGAGCAGGGCGTCCTCCAGGATCCGCCGCTCCGACTCGGTGAGGAGCTGTTCCTGGTCGCGGCGCGCGTCGGCGATGCGCCGCGCGAAGGCGCCGATCGGTGCGAACCCCTGGTCGTCGGCGACGCGGACCACAATCACGTCGTCGTCGGCCTCCCACTCGGGCCGGTAGTCGTGCCCGGCCGCCGACAGCTGCGCCTGCAACTCGTTGAGAGCCGTGGAAAGCCGGGTCTTGCTGGACTTCAGGGAGGACTCGGTTGGGCTGAGATCCGTGGTGGTCGCGCGGATCTCGTCGTGCAGGCGGGTGACCGCCGCCGGCAACGCCACGACCCTGCCGGCCGGATCTTCGGCCAGGGCCTGCTCGGCGAGCGCACACAGCTCGGCGGGATCACGCCAGTCCTGCTCGGCGCCGGGCCAGGAGGCGCCGGGCGGTAGCCGCAGCAGGTCCATGATCTCCCGGTGCGCGTAGGGCGCGAGCCGGTGCGCGTCGGTGTGCGATTCGGTGATGGCGCTGCGCAGCGTGTCCACCGCGCCGGTCACCGTGGCTCCTGCCGCGCCGGCCGCGCCGCTGGCGTCGTTCTGCTCCGCGCGGGCCTGGCGCACCCGTACCTCGGTGGTGTCGATGTCGGTGCGAGCGGCGGCGAGATCGGCGAGCACCCGGTCGACATCGGCGCCGACGGCGGCGCGCAGGGTGGCGAGCCCTTCGGCCTGCTCGCCGTGTTCCTGCTCGGCTTCGAATGCCGTCTCGGCCTGCGCCGCGGCTGCGTGCGTGGCGGCGTCGAGCCGCCGCGTCGCGGCGTCGACTACCTCGGCGCGGGTTGCTTCCTCCTTGCGGGCCGCCGTCAAGCGGCCGGCTTCCCGCTGGAAACCGTCGAGCGCGGCCGCCACCCGGTCCACCGCCTCGGCGCTCGGCGCGACCGAGTGCTCGGCGGCCGCCTTGGTCAGCTTCCGGTCCCGATCGCCGACCTCGGCCACCGCCTGGTCGAGGTTGCTGCGAGCCGAGTCCAACGCGTCGCGCCGGGCGCGGAGCGCGCCGGCCTGGTCCGCCTGCGCACGCAGCGCGCGCACGATCGCGCCGGTGCGGGGGAGCTCCCGACGTGCGGTGGCCAGGCCGGCGAGCGAGCTCTCGAACCGGGAGATGTCCCGTTCCAGCGCGGCGATCCTCTCCTCGGCGACACCGATCAGGGTGGTGATCTCGGCCAGCCGGGCAACCCCGCGCCGGTGCCGCGCCGTGGCCCCGACGAACTCGGCGTCGGCCTTGCTGTGTGCGCCGACCTGCACGCCCTGGGCGAACGCGCCGGTGACCGACACGGTTGGCGCGCCTCCCACACCCGCGGCGACCTCGGCCAGTGCGATGGAGGTGAGCACCGCCCGGATCCGGTCCGGTCCGACCTCGCCGTCGTCCTCGGGCACGAGCACATCGGCCAGCGTCGCGCCGGCCGGACGACTGGCAGCCGGAAGCGGCACCAGGTACCCGTCGGACAGACCCCGGCGCATGGCCTGAGCGGTGCCCTCGTCGTCGGTCAGCCACGCGTCGAGGAGGTTGGCCGCCGCCAGCGCCGCCTCGACGCTCGCCGCGCGCTCGGCGGACAGATCCTCGGCGAAACGGACGAGCCGCCACAGGGGCGCCCCTGATCTGCCCACTCGGGACGCCGTGCGCGCCGCGAACGGTGCCGGCGCGTCGTCCTGCTCCTCGGCGATCCGGTCCCGGTCGGCCACCAGCATGGCCAGCTCGTCGCGGGCCGACCCGCGATCGCCGCGCCGATCGTGCAGCTTGTGCCCCAGCGCCTGGGCGGAAGGTGTGGTCAGCTCGTCGAACACGGTGTCCAGCGCGGGCGCGTCCGGCTCGCCGACGAGTGCCAACGCCGCGCTCAGGCGCTCGGACACCTCGCCGAGATCGAGCTCGCTCATCGTCGGTTCGTGACGCGACCACCACGACGCCAACGTCTCGAGCGCGTCCGCGCGGGCCTGCGCCAGGAGCTCGGTGGCCGCGCGCTCGGCCGCCGCCGCCTTGGTCACGGCCTCCTGCGCGGTGCCGAACAGGCGCTCGTACCTGGCGCGTTCTGCCTGAGCCTCCCGCACAGCCTGGAGGGCGGCGCGCACCTCGCGCACGTCGTCGCGGCGCAGCTCCACTCCGGCCAACACCCGGTCGTCGAACTCGGCGTCGGGCTCGGCCGCCGTGGCGCTCCAGGCGATCCCGGCGTCCGCGGCGTCCTCGGCCAGCGCGGCGGCGGAGCGGGAGATGGCATGCCTGGCGTCGGCGAGCTTCGTCGTGGCGGAGCCCAGCTCGCCGGTGAGCTCTTCGGTGGCCGCGGCCGCCCTGCTGGCCGCGACCCGTTCCCGGCGAGCCGCCTTGGCGAGCTCCTCGACGAGCTCGGTGAGCTTGTCGAGCTGCTCAAGGTGCGTGTATGCGGTGCTCTTCTCCAGCGACTTCAGGGTCTCTTGGTACCTGCCGAGCGCCTGCTCCATTTCGCTCACGGTGGCGTCGGCCTGCTCGAGCCGGGCGGCCGCCTCGCGTCGCGCGGTCAACGCCTCGACCAGCGCGGCACCGGCGCGGTTCACCTCGGCGAGCCGGCCGGAGAGCACGTCGGCCGCCGCACGGGCGTGGGTCCGCAGGTAGGTCGTGTAGTTGGCCAGGAACGTGCTGGCCGCGGCGTCCGCCTGGACCAGCTCATCCAGGGTGAGCTGCACGCTCTCCATGTCGTCGAACGAGCGAGCGGCCTCGACGATGAGGTCCTCGTCCAGCGGCCGCAAACCGTCCGACAGCGTCTGGGACAGCCTCTTCGGGTCGAGGTGCTTGGCTAGCTGGGGTCGACGCAGGGTCAGTACGAGGGTGAGGAGTTGTTCGTAGCGTTGCGGTCCGAGCCCGAACAGCCGGGTGTCGATCATGGCCCGGTACTCGGGAGCGCGGTCGGTGATCGCGTCGGGTCCCAGCTCGGCGACGAGCTGCTTGCGGGTCAGCGGGCGATCGTCAGGCCCCAGGATCGAGAAGTCCACGCCGACCCGGCCGCCGGTGACGAAGTACCAGCGGGTGACCTTGTCGTTGTGCCGCTGCGCGCGCAGGCCCACCCCGACGGTGACGGCGGTGCCGTCGTCGTGGGTGAACTCCATCCACACGTACGCGTGGGCGGCGTCCTGCCGGCGGTAGAGCAGGTTGGACTTCATCGTGCGGTCCTCGCTGGCGAACGGGTTGAGCCGGCGTGGCTCGATCCGCCCGTCCAGCACGAACGGGAACAGCACCTCAAGGGCCTTGGTCTTGCCGGAGCCGTTCGGCCCGCGCAGCACCAGCCGTCCGCCGGCGAAGACGAACTCCTCGTCGCCGTAGTCCCAGAGGTTGACGATGCCGGCGCGGGTCGGCCGGAATCTATGGCTCATCCGCTTGTCTGCCCGAAGTCGAACAGGGTCGGCTCGGCCTTGCGGCGGCGCACCTCGACCATCACCTGACGGTAGCGAGCCAGCAGCGGCAGCGCGAGCACGCCCCCCGCCACCCTGACCACCATGCGCAGCTCGGCGAGCAGGTCCAGCGCCGCCGCCAGCAGCCGGGCGGGATCGGCACGCCACGCGGCCGCGAACGTCGAGCCGTACCGGTCGAGCAGTTCGGCGAGGACACCAGCCAGCCAGCCTTCCTCCAGCAGTGGGTGGCGTGCGGTGTCCCGGTCGTCCTCTGGCTCGTCCGGTTCGCCGTTCGCGCCTGTCCCGTTTTGGTCGGCCAGCTCGCCGAGGACCCCGCTCGACGGCAGCCCGGAGTCGACCGCGGCGGCCAGGTCCGCGCCGCCGCGATCGGGCGCAGCGAGTCTGGTCAGCGGACTCGCGTCGACGTCCTCGATCCGGTCGGCGATCTCTCCGATCAATAGCAAGGCAGCCTGCGCCACCGTCCCGGTGCCGGGGAAGCGGCGGTCGGAGAACGCGCCGGAGGTGTCCAGCAGCGCCACCCCTTCGGCACGTCGTTCGGTGGTCAGCCCGGTGATCCGCTCGACGTCGCCGAGCGCGTGTTGGCCGCGCAGGATGTTGCGCGCGTCCTGGTCGAGCTCGTCGTAGTAGACGACCGGCCGCTCGAGCAGCGCCCGCCGCGCCCGGTGGCCCGCCTCCCGGCGCCGGGTGTCCCTGCTGTGCGCGGTTGGCGCCGCGAGCAGCGCGGTCACGCTGCGCAGATGCTGCAGCACCCTGGTCGGTCGGTACACCGCGCGCACCACGTCACGGTCGATGTCGTAGAGCGCCTCACCCGCGGTCGGGTCGTCGGCCCAGCGGCGGGCGCTGCCGTCGGCCAGCGTCAGCGCACCGCGGACCGCCAGCCACGCCACCGCGTCGACGAAGGCGGCCCGGTCGGCGGCGCGCTCGGTGGACAGGCCGAGGCCGGCGATCCGGGCCGCGTCGGCGGCGACCGAGTCGGCCAGCTCGGACAGCGCGATCTGGGTGCCGGCCCGGCCGAGCGCGGCCAGCGTCAGTGCCAGGTAGGCATAGCGCCGGCGGTCGAACGGCCGGTCGGTGTGGGTGTGCGCCGGCTGGCTGTCGTCGAGCGCGTCGAGCGTGCGCAGGAGCCGCGCGGTGGTCCTGGACAGCTCCAACCGGTAGCCGAAGGTCTCCAGCAGGTCCGCGCGCAGCTCCGCCGCCCAGCGCCGGATCGCCGGCAGCGCGCCGGGATTCGGGTAGGTCTCGGTGACCAGCGGGTGCGTCAGCAGGATTCGAGCCGCGCGCTGATAACCGGCCAGCTCGAAGGTGGGGACAGTGCTCATGACGCCCCCTCGCCCGCTCCGCGGCGCCGGAACGCTCCGCAGGCTCCGCTCCACCGGCGCCCGTCGCGGACTCGGTGACGTCCTGAACATTGATGATTCGCTCCGCAAGCTCCGCTCATTAGGCCCTCGCCTCAAGGTGCACCGCCAGGCGATCCAGGTGTAGCCGCCCTCGGACGGTGTTGACCGTGGTGGCCCTCGAGTGCGGACGCAGGGTCAACCGCACCCCGTAGGCCGAGCCGCTGCCGCCGGTCACCCCGGACACCGGCACCCGCGCGGCCAGCGCCAGGTCGAGCAGGCCGAGCAGCAGGTCGGTCTCCTCGTCGTCAAGGGTGCGGCCGTCGAGCCCGTGGGTGGCCAGTGCCCGCGCGGCGGCCGTCCTGGCGCGTTGCTCGGCGAGCTGCTCGGCCCGGAGTCTGCGGCGGCCGGCGTCATTGCGATCGACCCGTGCCGGGGCGCCGGGACTGGCGGACTTCCCGGTCTCCACCAGGGTTCGCGAGATCTCCACCGCGGGCGCGTCCCACCACGAGCGCCGGGTGGAGATCAGCTCCGGGTCGGGATAGGTCGTGCTGACGTGTCGCGGCTCGGTCAGGTTGAACGCACAGGAGAACAGCGCGTGCGCCGCCCGGTCGCTCTCCACCCCGGTGAACCAGGCGGCCAGGTGCCGCAGCTGGCTCTCCCGGCTGACCCCGCCGCGACGTGCCTCGGTGACCCTGCGCAGCAACGCCAGCACCGCGGAGATCGCGCTGACCGTGCCGGCCTGCAGCCGCTCGCTCTCACTGGGGGCATCCTCGTCGGTGACGAACCAGTGCGCCAGACCCGACCAGCGTTGCCGCCAGTCCGACAGTCGCTCCGCGGGCGAGGCGAAGATCCGCTCATCCGCGCTCGCGGCGTGCTCGACGAGCCGGTCGGTTCCGGTGGCGTCGACCTCGGCGATCGCGGCCGCCAGCTTCGGCGAGTAGCGGGCCAGCTCGTTGCTGAACTCCCGCAGGTGAGCGAGCAACGCGTCCTTGTGCGCCAGGAAGATCTCGGGACGGGAGTCGTTGGTACGGGACAGGTCGCCGAGCATGAGGTAGAAACGTGCCGCTCGGGCAGCCATGTCCGACAGGCTCGCGTCCAGCCGGGTGAGGTGGCGGTACACCTGCTCGGCGTCGCCGGCCGCGTTCGCGCTCGCCAGCTCACCGAGATCGCGCAGCAGCTCGGGAAACACGAGCCGCGACAGCGTCGCGTCGTCGAGGCTGGCCCCCAACACGTCCTCGACCGCGCGAAACGCGCGATACCCCGCCTGGGAGAACTGGTAGACGTAGTGCCGGTTGCGGTACTCGGCGAGCGAAGCCGCCCGCGCGCCGTCGTAGCTGCGGTCCAGCACCTGCCACCCGTGGAGCTGGTCCAGCAGCGGGGTGAGGTCGCCGCCGATCGCCGGTGCGTCCGGGTGGTCGGCGGCCAGCTCGGCGAGCTGCGCGGCGACCTCGTTGGCATGCAACAGAACCACGTAGTTCGCCCGCGCCCGGTCGAACGCCCGCAACACCCACAGATAGTCGATCCGCTTGTCCGCGGTCGCGAAGTTGAACAGGCGCAGCCGATCATCCAGCGCGAACGCCTCGATCCCGAACGCCTGCTCGCCCGGCATGCCACCTCCTGCCGATGAGCATGCCAGGAGCGCTGAGGCGCCGCGTCACGGCCGCTGGTTGACGCTCGCGCGGGCCTGTGGACAACCGTTTGACCATCGCCGGGGCACGCCGCAGTCTGGACAGAACTTCGCTACGCTTTGACCACAGGAGAGGGAACCATGAGTGAGCCCGACGAGATCCATAAGCGCGTCACCAAGCTGGAACGTCAGATGGTGGACGCACGCAAGGACACGGCGGCCGCCCGCGTCCTCGCCGGCGGCGCGGACCGAGATGTGTCCGACATGCAGACCCAGCTGCGCGCCCACACCAGGACGCTCAACGCGCTCCGAGAGACCCAGTTGGAGCATGGCGAACGGCTAAGCGGGGTCGATGGTCGGCTTGGCGGGGTTGAGGGTCGGCTTGGCGGGGTTGAGGGTCGGCTTGGCGGGGTTGAGGGTCGGCTCGACCGGCTCGAGAACAAGGTCGACCACGGCTTCAGCATGGTCAGTGTCGGGATGGCACAGCTCACCGCACTCCTGACCCCAGACAAAGACAAGCCCGAGGAGACCTGAGCACCGCGGCTCACTACGGCAGCGGCGGGTCCGGGGCGAAGGCCTGGTAGGCGGGTCGCAGCAGATCGGAGCGCGCGGCAGCGTGGTTGTCGCACGCACCGATTATGACCATGAGGTGAGAATCTCCTGTGGTCCCCACACAAGACCGAGTTGGTCGTGATCGCTACTGATACCGGACAGTGAGACGACAGCGAGGCCGGTGTGCCCGGCCTGGAATCCGGGGATTTGGGTGGCGGCACGCTGGAGGGCGCCGAGGTCGTGGTTGTCGAATGCAGAGCCGAGCCACTTGATGGAGCCGGCGAAGAAGAGTTGGCGAGCGACTGGTGATCCGTCGGCTCCGATGAGGTCGATCTCAGGGTTGAACTGGCGGTTCCACCATCCGCCGACGGTTGTGGTGTCGGGCCAGGGGAATGTGCGGGTGAGGGCGGCGAGTTCGACGGCTTCGCGGATGAGGGGCTCGACGGCCCGGCCGCGCCAGGTGGTCCAGCGGCGGCGCAGCAGTTGGACGGCCGCGTCCGGGCGGCCGCGACGGGCTTGTTCTTGAACGGATCTGCCGATGGCGAGGTAGAGGCGCAGGTTGCTGTCGGCGACGCGGTAGAGGGCGGGTTTGCCGGGCTGTGTCGAGAGTGGATGGTCGACGGCGAGGACGCGCTTTTCCTCGGTGAGGCGGCGAAGCAGGGGGGACAGGGAGCCCGAGGGAATGGCGCCCTGGCGGTTTCCCGCGGTGGCGGCGATGTTGGCGTGGGTGCGGTCGCCGCTGCCGATTGCCTCGATGACGCGTCTGGCCTGGTCGGGGGTGGCGAACTCGGCCATGAGCGCGGATTCGGGGACGCTCCACGCCGGCGACGCGGGGTCGGCGCATTCGGCGTCGAGGAACGTCGCGGGCGGGGTGGCGTGGGGCCAACCGCGGATGATGCCGGGAAGACCGCCGGTGATGAGGTGGGCGTCGATGGCGTCGGCTGCGTCCAGGCCCAGCGCGCGGCCGGTCTCGGCGGGGTTCAGCGGGCCGAGCACCATGTTGTCGGCGCGTCCGAAGAAGGGGCGGTCGTAGGCGGTGAGGCGCTCCATCATGTGGATGTCGGAACCCAGCAGCAGCGACAGGACAGGCCGGGAGGCAAGGAGTCGGTCCCACGCGGTCTGCAGGGCGCCGTCGAACAGGTCGTCCTGCTCGGCGAGCCACGGCACCTCGTCCATGACGACGATCGCCGGCGCGTTGGGCAGTGTGGACGCGAGGACCCGAAAGGCGTCCGGCCAGCCGCTGACCTGTGTGGGGATCAGGTCTCGCTTGGTTGGCAGCGACGAGTCTTGCAGTTCGTTCAGGAAGGTCGCCACCGATTCGACCGGTGATGCGCCCTTCGTCGCGGTGAAGAACATGTACGGCACGTTGGCTCGATCGCAGAACTCCTGGACCAGACGCGACTTTCCCACCTGGCGGCGCCCGCGCAACGCCACCGCGATCCCGGTGCCCGACGTGGCGACCCGATCGAGACGTTTACGCAGCAATGCCAACTCGGCTGTACGTCCTACGAAATCTGCCACAGTGAGCCCTTGGTAGCCAGCTTCTATGTAGCTGGAGTCTACCAAGTTATGAGCACCTGTGCGGTACCAGTCAGGCTGTCAGCTACCTGTGGCGTCGGGATCCGCCTTCGCCACCAGTTCATGAGCGGTCTGCGGGTCCGGGGCGAAGGCCTGGTAGGCGGGTCGCAGCAGATCGGTCAGCGCGCGGCCGCGCACGGCGACCTCGACCGGTGGTAGCTGGTCGAGCAGGGCCGTGCCCGCGGTCGACGGTGCACTGGTGGCGGGAATCTCTGCCTGCTTGGCGAAGAACGTATCGAGGCAGTCGGCAAGGGGTGTGCCGGTCTGTTCCGCGTGGTCGGCGGCGGGTGGGCCGGCTGAGCGCGCGGCAGCCAGGTTGGCCAGCAGGTCCTCCCGCTCTCGTCCGCGCCAGGCGAGAATGGTGAACGGGTCGTCGTCGAAGGCCTCGGCCAGCAGGTAGAACGCCGCGGCCAGGTGCTTGCACGGCACCTCCCAGTCGGGACACGAGCAGTCCATCGACAGGTCGCCGGCCGTCGTCGGGAACAGAGCCAGTCCGAGACCGGCGAAGACGTCCTCGATGTCCTCTGGCATCTCACCGGCGAGGAGCTTGGCGGTGTACCAGGCGCTGTCCGCCAGCGTGCGCTCCA
>Ga0193716_1002511_pt1 | contig 10295 bp, 9 predicted proteins | sample U2c1metaG_FD_145901 | JGI IMG/M metagenome (GOLD analysis project Ga0193716, IMG submission 145901) | Soil microbial communities from a riparian zone of the East river system, Colorado, United States - U2c1 | ecosystem: Environmental > Terrestrial > Soil > Riparian zone | place: USA: East River...
GCAAAAAAGGCAGCCCCGCAGTGCGCCGCGCCGCCTGCAGGGTGTTGAACATCAGGCAGGCCACGGTCATCGGCCCGACTCCGCCCGGCACCGGCGTGATCCAGCCTGCGACCGGCAGCGCCTCGGCAAAGGCCACATCGCCCACCAGCCTGGTCTTGCCTTCGGCGCCGGGCACGCGATTGATGCCGACATCGATCACCGCTGCGCCCGGCTTGATCCACTCGCCGCGCACGAATTCAGGTCGGCCGATCGCCACCACCAGAATATCGGCCTGACGGCAGAGGTCCGCCAGGTCCCTGGTGCGCGAATGGCCGATGCTCACCGTGCAATCGGCGCGCAGCAGCAATTGCGCCACCGGACGGCCGACGAGGTTCGACCGGCCGACCACGACGGCATTGCGGCCGGAGAGCGAGCCCAGCGCGTCCTCGAGCAGCATCGAGACGCCGAGCGGCGTGCAGGGCACGGAGAAATCCAGCGGCGCACCGGGCGCGATCGAACTCAACCGCCCGACATTGAGGGGATGGAAGCCGTCGACGTCCTTGGCGGGATCGATCGCGACCAGCACGCGCGAGGTATCGATATGCCGGGGCAGCGGCAGTTGCACGAGAATGCCATGGACGGCGGCATCGGCGTTCAGCCGCTCGATGATCTCCAGCAGCTCGGCCTGCGTCGTATCGGCAGGCAACCGGTGATCGAAGCTCGACATGCCTGCCTCGGCGGCGACGCGGCCCTTGCTGCGGACATAGACCTGACTGGCCGGATCGTCGCCCAGCAGGATCGTCGCCAACCCCGGCTTGACGCCCTCGGAGACGGTCAGATCGCGAACGGCCTCCTCGATCCGCAGACGCAAACCGGCGGCAAAGGCCTTGCCGTCGATCCGCTTTGCCTCGGAGGGCTTCATCTCAGTCCTGATGTCCACGGACCCACTCCGCTATTCGATGGGCGAGCATGGAAGGCTCGCCGGATATGCCGATCGTCTTGTTGCGCGCGGCCGCCCCCTGGACGGACCTCGAACGCGGACTTGGGCAACCGCCAGGATTGGGCGAGCAGTGCCACAATAGCTTCATTTGCTCTGCCATCCTCCGGAGGGGCCGTCACTGCGACCTTGAGCCCGCCCTGGAGGGTGAATTCCAGCGCCGTCCGGCGGGCACGCGGTTGCACGCGCAGGCTCACGGTCACACCCCTGGCCGAGCGACGCAGGAAAGGCGGATCGCCGGGAGGCGGCGACGTCGCGGCAGGGGTCAGCGCAGCAGAGCGGGCCAGAGATACTCCCACAACAGGCTGCGCAGGAAGAAAAGGCCGAGCAGCAGGATGACCGGCGAGATATCGACACCGCCGAGATTGGGCAACACACGCCGCAGCGGCCGCAGCAGCGGCTCGGTGATGCGGTAAAGAAAGTCGACCACAAACCGGATGAACTGATTGCGGGTATTGACCACACCAAAAGCGACCAGCCAGCTCATGATCGCGCTCGCAATCACAATCCAGGTATAGATATCGATAATCTTGTCGATCAGCAGCGCTAGCGACTGCATCGGATCCTGCCCCCTGATTTCGGCCAGTTGCCGGCCGCGCGCACCCTACTCGGACGGCATTGTCGATCACAAGCGGAATGGCTGAGGGACCAGTCGCAATCCCACACGCCCTGCAAGTTCTTTACGCACGAGATAAAGCGAGTTCCACAGTACCGAGTCGGATCACCCGTGTTTCGGTGATATCGCGCGGACCGTGTTCGGGCAGCAACCGTGCACCATCGATGAAGGTACCGCCCGGGCTGCCGAGGTCTTCCAATCCCAGCCGCGGACCGGCGGTCAGCAGCCGCGCATGCGGCTGGCCGATCGATGGATCCGGAATCGAAAGCTCGGTGGCTTTCGCCGCCGCGGCGCTCGAAATCAGATAGACCGGGATCGCGTTGTCGAGGGCGATCGTCACAGGCTGGCCGTTGCCAAGCGTACCGGCGAGCCGCCAGCCCCGCCGATCGCCCAGCGCCATCGGCGGCGGCGCGAGCGTGGGCTTGGATGGGTAAGACTTGGATGGATAATCCGGAGTCGCGTACCCCGCCGGCGCAGAGCGCGATCCGGGGGTCGCTTCATCCCGCGGCCACCGCATATAGGCGAAGACCCAAAGGAGGATCAGCGGCACGATCGTGCCGATGCCGGTCAGCGTGAGCAGCACCGCGCCCAGCCCGGCCCAGCCCGGAAAGCCCGCCTTTTCGACGATTCGCCACGCCATCCAGGCCGCCAGTACGGCGCCCACGATGGCGAAAAAGCCGGTCAGACCGAAAGCGTGGAAGAGGGCTGCGATTTCAAGGCCCATGGCTCAGCGCCCTTGCCCCTGTCCCGGCCCCGCCGCTTCACCGTTCGGCCAGCTGCTGAAGGCCAGCACCGCCATGACGATGAAGGATCCGATGATCGGCACGAAGTGGAACAGCGACAGCGCGCCGGAGAACCCGGCTCTCTGGCAGATCCGCCAAGTCGGGATGATCAGAAGCAACGACAGCAGCAGATGCCCGATGAACAGAAAGATCAGGACCAGAACGCCGAGGCTGAGCAGCCAGGCGATCAAGTCTTGGCTCCGGCCAGCGCCACGACCTCGATCTCGACCCGCACGTCGCGCGGTAGGCGCGCGACTTCAACCGTCGAGCGCGCCGGCGTGTGGGCACCAAAATATTCCGGGCGGCCGTAGACTTCGTTCATGGCGGCGAAATCATCCATGCTCTTGAGGAAGACCGTGGTCTTCACAGCCGCATCGAGATCGCTGCCGGCCGCGTGCAGGACGGCACGCAAATTCTTCAGCACCTGATGGGTTTGCGCGGCGACGTCGCCTTCGACGATGTTGCCGCTCGCCGGATCGAGCGGAATCTGGCCGGCGCAGAAGATGAATCCGTTGGCCGCCACCGCCTGGGAATAGGGCCCCAGCGCCTTCGGCGCCGCCGCCGTCTGGATCAAACGCTTCTCGCTCGACATCTCGTACTCCTAGGAGGATTCGCGATCGCCACGAAAGCGCGGCAATTTATAGGCCTTGACCACGGGACGCTCCGGTACGGGCGCCACTGGCTTGGGGGGCGGGGGCGCCTCGACCGGGGGCGCGGCTGCCTCGGCCGGACGCGGGGCCGGCTTCTTGTGCGCCGCCACCAAAGCCTCCAGCTCGGCGGCAAGGCGCCGCAGGTCGTCTGTCTTGTTGATCGGCCGGAGCACCTCGTCGATTGCCGGAGCCGAACCGGAAAGCACCTGGCGTCCGCGTTGCGCGTTACCGATCGGGACGTTCGCCTGGCGCAGGCGTTCGTGCTGGCTGATCGAGATGGCGCCGGACAGCGATTGGCCCGCGGCGGCACCGATCAGCAGCATGAAGGTCGCGGCGACCGCCGGCATCTGGAAGCTGAAATCGACCAGGGCATGCGTGCCGACAATCGCGCAACAAGCCACTCCCGCGATGGCAAAACTGGTGCTGCGGCCACGCGTGAAGACACCCCGCAAGAGGAGGGCGGCCATCAACCCGAGCAATATCAGGCTGCCGCCCAGGCCGATGAGGCCACCTTCGATGGCAAGCTCGAGATAGGAGTTGTGCGCGAGATCGACCCAGGCCGTGTCATTGATGGCGCTGCCGTCGTTGGCGCGATCGAAGGCGGCCGGGAAACTGCCCAGGCCCTGACCGGCCAGCGGCCTCTCCAACGCCGCCAAGCGCTCGACATGGAACAGGTCGATGCGCGCATCGGGCGTCGCCGTGAGGTCACCGCCCATTCGTCTGCCCAGGAATCCACCGCCCACGTAAATGAAGCCGAACAGGACGGCGGCGGTCAAAACCAGCAGGCCAATGAATTGCCGCATCCTGATTTCGCGCAGCACCGTCATGAGAGCCAGGAATACCAGCAGGCCGACCACAAACGCGACAATGCCGCCGCGCGATCCGGTGAGAATAAGAGCCGCCAGATTAAGAACGACGCAGACCATCAAGAGGTAAAGCACGCCACTGCCCGCTTCCGATATACTCTGCAGCGAACGCAGCCACCCAGGCCAGCCGACGACCAGCCGTCGGAATTCGTGCAGGATCGGCCCAAGCGCTGAGATGACGCCGATGGCGGCGAAGGTCGCGAACGAATTGCGGTTGATGAAGGTCGAGGTGAGGCTATCGACGTATTCGGACTTGGGAAACCACAGCACCAGGCGCGTGCCGCTGAAATGCATGAACAGGCCATAGGCCGAATAGGCCGCCGAGGAGAAGGCGACAGCGACGAAGATCGTGCGCGCCCGATAGCGCTCGCGGCCAAAATACAGCGCCATGATGAAGATGCCGCCATAGGCGAGGATCTTCATCAGCAGCGTCAGTCCGGCCATCGGCTCGACGCTGATCGCCCCGCTCAGGGGCTCGCCGAGCGCCTTCGCCGCCTCCGCCCAGGCCGGATGGGCAAAGCGCGCGGAGTAAGGCGAGATCTGCAGACCGTACCAGCCCAGCAGCAGCGCGAAGCCCAGGCAGAAGGCGACCGAATAGTTATTGAGCGACCGTTCGCTGCCGTTGCCGGACGAAGATTCGCGCTGCCCGGAACCGAAGCCCATGGCGGGGCGTGGCTCGAACAGCCGGCTGCCGGCCCACAGCACCAGAAGCCCTCCTACGCCCAGTGCGAGCAGGCTCCAGGGAAGGGGCCGATTCGACGCCAACGGCAAGGGTGACAGGCAAACGAGCCCTATCAGTACCCAGAAAATTGCTTGCTGCATTGACGATCCGGCTCGCCTGTCCTGTTTCTTCGTGTCTTGTGCTCGAATTTTAGCATGGCGAGGCCCTGTGAAGCATCCGGCGTTTGCTTGACACACTCCGACCCCGTAACCATTATCCGCGCCTTCTCGGGTCGGGGGGGCTGTAGCTCAGCTGGGAGAGCGCCTCGTTCGCAATGAGGAGGTCAGGGGTTCGATCCCCCTCAGCTCCACCAACCGGCCCGAAAGCATCGCACTGGTCCGCCGCGGCGAGACACGGCAGGATCAAGCCAGATGCCTTCCAACAGAAAACCGCCCCCGCCCGGACTTGGGGCCCCAGGACTTGATCGCCCCGGATTGGGCCTGACCTTGGCCGAAACCCGGCTGCTGCGCCGGCTGGGCACGCCCGAGCGTATCCAGGCCTTCGTGACCGGCCTGCCGACCAATTTCGAGCGCCAGGGCGATACCTGCCTCTCGGTGCGGGGTGTGCTGCGCGAGCACAAGGCCCATTGTATCGAGGCGGCGTTTTTCGCCGCCTGCGCCCTCGCTTTGGCGGGCGAGCGGCCGCTGCTGATGGATCTCCAGGCTGAAGGCGACGCCGATCATGTCGTGGCTCTGTTCCGCCGCGACGGCTGCTGGGGCGCCATCTCCAAGAGCAACCATGTCTGGCTGCGCTGGCGCGACCCGGTCTATCGCTCGCTGCGCGAGCTTGCCATGTCCTATTTCCATGAATATGTGCTCGATGACCGCAAGACCTTGCGCACCTACTCGCGCGCCTTCGATCTCGCGCGCTTTTCGCCGGCGCTCTGGGTTACCAACGAGGATCATTGCTGGGAGATCGGCGCCCGGCTCGATGACTCCCGCCACTACCGCCTGATCACCAAGGCGCAGGCGCGTCACTTGGCGCGACGCGATGCCACCGAGCAAAGAGCGGGCAAACTGATCCAGTTCAAAGCCCCCGACCAGAAAACGGCGCGGCACTATTGAGGAAACGAACATGATCGGCCGGTTGATCGCGATTGCGACGGCTTTCGCCCTGCTGGGTACGGCGCCGGCGAAGGCACAGATTCCCATCGAATGGCAGGCCGCCGCCCAAGCGGTGATTGGCCAGCTGGAGCTGAACACGCCGCAGGCCGCCAAGCCCTGGGGCGCCGAACTGACCCAAGGCTGGAGCCTCGCCCGCGCCTGGCGGCAGCACAACAACGGCAATGTCGAGATCATCCTCGCGGAGTATCTCACCTTCACCGCGCTTTGCCGCCAGCCCGGCTGCGCGGGACGCACCGTCGAGGGCCGGCCCTATCTCGAGGCGGCCCAGAGCGTGCGCGCTTTGCGCGGCCAGTACGGCTCGCCTTACGCCTTGGTCCAGGCGGCGCATGAATGGCTGGCCGGCGTTGCCGCGACCGCCGGAGAGCCGTCGGCCACCGCCGCGCGCAAGAACGTGGCGCTCTGGTCCGCCGACCTCGACATGGCCGCAGCCGATTTCGCGACCACGAACATCTATGCGCTGGCCTGGCTGCTGGCGCGCGCGAGACCCACGCCGGCCGAACAAGCCGATACCTTCGCCCGCTACGCCATTTTCGTGCAGGGCAAGGCCTGGATCGGCACGCGCTGCCTGGACATCTCCCGAGCGGCCGCCGTGATCGGCGCGCCGCCCAAGGTCGAAGCCTGCCGCTAGTTTAATCGCCTCGGACTTCCTCCCGGACCAATCGAAAAGTCGCGCGCCGATCGGTCCGACGCTAACATCCGCGTCCGCTCTCGGATGGGAATTCAATGAAACTCTTTCTTGTCACTCTCCTGCTGGTGCTCGGTTTGAACGGCGTTGCCGTCGCAGCCGACGAGCTCGCGACGGCGACGCTCTCTTCGGGCGAGACATTCAATTACATCCTGACGACGCGCAGCCCTGCCAAGATCGCCTATGGCGTGATCTTGATGCCCGGCGGCCCCGGGCGGGTGAACCCGCGCATGGAGGGCTCGAAGCTGGTCTTCGCCGGCGCCGGCAACTTCCTCATCCGTTCGCGTGAGATTTTCGCGGACCCGCAATTCGTCGCGGCGTCGACCGATGCCACGACGAGCCCCGATCGCATCCTGGCGATCGTGCGCGACCTTTATCGCCGCTATGGCAATATCGCGATCTACGTGATCGGCACATCACGCAGCACGGAGAGCACCATGGCGCTTACAAAACCGCTCGATGGCCAGGTAGCGGGTTTCGTCCATACGTCGTCGATGAACGCCATTTCAGGCCTCGACCCGCGCACCCTAAGGAGCCGCCAATTGATCGTCTCGCACCGGCTCGACGCCTGCAAGGTCACCAGGCCGTCGAACGGCGCCGCCTCTCACGGCAAGTACGGCACAGAGTACTTCGAAATGGAAGGCGGCACGTCCGTCGGCGACGATTGCGAGGCCCAAGCCTATCACGGCTACAATGGGATCGAGGCCCGAACCATCGACAAGATCAAGGCGTGGATCCTCGCCGGCAAGTAGTTACGGAAAGACTCCAGGCGCGAAAAAGGGGGCGACGAGCGCCCCCTTCCTCTCTTCGTCAGAAACGTTACTCGGCGGCGATGGCGTCCTGCACGAACTTCTTCTGGTCGAAGTCGTCGGCCACCTTGAGATCGTTGCCGATCAGCTGATTGATGTCGATCTTGGCGTATTCCATGACGCCCATATCGCCCAGCGCCTTTTGCACCTTGGGTCCGAACAGGCCGATCTCCTTGAGGATCGGTACGACGCGGGTGAAGAGCCGTGTACGGAAGGCCTGCATGGAGCCCGAATTGTAGGCGTATTCCATCAGCTTATCGACCGGCAGGCCGGACCGCATCCAGACCTCGCCCTGATTGAAGCGGTCGCGCATGAAATAGAGCGCTTCGACCACGAATTCCTCGCGTTCGCCGCGCTCAGCCTCACTCAGGTGCGGATAGTATTCGCGCAGCGCCATGCGGCCGAAGGTGACGTGGCGCGCTTCGTCCTGCATGACATAGGCGTTGACCGACGCCGCCAGGTTGTTCTTGGCGGTGTCGCGGATGCGCTGGAAGGCCGCCAGCGCCAGGCCCTCGATCAGGACCTGCATGCCGAGATAGGTCATATCCCAGCGCCGGTCGGTCAGCGTCTGCTCGAGGAGCTTTTGCAGCGACGGCGTGATCGGATAGGCGCTCTTGAACTTCTCGTGGATCAGCCGCTTGTAGCTCTCGACGTGGCGCGCCTCGTCCATCACCTGGGTGGCGGCGTAGAACTTGGCGTTCATGTCCGGCACGGTGTTGACGATCTTGGCGGTGGCGATCAGCGCGCCCTGCTCGCCATGCATGAACTGGCAGATCGAATGGCACTGCAGGTTGAAGCGCAGCCAGTTCTTCTCCTTCTCGGTCATCTTCTCCCAGAAGGGCGAGCCGTAGATGGGAATGGTCTCGTCGGCCATGCCCATGGGATTGTCTTCGAACAGCTCCTGCGACCAGTCGATGCGGGTCGAGGTATCCCACTGCTGCTGTTTGCCCTTCTCGTAGAGACCGAGCAGATCGGCGGAGCCGTCGTCATATTCCCAGTTGAAGGCGATCTCGGTGGCGCCGTCGAACTTCCACCCGGTGGTTTCGACCGGTAGCTGGTAAATCTTCTGCGTCGTCATCTGCCCTTGCCTCCTCGCGCTTAAAGCTGTCCCATCCCTTGGTTCGGAGCATAAAACATGACACTCCGTTCATTTTCTCGGCAAACCTATCACAGTCTGGTAGGAGAGTCCCCGGAATTTACAGGGATATGAGTTCGGATCGCCCCATGGCCTATCACCCCCTCCGCATCGTCAAAACCGTCCAGGAAACCCCAGACGCCCGCTCTTTCGTGCTCGAAGTACCGCCCGAGCTGGCCGATCGGTTCCGCTACAAGGCCGGCCAGTTCCTGACCTTCCGTGTGCCGCATGGCGATGGCGTGTTCAACCGCTGCTATTCGCTGTCCAGCGCCCCCGAAACCGACGGCATGCCCAAGGTGACGGTAAAACGCGTCGAAGGCGGCAAAGGCTCCAACTGGTTCCACGACGCGCTGACCGAGGGCACGGTGATCGAGGTCATGCCGCCGGCCGGCCGCTTCGTACTGCGCGAGGGCAATGCCCCGTTGCTGCTGTTCGGCGGCGGCAGCGGCATCACGCCGATGATGGCACTGATCAAGAGCGCGCTCGCCACCACGCAACGGCGCATGCGCCTGTTCTACGCCAATCGCGACCGGTCTTCAGTGATCTTCGAGGCCGAGTTCGAGAAACTGACCGCGGCCTATCCCGAACGGCTCGACATCATCCACCATCTCGACGATGCAAACGGCTTCGCCAGCCCCGAGGCGGTCGCGGCGGCGGTCAAAGGCTTCGAGAATGCCGAGGCCTATCTCTGCGGGCCGGGTCCGTTCATGAACATGGCCGAGAGCGCCCTGCTGGCGGCCGGCCTGCCGCGCGAGCACGTCCTGCTCGAGCGTTTCGAGGCCTCGGGCAACGACGCCGTCCCCGTCGAGGCGCCCGAGGCGGGCGACGTCGTTCCCGACCACATCACCATCCATTTCGAGGGCAAAACGCACCGCGTGCCCTATCAGAAGGGCCAGACCATCCTCGTCGCCGCCCGTGCGGCCGGCCTCAACCCGCTGTCATCCTGTGAGGAGGGCTTCTGCGCCTCCTGCGCCGCCAAGCGCGTCAAGGGCAAGGTCGTGCTGGCGCAGAACGACATCTACACAGAGGACGATCTGGCCAACGACTGGATACTGACCTGCCAGGGCCACTGCTTCGGCCCGGAAGTCGAGATCACCTACGACGTGGTGTGACCAGAATCCCTCCCCCATAGGATGGCTATCGGATTCACACACCGACCTCACCCTGAGGAGGCGCGCAGCGCCGTCTCGAAGGGTAGGCAATGGACGCGGTGTGTGCGGCCCACCCTTCGAGACGGCGCTGCGCGCCTCCTCAGGGTGAGGTGGTGGGCTGAAGCGATGCTTCACTCAGCCGCGATCGCCTTTTCGACGAACATCTTCTTGTCGAACTCGTCGGCCACGCGACCGTCATTGGCGAGCTGCTCGACCACATCGATCTTGGCGTAGTCCATCACGCCCATCTCGGTGAAGGCCTTCTGCACGCGCGTGCCCCACAGGCCGATGTCCTTCACCGTCGGCACGATGCGGCTGAAGAGGCGCCCTCGGAAGGAGTTCATCTGCTTGGACTGGTAATGCAGCTCGTTCAGCTTCTCGACCGGCAGGCCTGAGCGCTCCCAGACTTCCGACTGGTTGAAACGGTCACGCATGAAGTAGAGCGCCTCGACCACGAATTCCTCGCGCTCGTCGCGCTCGGCGTCGCTGAGCCGCGGATAATATTCGCGCAGCGCCAGGCGGCCGAACGAGACGTGCCGGGCCTCGTCCTGCATGACATAGGCGTTCACCGCGCCGGCCAGCGTATTGCCGGACTTGTCGCGGATCGCCTGGAAGGCCGAGAGCGCCAGCCCCTCGATCAGCACCTGCATGCCGAGATAGGTCATGTCCCAGCGCCGGTCGGTCAGGGTCTGCTCGAGCAGCGTCTTGAGCTGCGGATTGATCGGATAGGCGAGGTCGAACTTCTCGTGCAGCAGCCGCTGGTAGGCCTCGACATGGCGC
>Ga0193716_1002512_pt1 | contig 10293 bp, 12 predicted proteins | sample U2c1metaG_FD_145901 | JGI IMG/M metagenome (GOLD analysis project Ga0193716, IMG submission 145901) | Soil microbial communities from a riparian zone of the East river system, Colorado, United States - U2c1 | ecosystem: Environmental > Terrestrial > Soil > Riparian zone | place: USA: East River...
GCCCCACAGGATGAGGATGTTTGGTTTCTTTGCGGCCATCGTGTGCTCCTCCTCTTTGGTTGATCGATAGGTTCGCAATGGCTGACGGGTTGATGCCGCGGAGCCAATGGTAATTCAAGATTTGAGCAGACGCGCACTACGGCTTCGTGAAGCCCAGCATGAGACTTATCAGGCAAAAGACTATGCGCCCCCCGCATGAGAAACGCCTCCGATTTTTTGGCCCGATGAAGGGTAGCCATCGCCACCAGCACTCCTCGGGTCAGCGCACCAGCGTGTTGCAGACCAAGTCGTAAAGCGCGGACATCGCGAAGGGTTTGTCGAGGATGCGCACGCCGGCGGCTTCGAGGTCGGCGCCGAGGCCGGCCACGTCGAGATGGCCGGTCATCAGCAGGCAGGGGCATTTCCCTTCCGAGCGATTGATCACCCAACGGACCAGGTCGACACCGTTGCCATCGGGCATGCGGACATCCGTGATGACCAGCGCAATCGAGCCGGGAGTGTCGTCGAACGCCCGTACTGCGTCGCCGAAAGACCGTACGTCGACGACAACCTCGCCGCGTCGGCGCAGGTAGATGGCGATTTCCGACAGGATTTCGGGTTCGTCATCGGCGATGAGAATTTGATTCGGCATGCCTGCACGCGAAGGAACTTTTGCTGCCGGGCAAGCAGGGGGCGTCACCGGAGGGAGATTGCTGTTTTTCATTTGATTTACCCTTCGACGTCGTTGGGTCAGCCGGGTTTCGGTTTGTGGCCATCACGGACGCTTTGCAGCGCATGTGGCAATGCTGACGGCCAATGATGTGGGTGCCGCCGATGTCCATCTCAAATGAGGAGCGTTCATTCGGCTCATGAACACCGCTCATATCGGTCCGGCGGATGGACCATTGCGAGACGTTTGGGCGACTATGCCTTGGGACGTCTCGTCCCTTCATCCTGATCGGGCAGCGCGGCAAACGCCTCGTCAGCAAAGCGCCGCACCTCCTGCCGTACGATGCGTCGCAGCCACATGTGCCCGGAGTCCCGTCGCCTGCCGGCATGCCAGGTCATCTTTATTCCAACGGGTGGCAAGGTTGCCGGAAAGGGCAAGAGACGCACCAGACCGGACGCTTCCAGCCTCGCCGCCATCGACATCGGCATCATGCTCACGAGGTCGGTCGAGGCGACGACCATCGGCAATTCGAGAAACTCGCTGACGTTGAATGCGATTTTCCAGTCTCTTAATGCCAACGCCTCCTTGACCGCCGGTGCCCGTTCCCACTGCCCGGGCCGCCGGTGCAGCGACACCATGCGCTCCGCCGCCAACGCCGACAGCGACGGCGCTTCGGTGATCCTCGGATGACCTCGCCGCACGATCAACATGAGACGATCATCAAAGATGTGCTGGTTGACGAACCTCGCTTCGGTAGCCGTCCACCAATCCACGGCGACATCGGTCCGGCCATCCTCCAGCTCCGACAGGAGATTGAAGGGCAGCGTCCTGGTGTCGAAATCCAGGTCGACGAAGGGCGCTTCGGTCTTCAGACGCTTCTCCAGCTGCATCGCAACAAACGGACCAATGACATGCGGGATGGCGATCCGGAACGAGCGACGCGACCGGGCCGGGTCAAAAGCCTCCTTGCCTGAAACGGCGCCGCGAATGCCATCCAAGGCGCTCCGCACCGCGGGGTACAACGCCAACGCCGCCTCCGTCGGCCTCAGACCGTCGCTGCTCCGGATGAACAGGTCGTTACGCAAAACCTGTCTCAAGCGTCCTATGGCGTGGCTTACCGCCGATTGGGTCAAGCCCAGCCGCCTGGCCGCCTTCGTGATGCTTTGGACCTCATAAACGGCCTCGAACACCGTCAGCAGGTTCAGATCAAGCGACCGTAGGTTGGTCATACGCTGTAGCTCCCGGTATCGCGCCAGTATGCACGCTATTCATGGGAAGAACGAAGCCTGTTCGTTGGGCACATTGCCCACAACAAGACTGCGGTCGCTTCAACCGGCGCACCGCACTTGTCTGGCTCGCGTTTTGCAGGGGGCGACCGAGATGGGAAGTGGGAGTTTCCTGGCGCAGCGCGATTGCGAACTGGAGATCATTCGCTGCGGTTGGCGGAGTCCCACCCAGAGGCGTAGTCGGGCATCATTGCCATCAGTGAGGGAGCACAGCAATGGACCGGGCGAGCTTCAAGGCGGCTCTTGCGAGCGATGGCTATGAAGAGATCACCACAACCACCACGCTGCATGAACGGCACAACCCCGAGCACACGCACGACTATGACGTGCGAGGAATGGTCCTCCAGGGTTCGTTCACGCTGACGATGGATGGCCGGACGACGACATTGAAGCCCGGGGATATCTACACAATGTCCCGCGATTGCCGGCATTCGGAGAGCTGCGGACGAGAGGGTGTTGTGACACTGTCCGGTCGGAAATACTGAGCGCACTTGCCGTTCGCCCCGGACCAAGCGAGGTTCCGGGTTCCGCCGAGAGTAGCCCATGATCAAGCCAGTAGCCCTGCTCTCTATCCTCCCCGTCCTCGGGGCCTGCATCATGCATACAACGGGCGATGCCAACTCCGTGAGCGTTCCCAACGTCACTTCCGCGGCTGAAGGCCTTTACTGGGCTGACCCGCATTGCGGCCAGTTTGGCAAGGTGGCTGAGTTCAAGAGCATGACTGGCGCCAGCACGGCGATGTACGAATGCGTTCCCGGTGCCGTCGCCCGGCCGAAGTAAAGAGAATAGCGTTGGCTAAACCGCAAGCCGGGCACTTGGAAACCCTCCGTCTGCCTGGCGAGTCGCGCCTTTCCTATCTCGGCCGGGCCTTCGTGGCTGGATGGCATTGATCGTGGTGTTCGCTATGTGCGTGGGCCTCTATCGCAAATTTTCGCCTAGTCACTCTCATCGAGCCACTGCCGATGCGGTTAATGGCGGAGAGGAAGTCCGCCAACATAGGCGTTCCTGGCCGAGCTGCCAGTAGATCCACCGCAAGGGTCGCAATTCACCCTACGCTTACAGCCGGGCCACGACCTTGGCCCGACCTATCAGGCAGGCGAGCTGGTGACGTTCCATGTGGACAATACGCCGACGCTCGGAGCCACCTGGCTTTTCGACAATGGCGACGACGTGACGATTGCTCTCGTGCTGGGCTGGGATGACGCGCATTGGTTCGTTCAAGATTCGGAAGGAGCATGGAAGGTACCGCGTGCCACCTGGCTGCCTCGCGCTCGCTTTGCCCGTGCGATCTAGTGCCGTGAACTTATAAACGTGTTTTGCCTGCACCAGAGCAAAGATGGCCGCCGGAACCCGGGCCGCTAACTCCATATTGTTTCTTTATGCGCTCGTTCTTACTCTCTCTCTACGCCGTTACACATCTGGAGAGATCACGTGCTGAAAACTTTTGGACTTGCGCTGTTGCTGACCTCTGGGTTGGCGATCACCGCCGCCCCGGTGTACGCGTTGCAGATCGTTGTTACGCAAGTGGACAAGAACACCGACGGGTCCATGACCTACCACTTCACCGTCAAGACGGATCAGGGCGAGACCTTAACGCCGGGCGAGTCGAAAGCGACCAGTGATTTCGTGACCGCCTACAATTTTTACGGCCTGGTAGACGGGTCGGTGAAATCGCCGGTGGGCTGGGAATTCTCGTCCGAGGAATTCGGCCGAACCCCGTATTGGAACGGATACCCGCTAGTATTGCCGGTGGATGTCCCAGGCACACCTAACCTGACCTGGACGGTGACGAAGCCCGTCGCTGCGGGGGCGCAGATCGACGGTTTCACCGCGACCACCCGCGTGAGCGCGATGGTGTACGGTGAGTACACCGCGCAGGTCACGCGCGAGTCGCCAGCGATCCGAGGTGCCGCCGCCGGAAAGCCGGGTGCCGCGGCTTCGGTGTCCAAACAGGCACTTATCGGCTCGCTTCTGATGCCGAGCTTCCTTGCTGACGTGAAGTAACAAGTCGGTCGCTAGGAAGCGCAAGTCGGAAGGCCGTCTCAATGGCTTTGTAGTTTGGGACGGCGGATCCCGTGTATCGCTAACCAGAGGAGCCGAGCTCCGAAGGGGTTGCGGCCAAGCGTTAGCTGTACGCTCGCCCCGCAAGCGCCACAGGACCGATCTACAGTTGATTCGCGGAAGGAAGAGGAGGCGCAGCGCACGCCTACTTGAGACACAAGTGCGGAGTCTTGTTGCAGCTCCGCATCAGCCCCAATGTTTATGCTGTCCTTACGGCATATAGTCGAAAACCCTCTCGAATCTTTACGCGCCACGTCTCACGTTCGCGACTATCCGTCGTCCGGCGCAGGCCTTGCCGGGGGCATTACTTAAAGAATCGGCGTATCATCGCAAATGGCCGCGCTGTACCTGCCCGCGGGCCTGCCATCTATCCGCTACCGCCCGAGAAATTGTCGGTCCTTGGATTGATACATGAGTGCCCGGTCTCTTCGGACGGAAAGCAGATCGGAGTTGGACATGTATCGCGACCTACTAGTGCATGTTGATGGAAGTGAAGCGGGGCGCCGAAGGGTGCAAATCGCCGTCAACCTGGCGACGCGTACGGGAGCCCAGCTTACTGGATTACACGTGACACCGCCGGCCGACGTGCCGCGCCGGTACAAACCAAGTCGCGTCGCCGGTGTGGCAGCCAAGATGGCCGTAGGTTTGGCTTCAGATGCCCGTGCTGCTGAGATGATTTTCAGAGAAGAGACCATCACGGACTTGCCCGATGCGCATTGGTTGGAGGCGGAAGGTCACGTGGTTCAAGGAATTGACGACAAAGCGCGGTACGCCGACCTTATCATTCTTGGCCAGTACGAATGTGAAGGTGAGCCTGAAACCCATCCTTTGCCTATCGCTCATTCGATTGTCGTAAAATGCGGTCGCCCGGTATTGGTCGTGCCCTCGATCGTGCAGCCAAGAGAGCGTTTGCGAATCGCGATTGCATGGGACGGGAGTCGCGAGGCCGTCAGGGCGACCCACGACGCATTGCCACTGCTGCGTATGGCGGAGTCGGTACAAATCGTGACGATTATCCCCCCTTCTGCTGATCACGACCATTTTGATACAACGAGCCTTCCCGTGCATTTGGCCAAGCATGAAATCAATGTCCGACCGGAAATAATCAAAGTTTCTACCGCCAAGAAACATGAGTTATTTCAAAAGCTCATCGCGCAGGGGGATTACGATCTCTTGGTGATGGGAGCGCACTCGCATCCTTTGCTGGATTACTTCTTTGGTGGCGCCACGAAATCGATTCTCTTTTCATCGCAAATCCCAGTGTTTGTTTCGCTCTAGTGGTAAGCCGAAGAGAAGAGGTTCTATTTCAACCTCCGCCGCGATGAGGTCGAGAATGGGTGAAGAGGAAAACACCCACGAAGCTCCATCACTGCTCTGAGCCGAGCTGCATATAGATGAAAAAACCCGCCCCGGCCGGAGCCAGAGCGGGCGAAGGGGGAGATTGCGGCGATCACTGCCGCACCGGCGCCGGTGCTTCTAAAACCGGCGTCGATCTCGCGTCGGATTCGCGATTGGCATACACCGACACGGCGATCAATCCCTGTCGGCGGTGTTGCTTCGGCTGCACAGGAATGTTCGAAGCCGGACAGTCCTCATGAGTCGCCTACATTGGCAGGACGTTCCGCACTCGATAATTATCAATCCAGTCGAAGAGATCTGCAGCGTCGGCAGATATCCATAGGAGATCGAGCGTCGCCAGAGTGACCAGCAGTGTCGTGACGAAGACGATGCAAGAAAGAACCACAATCCCGTTCGCTGCCGCCATCCTCGATTTGTACGTGGCCATTCCGGCCATAAACCCCTCCCCGTGCCCTCACAATCCTAGAGCCGGCGCTGACATAGGCGCTGGCTACGCCTTCCAAATGCCGTGATCGCCCGTTTTACTCTGCGCCCGCCACCAAGAGCGCCTTTCCCTCGAATGGCCGCTCAGATTGACGCGCCCGCCAATCGATACGGCCATAGTCGCTTGTCTAACTGCTGACCTTGCGCAGTTGGCACGCACGCACCGGCCTACCTAGACGAACCAGCCCCCCTTCAGCTGGCACTAACGGCTCGACGATGATCTGCGAGCCTCAAGCACAATCAGGAGGTAACTTGAATCATCTCCATCACCACCATTTTGATTACTTATCGTGGAGGGCCGTCCGCCACTTCGATCCCCCAGCACGGTGGGTAACCACCGCGACCACCAGCACCTTCGCCATCGCTGTTGTTCTCGGGCTCGTCTTTGCCGCACGCTGGATTGTGCACATCATCTGATCAAGAATGACAGAGTTCAATTAGGACGGCGCGCGATCGGCGTTGCTGGCGTCGCAGGATTGCCGGCGATTTCGTGCGGCTCGGGCATCACTTCCTCTTGTCGTCACAATCCTAGGGTCTTGCGAGCGCCCGTGTCGCCATCCCAATAGCGCCACCGGGTGATCGCGCCCTCGATCGGCCGCCCGTCGCGCAGGGTGTGCCAAGCCGTCTCCATCCAGGCGACTAGCAGGAAATGCAGGTGGTCGATCTCGACGAAGATCGGGATGAGGCGCCGGCGCACGGCCTCCAGGCGGGATCGACGGCAGGGAACCACACTGGCGGAGGTGGCGGCGGCTCCTCGAATTGGCGCTGCTCGGCCTCGACGACGCCATGGTCCATTTCGAAGCCTTGCCAAAGCGGCTCCCGGGCTGGGTCGTCGCCCGTCACCAGGCCACGGGTGCCACAGCGCTTGCAGATGAACCGTGTGCGCGTGAACTGCCGCTCGGCAATGTCGGCCGCCATCGGCAGTGGCCGGTTGCGTCGGCACGGCTTGCAGATGATCCAGAGACCATTGCAGCGCTCGGAAGGTGCCCTTGGCATAGGGGCAGCGCTTGGTCCCCATGACAGAGTCATCGCCAGTTTGCCCCTGTCAGGGATGGGAATTCATCTTTTGGTGTTGCTCATCGGGTAGCACGCCGCGTCGGCGGACGTCGAATCCCGGGCCTTCAAAAGTCCGGTTGGGCTTGGTGGTCATCGCTGCTGCGGACAGCGACCATCCGGCTCCGGCATCCTCCAACCGCCAACGCCAAACAGAAATTGGACGATCGGAACTTCCCTGGTGATATCGGCGAGCCCCGCTCTGCCACTGGCGGGCTCCAGCCGTCTTCAGGAAAGACATGCGCAAAGCCGAGCATCAGTCCAAGCCCGCCGATCGCCAACCACGTTCCTCCGGCGCGATTCATGTGATGCCTGCCGCTAGTTAGTCGGAAGGCAAAAGGACTACGCCCTAATCGGCGCCAGTGACAAGCGGCGGCCCACGGTGGCCGAAAAGAACGGCCCGCAGAGGGGGCCGGCGGGCCGTTGGGTTGTTCTAGGGAGCTGCTCGCCGCAACGTCCGCTCTATCAATCCCGAGCCGGCAGGGTGAACTTGTTGGTGGCAAGCTGCTGCTCAAGGACAGGGATCGCCCAAGCGCTATTAGCCTGGCACTGGGTTGAGGCGACCTGGGCGTCGTTGGCACCGCGCGGGATGATACGATGGCTGGATCCATCATCATGCCCGATATAGCGGACGTAGATTTCACTTAGCCTTGCGCAATAGGCCCTGTCGCTAGCAAGGGCGCCCGATTGCGCCTGGACGGCAAGCGGCAAGCTTGCAGTGAAGGCGACCACAAGCAAGTTCGTAATCTTGACCATTGGTTTCACTCCTCTTCAGTGATTGTACGGGGGCGGAGCGTCGGCAGATCGATCGCGCCCTGCCGATCTTGGGGGTCACGACGCGGAGTGATGGCGCCGCCGGGATCACCAACTGCCCCTTCTGTCAGTTTTGTCAGTTCGCAGGGTAGGCCATTTCTCACGAACAGATCCGAGTCTGGCTGAGAAGCGCCGATCATGGATGTGGGGTGGAGCGCCCTGCCCGTCCCTAAAACCTCAGTTTTATTGAATTTCCCGAGAGATAATGGCGGAGAGGAAGGGATTCGAACCCTCGAATGGGATTTACTCCCATTAACGGTTTAGCAAACCGCCGCCTTCGACCGCTCGGCCACCTCTCCGCAGGCCCGTAAGACCCCGGCGATCGAAATATCCACGACGGATGCGTGGGGGTTCTAGCCTTGGGACCCCCGAGTGTCAACGAAGGCTCGATTTTCCACGATATTTCAAGGCCTTTGGAGCGATAGTGAAACCGAGGGAGATGCTTGCGGGGATTGAGGGACAAGGTGAAGATGAGATGATGACGGCCGATAGAATCGACTCGCTGGAGATGCTGAAGCGGCTGATGGCCTTCGACACCACCTCGCGCAACTCCAACCTCGAGCTCATCCAGTATATCCAGGCCTATCTCGACGATCACGGCGTCGCCGGCACGCTGGTGCCCAACGCGGAGGGCACCAAAGCCAACCTCTACGCCACGATCGGTCCGCAGGCCGAGGGCGGCATCGTGTTGTCCGGCCATACCGACGTCGTGCCGGTCGATGGCCAGCCTTGGGTCAGCGATCCCTGGACCTTGACCGAAAAGCCCGACGGCAATCTCTATGGTCGCGGCACCTGCGACATGAAGGGCTTCATCGCCACGGCGCTCGCGCATGTGAACGACTTCCGGCGCGCCAGGCTGAAAGTGCCGGTGCATTTCGCCTTCAGCTACGACGAGGAGATCGGTTGTCTCGGCGCCCACTCGCTGGTCGAGAAACTGATGGGCAACGTGCCGCGTCCACAGGCCGTGATCGTGGGCGAGCCCACCATGATGAGCGTGGTCAATGCGCAGAATTGGGGCGGCGGCCTGGTCGCGACCTTCACCGGTGTCGAGGCCCATTCCTCGATGACTCATCTCGGCGTCAGCGCCATCCACTTCACCGGCGATACTTCATCCATTGGCTGAACGAACTGCAGGACGAGCTGGCCCAACGCAAGCGCAGCGACATCGACACCGTTCCCGGCCACACCACGATCAATGTCGGCATCGTCACCGGCGGCACCGCCGGCAATATCCTGGCGCGCGAATGCGTGCTGAACTGGGGATACCGCACCCTCCCCGGCGACGATGCCATGGAGGTGCAGCGCCGCGCCGAGCAATACGTGGCCGAGCTGCTGTTGGCCAAGATGCGCACCAGGCATCCTGACGCCGACATCGTGATCAAGCGCCGCTCCTTCGTGCCTGGCATCAAGCCAGAGGAGAACCAAGAGGCCGCAACGCTTGCCTTGCAGTGGACAGGCGGCAACCGCACCTACGCCGTCCCCTACGGCACCGAAGCCGGCATCTTCCGCGCCCGCGGCATCCCCACGGTGATCTGCGGCCCGGGCGACATCTCCCAGGCGCACCAGCCCAACGAGTTCGTCGCCAAGTCGCAGATGGCGGCGTGCGACGCCTTCATGGCCAAGATGATCGGCTGGGCCGAGCGGCAGTGACGGTTCCCGGCGCGCAACTGGTATCCAAACGGTAACTTAAAATCCCCGGCCGGGTGGCCGCGGAACTGCTAAAATGCGCCCTCCAAAATAAAACCGGGAGGGAACGATGAAGCTCTACATGCATCCTGTTTCCACGACCTCGCGGCCGGTGGTGCAGTTCATCACCGACAACGACATCGCCATCGAGCTGGTGCCGGTCGACATCCTCAAGGGCGAGCATTATGCCGACGCCTACTGCAAGATGAATCCCAACCGCCTGATCCCGGTTCTCGAGGACGGCGACTTCTGCCTCACCGAGAGCGCGTCGATCCTGCGCTATCTCGCCGAGAAGATCGGCTCGCCGGCCTATCCGAAGGACCTCAAGCCGCGCGCGCGCGTCAACGAGCTGATGGACTGGTTCAACTCGAACTTCTACCGCGACTGGGGCTATGGCTTGATCTACCCGCAGCTCTTCCCCCATCTCAAGCGCGAGAATCCAGTGGTGCAGGAGGCGACCGTGGCCTGGGGCAAGGAGAAGTCGAAGGTCTGGCTGCAGATCCTGAACGATCATTGGCTCGGGCCGAAGCGGACCTATCTCGTCGGTGACGACATCACCATCGCCGACTATTTCGGCGCCGCGCTCACCACGGCCGGCGAGCTTGTCCATTGCGACTTCTCGCCCTATCCCAACGTCAAGCGCTGGCTCGACACGGTCAAGGCGCGGCCGAGCTACGCCAAGGTCTACGAGGTCTTCAACGGCTTCGTTGCCTCGACCAAGGGTCAGCCCTTCCAGGCCATTTGAGGAGCACCGCCATGATCAAGGGACTGCATCACAACGCCTATCGCTGCCGCGATTCCGAAGAGACGCGGCGCTTCTACGAGGATTTCCTCGGCCTGCCCTTCGCCCATGCGCTCAACATCGGCGAAACCAAGACCGGGCGCGAGACCAGCGTGCTGCAC
>Ga0193716_1002513_pt1 | contig 10292 bp, 6 predicted proteins | sample U2c1metaG_FD_145901 | JGI IMG/M metagenome (GOLD analysis project Ga0193716, IMG submission 145901) | Soil microbial communities from a riparian zone of the East river system, Colorado, United States - U2c1 | ecosystem: Environmental > Terrestrial > Soil > Riparian zone | place: USA: East River...
ACGCGGCGTCAACCACAAGAACCCCCGCGAGTCCAACACCCAGACCCCGCGTGTCCAACGCTCACGACAGGTGAGTTCAACACTCGCGACCCGCGAGTCCCCGTTTCAGAACCCGCGAGTCCCCCTTTCAGGACCCGTGAGTTGCCTTTTCGCGAACAGCGCGCGGCCGTCATGCCGGGCTCCTCCTCTTGCGGAGCAGCCCGGTCGCCGCGGCCAGGAAGATGATCAGCACCGCCTGCAGGACGGCGGTCAGCTCACGAGGCACCTGCGTCGCGCGTTCCATCGCGAAACCGCCACTCGTCAGCGCGGCGAAGAACACCGCGGCGACCAGTGTCCCGAGTGGACTCGCGGCCGCCAGCAACGCGGCCAGCAGTCCGATCCACGTGTACTGCGGCGTGATCAGCGCCCCGTCGATGAACCGGTACGGGAAGCCGAGCACGACCACCGCCCCGACCAGCCCCGCCAGCCCACCGGAACACGCCAGCAGCCGCACGGTCAGTGCCGGCCGGTCGATGCCCGCGTACCGCGCGAACCTCGGCCCCCACCCGGTCACCCGCGCCTCGAACCCCACCGGTGTCCTGGCGTCGACGACCGCGTACACGGCCACCGCCGCCACGATCAGGAACAGCCCCACCGTGACCGACCCCATCGCCGGCAGCCGCACGTCCGGCGGCAGCTGACCGCTCTGCGGCAGGCTCGAACCCGCGTCCCGCATGGGAAAGCGGACCAGGTACGCCGCGAACGACATCGCCGGGTAGCTCAACAACAGGGTCGTCACGAGCAGCGGCACGCCGAGACGAACCTCGCACAACGCGGCCGCCGCCGCGTACAACGCGCCCGCCAGCGCACCCGCCACCAACGCGACGACCAGACCGAACGGGCCGGGCACGTGCAGTCCGACGGCGACCGCGCTGATCGCGCCGAGCACGAGCTGTCCCTCGCCGCCGAGGTTGACCATGCCGGCCCGCAGCGGGATCGCCAGCGCGGTCGCCATGCCGACCACCGGCACGGCGTACGCGAGCGTGTCCTGGATGCCGTCCTGGCCGAACGCGCCGGTCACGATCGCCCCGTACGCCTCGAGGGGGTTCGCGCCGGTCGCGGCGAGCAGCACCGCCCCGAGCACGAGCGCGCCGAGCAGCGTGACGGCGACGGTCCTCACGGCGTACCCCCGGCCATCGCCAGCCCGAGCGCCTCGTAGGTGGCCTCCTCCTTGCTGAACGTCGCCACCACCCGGCCCTCGTACATCACGAGCACCCGGTCGGACAGCGCACGGATCTCGCTCAGCTCGGCGGACACCAGCAGCACGGCGTGCCCGGCGTCGCGGTACTCGGCCAGTTGCCGGTGGATGTTCACGACCGAGCCGATGTCCACGCCGCGGGTCGGCTGCTCGACCAGCAGGACCGGCGCGTCGTGGGTCAGCTCACGGCCGAGGATCGCCTTCTGCTGGTTGCCGCCGGACAGTGTCCGCATCGGCGCGGACGTGCTCGCGGCACGCACCCCGAACCGCTCGACGATCGCGGCCGCGTGTGTGCGAATCGCCTGCGGGCGCAGGAAACCACGCCTGGCAAGACGGCGTTGGAAGCCGACCGCGAGGTTGTCGGCCAGCCGGGCGCCCGGCGCGCTGCCGACCTCGGCGCGGTCCTCCGGGAGGTGCGCGATGCCGGCGGCCCGCCGCTCGCGCACGGACCGGCCACCGATCTCCTTGCCGTGCAACAGAATCGCGCCGGAGTCGGGGGGCGAAAGGCCGGCGATGGCGGCGACCAGTTCGGTCTGGCCGTTGCCGGCCACCCCGGCGATGCCGACGACCTCGCCCGCGCGGACCTCGATGGACACGTGGTCCAGCACCGGTTTGCCGGGACCGTGGACGGTCAGGTCGTAGGTCGCCAACACGACATCGCCCGGCGTGCCGGGCGGGTAGATCTTGTCCAGCTCGACGGCGCGACCCGTCATCGCGGCGGCGAGCGCGGCCCGGTCGGTGTCCTCGGTGGCCGACCGCATGGTGACGCGGCCGTCCCGCAGCACGGTCACGTTGTCGCTCACGGCGAGGACCTCGTGCAGCTTGTGCGACACGAACAGGATCGTGTTGCCCTCGGCGGCGAGCCCGCGCAGGACGTCGAACAGGCGGTCAGTCTCGGCCGGGGTGAGCACGGCGGTCGGCTCGTCGAGGATCAGCACGCGCGCCTTGCGGTACAACAGCTTCAGGATCTCCACCTGCTGGCGCACCCCGACCGGCAGGTCACCGACCCGGTCGGTGGGCCGCAACCGCAGCCCGTGCCGCTCGATCAGCTCGGCGACGGCGGTGCGCGCGGCTCTCCTGTCGAGCAGCCCGCGCCGGGTCGGCTCCGCGCCGAAGATCACGTTGTCGGTCACCGACAGGGTGTCGAACAACGCGAAACCCTGCTGCACCATGCCGATCCCGGCATCGATCGCCTGCGCGGCCGAGGCGAAGGACACCGGCCGGCCGCCGAGGAACAGCTCCCCGTCGTCCGGTTGGGACAGTCCATAGAGGATCGACATGAGCGTCGACTTGCCCGCGCCGTTCTCCCCCATCAACGCGTGGATCTCACCGGCCGCGACCGAAAGGTCGACGTGGTCGTTCGCGAGCACGCCGGGAAAGCGTTTGACGATGCCCCGCAGCTCGACGGCGGCGGGCTCAGGCTGCTGCTGGGTCATCGACGGTGATCGTGCCCGCGTTGATCTCGTCGCGCAGCTTGCCGACCTGCGCCAACACGTCCGGGTGAGCCGCGATGACACACTGCGACGTCGCGACGTCCGGCTGGAGCCCGGTGAGCGAGATGCCCTCCTCCTTCACCCCGTACGAGCGCGTCTCGCCACGCTTGCCGGACAGGATCGCGTCGACGCCGTCGGTGATCACCACGTCGGTCCGCTTGATCACGTTGTCCACGACCTGGCCGGGGCTCGCCGGGCACTGGTTGGCGTCCACGCCGAACGCGAGGATGCCGTGCTCCTTCGCCGCCTCGAACACCCCGAGGTTGCCGGACGCGGACGCGGCGCCCATGACGAGGTCGACGCCCTGGCCGGCGAGCGTGGCGGTCAGCTCCTTGGCGCGGCCGGGGTCGTTGAACGGGTTCGCGCCGCCGATGTAGAGCGGGCTGAGCGTCGCCGCCGGCTTGACCTTCCGCGCGCCGAGCCCGAACGGGTCGGAGTAGCGGTGGAACTGCGGCGCGTCGACCGCGACCACGGCGCCGACCTTGCCGGACCTGGTGAGCAGGCCCGCCTCTGCGCCGGCGAGGAAGACGCCCTCGTACTCGCGGAACACCGCGCACGTCACGTTCTTGAACGGCTTCTCGGTGCAGGAATCGACGAACAGGAACTGCTGGTCGGGGTGCTGTGCCGCCTGCTGGGCGATGACGTCGGCGAAGTTGAAGCCGACCGCGACGATCACGTCCGGCTTGTCGCGGACCGCGGCGGCGACGTTCTGCTGGATGGAGGCGGGGTCGGTGCTCTGGTAGACGTTCTGGGTGCCGTCGTGTGCCTTGGCGGCGTTCTCCGCGCCCGTGACGGCGAGCTTGAGGAAGTCGTTGACGCCGACCGGGCTGGGTGTGACGAGGACGATCGACGGTCCGTCGCCGCTGCCCTGCGGCGACTTGGCCGCCGCGTTGCACCCGGCCGCCAGCACCGCGGCGACCACCAGCAGACCCACCAAACGCGCCGTCATGTCCTACGTCCTTCCTACCCAGCCTCACCCGTCTGGCGTAACCGCGGGCAGAGCGTATGCATCGTGCCCAACATCCGACCACGGTGTCCACCCAATGAGACACGTTCACGTTCTCGGCACGCCAGAAGTGTCCCGACCGGGTGTTCACCCGTTGGAATGTCTTCAGGTTTGATGTGGATCTGCCGAGGAACTCGGCGGGGCCAGACCTCAACGACGAGGAGGACCGATGACGACCGACGCCGCACGAAGATCCGCGACAAGATCCCTACCCGGACCCCGGGTGGACTCGCCGCCCGACATTCGACCCCGCGCCGGGCACGAGCTGCGGGTCGGGGTGGAGCGAGTACTCGCGCGACTCGCGGAGCCGAACGCGGCGCCCGCGTCCCGCCTGGCCGACGACCTGCGCACCGCCCTCGCCCGCACCGCGGCGACCGGCGACAGCTGCCGAGTCCGCGCCCAGTGCGACGGGGTCCGCCACGCCGCCGACCTGCTCCTGGCCGGCGAGGTCGCCGTCGCGATGCCCATCCTCACCCGAGTACGCGCGGACCTGGCGGACCGCTGACCCTGGATCCGCCGATGGGCGTACGCGCAGCGCTTCGCCCGCCATTGGCTCAAGGCCGCTTTCGGTGTCCCGAAGGGGTCCTTCACGGCGTACCCCAACGCCTAGGCCACGCGAAGGGCTCATACGGGACGTCGTCCGATGCCCCGAAGGGCCCCTTCGGGGCGCTCAACGCCCTGAAGGGGCCCTTCAGGGCATCGTCACCCCTTCGCGACGTGAACTCGCGATGCCGCCACTACTCGACTTGAGACCGCCTGGCCTTCGGGCACTCAGCGATGCCGTTGGCGAACTGCGCGGCTCGCTGCCTGGCAGTCCCGTCCCGAACGCGCCTTTCGTGGCAACACCCTGCGGGTGTCGCCACGCGCACAGCGCCCCGGCACCCGCGAAGCAGACCCGACCAGCCCCAACCCGCCACACCGCAGCGTCGACCAACAAAGACCATCGGTGGATCCAGGCTGACCGTCTCGAACTGTGCCGCTGGTCGGCCCGGCCCGCCCTCCCCCGAGGAACGGACCGGGCCGACCCGGCACCCACACCCGCCGCGCCCCGAGCACGGACAGGCTCCCCACCGGCCACGCCCCGAAACGTGGCCCGGTCTCGCCGGCGGCGGAGTGGCCACCGCCGGCGAACCGTCTACTCGTCGGCCAGCGGCTCCGCGCGCACCCGGTTCAGCGCCGGGGTGCAGACCGACGCCGCGAGCAGCGCCACCATCGCGCCGAGCACGATCGGCGCCGCGAGCCACGGGCTGAAGACCGGCACACTCTCTGACACCAGCCCGAACAGGCCCACGCCGACCACGGTCCCGAGCGCACCCGCGCCGACGGTCGACACCAACGCGGGCAGCGCCGCCTCGGCACGTAGCGCCCTGGCCAGCGTCCGAACCGGGGTCCCGGCCGCCATCAGGGCGCCGAAGGTCCGACGACGGTCGAGCACCGACCCGGCGGTGGCGATCGCGGCGCTCAGGCCACCGAGCACCGACGCCGTGACCAACCCGATCACCGTCACCCTGCGCAGGTCCGCCAGCTCGGTGTCCTGCTGTCCGAGCTTCATCTCCTTGCTGATCACCTGCGCCCCACCGGACGCGGCGAGCAGCGCGGTCCGCGCGGACTCCCTCGACGCGTCATCGGCGGGGACGGCCACGTCGACACCCGTGAACGGCGCGTTGCTCGGCACCAGCTCGGGGTCGATGTACACGGCGCTGAGGGAGTCGGACGTCACCAGCTTCGCGTCGGGCGGGAGTGCCACGCTGACGTCGGTGCCCTCCGCCGAGGTGAACTCCATGCGCAGGCTCGCCAGCGTCACCCTCGACGGCGCGTAGACCGCCGGACCGGACCCGCACTTCGGGCTCGTTGGCAGCAGCACCTTCGCGTCGGCGCAGGGCACGACGTACCCCTGGAGGTAGTCGTTCTCGCCGGCACGCAGCGACACCTGCCCGACCTGCGCGGCCCGCTGCGCCAGCCCGTACCGCCGCAGCTCGGCGTTGGTGGCCGACACGACCTCGCCGACGTGCTCGGTGTCGGTGTTCAGGTACAGCACGTTCTCCTTGTACTCGCTGAAGTAGCCGGCCTCCGACTCGAGGCTGGGCATCAGCGTCAGCGCCATCGACCCGGCGAACACCGCGAGCACCACCCCGGCCGACGCCCGGTAGGCCGCCTTCGGGTCGTCGCGCAGCCGCCGCCCGGCGAGCAGCGCCGACGGACGCCGCCACGTCCTGGTGAACACCCCGCCGAGCGCGGCGGTCACCCACGGCCCAACCACGGTGGGCGACCACATGAGGAACCCGAGCGACGCGAGCAACGGCAGCAGCGCGGCGGAGGACTCCCGCGCCATCGACAGCGACGCGAAGAACGCGAGCGCCGCGACCGGCACGATCAGCAGCCGGCCCTTGCTGAGCGGCTTGCTGGTGTGTCCGCCGGTGGCCATCAGCGGCGTGTTGACGACTCGGCGCAGCCCGGCGACCGCGGCGCCGACGACCAGCACCGGCACGGCGAGGGCCACGGCACCGACGATCGGCCACGGCAGCATGAAGTCGTGTGCCATCCAGGTGCCGCCGTCCCACGACACCCACGTCGCGACCGAGTGCAGCACCGGGCTGACGGCCACGCCGATGACGGCGCCCGCGAGCGCGGCGAGACCCGTCTCGGCCGCGACCATCTTCGTCACCTGCGCGGGAGTGGCGCCCGCCAGCCGCAGCGCGGCAAGGCGTCGTTCGCGTCGTGCGGCGGTCAGGCGGGACGCGGAGGCCACCAGCACCAGGCTCGGCACCAGCAGCACGATCACGCCGACACCCGCGAGCAGCGACAGCAGCCCGTCCACCTGTGCGTGCCCCTCGCCGAGCGCGGTCAGCTCCGTGACGTACGCCGGCATGGTGTCGGGGGTGTGGCCGACGAGCACGACCAACTGCTCGGGGTACATCAGGGCCTCGTCGCCGAGCAGGCCGGCCGGTGTCGCGTCGAAGCGGTCCGCGAGCTCGGCCGCCGGCCTGCTGCTCGCGAGGTGCGCGAGCTCCGGCGACCGCAGCATCTCGCCCGGCTTCGGCAGCCGGTCGATGCCGGGCGGCAGGGGCACGTCGGCGGGGTCGACGAGCGGCGCGACGTCGATGCGGGTGATCCGCTGGCCGTCGATCTCGTCCTCGCTGCTCGCCCAGCTCACGGTGGCGCCCGACCCCTCGGCCGCCCCGACCGACTGGTGCTGCCACAGTGTCCGCTCGGCGCGGGACTGTGTCGCGTACGGGAGGCTGACGAGCAGGAGCACCAGCCCGGTGGCCACCGCGACCCCCAGTGCGGTCAGCAGGGTGGACACCTGTGTGCGCCGGTCGACCCGCAACACCCGCCAGGCGAGCTGCATCGGGTTCAGCCCTGACATGGTTCGCTCCGCTCCTCCGCTATCGCGCCGTCTTCCCTCGTCGCGTGCTCGGCGCTCGTCCCTCGCGCCTGCGCGCGCTCCTCAGTCCAGACGGCGCGCGCTCCGTCGCTGCCGCTCACAGTGCGATTACCGGCTGCTCGATGCGGCCGTCGCGGATCGCGACCGTGCGCGGGATCATGGCGGCCAGCTCGCGGTCGTGGGTCACGATGATCACCGCGGCGCCCGTCTCCCTGGCGGCCTCGATCAGCGCGTAGACGGTGGCGTGCCCGGTCTTCGTGTCCAGCGCGCCGGTCGGCTCGTCGGCGAAGATGACCTTCGGCCGGTGCGCGATGGCCCGCGCGATCGCGACCCGCTGCGCCTCGCCGCCGGACAGCTCACCCGGCCTGCGGGTCTCCTTGCCACCGAGGCCGAGCCGGACGAGCCAGGTGCGTGCCGTCGAGATCGCCATGTTCCGGTCGCGGCCGCCGAGCAGCAGCGGCAGCGCCACGTTCTCCTCGGCCGTCAGCTCGGAGACGAGCATGCCGGACTGGAAGACGAAGCCGAACTCCGTGCGCCGCAGCTCGCTGCGCTTGGTCTCGTTAAGCTGGTCGACCCGTTGCCCGCCAAGGGTGATGGTTCCGTCGTCGGACTTGAGGATGCCGGCGAGCACATGCAGCAGCGAGGTCTTGCCCGACCCCGACGGCCCGACGATGGCCAGCACCTCGCCGGCCGCGATGTCGATGTCGACGCCGGCGAGCGCGTACTGCGAGCCGTAGCGCTTCACCAGGCCCCGGCCGGACAGCAGCGGTGTCATTGGGTTCCCCTTCGCTCGTGTGTCTTGCAAGGAGAACCCTGGTGCAGACCACCCGTCCGGCACGTCGGGCAGATGGCCATGTCCCGGCCGCGCGCACCGGCCGATCGGCCGATGACCGGGTGGCCGATCGGCCACCCGGTGATGGGCGCGTTCGGGACATGGCCGATGCCGTGAAGGACCCCTTCACAGCACTCAACGACAATGCCAGGAACTTAAGCGCTGAATGGTGGCTGGCGTTTCGCGTTTCGCGATCGTGCCTGGCTCACGTGGTGCCCACCTCGGCCTCAAGGCCCCGACAGAGTCGTTGGTGCTGGTCAGACCCGTGAAGGGCTCATACGAGACGTCGTTGGGTGCCCCGAAGGTGGGCCTTCGGGGCACCCAACGATGCTGTTGGCGAATTCGCGCGGTGGCCGGCAATGCAATGTCCTGAAAGGCGCGTTCGGGGACATCGTCGGTGTCCTGAATGGCGCGTATGGGACGTTGAGCGTCCTGAAAGCGCCTTTCGTGACAGGTGTGATGTCCCGAAAGCGCCTTTCAGGACACCAGCCGCGTCCCGAACGGACCGCCAGGCAGCGAGCCGCGCGATTCGCCAACAGCATCACCCAACGCCCCCAAGGTGGCTTCAGGCCACGGCCCCCACCCACCCCGCCAGGGCCTCGGCGAAATCGTTGGTGCTGGTCAACCCTCGCGAAGGGCTCGGGACGTCGTTGAGTGCTGTGAAGGACCCCTTGACGGCACTCAACGCCGTGAAGGGGTCCTTCACGGCATTGGCTTACGACGACCTCGATCTGGCGAGCCTGTGGGCTCTGTCGCAGGCGCTGGAGCGCCACCGCGGCGCGTTGATCGTCGCGAGTTCCCTCGCGACGATCAACGTCACCCGGTCCCGGACCTCAGCGCGTCGTGTTGCGGTACATGAAGTCGGTCAGCGCGGTGCTCACGATCTCCGGTCGACCGTTGTTCTGTTTCGCCGCGCCGGCCAGGATCGACTGGTGGTGGTACTCGGGCGCGATCACCGCGTCGGCCGGCAGCAGCGGCGGGTCCGCCGGGTTGAGGTAGGCGGTGATCGGGTTGAGGAGCCGAGCCGGCGGCAGCGCCGGCCCGTCGCCGCCGAGCACGATCAGCATCGGCTTGGTGGCCGCGGCGTGGTCGTACAGCACGTGGGACAGGTCGCCGGTCCGAGCGCCGGCCAGGTTGAGCAGATCAACGGTGGCCCTGCTCGGGTAGAACGAGTCGAGGTAGCTCGTCGGCCCGTCGAACAGCATGGGCGCGAACTCGCGGATGTCGACGACCTCGTTGGCGGGCATGGAGATCACCTTGCCGTCCACCCTCGGCTGCGCGGGCTCGTCGTAGTTCTGCCAGGTGTGGAGCCGCGTGAGGCTGACCGGACCGACCTTGTCCGCGCCGGAGCCGCCGCCTCGGATGAGCGGCCCGAGGACCGGGATGGCGTTCAGCACCTCCGGCGCGGCGAACGTCTTGGGCACGAGCGGGCCGCCGGCCAGGCTGCCGAGGCCGAGGTGACCGATGGCGAGCGGGCCGGTGTTGTTGTCCCACATGGAACCCAGCACCGCTTCGTTGGTGTAGCGGAACGACTGCACGGGCGGCAGGCCGGTGATGAACTGCGTGTAGGTGGTGGAGAAGAACGCGCGCAGGGTGAGCTGGATGTTCAGTGTGCCGAGCGGGGTGCTGATGGTGCGTGCGAAGTCGCGCAGGAGCGTGGACTCCGCGTCCGGTTCGAAGTAGGCGGCCATGGCGATGATCGCGGCCATGTTCCACGTCTGCGCCGTCATGACGATCTTGAAGTCGATGCTCGGATGGATGCCGAACCTGCCGAGCAGCTCGATCACCTCGGCGACGGCGACGTTCAGGCCCCCGACCGCGTCGCTGACCAGCGGGATCTGCCCGACGCCCGCCGGGTCCTCGATCACGTACGAGTCCAGCGCGAACCAGCCGGCGCACAGGTTGTACGCGGCGTCGTCGGTGGTCGCCCGGTCGCCGTCGTAGTCCCAGGCGGTGAACACGCCGGTGGCCAGACCGCCCGCCGAATGCCCGCCGCAGAACACCTTCTTGGCGCGCTGCGCCGGGTCGGGCACCCCGTCGGCGATGATCGTGCGCCAGTCCTCCATCGACTGCTTGAGGCCGACGGTGGCGAGGAACGACTCGTCCTGCCAGGTCGGCCAGCCGGCGAACCGCTTTCCGTTGACCGGCTTGTTCTTGTAGTAGTAGTCGAACGCGACGCGGTAGTCGCGCGCGGCGACCGCGGCGTCGAGGCCGGTCCGGTCGTTGAGGCACTCGGACCGGTAGGTCATGACCCAGTACTCCACGTACCGGCCCTTGGCCGCGGAGGACTTGATGGTGTTGCGGGCGTTGGGTTCGTACTCGTCCGCGCCGCCCGCGAG
>Ga0193716_1002514_pt1 | contig 10292 bp, 8 predicted proteins | sample U2c1metaG_FD_145901 | JGI IMG/M metagenome (GOLD analysis project Ga0193716, IMG submission 145901) | Soil microbial communities from a riparian zone of the East river system, Colorado, United States - U2c1 | ecosystem: Environmental > Terrestrial > Soil > Riparian zone | place: USA: East River...
GCCAATGACGTCAATAGCCTTGCGCAGCAACGCCGGTGGGATGGGCGCCGCGCCGTAGACCACATTTCGAACCTTGGAGAAGTCGGCCACCTCCACACCGGGAGTGTCAAGCACCATCTGGAGCATCGGGGTTACCAGCGCCAGCGACCGAAAGGTGTGATGGCCGAGCAGTTCGAATAGTTGCGTCGGATTGAATTCGCGCGTTGCGACGAGGGTGCAGCCCTGCACGGCCCCCAGGAATGCCCAGAAGATACCGCCGATGTGGAACAGTGGCGCGGTGACGAGCGTGGCGTCCGACGGCTCGCACTCCCAATAGCGTGAGGGCACCTCGTCCAACAATCGGAAGGCCTCGAAGAAGTACGCGTGGCTGATCAACGCACCCTTGGGCCGGCCCGTGGTGCCGCTCGTGTACAGCTGGACGGCATCGGCAACCGGGTCAACGTCGCGCACGGGATCAACGGCATCGAATTCTTGTAGCCAGTATGCGTAGTCGTCTTTGTGCTCGTCGTGATCCATCACCACGACCTCTTTCAGGTCTGGGAGATCCCCGCGAATCTGATCGATGGCACCGGCAAATTCCTTGGCGACGAAGAGAACTCGCGTCTCGGAGTCGGCAAGCATGAACTTGATCTCCGGCGGCGCCAATCGCCAGTTCAACGGAACGAGCACGGCGCCGGCTTTCGCAGCCCCGAAGAAGATCTCGAAGAACCGGTCGGAATTCTTGTCGAGAACCGCGACTCGGGTACCCGGGTCCACCTGCAAGTGGAACAGCGCGTTGGCGATTCGGCTTGATGCGGCGTCAAGTTCGGCCCACGTCGAGGTCCGATCACCGAAGACGGTTGCGGTCGAATCCGGGTGCTGTCTGGCATTCTCGCGGGTGACCTGCGGCAACGTTCGGGGCATTGCGTCCTCCTTGACGGTTCCAAGACTAATAGCCTATAAATTGTGAAGCATCATTCGCAACCGTCCGTAGGGAAGGTCATCGATGTCCGCCGCATTCAGGTTCGTCGATCCGCACGTGCATCTCTGGGATTTGACGACCGGCTGGTACCCGCTGCTGGATCCGCAGACCGATGCGGCCGGCCAAGACCATGGCGTGGGACCGTTTGGAAAACTCCAGGGCAATGACTTTCTTCTGCCCGACTACTTCAAGCATTCGAGTGGCTATGAGGTATCGAAGATGGTTCACGTAACGGCGGCCCAGGCGCCTCCCACGTGGCCGGATGAGACCCGATTCCTTCAAGAGCTCTTTGATCGCGAGGGGTACCCCAACGGCATCATCGGGTGGACCGACTTCGACCGTCCCCTCGAGGAGGTCGACGCCGAACTGGCTGCCCACGCCGAATACGCGAACTTTCGCGGCATTCGCCATCAAACGGTCGTCGATTACACCAACGAGCACATCCTCGATTGCTTCGCACTGATGCAACGGCGTGGGCTGGTCTACGACACGGTCGCGCACGAAGACAGCCTTCCCGCTGCCGCGGCGGCGGCAAAACGCTTCCCGGAGATGTCGTTCGTGCTCGAGCACACCGGCTGGCCGAGCGCAGGCGGCACCGAGATCTTCGAACAGTGGCGTGCGGGAATCGCCGAATTCGCTGCCGCCCCCAACACCGCAGTGAAGATCAGCGGCCTCGGTATACCGTTGCGCGGATACGACCCCGATGAACTTCGCCCTTGGGTGGACGCGACGATCGAAACCTTCGGGCCGGATCGCTGCATGTTCGCGTCCAACTTCCCCGTCGACTGGCTGTTCACCGAGTATTCGTCGCTGATCGACACATATCTTGGGCTTACCGCGTCGTACTCCGACGACGAACGTCAAGCGATGTTCGCCAGCAACGCCGAGCGCTGGTACGGCGTCTGATCCGCGACGCGGAGCGAACACCCCTTGGTGGTATCTCATGAACCCGCCACGAGTTCTTCGATGTGCCTACCGCGGCCTCGCCGCGCACCCATCAGTCGACCAAACCATCGGCCATGGCCTCCGTTGTGAATCAGCGAGGTGAAGTGTGAGGCGGCTCGACGGCGCGGACGCCATGATGCTGTACAGCGAGACGCCCAACATTCACATGCACACCCTCAAAGTAGCCGTCATCGACGCCGCGAACTTCAAGGGAGACTACGGCTTCGAGCTATTTCGCCGTACGCTGGAGGCTCGTCTGGACCAGCTCGAACTTCTGCGCTACCAACTCGTCCACACACCCTTGAAGTTGCATCATCCGATTTGGCTGGAGAACGTCGACGTCGACCTGGAATACCATGTCCGGCGGCTACGGGTGCCGAGCCCAGGGGGACGTCGAGAACTCGACGAGCTCATCGGCACAATCGCCAGTACCCCGCTAGATCGCAGTCGACCGCTGTGGGAGCTTCACTTCGTCGAGGGCATGGGCGACCATCGGTTCGCCGTGATTGGCAAGGTCCATCACGCGCTTGCCGACGGCCTCGCGACGGCCAATCTGATGGCACGCCTGACGGATTGGCAACTCCCCGGCCAAGACGCGGGCCCTATCAGGGCGGCTGATGCGAGGCCGTCCAAGGCGGCGCTGCTTGGGTGGGCGGCCCACGATCACCTACACCAGATTGGCGAGCTGCCTCGCCTGATCAAACACACAGTCGGTGGCGTCTCGCGGGTACGGCGTCGGTCTCGGGAACGAGACGACGAGCACCTCGGACTGGCCCGCAACTTCCAGCCACCGGCAACCTTCCTCAACCACGTGGTGTCGCCCACGCGCACCTTCGCCACCGTCGCGCTATCACTGACCGACTTCAAGGAGACCAAATCCGTTCTTGGCGTGACCATCAACGACCTGATCCTGTCGACGTCGGCCGGGGCATTGCGGGAGCTGCTGTTGCGCTACGACGGTAGCGCCGATGAGGCGATCATCGCGTCGGTGCCGGTGAGCACCGACTTGTCACGGCGCCGCGTTGCCGGCAACGAACTGGGCGTCATGCTGGTGTCCCTCCCGGTGCAGCTCGGTGATCCGTTGAAGCGAGTTCACGTGACCCGCCTGGCCGCGGGGATCGCAAAGGAGAACTACCGGTTGCTGGGGCCCACGGTCTTCGGTCAGTGGTCGGCGTATCTTCCGCCCGTGGTTGCCTCATCCGCGTTCCGATGGCTTTCGAGGCAGACGGCGCAAACGAAGATCTCCAATGTTCCGATCTCCAACGTGCCAGGTCCTCGCGAGCGCGTCCACATCGCGGGGGCTCCGATGAGTGAGCTCTATTCAGTGGGCCCGTTGGGAACCGGCTGCGGAATCAACATCACGGTGTGGAGTTATGTCGATCAGCTGAACATCTCCGTTCTCGCCGATGACCTGACCGTGCGCGACCCGCATGAGGTGACGGATTCGATGATCCGGGCATTCGTCGAAATCCGGAGCGCGGCTGGACTTTCCGCTGAACTGACGGAAGTCGGCACCGCGATGGCGCATGCGAGCGCGGTGGGCTAGCGCGTACTCAACTCCGTTGCCGCATCAGCCGGTGCCCCTAGGTCCTCTCCAACAGCTCGCGCCGGGCGATCTTGCCGGTGCCATTTCGAGGCAGCTCGTCGAGGATGGTGATCTCGCGAGGCACCTTGTAGTTGGCGAGGTTGTCGCGGATGTGCTGTTTGAGAGTGTCCGGGGTGGCTAACGCGCCGTGGTTGAGTACGACGAACGCGACCAGCCGCTGCCCGTAGGTCTCGTCTTCGACCCCGAGAACTGCAGCCTCGGCTACTGCGGCGTGGGCAACCAGGATCTTCTCGACCTCGATCGGGTAGACGTTCTCCCCCCCGGAGACGATCATCTCGTCGTCGCGACCCACGACGAACAGCAGGCCGGCCGCGTCCAGGTAGCCGACGTCCCCCGATGCCATGAAGCCCTCGTGAAAGTTCTTCGTGCCTCCGTCGGTATACCCGTCGAACTGAGCGGAGTTGCGTACGTAGATGCCACCGGTCTCCCCTGTGGGCACGTCGTGGAGAGCATCGTCAAGGATGCGGATCTCGGTGCCGACTGCGGGGAGACCGGCGGTGTCCGGTGCAGCGCGCAGATGCTGAGGGGAGGCGGTGGCGATCAGTCCGGCCTCGGTGGCGTTGTAGTTGTTGTAGATCACGTCGCCGAACTGATCCATGAATGCGGTGACGATGTCGGGTCGCATCCGGGAGCCAGAGGCACTGGCGAAGCGTAGTGACCTACCGCTGTAGGAGTTGCGGACGTCGTCGGGGAGTTCCATGATGCGGTCGAACATGACCGGCACCACGCTCAGTCCGGTGGCTTCGTAGTGGTCGACGAGTCCCAGGGTGGTCTCTGGGTCGAATTTGCGTTGGGTCACCACGGTGCAGGCCAGCATCGCCGAGATCACCAGTTGGCCCAGTCCCCAGGCGTGGAACATCGGTGCTGCCACCACCGTTGTCTCTTCGGCACGCCATGGAACTCTGTCGAGTATCGCCTTGATCGCGGCGGGGTCTCCGCCTGAGTGCCTCGCACCCTTGGGGGTGCCCGTGGTCCCGGAGGTGAGCAGGACGAGCTTGCCTTTACGCGAAGAGGGGGTGGGTCGTTGGCCTGCGTGACCGGCGATGAATTTTTCGATGCTCGGGCCGCCGCCGGCACGGTAGTCGTCGGTCCATCCGAGGACTCTTCGGCACGTCGAGTCATCGACCAACGCGCGGTCGATGACGTTCGTGAACTCAGCGTCGTAGACGATGGTGTCCACGCCTTCACGGACCAGCACCTCGGCCAGCGCTGGCCCGGCGAATGAGGTGTTCAGCAGTAGGACGTCTGCGCCAATCTTGTTGGCCGCGGCCAGCGCATCGATGAAGCCGCGGTGGTTGCGGCACATGATTCCAAGCACCCGTGGCGTGCCGCCGGGCAATACTTGAAACGCCGCCGCCAGGGCGTTGGCGCGGTCGTCGAGCTGCTTCCAGGTGAGCGTGCCCAGCTCGTCGATCAGGCCGGCGCGGTCGGGACAGCGCACCGCCGCGATGACGAAACCTGTTGTCATCGTCATTCCTTGGGTCCAGATGGCCGCTGCCATTCGGCCATATTTGTCTGGGCGTAGGGCGACCAGTAGCCGCGCTCGGGTCAGTGTGTGTAGGAGACCGCTGATCTCGTTGAGGATGTCCAAGGGATTGGGTATCGCCATGGGTCAGCCCAGCACGGGGAATCGGCGCTTTGCGGCCAACTCGTCGAGGGCGTTTTGCATCACCCATCGCACGTGGGCATCGACAGTAGCAGGGTCGGCGTCCTCCCCGAATGTAGAGACGACGTCGATTGGCGCGAGGACCTGGGTCACGATCTTGGTGGGCAACGGCAGGTTGACCGGGAGGAACACGCTCGGCCCGAACGGAAAGCCGAAAGAGATTGGTACGTATTTGATTCGCAGCCGCCGATCCAGCCCCAGTCGTCGTGCCAACCATTCTCCGCGGGACAGGAAGAGCTGGGCTTCCTGTCCACCTATGGACACCGTAGGCACGATGGGCACTCTGGCCTCCAGGGCCGTCTTGACGTAGCCGGTGCGGCCGTTGAAGTCGATGGTGTTCGCCGAGAGGATCGGGCGGGCGTTGTCGTAGTCCCCGCCGGGAAAGACGATCACCACGCTGCCGGAGCGCAACGCCTTCGCGGCGTTGTCCCGGGTGGCGCGGATATAGCCGATTCGAGCGAAGAAGTCGGCAGTCGGGCCGCTGACCAAGCCGTCATGGCTGAGTGTGAGGATCGGCCGGCCGTAGCCGAACGTGTCGTAGAAGTCGACCGCGAGTACCGGGGTGTCCATCGGGATCAGGCCGCCGGAGTGGTTGGACACCAGCAGCGCCCCGCCACGGGGAAGCAATTCGAGTCCACGCACCTCAGATCTGAACCATTTCTTGACGACTGGCCGCAGCACTCCCATCAAACGTTCAGTCAGCTGAGGGTCCCAGTCGGCGAGCTCCGTTGAATCGCCATCGGTTGAACTCAACGTTTCTTTCCTTCCGTTCAGAGCGAGTAGACACGACGCAAAGGTGCGGGCCGGCGCCTCATCGTATTAAACGGAAATCGATATTCGCAACAAGTCACAGGAAGGTCGCTCGAGTCCTCCGTCGTCACGCCTCCAGCATGTCCATACTTGGGTTGATCGGGACGTCATTCACTTGTAGTCAGCAGAATTGCGGGACGGGCGGATCGACAAGGTATCCGATGTGTATCGGCTCCGATGCGTCTGGAATGCGTCGCTATTTGAGAAGATACCCTCGCATTCACCTCGCCTAGTCGCAAGCGCTCGTGCGAAGCTGCCCCGACGAACATTGGAAGGGTCGGGGTTACCTCGTCAGTTCGGGGTTGCAGGTGATCGGCGCGTTCGGTACTGGCGGAAGCAATCGTCGGGCCATCGATCGTTCCTCGGTGCGCAGTCTGCGCCTCGCCAGGCAACATGCGACGGCGGTTTGCGCGGCGAGTACCGCTACGCCTCGTTTGGCCCCGCGATGCTCGAGAAGTTCAGCCATGCCGTCGGCGAACTGGAGCAGCTTGCGTACGTGCCGGTCGTGCAGATCGGGATTCTCATCGATCAGCCGCTCATGTGTGTGATGCCACGGATGCTTTTCGACATCGCGATAGACGCCGACGACGATCTCACGCAGCCGCCATGTGGCAGCGCGCGGTTAAGTGATCGCCGAGAGCAACCCCGAAGGTCGACTACTTGCCAACTACCGCAATGGTTCTAGCGCGATGGTGCGCTACTTTCGGCGGCCCGGTCAGAGGGGGACTGGTAATCCCTGGATAACTGCTCCCTGAATGGGGTTCGCTGCCTCTGACAGGATTGAGCCTACAGGGTTCCAGGCGGGACCTGAATTCTCAAATATTCTGGCCCGGAAGGTAATTCAGATGGCGCGCAAGAAGGCAAACATCGACATCCCCAATCTGCGCGGAAAGCTCGCGCTGGTGACGGGGGCCAGTGACGGCCTCGGACTGGAAATCGCGCGACGGCTTGCATTGGCCGGCGCCGAGGTGATCCTGCCCGTGCGGAATCCGAAGAAGGGTGCCGCCGCGGTTGACCGGATCGCCGCCGAGGCACCAGATTCGGTGGTCAGCACCCGCGTACTGGACCTCGCCTCTCTGCGATCGGTGCACGAGCTCGGCGAGGTGTTATCGCGTGAAGGCCGCCCGATCAACATCTGGGTGAACAACGCCGGCGTCATGATTCCCCCGACCCGCCACGAGTCCGAGGACGGATTCGAGCTTCAGTTCGCGACGAACTTCCTTGGTCACTTCGCGTTGGTGGGCCACGCCCTGCCCCTCCTCAAAGCCGGTCACGCCCACATGACGACCATGTCCAGCCTCGGCTCACGCAACGGAAGGATCGATTTCGACGACCTGCAAAGCAGCAAGAACTACAAGCCGTGGCCGGCGTACAACCAGTCCAAGCTCGCGCTGACTTTGTTCGCCCGTGAATTCGCACGCCGCAGCGCCGTTGAGCAATGGGGCGTGATGAGCAACGTGGCGCATCCCGGGCTGACCGTGACCAACCTGCAGGGCTCGGGGCCGAACCTTGGCCGCGGTTCACGTTCAGCCATGTCGCGGACCTTCCCCTGGCTGGGACGGCACTTTCCGTCCGTCGTGCAGCAGGTCGACACCGGAGCGCTTCCCGCCCTTTACGCCGCCACCAGCCCCGACGCCAAGAATGACACGTTCTACGGGCCGGGCGGGCGAGGTCATCTCACCGGAGCCCCCGGCGAGCAGACGTACTACCCGACCACCGAGAACTTCAAAGAGGCCAAGCACCTTTGGGCAGTTGCCGAGGACCTCTCTGGTGTGACCATGGCCCTTCGATGACTGGTACTTCAGGCTCCGATGTTGGTTCGCCTCCTGGCCACGGGATGCGACGATGGTGAAGACCATGATGGATCGCGCACAGTTGGCGGACTTCCTCCGCAGACGTCGAGAGGCGTTGCGGCCCGCAGATGTCGGGCTGACCAGCGGGCCCCGTCGCCGCACCGAAGGGCTGCGGCGTGAGGAAGTGGCGGCATTGTGCGATATGAGCGTGGACTACCTCGCCCGGTTGGAGCAGCAACGCGGGCCTCAGCCGTCCGAGCAGATGCTCGCCGCGATCGCTCGCGGTTTGCGGCTCACCCTCGATGAGCGTGATCACCTGTTTCAACTCGCGGGCCGCAACGCGCCACATCGGGCGTTGCGGGCCGACCATGTCAATCCGGGAATGATGCGGGTTCTCGACCGCCTCTACGACACGCCCGCCCAGGTGGTGACGGGTCTGGGGGAGGTTCTCGTTCAGAACCAGACTGCGACTGCGTTGCTGGGCGACGCGTCCCAATACACCGGTAAGCAGCGCAGCCTGATCTATCGGTGGTTCACCGATGTCGAGGCCCGCAGGATCTATCCCGACGAGGACCACGAGATGCACAGCCGGGCCTTCGCCGCGGATCTGCGCACACTGGTCAGTCGGGGGGGCAACGTGCCACGCGCCGCGGCGATGGTTCGCGAACTCATTGACGTCAGCCCCGAGTTCGAACGAGTCTGGGAGGCCCACGAGGTCGGCTTGATTCGCAGCGACCTCAAACGGCTTGTCCACCCCGAGTTGGGCGTGCTGGAGTTGCACTGCCAGATGCTGTTCGACTTCGACCAGTCGCAGGCGTTGCTGGTCTTCACTGCAACCCCGGGCAGCGAAAGCTACGAGAAGTTGCAGCTGCTGTCGGTGATCGGCGAGCAGCGGCTCAATCCGTGACCGCAGTCACCGCCCGTCGGCGAGCACGAGCACGGGCTGATCGCGGTAGAGGTCGGGGAAGAGCTGTTTGAGGCCGTTGACCTTCGGCATGTCGTTGATCTCGATGTACGGATACGTCGGGTTCGAGTTCAAGAAGTCCTGGTGGTATGCCTCGGCGGGGAAGAACTCTGCCTTCGGCGACACCGTCGTGACGATCGGTCCGGGAAACACCGCCGCCTTGTTCAGCTGAGCGACGTACGACTGCGCAACTCGCTGCTGGGTTTGATCCTGCGCGAAAATCGCCGATCGGTACTGAGTGCCACTATCGGGACCCTGACGGTTGAGCTCGGTGGGGTCCTGCACCACCGAGAAGTAGATCCGCAGGAGTTCACCGAAGCTGACCTGGTGAGGGTCATAGGTGATGCGCACGGACTCCGCGTGACCGGTAGTGCCGGTGCTGACCGTGTCGTAGTTCGCGGTCTGCGCGTCGCCGCCGGCATAACCGGATTCCGCCTTGGTGACCCCGTTGACGTGTTGGAAGACGCCCTGCACACCCCAGAAGCAGCCGCCAGCAAGGACTGCCGTCTCGCTGGCGACCCCGGTCGCCGCAGGCTCGTCGACCTCGGGTGCGGGGACGGCGATCGACTCGCTGGCAGCACTGACGGTCGGAATGGTGAGCCGACCACCGGTGAACAGGAAGGCGGCACCGACCACCAAGCACAGCCCGATCGCGAGCCCAATCCACTTGCTGCGTATCACCCTTTCGAGTGTCCTCCTCGGATTGGCGTTGCCGCGTGACTGCGCGACGCCGTCACGAATTGGTAAGGCCGCTCGTGCCCGCACCGGAACGAATCAGGCCTACGGTCGAACTATGACTGCCCTGCCACCGCTTCAGTCACGACTGCTGACCCGCCGAAACATGTTGTGTGGGACCGTGCTCCTCGGTGCGGTAGCCGGGTGCGGCTCACTGCGTGCTCTTGCCGGCGCCGACGCACCGAACAAGTCGACCGAGACCTTCGAGGTCACCCATACCGATGCGGAGTGGCGAAAGCTGTTGACCCCGGCGCAGTACGACGTGCTTCGCGCAGCGGGCACCGAGAATCCGTTCAGCAGCCCCCTCAACGACGAGCACCGTGCTGGTGTCTTCGGATGTGCGGGCTGCGCGCTCGATGACTTTTCGTCGACGACGAAGTTCGACAGCGGCACCGGGTGGCCAAGCTTCTTCAAGGCGATGGATGGCGCCGTCCTCGAACGCAAGGACGACAGTCTGGGCATGTCGCGCACCGAGGTGCTGTGCCACCGGTGCGGCAGCCATCTCGGGCATGTCTTCGACGACGGTCCCCAACCGACCGGCCTGCGCTATTGCATGAACGGCGTCGCCCTGACTTTTCGCCCGACCTAGAGCCCGCGTCGGCCTTAGGCAGGCGGTGCGAAGAACTCCAACGCGATGCCGTCGGGGTCGCGGAAGCTCAGCCCCGAGCCGTAGTGCTCGTCGACGATGCCGTCGTTGGCTATGCCGAGCTCGTCGAGACGGGCTTGCCACTCCTCTAGTTCGGCGCGGTTCGCACACCCGAAGCCGACGTGGTCGAGTCCGACCGAGAACTCGCTGAATCCCCGTCTCCGGC
>Ga0193716_1002515_pt1 | contig 10291 bp, 8 predicted proteins | sample U2c1metaG_FD_145901 | JGI IMG/M metagenome (GOLD analysis project Ga0193716, IMG submission 145901) | Soil microbial communities from a riparian zone of the East river system, Colorado, United States - U2c1 | ecosystem: Environmental > Terrestrial > Soil > Riparian zone | place: USA: East River...
GCACGATCGCGTCGAGTTTGTGATCGGCCATGACTTTCAAGAACAGCGTCATTAGCTCGTCCTGCGCTCTGAGACTCTCGTAATGTTTTGTCGCGTTGGGTTGTCTGTTGAAGCGGTCCCGCGAGCGTTTGACGACCTTGGCGAAGTCCGGCGATGCTGCGGCCTCGGCCGGTGTCTTGAACGGTGGGTTGGCGCTGCGGCCGTAATAATTTATGAACGACTGTTCCGTGTCTCCGGGGCCGCCCGAGCGCTTGGCGAGCAGCTCTTTGATTTTCGGAATTGCGATTGGATCGACGATCTCGGCGCCGGCGCCTTTCAACTCGCCGATGGCTCTATCGAAAACTTCGCCTACTTTTTTGAAGTCTTCCGATTCGGGTTCAGCGTTGAGACCGATGGATTCGCGCAGCACGCCCAAACGCGCGCCCTTGAGCCCGTCCTTGGCTAGAAATTTCGTGAAACTGTCGGGAATGTGGCCGACGCCGCGCGCCGTGATCGGATCTTCGGGATCGTAGCCGACCATGACATCCAGCAGCTTCACGAGATCCCTCATCGTGCGCGCCATCGGCCCGAGGGAGCCGAAGACTTCCGGCCAACAGCCGTACACGCCGCCGCGGCTGACCAGACCCGCCGATGGCCGCATGCCGGCGATACCGTTCCAGGTCGACGGCCGGCGGATTGAGGCCAAGCCTTCCTGTCCCACGCCGACGGTTGAAAAGTTTGCCGAGACGGAGGCGGCCGAACCGCCGGAAGACCCGCCCACCGTGCGCTCGGTGTCGTAGGGATTGCGCGTCGAGCCAAAGAGCGAGCCGTGGGTGTCGCCGCCGCCCAATTCACCGAGCGTGGCTTTGCCCAGGATCACCGCGCCGGCCTTCCTTAATTTTTCCGCAACGAATGAATCACGGTCGGGAAAGTAATCTTTGAACAACACCGAGCCCAGCGTGGTGGGCATGCCTTTGACGTCGGCCTGATCTTTCATGATGACCGGGATGCCGTGCAATGGACCGATCGGCCCGGACGATTTAAAAGCAGTATCCAACCGATCGGCTTCTGCGAGCGCGTCGGAGTTGACCGTAATAAGCGCGTTGATCACCGGGCCTTTCTTGTCGAAGGCCTCGATGCGGTCGAGATACATCTGCACTACTTGGCGGCAGGTGAGTTGGCCGGACTTGTAGGCGTTGTGAATGTCATCGATGGTTGTTTCGACGAGATTGAACGACGGATTGGACTGAGCCATGGGGCATCTCCTTGGTCTTATGCATTGAGTTGGGACAAACCCTTGATAGTGAAACGCGGCGAAAATGTCCAGGGATTGAATAGGCGAAGGCGAGAGGCCTGAGCTAGACGAGATTGACCGCCGGGAGGATCGAAGTTACAACAAAGTCTCGATGACTCCGTCCACGCTACTTTTTGGCGCCACTTCGATTCTCGGATTTAATCTCGCCAAAGCGTTTCCAGACAGTGTTTTGCCGTTTATTACGCCGAGCAACAACGCGCGGTCGGTGCGCCATTGGCCGGCGCTCAATCTGGGCGATCCTGGCTGGGCCGCAGCACTCTTTCAACAGCAGGAACCCGAATTACTTATTTACTGCCATGCGGTATGCGATGTGCCGCGCTGCGAAACCGCGCCCGGGTGGGCGCGAGAGATCAACATCGACTATCTCTCTCGGGCGATGGATGCGTTACCGCAGAAAACCAGATTGGTGTACGTCTCGTCCGATCATGTGTTTGGCGGCGACGGTGTCTATGATGAGCACGCTGCGACCTGTCCCATTAGTGTGTACGGCAGGACGCGAGTCGAAGCGGAACGGTTGATCTTAGCGCGTCCCGAATCACTGGTGCTGCGCGTCGGCTTGGCGATCGGACCGTCGCCGAACGGCCGCACTGGTCATTGGGATTGGCTGCGCTATCGAGCCGAGCATAATTTGCCGATGACCATTGTTCATGACGAGCATCGGTCGGTGGTTTGGGCGCATGACTTGGTTGCGCGCGTGATGCAATTCGCCGCAAGTACTGAGACCGGTGTGCGCCACATCACGGCGACGCGCGCGCTATCGCGAGTCGAGTTGGCGCATCATCTTATGTTGCGGTTCGGCTTGGAAATAAAATTTCGATACGAGAGCCGTCACGAGCGCACCGCGCCGCACTTGGGACGTGTTGAGCTGGCGAGCGTTTATCATGGCGCGTTGTTCAAACCGTTGCCGAGCGTCATCGACGAGCCCGCGAAAATCCCGGTTGCTCAACTGTTCAAGGCTGCGCCTAGTTTTTGATCTTCTGAACAAAACTTCAGCATCCCATCGAAACAATCTCACGTCTTTTGTTTGAGCCGAGATGCTTTGCAAAATTGTTGGGCTCGTAACAATTTTTTAACAGAAAAAATTCTCCAAGAGCGTGCTGTCAACTTGTTTTGGGAAAGCTTCAATGTAGGATTGTAATCGTCCGCACGGAGGAAATACAACCTGAATCGTTGCTATCAACCCGCCAACTGGATTTCGCTCCGCAGCAAGAAGTCTTTTCTTCGCCGGCCGATTGGCGTGATGTCTTTATTTATTTTCTTTTGGTCGATCGCTACGACAATAATCGCCGCGGTCTCCGACCTTTCACCGACTCCAGCCCGCGCGGTAGAGCGGCTGAACAGGGCAAGATTTTCCAAGGCGGCAATCTCAAGGGCATTCAGCGGCGATTAAATTACATCAAAGGACTCGGCGCCAACGCCATTTGGCTCAGTCCGGTGTTGAAGAACCGCCAGGAGAAAGCCGACAGCTATCACGGTTACGGCATTCAAAACTTTCTCGAAGTCGACCCGCGCTTCGGCACTTTGGAAGATTTGCAAAAGCTCGTGCGCGAAGCGCATGCCCGCGGCATGTACGTGATCATGGATATCATTCTCAATCACACCGGCGACAACTGGGCTTATCCCGGTGATTTTCCTTATTACTACTCCAGAGAAGCTGCGGCACCCTTCGAGTTCGGTTTTTGGCGTCAAAACGATCCAGCAGCGGAATTTCAAAGTGATGACGCGGTGTGGCCTGCGGAAGTACAACGACCGGAATGCTACAAGCGGCGCGGTCAAATCCGCAACTGGAGCGATCCTGAGGAAGCAATCGACGGCGATTTCTTGAGTCTAAAGGAACTCGACATCCGGCGCGCAGACGTTTTGGACACGTTGATCAAGACCTACAAACATTGGATTGCGCTCGCCGACATTGACGGCTTTCGCGTCGATACCGTCAAACATATGGAGTCGAGCGCCACGGCGATTTTTTGCAATGCCATACGCGAGTACGCGCGCCGGATCGGCAAGCACAATTTTTTTATATTCGGCGAGATCGTTGCCGACGACCAAACGTTGCAGCACTACCTCGGCCGCAACAGCCGCATCGAAGGCACCAATGAACGTTTCCCGTCGCTCGATGCCGCACTGGATTTTCCTTTGTATTTTATTTTAGAGGAAACCATCAAGGGAGTCTTGGCACCGGGAGAATTGCGCGCGCGCTACGAACGATTCAAGACCGAATATGCCGATCACGGCGAAGCCGGGCAATATTTTGTCACTTTCGTCGACAATCACGACCAAATGTCGCGGCCTTACCGCCGTTTTATGCACGGCAATCCATTTCCTGAGCAAGCCGCACTGGCGGTCGGCTATCTGCTCACAAGTCAAGGTGTGCCGTGCATCTACTATGGCACCGAGCAAGGTTTCGACGGAGGAGGCGACCACGATAGCTATGTGCGCGAATGCATGTTCGGCGGAATGTGGGGCGCCTTTGACAGCACCGGAGGACACTTCTTCAAGCCGTCCAACTCGATCTACAAGAGTATCGCCCAAATCGCCGCGATTCGGCGCAGCGAACCGGCGTTGCGCTACGGCCGGCAATATTTTCGCGAAATTTCCGGTAACGGCACGGATTTCGGCTATCCGATCGACGGCAAATGTACGCTGGCCTATTCGCGAATCCTCGATGATACCGAAATCATCATAGCGCTCAATCTCGCTGCCGCGGCGCGCGCGGACTTCATTACTGTGGATGCCAGTCTTAACGCGGGAGGCGCCAAACTCAAAAATTTACTCGATCCGCGGGCGCAGTTCGAAGTCGAAGCCCGCGGCCGGCGCAACGCGGTGAAAGTGCCGCTCGCCGCGCATAGCATGGCGATTCTCCGGCAAACTTAGCCGTCTTACGGTTCGGCGCTGCCGGTGATTTATTCGCGAACGATGAATAGCTCGTCCATCGGCTGCATGGTTTTGAGCAAGTCTTGTTCGATTTGATAGCCCTTTGGGGGTGAGAATTCCCGGCGGAAGCTATTTCGGCTCCATCGGATGGCGGTTGAGAAAGTGTAGCAGAGCGTCGAGTGCTCCTGTGCCGTCCCAAAAGGTCATGTGCCTGGTCTTCGGAACCAGTGCTAGTTCGGCTCCCGGCACTAACTCCGCCAACCGTTTCGCGGTCGACGCAGGTGTGCTGCCGCGACGCTCGACGCCGTCATCTGCGCCGCAAAGAATGAGCGTTGGAACAGTGATTTTCGGAGCCGCCTCGAAAGTATCCCAACTAAGGCGAGCGAGTTCGTGGACACGATATTGTTCGACGGTGCTCTGTCCCGACCAGAGAGCTTGAGCGAGACTGGCACCCACGTCACGGTGCTTGCGATAAAAGTCTGGATTGTACGCCATGACGTCGTTGTCGACGTGGGTCCGGATATACTTTTCGAAGCCGATCTTTTGTATCTCGTCAATTGCTTCACTGCCAACGTCACGCGGGCTGCCGTCGAGCCGGCGTTTACCCGGGCCGCTTGCCGCCATTGTTAAAGTCGTAACGAAATCGGGCCGTTCGATCGCCATCGCCTGCATGATCTGGGCACCGATGGCGAACCCGACGGCATGACAACGTTTGATGCCGAGCGCCGTGAGAAGCTCAACAGCGTCCCGCGCGAATTGATCGACCGTGTAACCATCCGCGGGCTTATCGCTCCGTCCCGTGCCGCGCCCGTCATAAATGAGTGTGCGATAGCGCCGCGAGAGGCGCGGAACCACGCCGACATTCCAGGTCGCGCAGGGCCACCAATTGGGTGGAACCAGGAGCACTGTTTCGCCGCTTCCCTGCGCTTCATAATAAAGGTCGATACCGTTAACGGCTGCTTTTGGCATAATCGCCTCCCATCCGACCGGTGCTATCTTTTCCAAAGCACGGATTACTTGCCTCTATCGCTTTTGTAGCGGAGCTCGCAATCGCGATGACGTTTGAGAATGAGAAGTGCGAGGCGGGTATGGTGCGGAAAGCTCGGATAATGAGAAGCAGATCGAAGCTGAAACAAAATCAGGTGGGACTTTTTTCGATTACATTGTTTTACCCGCGCGCCTACGTCTCCCCAGCTTCCTCTGTCATCGCCGCAGCATGCACAGCGCAGAGCAGAGAGGTGTCGAGAACGTATTTTGCGAACGTTGCCTTTTCCCCGCAGGGTTTCCAGTCGGCGGAATCCGGGGCAAAATAATCGCACGTTTCTTGCTGCTCAATTTGCCGGATTTCAAATTGCGAGCTGAACCCGGCGCTGTCCAAAAATTCACCAAAACCTTCGCCCATTTCTTTTTCGGTTACCAGCTTGTGGGTGTCGCAAAGGTGATCCTCGACAAACCAAATGGAAACGGAGCAAACGGCCATGGCCGCACACGCGCCGGGTCCTGCCTCCTCAGAAATCCACTCGCACGGATACTCTTCGTCGGCTTCCAATTTTTCGACGGTCGTTTCGCTCTTGTTACAGTATTCGCACATTGCATTCCTCAATATTTTATTGAGCTATTCATTCCACCGGGGTCAGAGCCGTCCTTCCATGAACTTCAGCAGCCCCCGTTTGGCACGATCCACGGCGGCGAGTTTTTTCGACGACTCGATTTCAATACCCAGTTGCGCGGCCAAGGGCGCGAATAGCTGCCGCAGTTCCTCTTTGCGCATAGACAATTTGTTCGGAAGAATTTTGTGCTGCTCGACGCTTTCGAGGAATGCCTTAGCAAATTCTGTTTCCCAAGTTGTCACTTCAGCCAATACGGTGCCTAAGATCATACCGGAGTCACGCTCAGCGCAGAGAAGCGTAAAAGGAAGAAACGGCCGGTCGCCGTTGTCCACGGGAGAGGGCGTGAAAAAGGCGTCGATCTCCCAAATGCCGCGATGTCCTTGGCTGGTTTTTTTAATGCGCTGTAATCGGAGTTCGTCCAATGGAACCGGTCGGACCGGGGTCTTGATGAGAGGAGCCGGAGCTAACCACTGGCTGTCCCATTCGAATTCCGGGTCTTCGACCGTCTCTGGAAACAACGTCTGCTGTCCTGGCGCTACGCTAGACCCCGACGGCTGCGCCACCGAGCGGGAATCGGTCTTTTGCCTTGACACTTGAACGAGATAAAGATTCTTGCCTGGTGCAGTGAGGCAGCCTGGGTCTTTGGCAAAACGCAGAGCGATTTGGCGCGCCTGTGCCAAGCAAAGTGTGAGAAACTTCGCTTCGTCCTCGGCAAGAAACCAGGGTATGTAACCCGGTTGTATACTGCGAAATTGCGGCCAGTCATCGCCACCGCGGTATTTTCGGCCGAGATCTTTCACAACCTTGCGATCGTTCTTGTCGAGCTCGCTACGGCCGCCGAACCACGCAGTGAGGCAGTTTTGGCTATAGACAGCATCCGAGAGACCAGCGTGGATCTTTCCCGATTGAATCTTGCGGTGTTGTTCCAGGCCGGCGCTTCCCAGATAAACCACCAAACCAAAGACTTCGCCGAATTCACCTAATACGCAGCAATAGCCGATCTCGCCGCTGTTGGGATTCTGTACGCCAAACAGATCAACGTCGGACATCCAGTCCCAGCAGGCGATTTCCCTGAAAGCGTCGGCGGCATCGTAGAGGTTCTTCCAACTGGATAGAGAGCAGCGGGGAATATTCACGACGATATCCTTTGCTCCAAAGAATGCTTTCGGACCGATGCGAAATGACTTGCCGCTTTCACCCGCGCGTCAACGGTCGATACTTGATCCGATGCGGCTGCGCGGCGGCTTCGCCGAGACGGTTCTTACGGTCCGTCTCGTACTCCGAGTAGTTGCCATCGAACCAAACCACTTTGCTGTCGCCTTCGAAGGCGAGCATGTGGGTGGCGATGCGATCGAGAAACCAACGATCGTGGGAGATCACTACCGCGCACCCGGCGAAATTTTCCAGCGCTTCCTCGAGTGCGCGCAACGTGTTCACGTCCAGGTCGTTGGTCGGTTCGTCGAGGAGCAAGACGTTGGCGCCTTCCTTCAACATCTTCGCCAGATGCACGCGATTGCGCTCGCCGCCCGACAACGCGCCGACTTTCTTTTGTTGATCGGTGCCGGAAAAATTGAACCGCGCCACATAGGCGCGCGAGTTCACTTCGCGCGTGCCGATTTTCAATAGGTCGGTGCCGCCGCTGATCTCTTCCCAGATCGATTTTTTTGGATCGAGGGTACGGCTTTGATCGACGTATCCCAAAGTGACCGTCTCACCGATGCGAATTTTGCCGCTGTCGGGTTTCTCCTGTTCCACGATCATGCGGAACAAGGTCGTTTTGCCCGCGCCGTTGGGACCGATGACGCCGACGATGCCGCCGGGAGGAAGCTTGAAGGTCATGTCGTCCACCAGCAGGTTGTCGCCGTACGCTTTGCTGACTCCGTCCGCTTCGATCACGACGTTGCCCAGACGCGGTCCCGGTGGAATGGGAATCTCCAGTTCTTCGCGCCGCTTCTGCGCCTCCTGGTCGAGCAGAGCTTCGTAGGCGGTGATACGCGCCTTACCCTTGGCGCGCCGCGCCGACGGCGACATACGAATCCATTCGAGCTCACGCTCCAAGGTCTTTTGTCGTTCGCTCTCGGACTTTTCCTCGTGACGCAGCCGTTCCTGCTTCTGTTCGAGCCACGAGGTGTAATTTCCTTTGAATGGGATGCCTTGGCCACGATCCAATTCCAGAATCCAACCGGCCACGTTGTCGAGAAAGTATCGGTCATGAGTAACCGCGATGATCGTGCCCGGGTAAGTCTGCAGATGATGTTCGAGCCACGCCACCGACTCAGCGTCCAGATGATTGGTGGGCTCATCGAGCAAAAGAATATCGGGCTTCTGTAAAAGCAAGCGGCACAAGGCAACCCGGCGCCGCTCGCCGCCGGACAAGATTTTCACCGCGGTGTCCGAGGGCGGACAGCGCAGCGCATCCATCGCCATCTCCAACCGCGCGTCGAGATCCCAGGCATCTTGATGGTCGAGTTTCTCCTGTACTTCACCCTGACGCTCGAGCAGTTTGTTCATTTCGTCGTCGGACATTTCTTCGGCGAACTTGGCGTTGATTTCTTCGAATTCTTTGAGCAGATCGACGGTCTCTTGGACGGCTTCTTCGACAACTTCGCGCACCGTGCGCGAATCATCGATCAACGGTTCCTGTTCCAAATAGCCGACGCTGTAGCCCGGCGAGAGAACGGCCGCGCCGTTAATCTCCTTGTCCACTCCGGCCATGATCCGCAGCAGTGACGACTTGCCCGATCCATTGAGACCGATCACGCCGATCTTGGCGCCGTAGAAGTAGGAAAGATAAATGTCTTTGAGAACGGCGCGCTTATCGTAGAACTTGCTGACGCCGACCATCGAGTAAATGACTTTGTTGGGTTCAGTTGCCATAAATTGGTTTCGTCTACTCGGAGTGTAAATGAATAGCGCTCGTGAACTCGGTTATCTAAGTGAAGCGTATGTTTTCTATTACAATGCCAAGCGATGGAGCTCGTGGCAAGAGGCCGTCGGCAGTGAGAAGCGCTGCATTGGCAATACCCGCCTGCTACAGTAACACGCCTCGCAAATGCGCACATAAGCCGAACGCGACAAGCGGCGGATCCTGGCCGATGTCATAGCTGCTCTTCGACGGGAAAGGCGAACAGCTCGAAAAACTTTTCTTTCAACCCGCGGGCGTCCCATTCCTCATAGGTGATTTGCCGCGAGTACCGGAGATCTTCTGCGAAGCTTGCCTCGAGATTTTGTGCCAGTGGCCGGTCGTAAAGAGTCAGATTTAACTCTTCGTTCAAAGCGAAGGAACGATTATCGAAGTTAGTGCTGCCGACCGTTGCCCACACGCCATCCACCACCATCGTCTTGGAGTGCAAGAGTGCCGGCGAATACTCGTAAATTTGGATTCCGCCGAGCAACATCTGACCGTAGTGCCTTCTGCTGGCGCGATAGGTGATCTTGAAATCGATCTTGCCGGGGACGAGCACAGTGACACGAACTTTGCGTGCGACCGCATCCAGCAGAGCTTGAGTCATTCGATCATCCGGAATGAAATAGGGATTGGTGATGAGGATCGATTTTCTCGCCGACGTGATCGACAGCAAATAGAGCAGGTAATTCTGAAAGCTGCCGCCGACCGGCGAGCTTTTGACGAACTGAAGCGACACTTGGCCGCGCGCTTCGAGACGGGGAAAAAATTCGCCGCCGCCAAGAATATTTCCCGTGGTCTCAAGCCAGCTATCGGTGAAAGCAGCCTGGAGATATTTTACCGCCGGCCCTTCCACGCGCACGTTGGTGTCGCGCCAGTGTTTCGGCGTGCGGCCGTCGCCCAGCCAGTCGTCGCTGATGCCGTAACCGCCGGTGAAACCGATGCGTCCGTCGACGACGAGGATGCGGCGGTGATTGCGATAGTTATATTGCAGGAGTTTCCACGGCAGGATGATTTGGGGTGCTTGCACTCGCCGAAAATGCTCGAGCTTACAGCCGGCCCGGCGCAGGATATCCAAAATATCGTCGGGAGCTTCGCTGCTGCCGTGATCATCCAACAAGATGTAAACCTTCACGCCGGCTTGGCAGCGTTCGGCGAAGCTCTCGGCGAGCTCTCGAGCCAGAGTGCCGCCCTTGAATAGATATTGCGCGAAGGTGATCGTCGATTTGGCGGTTTTTATATCACGAAGCATCGCTGGAAAGAGCTCATCGCCATTCTGGAGTATGTCGATTTTATTGCTACCGATGATCGGCGCGTCGGCGAAGGCTTCGATCGTCGGAAAAAAGGCGGAGTCGCTGAGCTGGATCTCCGGTACATCGGTAATCGCGCGCACTTTGGCGCAACCGACGAGGAGCGCCAGGATCAAGCAAAGTATGCCGCGTTTCATGATTTTAAGTCTCGGTTCAAGGTCTTTGGGATTTCCGGATTCAAAGGCGCTGCTTTTGGCTCTAGCGCTGGTTGATAGCCCGTCATGATCAACCTTAATGTAACATGCGATCGAACGTATTTCAGGAACCTACCAGGAAATGTCCGTAGGGGGTGCGCTGT
>Ga0193716_1002516_pt1 | contig 10290 bp, 11 predicted proteins | sample U2c1metaG_FD_145901 | JGI IMG/M metagenome (GOLD analysis project Ga0193716, IMG submission 145901) | Soil microbial communities from a riparian zone of the East river system, Colorado, United States - U2c1 | ecosystem: Environmental > Terrestrial > Soil > Riparian zone | place: USA: East River...
CACTCGCACTTTCACGCCCTCCCCGCGGAGCCGACGCCCAGGCGGCGCGCGCTGGGCGACGAGTTGTCCGCGGCGAGCCGGCGCCGACCGGCGATGGAGCCCATTGCCGAATTCAATCCCGGCTTCCTGTAGGTTCCGGAACTGCTAGGCGGACGGCGACCCCTGTACCAGGGTGTTTGCAGAATTCCGACCGAAATGGCGGAAACGATTTTCCACTCTTCATGGCGGATCCTAGAACCGTACGGTTGGGCAGAATTCAAGCACCGACAAGTCGGGGCTGCTTAACCGCAGACATTGTGGCGATGCTCTGAACTGCGCTAATGACGGCGATCTCGCTCGATGTTCACCCCAAGAACTCTCACATTGATGTCCGGCTGTCGAGATGCAACGAGGGTTGATCAGAATCGCCGGGCTACTTTGACAAAATATCGACGTGTCGCGAGATCCTGTCAATCTTCGGTGGCCCCCCAAGCACAATCGGCACCGACGAGAGGACCACCATGACCCAGCCCTACGGCAACTACCAGCACGAAATCTACTTCCAAGGCCTGCTCGGTGAACTACCCGCGTTGCCCATGGCCTTTCACGAACTGGAAGCCCGTGCGGCCCAAGCACTCCCGCCGTCGGTGTGGTCCTTCGTGATGGCCGGTGCCGGCGATGGGCGTACACAAAACGCCAACGTCTCCGCGTTCGGCCGGTGGGCCTGCTGCCCCGCATGCTGGTCGGCGCCACCCATCGCGACCTGTCCGTAGAACTGTGGGGACAGCGTTGGCGCGCGCCCATCTTCATGTCTCCGATCGGGGTGATCGGGCTCTGTTCACCCGACGGACACGGTGATGTGGCAACCGCCAAAGCCGCCGCTGCCACCGGGGTACCGATGGTGGCGTCCACACTCAGCGTCGACCCGCTCGAAGACGTCGCTGCCGAATTCGACGACACGCCAGGATTCTTCCAGCTTTACACCCCCACCGACCCAGACCTCGCCGAAAGCCTCGTCCACCGCGCAGAGGCCGCCGGATACGCCGGCATCGTCGTCACCCTCGACACCTGGATCACCGGATGGCGCCCCCGCGACCTCGCCGAGGCAAACGTTCCCCAACTGCGCGGCAAATGCCTCGCCAACTACCTGTCCGACCCCGCTTCACCGCCAAAGCCAACGCCGACCCCACCGATCCCCGATCGGCGGTGCCTTACTGGGCCAGCATCTTCGGCAAATCCCTGACCTGGGATGACCTCACCTGGCTGCGGTCACTGAAGTTGCCGATCATCATCAAAGGCGTCTGCCGTGGTCATTGCCGTTTCCAGAACTCCGCTGGCAATAGCACTCCCCCGACCTGCGGGTTCAGCGCGCTCCGTTTGATTCTGGGCAGCGGATTTCTCCAATTGAAGCTGGCAAAACTGAAACCGTACGCTTGTCCAAGAGTGCACCAAGTCCAGTGTTCTAACGCAGAGGATCCCGCCTGCGGGGCATAGGTCGTTGGAGTCTTCCGGGGAGCACCCGTAGCCGGCTGTTGTTGTCGGCAGCGCCTACCGGGTTCGAAACCGCGGACGCACATTTCGCGTGGATCGATGGTCGCTACAACGGGATCCTGTGCTGCCGATTCGGCGCCGCGCCGTGGGAATTCATCCCGTTCAACAGAAATAGGTGGACTCATTGACCGTGGCTTCGGCGTCACACGACGGGGCGGCCAGGCGAGCCACGGTTGCGCTGCCGCTCGCTTCGCAGGCCAGCTGACACCACCGTCAATGGCTTCGGCAAATTCCGTAACCGACTGCCGCAGCCTCTCAGTACGCTCCCACGAATGCAGAAACCTCCTGGCTGTTTCCGCCGCGGCTCGGCGCGCCTTGCAGCCCCGAAGGATGGATGAGGCGCGAAGCCGCCGGACGAGACAGCTCTGACAGCGATGTTTGCTGGCGGGCCGGACCTGGCCGCGATGCGCAAGATGCACTCACCGAAGCCGGCGAAGGTCTTTTTCGATGTATTGAGATCGGCGACCGAGTTGCTCACCGACGCGGGCTGTGCCGCAACGGATTCGCACGGTGTGCAAGTAGGCAAATGCCGTGATCTTGCGCCGAATGCATCTGAACTCACCACGTAGTCGTCGGTGTCTAGGCTGAGCAGCTGCTGGCTCAAGCGAAGGAACAGGGCGTCGAACTGGTCGGCCCGAACGGGCTACTGAACCAGTTGACCAAGAATGTGCTCGAGGCCGCACTGGACGCGGAGATGACCGAGCACCTGGCTATGACAAGCACGACGCGGCTGGGCGCGGCAGCGGAAACTCACCCAACGGCACTCGGGCCAAGACGGTGCTCACCGAGATCGGCCGGGTCGAGATTGAGGTACCGCTGGAGTCGGTGTATCCGGTGGTGTTCATCGACGCGATCTTCGTCAAGATCCGTGACAGCCAGGTGACCAACCGGTCCGACTACGTCGCCGTCGGCGTGACATGCGGCGGGGAGCGCGACATCCTCGGGTTGTGGGCCGGCGACGGCGGCGAGGGTGCGAAGTTCTGGCTGTCGGTGCTCACCGAGATCCAGAACCGGGGTACCGGTGATGTGTGCATCGTGGTCTGCGACGGCCGCAAAGGGCTACTGGAGGCGGTCAACACCGTGTGGGATCGCGCGGTGATCAAGACGTGCGTAATTCATCTGCTGCGCAACACCTTTCGCTTCGCATCACGCAAGTACTGGGATCAGATCGCCAAGGATATCCGGCCGGTCTACACCGCGCCGGCCGAGGCCGCGGCCAAGGAGCGCTTCGTCGAGTTCACCACCAAGTGGGAGGCTCAGCGCCCGGCGATCATCCGGTTGTGGGAGAACGCCGGCCGAGTTCGTGCCGTTCCTGGACTACGACGTCGAGATCCGCCGCGTCATCTGCTCGACGAACGCAGTCGAGTCGATCGATGCCAGCTACCGGCGCGCGATCCGCGCCCGCGGGCACCTCCCAATGTCGTTTGATCTCCGAGGGGAAAGATCGGGGCTGTACCAACGGTGGGTATTGAGGCGACTCCAGAACTGGAACATCGGGCCGGTGGTGACCGTAGCCGCCGCGATCGGACGGGATGAGATCAGCCGGGGCCGGGGTGGTGACTCCCGCGTCGGGGACCGGCATCGGCTTTTGGACCACTTCCACAACCATCACGCCACGCGTCAATCGAATTCAACCACCGCACCGCTGCGCCCGGCGCCCCCGCGCTTCTGTGTAGGCCGACGAGCTCTGGAGGCCCCGCTCCGGGATATCAGCCAGATTAAGTGTTAACTCCAGCTGGCAAGCTCCGGGATGACGTCGCGGCCGATGATCTGTAGCTGCGCAAGCGAGTACACGTCGGGCGCGCTGCCGTACACGGTCTGGATACCGACTTCGTGCAACCCGCGGAGTCGATCTAGCACCTGCGCAGTGTTTTCGCCGTTTGCGCCGACATCGAGTGCCATGGTCGTCGTCTTTTCGATGGCTTCGTAATCGCGTCCCTCATTTTCACAGTGCTCTGCCAGCACCCGGAGCTTGTGCGCGATGTCCTGACCATCGAATATGTTGCACGCGTCGGCATATTTAGCCACCAGTTTTAGCGTCTTGCGCTCACCGGCGCCGCCAATGAGGATCGGCGGGTGTGGTCGGCTCAAAGACTGCGGCTGGTTGAGAGTACTTTCCAGCTGGTAGTACCTGCCACGGTACGGGCCATCGTCGTCACTCCACATCTGTAGGCAGATCTGCACGCACTCCTCCAGCCTCTCGAACCGCTCCGACAGGGATGGGAGGTTCAAACCCAAACCGCGCGCCTCCTCCTCGTTCCAGCCTGCACCGATGCCGAGGCTAGCGCGCCCGCCGGAGAGGACGTCGAGCGTGGTCAACGCTTTCGCGAGCAGGCCCGGTTCCCGGTAAGTAGCGCCGGTGACCACTGTCAGTAGCTGGGCGCGCTTGGTATGGGCGGCGATGAAGCCGAGCGTGGTGTACGCCTCGAGCATCTCGTGCTCTTTCGGCCCGTTCAACGGTATTTGCCAGAAATGGTCCATTACCGAAATGCGAGTAAAGCCAACGTCATCGGCGATACGGACGATGTCAGCCAGCTCCGAACCAAGCTTGGCTTGTCCAGCTGGCCAGGTGAAGTCGGGTATAACCAATCCCAATTCCATTGATAGCTCCTAATTTTCTTCACGATCAGTGGTGCTGTTGCACGCACTTCTACGCTGCGGTCGAGTTAATACGAGTAGGCCCTTAGTTCGTCTTCGCGGCGATGCCTCCGCCATCGCAGATGATGTCGGTGCCGGTGAGATATCCCGCCTTGGCGCTGGCGCAAAATGCGAGTAGTTCGGCGATCTCTTCCGGGCGTCCGTAGCGTTTCAACGCTCCTTGCTGAGCAAGGACACCCGCGCCGGCATCTTCTTCCAGCCTGCCCATCGGCGTGTCAAACGAGCCTGGGGAAACTGAAACCACCCGCGCACCCCTTTGTCCGAACTGCGCGGCGATCGCCTTGCTGTACCAGATGACGAAGTTCTTGCTGACAAGATAGGCCAGGCCCGGGCGCATTCTCGGGGGTGCCAGATTGCACACCGCCAGCAGCTCTGCGTGAAGTCGGTCGATGTCAGTCAGTGAGCGTCTGTATCGGCGCCGGGGTACGAGGACGCTCGGGATTTGGTGCCCAGCGACGGATGCTACGTTCACCAGAGCCGTACCCGCGCTTGCGATTTCGTAGACCGCTTGGCTGATCAGAACGGTGCCGATGGCGTTGACGCGTAGAATTTGGTCCGCTGATCCCATGCTTGGACTCACCCCGGCGGTATGGACGACCGAAGTGATCGTGCCAAGTCGCTGCGCGTGTTCGATGAGCTGGTTCACCGAATTGCGATCTGTGACATCGCAGATGCTTGCTGCACAGTCGATCCCTGCGCTGCTCAGCTCATTCCGAGCGGCATCGAGATGTCCCTGGTTGATGTCGCAGATCAGGACGGCGCTGTCTCGACCAATGACATGGGCTGCGGCAAGACCCATCCCGCCTGCCCCGCCGGTAATGACTGCCAACTTTGACATTGAGGATGGTGCCCTTTCAGATTTAGCGGCTAAGTGGTGCGCTGGTCGGGTTCGAGGTCGCCGATGGGGTTCAGCGGCTCGATTCCACGCTCAGCTCGTGCGGCGAGATTGGCTCAGCTGGAGTTTGCAGGACTGGCGTCTCGGTCCATGGCCATTACCCCTGACCTAGCAATTAACTAACCGGTTTGTTAACTGCTTCGTAGGCTACCGGCACGCCGAGCGGCCGTCAAATAAACAGTCAGTTACTATGTCGGGCGTGATGGCCAGGGATGCGGAGGCTACTCGGCAACGGTTGATAATGGCAGCTCGACACGAGTTCGCCACGTATGGCATCGCAGGCGCGCGGGTAGAGCGAATAGCGGACGCAGCGCGCAGCAACAAGGCGCTGATCTATCACTACTTTGGCAGCAAAGATGGCTTGTTCGACGCTGTCTTCGACGCTATGTGCCTCGAGGCTTTTAACGCCGGACCGATCGATCCTATGAACCTGCCCGAGTACGCCGGCCGGTTGTTCGACTCCTACGAGAAACGCCCATGGCTGCAGCGCATCGCAACCTGGTACCGGCTAGAACGCGCCGGGTCTGGTGACCTGCTGCCCGTGGTGCTGGCCGGGTACGAGGCCAAGGTGCAGGTCATCGCTGACGCACAGGCAAAGGGAATACTGCCGACACAGTTTCCCCCGAGCGTGCTGCTTGGCCTTGTCACCCACTTGGCCACCTTCTGGAGTTCGAACGTGCCCGAGTACAACACATTCGTCGCGGATGACTCGACGGCAACTCGACGGCGGATTGTCGTCGACGCGGTGGCCGCATTACTCGTCTAACCCGGCGGACTGCGTCTCGCCTCGATCCTGGGATGTAAGGCCATGTTGATGACTATCTGGTGAATCCGCCGAGATGAGTCGCAATGACGGTGATCGGGACGTGCGGGCCTACCGATTGACGCAAGGTGGTCAGAATGTGGTCGGTGGGACTGCCATAGATGCGGATGGCGGTGGTGGCCTCTAGCGTCACCCGGTAGGACTCATCTGCGAGGGTCAGCACCTGGAGGTGATGTTCGAAAGATGCTGTGTCGGGGTGAATTTGGACGTATTCCACCTCGGTGCCGTCCCGGCTGAGGAATTCGTGGAACGCCATCAGGCGCGGTTCGTGTCTCTCAATGAACTCCACCCAGCCGGGAACTCGCCGGCGTTCGGCGGCGAGCAGACCCGGCCGCACCCTGTTCGTCGCGATGAAGATGAACATTCAGCAGATCAGCGAGTTGCTCGGGCCGACGGGCGGTCGCCGTGACCACATTACCGGCCTCCAGCGCCGCACGAACCAACGCGCGGCCGAAGCCCCGCGACGACCCGGTGACAACCAAACACGTTGCATGTCCTTGTCCTCCAACGTTCTACAGATCCGAATCCCCGATTGCTTCGGCGAGTTCGATACTTCAGCCGCTCATTGCCGCCGCGTCGAACGTGGCTGCGTAGTCCGGTTCCGCTGTCTCGCGTCGTCGGTCATGGTGATTCCTCAATCGCGTGTTGTTCCGGACGGGTGGGCGGGATGAGGGCGACGTTGAGGGTGCCGTACTGCCCGCCCCGCACCCGCGCGGGGTCGAACAGTTCCGCGAGGAACGCGAGGTCGTCCGCGCTGAGCGGAACCGCTGTGGCGGCGGCGTTCTGGCGTGCATACGCCGCCCTCTTCGTGCCGGGGATGGCGGCGATGTCGTAGGGCTGGGCTAGCAGCCAGGCCAGTGCAATCTGCCCCGGGGTGTGACCCCGCTCGTCGGCGAACGCCTTCAGTTCCTCGACGACGCGGAGGTTCTCCGCGAAGTTCTGTCCCTGGAACTTGGGCAGTGTGGAGCGGAAGTCGTCGCCGGAGAACGAGGTGTCGCTGGTGAAGTGGCCGGTGAGCGCGGCTCGCCCCAGGGGACTGTAGGGGACGAACGTGATGCACAGCTCGCGGCAGGCGGGAAGCACCTTCTGCTCCACCTCGCGGGCCCAGAGTGAGTACTCGCTTTGCAGCGCCGATATCGGCGCCACCGCGGCGGCCCGGCGAAGCAGATCCGGCCCGACCGCGCAGAGCCCGATCGCGCGCACCTTGCCCGCGGTCACCAGGTCGGCCATCGCGCCGACGGTGTCTTCGATGGGCACGCTGGGGTCTTGCGTGAGGCGATGGCTGTAGTAGAGGTCGATGTGGTCGACACCGAGGCGACGCAGGCTCGCGTCGCAGGCCGCGGCCGCGTACTCGGGACGTCCGTCGATGGCCACCCCGCCCTCCGGGGCGGGCCGCGCGCCGAACTTGGTGGCTACGACCACTTGGTCACGCAGGCCGCGGACGGCGCGGCCCAGCAGTTCCTCGTTGTGCCCGAAGCCCTTCTGGGGCTGACCGGTGGCCGCGCCGGCCGCACCGTAGATGTCGGAGGTGTCGAAGAAGTCGATCCCGGCGTCGATAGCGGCGTGGATCGTGGCGACGGACTCCTCCTCGTCGGCGTCGCCGTAGAACTGCGACATACCCATGCAGCCCAGGCCAATTGGCCGGATGGAGACGTCCGTGTGTCCAAGAGTGATACGGGCTTCCCGCACGGTCGTCCTCCTCCCCTCTCAGGTGGCGATGGTCTTGTACTGGATCACTGGAGGGCAGCCGAGGTGCCGGAGGTGACCAGAACGGCGAACTCGTCGGCAGGTAGCGCCTGCAGCTTGTCGTAACTGATCATAAGACAGACCTCATTCGGTAGTGTCCGATGGACAGTTATAACTCGACTATAGCGGTCCGGCGGACACCTAACAAGTCACCGATGGACTGCTACTTGGTTGCTGCCCATCGGTCCGGCGCGCATTAGGAGGTTGGATGAACGACGTGGAGGTGCCGGCCTTCCAGCGTGCTAGGCGGCCCGAGCAGCGAGAATTGCGCCGGCAGGAGATCCTGGACGCCGCGGAGGCGCTGCTGGCCGAGATGCCGGCGGAGGAGATCAGCCTCCGGGAACTCGGGCGCCGACTGGGTGTTTCCAAGACGCATGTGGTGCGCTATTTCGAGAGCCGCGAGGGCGTCTTCCTGGAGGTCCTCAACCGGCTGCGGCTGTCCTGGCTCGAGGCCCTGGCGAGCGAGTGGCCGGCCCCGCCCTGCGAGCCCGACCGGGTGATGGAGGCGTGGGCCGACTCCCTCGCCGCTCGGCCGGTTCTGTGTCAACTGTGGAGTCTGCTGCCAAGCGTCCTGGAGCGGAATGTCTCCGCCAGCACCGTACGCTCCTACAAACTCGTTGACCTGGAACACCGCACCACGCTGGCGGGCCTGATCAGACACCGAATACCGGCCCTCGGTGCGGACGATGCGACGGCGCTGACGCGGTACGCCGTCGTGTCACTAGTGGGCCTGTGGCCGTTCACCAACCCGACGCCGACCGTCGTCGAGGCCACCGCCGACTCCCGGCTCGCGGGCTCCCGGGTGGACTTTGCCGAAATGTACGGCGAGATCCTTCAGACCACGCTCGCCGGCCTACTCGCGCGCGCATAGCGCCGCCGATTGGGCGGCTGCTCGGCCAGATCGGAGCGACCGTCAACTTGAGCCCTTCGCCGAACCACTTGCCGTTCTGGCGGCGTCACCATTTGTTGACGCGCCAGAACAGCGCGGTCCGGACTCCTGGGCGGGATGTCGGTTGTGACTCTAGGAGAACAAGTAGCCGTCAACCGGCGCTTGCGAGTCAGTAGGGACGAGACGCCGGCCAATACCGCAGAGCACCCGAGGTTGCTGGACGTGGCGAGCTCCCCTCACCCACGTGGTGTCCAAGCACGGTGTGCTGATCGATGCCGAAACGATCGGATAGCCAGTCGCCGATCACGGCCATCCCCAGGGGCGAGTTGTCCTGCTGGCAGTGCTCGGCGCCGGTGTCTTCCGCGTCCAGCATCCGCAGAGTGACATCCACGCCGCAGTCGCGGGCGTGCTTGTAGACACGCTCGGCGGCGTCGACATCGAATACGTCGTGGGCGCCGTGCAGGATCAGATACGGGCAGCACATCCGCTCCAGGATGTGTTCGACACGGAAGTCAGCGGCCTTGGCGATCGTCTCTGCCACGCTGCGGGAGTCGAAGATCCACCGCAGCGACTCGGCGAGAAGATCTTCTTCGCCGGCCCAGCTGGTCTCAAAACGGCCGAGCCATTGGCACTTTGATTAACACAAGCGGATGCAGCGATCTCAACGGTCACCCTGGTGCTCCAACCTGCCGCCGAGGCTCGAGAAGCGTGCCTCGCCCGCCCACGTCGGCCAACCGAGTGCGTCGACGGTCGCCTGCCACTGCTCCTCGGTGAAGCACGCGATCGCGATCCACCGGTCGTCGCCACAGGTGCGGTACGCGCCGTGCGGCGCAGCCGGTTTGGAGGGCGACCGGTTCCCGTGGCGGGTCCAGCGCCTGCCATTGACCGCGTGGTTCAGGATCGCGGTGCCGGTGAGGTAGAGCCCGACCTCCCCTTGAGAGGCGTCGATGTGGCACCCCAGCCCGGTCGCGTCCCGGCGGTAGAGGGCGGCGAGCATCGCGACGGTGACGTTGTAGACCCCAAACCAGTCGAGGTGCGAGTAGCCGATGCCAGCGGGCGGCCACGGTTCGGGAAGACCGGACATGTCGCTGAGCCCGGTAGGGGCCTGAGCCGTGGGCCGGTCCGCGCGGGCACTTCCGTAGGTGCCGCGCTCGCCGAATCCACTCTGCTGCACGTACACGATGGCGGGATTGAGCTCCTTCAGACGCTCGTACCCGAGGCCCATCCGCTCCATCGTGCCCGGCGAGAAGCCATCGACGACGACGTCGGCCTGCCGGATCAGATCCTCCAGGACCGCGCGCCCGCGGAGGTTCTTCACGTTGAGGGCGATACCAAGCTTGCCGGAGTTGATCTCCATGAAGGATCCGCGCCGGTTGGGCGTGTCGAAGGCCGGCGCCGGCGTCGGCAGGGCGTCGGTCGCTCGGTCCCGCTCGGCCCGGCCACCCGCAGAGCAGCCACCGAGGCCGAAACGCATCCCGTCCCAACGCGTCTCGTGCTCGACTTTGATCACACCTTCTTGAACAGTCGAAACACCCTCTGTCTCCTTACCTGCCGCTCGTCACGCCCGACCGAACGCCGTCGGCCACACGCCGCACCGGTCAGTCCTTCCAGGGTGATTCGCCGGCATCCCAGCTGCGTTGAATGTCGGGGTAGAGGGTGTCTTGGTCGGTGGCTACCGAGTCCTTCACTTGGCGGGTCCAGTCGTCGGTCAATACCTCGGGTCGTCCCTTCTCGACCGCGTCGAGCGTT
>Ga0193716_1002518_pt1 | contig 10286 bp, 6 predicted proteins | sample U2c1metaG_FD_145901 | JGI IMG/M metagenome (GOLD analysis project Ga0193716, IMG submission 145901) | Soil microbial communities from a riparian zone of the East river system, Colorado, United States - U2c1 | ecosystem: Environmental > Terrestrial > Soil > Riparian zone | place: USA: East River...
CCTGAGTGAAATGACGAAATTCGGGCTTCGTCCTCCCAATCCATCTCGACAAGCACCTCGTGGACAGAAATTCTCCGACGAATTCATGGCAATCGATATCCGGGGAGCACCGTTTTTCTTAGGACAGGTCCATATTGCAGAGCTGGGGGATTGATCGCAATACCACACCCGCAGCTCTAGAACTCGATTACGTTCTACTTCAGAAGTGGCTCTCGCAATCGAGCTAGCTGCTGCAATGAATTAAGTAAACGAACACAGCATCGTGCGTCGACGTCCGCCTGAGCGATAAGAGTGTTGCGCTCTTCCCAACCAGAAGTTATAGCTATCTTGCCTTCATCGCGTGCTTCTTCGTTTGACTCTTGGCAAGTTAGCCCAGTTTTCAACCGGAACCGCCGGCACCTTCGGGAAGCAGAAGCGTGCATCATCAACAGCCCCATTCCACCGATGCTTTCGCGTCATCTTCAACGCCTACCATTCTCCGCCCAACCATGGCCGGTGCAGCTGAAATACCCAATACTTTACATTCGTCGCAGCCTTCCGGGTTTGTAGGTAACGCAGGGGATTCTGACGCGAAGAGCTCAACAAATCAATCTGCCAATAATATCGACTCAACTGGAAATCATTTTGCATTGCATTCATTCCAGGCCAGGCCCAATTTTCTAGTCATGGTATGACGTCTAGAAGGAGAAATTGGCCGTGAATCCCGTTGTCATCCACCCGTCGCAACATTGAATCCTTTCCACTTGAGGAGTGCGTATCTCCGTATGAGCACTATGATTATTCACAACCCTGGGTCAAACACTCGACGGTCGTAAAAAAGTCCATTTAAAAGACGAGAAGTGGAGACAGGCAAGTTTATTGACCGTCATCCACATCACATAGAAAGAACACCAAGCGTAGCCCATGTGGGAAGCTTGCGTTTGATCAAGTCTGCCACTTTGGGTTGATCCAGACGCACTACAGATTCCAAATAAACAATCTCCACTTCAGCATGAAATTGTAAGGTTCGCAGTTTGGGAAACGATGTTTCAACCAGTGTGTTGGTGAGAGCATCCCAGTTAAATGCCTCGAGATCTTTAGGGTCAGAGACCACAATGTGGAACACTAGCTCTTCGATGCGGGATAATGTGATGTGGGAAAGGATGGTAGGAATCCAAGACAAATTTTCAGACGCCGCCACGTGGTGTTCCAACAGATATTCGGTGAAGTGAACAGCACGAAGGTGAGGGTGATTCAATAAGTTAATGTGGCGGCGCATTTCATCTGCCAGCAAGAGACTAAGAAATAGAGTGTTCAAGTGTGAACAACTTTGCGTACCTGTGAAGTCCGCACTGTCATGATAACCGCGGCCCGAGCCTATTTCCAAGTGCTCTAAAGATGGCGCGAGCGCGCACAATAAGGCGCCAGTAGAAGCAATTTGATGCGGTGTGAGAATGGTGGCACGAAGCTTGGTTATGGCCGGAACTTTATGGCCGGCAAGAAGCCAGTCGATAACCGCAACTTTATCACAAACCCCAAGCTCTAAAGTTTTTAAGCAAAGCAGTGGCTGTTCATCTATCGATGGATGCTGATGATGTATCAGATTCCAATAGTGGAATTCGTCGAGTGAAACATGCTCCAGAAGAGGGCAGGCGCCGAAGATTTGAACGAGTTGAGCAAAGCTTCTGAAATATGGCCGGAGGAGACAGAGCTCTCTCAGCATTCGAAAGCTGGGGAGAAAGGTGGTCATAATGGGCGAGTCCAAATGCGTGAATGTCGCATTTTCGATGGTCAAGGATTCGACGCTAGCGAACATAGTCAGCTTTGCCAAATGATCGTTTAACCAGCGCTCCAAAGGCGCTCTCCCTTCTGCCAAATGTAAGGAGCGTATATGTGGAGTGATGGTTGACGGAACTGAATCAAACAGAGCAATGAACGCTCTGACACGATCAGGATCCTCATAAGAGAGGGAAACGTGCTCGAAATGATGATATCGACTCCTTGGCAGCCAAGCTTTGCACACATTGCTGCATTTCGCCAGTGCATGCTTATCTTCGCTAACATTGTCGATTATTGCGTCGGTGAGCTCTGAGGGTAATTTGGGGCCAGACATAGGATGATGGTCGTGCATTGGAATTTGGAAAGTGGGCAATAAACCCCGCAGTCCAAATATACCTGTGCCGGATCACATCTGTCCAATTACATAGCCTCTTACATACTATCCCGAAACGGGTAATGCAAAGTCCACTAGTGTTGCAAAATGTGTTTATCACCACCGCAGCACGTATCTAAGTCCTTATTGCTCTTCAGAGTACAATCTTCAATACAACTAGAGGGTTGTTTCATTTTTTTCCAGGGCAAAAACCCACCACAAGAAGTCAGGGAAAATCAAAGGGACATGCAAAACACAATCCAATGCTTCACCTAACTCTCAGGAGAACCAATAGACAACAGAAAAAATACAAATTTTGCCTGAATACTTTATTTATATATGGAATCACATTCTATGGCCTATTTGGACGAATACAGCTTGTCTTGGTGCAGGAGAACAAATCAGGGACAAGAGTGACAACACATTACACAATAATTCAAACTCCAACTTGCGTCAAATGAGAGGCTTTGCATCTCTCATTCGCCTTGCAGCAGACATTGAAATTTCGGTGGTTGTGAAGTGTGACATTGTGTGACAAATTTTGCAACACTACAATCTTTTGACATGTAATTCCGGCATCCATCTGGCAACATTGACTGCCCACTTATCCTCACTCAAAAAATGGGTTTGGCATTCCAATACTGTAATAAAACAATATGTGAAGACTCCCTAGGACAATGTGCTATTGTGTGGAAGTGCAAAAAATGTCTTTGTAGATTTTGCAACTCCCATTTCAGGATAGTACATCCTGCATACATCCACTCCCATTGCTCCCACATGTCGCTGTGTTTTAGACTAACAAGGTCACATTAAACAGAATCTAGTGATTCTAGTCCAGACACAAATAAGTGTTATTAGTCAGCCAACAAGTTCCATTCCACAAAACAAAACAAAACAAAACAAAAAGCTCAAGTTATGTACATAGTCAGCCTATAGACAAACACAACACTTGTACCTCTGAGGACTCTGTAGATTCAAAACTTCAATATTCAAGCCTCTTGGTTTCAAAATTTTCGAAGAGTCTTCTCCTGAAGTTGTCTTTAGATCTCACTCCTTTGACAAATGTGAGGGCCATCTAGTTGGCTTCCTGTACATTCATTTCCGCTCCTTGCCTCTGTCAAATATATGAAACTACCTTGAAAGTGACTCCTACAAGAGTGTCTTCCACTTTGAGGGTGGCAATAGCATCAATGGTGGAGGTGTCAACATGTTGTTTTCCAGTGCAGAACTAGGAGAAGTGTTGTCACCATTAGATAATGTGTTATGAATCGTAAATAAATATCTATGTAGTCCTGTAGTAGATAAGTATTTGTATATCTGAGGAATAATATTGGTGTATTCCTCTGAATATATTTTTAAGTGGCACTGGGTCAGGTGGCACTTAAATGGAAGAATATTGCTACACTGGAATATTCTTTAATACAATCCGTTAAGCTGTAGCGCTAACTAACTCTCTACATTTGAAAGAACTTAGTCCAACTGAGCGCGAAGCAATCAGCTTGGATTATAGGAACTATGAATATTACAGAGCAAGTTGATATGTAATACTCTAATAGCGCGTAGGTAGAACATTTAAGTCCTTAATGGGGGTTCCTCGGGTAGAGAAGGTGACTAATGTCAAGTAGGTAGATAAGATGATTTATTTGGGAGGCAGGGCCTCATATTTATACAGGAATGAATATTGTAAACTAGTCATACTGTAGAACACTTAAGAAGCCGAAGGACTCTTCAGGTGGTCGCTAAAACGTTGGCAGACATTCCCAAACCTCGGTTACCCTTCATGGTCCTCAGTGATCCTATTTTTGAGACGTTCTGTGAGGTCTGTGGCCTCGGTGAGACAACCAAGCCACCAGCCACCAGCCAGTACCGCCTTTGGGTGATGATTTACCAAATCTGGAAATGGTGTTTTGGACTCAGCACCAGGCGTCATTCTGGCTTGTGTTCTAGTAATAACTGATTACAAATTACAGATAAAGTGGTGAAATGTCTGTAAGGATCATAGCAACTATATTCCAATTTATTGGAATATAGCAGTTCATTCTGGATAAGCCAAAATTGATATAATGGTTAAGCGCTGTCTTTAGACGCCTGAAACGCCTTAAGTGCGCTTGCCATTTTAAGAAGCTGTTTGAGTAAAGGTTCAAGCGCTCAACTCTACAAGTTTGAGAGCATTGATCCTTTACTCTAAATTAGCTAAAATGTAGTAAATAGAGAAAGGAGTTTTTGGGTTTTAATAGTGGAACACGGTATAAAAGGATATGTAAGAAAGTAAGTAGAGTGATGGAGACTTTCTATATCAAAGGTTCTTGTAGAAATGAATGGATAAGTAATATATGGGATGTATACCCTATATCCATAACATAATGTCAGGCTGCAGATGAATATGAGCGCAATGAGTGTATCAGTTGACACATCATTCGTCTGTTGCATTGGCTATTGGGAATCTTGTAGTCTCCCATAGGCAGCCATAATAGCAGAGAAGATAGTTGTTCCCCCTATATGTCTGCTTTTGGATGTGCCTTGAAACTGTAAGATAGGCCGCAGTCATACACAGCTCAATCACGTGATCAAAGCATGACAGTAGCATCAAAAGCCATCTTACCTTGCAATATTGGCTTTATAAAAATTCCATAACCTGGAATCCATTTGTATGCTTCATTTACATAGATCCCAGGTTTTAAATTTTTTGATTTTGCAAAAATGGTGAATGAGATAGGTTTTTCATGCTCTGGGAGCTTCTGTTACACAGTGTGACATTTCTGCCACAAATCTTGGTGCCCATCACATAAGCCTGGCTACCATTGTGAGCTTATGGGAAAGCCACAATGTATTCCTGACATGATTTCACGTCTATTTGCCAATTCAAGTGGGTCCCAGAAACTCAAGGGTTGTGAATATAAGTACCCAAGCTCATTCCAACTCTCTGATCGTGGAATTCTCTCTCATGAATCAAAAACCATAAGTCTTCATGTATTTTTAGGCATATATATTATTTTTACATATTTTAAGAGACTATTATCAAGTTCTCAACACCAGAAAAATGTGAACAAATGTTTACAATGAAGATGCACCTGTGGTGGCTGAGAGCAAAGGTTCTGAGAAGGATGAAAAAACTATCTCATCCACCATTTTTGCAAAATCAAAAAATTTAAAACCAGGGATCTATGCAAACAAAGCATACAAAATGGATTCCAGGTTATGGAATTTTTATAAAGCCAATATTGTGAGGTAAGATGGCTTTCGACGCTACTGTCATGCTTTAATCATGTGATTGAGTTGTGTATGGCTGTGGCCTATCTTACCTCAACATTTTGTTCAACCGCACGTGGAAATCACATGGAAATAGCGTGGCCTCAGATCATGTGAACAAGTTGTGTCATGCAAGAAATCATTTTATTCAACAATTGAGCTCCAGTCGTCATCATAGACCCCAACTTGAACACCTTTAGTGCACTGTCGCAATATCCATTGAACTACACTCCCTATCGGAACCACTCTAACAAGGTACTCAGTCCATTTCAGTCCTCCAACTTCCAAACTCCACAGCTCTAGACTGCTGAAAACTTGTAGCTGTATGTGTACATGTACACCAGCATCACATCAAACCAACCTTCCATCCTCAACATTTGGCCAAAACAACCTTTCCATTACCGCACAGAAACAGGCTATAGATGAATATTCTGATAAAGAGAATCACTCTGCCAGACCCTCCTAGCCTCCACCCAAGAAGCAGAAGCAGATGTACACAAGGCAGAGAACGATTGACAAAAAACTGAGTGACATATTTATGGTCATTGATAAGGCTGGTTGGTCATTTGTGAACTTCCTGTTTTAAGCTTTCCGACACAAGGACGAAAATGGCAAAGACATTCACCAGGAGCAAGCCCACGCCAATAGAGTCCAAAAGTTTCTCGCTGGGTATACAGATAGGACACCAGCAGACATCCTCAATTTTGGGGTGAGGGTGCCTCTTGAGATGCCTCATGGGTGTTCATGGCAAGCAATGCATCCCTGAAAAGTTTTTCAGACCATTAATGAATGTGTTATTGCACCATTGCAACAGCATGTGATATTAATAAGACCAAAATCCCGAGGTACAGTTTCAACCCCGCCACTGAAAACAGACTAGGAATCTTGCATGATGATCAGAGCCTGGCAATGTGGGTGGAAGGGGTGGCAGCTAATGAATGTTAATGAATGGTAGGAGGGAAGGAAATACAATTTACTTCATAGGAAACAACTTGAGTACCCGGGATACTTATGCACGGGAGGGATCCGTTGAACTGAGGAATTGTCAACTGGCCATAATATTTAATCTGAATAATATAATTGGCCCTGGGCAACGCCGGTTATGCATTTGTGTCCTGTAGCGCCTCTAAACTGTGATTTTGACTGACCCAAGCCTTGTGTGGGTGCGCTGTACTATTAGATGTCAATTAAAAGACCCAGAAGCTTATAATATAACATTTAAGCTGCACTACTGTAATTTGACAGGTTAAAATGCACTCAACTCCACCGTACAGTGAGATCACCTGCCAAATTTCATCAGTCACAGTGCACAGTCACCTACCAAATATCTATTAAGATGAATAATTGGGCTCTCCTTCAGCTGTGCAACATCAGAGAGAATCAAAAATTGTGCAACTTGAACAGATGGTGTCCCTAAAGCAAATGGACACCATCAATAATATTTACCAGCAGTTGGGTGTCCAATAGACTCTGATTCAGGGTAATTTCTGCCAGCACATTTTCTTAGCAGCTGAAGGTCATTCTGTTAAATCTGTCTGATTGTAAATCAGCCAAATAAATCATTCTGTGATATGGTTGGGCGGATTTTTAAAATTCTCAATTTTCATCTTGCTATTGTCTTCTGAGGTTGCCAAAATATGCCTTGCCAGTCCCATCAAGCACTAATCAGCTCGAATAATCATGAAAACAGCACGGCAAAAAATGTTGGCCCGACCATATCACCGAATTAGCCGTAATACACCGAATGTAGTTTTAGGTTTTCTTGTCTTTGTGGTGCGGGCGTCAATAAACGTGTTCGCGCAACAGACATGTGCTTGGGTCATATATTTAGTGTGGTTACATAGCCACATTGATCGTGGGAGTCAATACCGCGTTGCCCAGGGCCAATATAATTACATCGCGTCCACCCGCGTGCATCTCGCGTGGACAATACACGAATATGCCTCCAAGTCTATGCCAATTTACTAATAATTGTGTCAAATTCACCCTTGGTTGGAGCAGGATGAAATCATCGTGCTCCAACGCTCCATTGTCTATTATCCGACTCGAAGGGCGAGTCATGCCAGCACAACAATTATCAATAGTCAACGGACAATATTAAGGCCCATATATAGCTGAGTAATGTATATTTTTCGGGAAATTTAAACCAACTAGGTACACTATACATTTCCCACCCGAAGCTTGTATTACATAATATTAATAATATTAATAATATCGCGGTCGACAGACAGGGGTCTGACATCATATTCTCTCTTCCTTCCATTGCTGCTCAGAACCAACCGCTGGATTCTCATTCCAAACATTTCGATTGGCGTTATATCTCGAGACCGCGACACGTTCAGTAATTAGTAGTTCAAAGTCAATGTACCCTCTTCCAAACTCTCAACCACGAAAATGCGAAGTTCACATGATTTTTTTAGTATTCTATGCCATCTTCCTTAGGTGCGGACTGCGATCATCCTATGGCAAATAAAATCGATATCCGGACCAGTCCTGAACCCGAATTACCGGGTAGCAACCAGATTGCCTCCATGTCCCATCACATCGCCAGCAACGCGACACTCTCAGCAGTATGCAATATCTCACAACCCCGTCATCAAATGACCCGCCTGCAGGAAACAGATGAGCTTCGACGTGTTGCTCTCCGAACGTTCCCCGCGCACACGACGCTTGTATCCCCGGTTCAACGTCTTCCGCCCGAAATTCTCTCGGAAATATTTCTTCAATGCGTAGACACAGCTGTTCTGGACCCTTACAATCGTAGCGTGGATGTAAAACTTGATAAGGCACCCTTCCTCCTCGGGAAGATCTGCAGCAGATGGAGGAGTGTTTCATTGTCTACTCCGAGGCTGTGGGCGTCGTTTCAACTTTATGTAAAGCCGCAAGATCTGCAGTCCCAAGTCATAATGGCGAAGACTTGGCTCGCCCGAACTGGCACATGTCCCTTGTCCATCAGGCTTGGACGACACCGGGATGTACAACGATCCTTGCAGCCAGTCATCCAAGTCTTTCTCCTTTACTGCGATCGCTGGCGCGATGTCTACCTCCGGCTATTGCTATCCGACATCAGGTACTTTTTTCCAGCCAGGAATTGCATGCCGAAGCTGCAAAGGCTGCAAGTCAGTATCACTCCGTCACCTCGGACAGAGGCAATAGATATTTTCGAATATTGTCCTCAGCTACATAGCTTCACTTCCTACCTCCCCCCATCATTGTTCAAAATTCCATATCACCAGTTGAAACATACTGATTTGTCTGGACGCAATGCTGACGAAATTCTGAAACATTTGAGCTTGACTTCGAACCTGGAGACATGTAGGGTGGAACCCTTATTTGCCGAGTCGCAATATCCGCCCGTGCTATTGCCCAATTTGCGATCCATGGACATGACAATTCGGGGGGATCTGGCCAATCTGTTTGACAGACTTTTACTCCCAAAGCTTCGTGAGCTCTCCATTCTTCTTTGGAATGTTCCGTGGACAGCGATATCACAACTTATCTCCCTCTTCTCTCGGGGATCTCTTGAGAAATTTTCCTTTTACTCGAACCCGACCAACCCTCACCCCCTTGACGATGACATGATCAAAGTCCTGCAGGCAGCCTCCTCCCTTGTTCAGCTCGATCTCACTGGAAGCAGCCCACAATGCTTGACTAAATCTTTCCTCGCACAATTCACTTACCACCAACAATCGGAAAATGTGAATGTGCCAACGCTAGTCCCGATGCTACGCTGCATCATGGTCGATTACACACCATCGTTTTTCGACATTTTAGCCTTTGCCGATGCCATCCAGTCACGGATGATGGTGGATGGCACGGGTCAGCCCTTTTCGGAACCTGGTTGTAGATGGACAGTAAAAATACGCTGTTTTCCGGCCTATGGAGCTACGGAGTCTCTCAACTCAATAGCGCTGTCGCGACTCCAGCAGTTGCATGACCTTGGCCTTGATCTCAGCATTATTTACGGGCGTAACGTCTTCGGAGAGTTTACGCAATTTTTGTCTTGTCAATGTGAGCAACCTGGTCCTTTTTCATCATTTCTCTCTGATGGCACCCCCACCCGGTAGAATCTTTATCTCCTTCCACCACCTTCACCTGCATTTCTCATGTTATCTGGCCATTCGATCTTCACAACGCTAACTAGCTGGTTGTCCTGAATCTACGAGCGATTGGTTGATAGCTCCACTTCAAATACACGACTCTCAACTTTCAGCCGCGGGCATCATTGAAGTCATACTGAACTCCAAGATCCGGGAGGTTCGGAGGTTACCAAGCGCATTGCGGGAGTTGCATCATGAGAAGGTATCATTGGAGGTGGCGACCACCCCGCGTATACGAACCTCGAGATGCACCGAACCCTTAAAGCTGCTCAAGTGCGATGCGAGAGCTCGAATGTGCTCAGCCTGCGCGGTGGGACTCGATTGAGTACAGGAACGATTATTCGATTTCGACAGTACACGGCGACGACGACGACAGATATCAAAGCTACGAAGTGCGAGCGGAATGAGCTTATACATAACAGGACCGCAGTTTGGTTTGTTGCAGATACTTCTGATTTAGGAAGTGAGGGAAACGGCTCAACGGATATCTGACTTCGTGGAAAGATCGCCGGTTTATATTGTTCCGAACAGGCCCACGTCTGCTTTCTGCAGGGTAGAAAATAATTCACGTTGCTATGGTGACGGACGATATGCACAAATAACCAGATCGTATTAAGCAGGGGACGTAGTGCGCACTGGAACCAAAGTGCTCCGGAGGATGCAGCGAGGTCGCATAGTTGCTTGATAGAACGTAATACAGTGATTGCCCCGAACACTGGATCTCGAATGCTGGACAGCGCCTTCTAATCTATAGCATACATACGCTTTAGTGATACAATACGTTTCTTACCACTGCCTGGCCTGAT
>Ga0193716_1002519_pt1 | contig 10282 bp, 14 predicted proteins | sample U2c1metaG_FD_145901 | JGI IMG/M metagenome (GOLD analysis project Ga0193716, IMG submission 145901) | Soil microbial communities from a riparian zone of the East river system, Colorado, United States - U2c1 | ecosystem: Environmental > Terrestrial > Soil > Riparian zone | place: USA: East River...
ATAGGCGCCGCCGATGACGAAGAACGTCGTTCACAATGCGCCGCCAATCAGGACGACCCACGGAAAGACGAGCTCGATACGGGCGGCCGGCTTGCGGTCGCCGCCATCGCCCGTCTTGTCGCTGGAGTCCGCCATTTCCCTCTCCTCGATGCACCACGACGGCAGCTTGACGCCGCCAGCGAAACCCAGGCGAGACAGTACCGTTTCGCAAACGACTCTCGCAAGCAAACGAGCCGCCGCGGTCGCTCCGGCCTCGCCGCCGAAGGACCGAGGACTAGCCGAGCGATGCGACCACCTGGCCGGCGGCCCGCATGCCGCTCTCGACCGCGGCGTTCAGGAAGCCGGTCTGCGATGCCGTATGCTCGCCGGCAAAAAAGCAGTTTCCCTCCGCTTCGGCCTCGATGCCCGCGACCGATGTCTGATAGCCAGGCTGGTAGTAGCTGTAGCTGCCGAGCGACCACGGATTTTCTTTCCACGCATCCTTCGTCATCAGGCCCGTCCAGAGCCCGCTCAGTCCCGGAACGATCGGCTCGGCATCCTTCATGACCGCGGAGGCGAGCGTGACGGCGTCGGTTTTTCCGACGTTGAGTGCGCGCGTTCCGCCGGAGAAGAAGTTGAGGATGCCCGCCTCTCCCGCCTGCGCGCGCGTGACCTCCCAGGTGGTTTGAAAGCTTCGCGAAGGCACGCGGATTTCGCCGTTGCATCCGGCATCGGTCCAGGCGCGTCGTGTGAACTGGAGCTGGAACTTGGCGGAAGCGCCCATCGGCAGGGTGGCGATCGCCTGGCGCTTCAGCGGCTGGAATCCGGCCTCCTTGAAATCGACCGCGCTGCGCATGATCGAGAAGGGAAGCGCCAATATCACCCGGTCGTAGACCATGTCGACAAGCCCGCCATCGCGCTTGAGGCTGAGACGGATCCGGCCATCCGGCAGCCGGAGGACCGCCGCGAGCGGCATCGCGGTACGGACCCTGGCGCCAAGCGACTTGCCGAGCAGAGTGGTGATCTGGTCGTTGCCGCCGCGCACGTGAAAGCGCTGATCGCTGTCGGTGTTGTAGAGATTGAAGTTGTTCCGCCGATTCGCGGCCAGGGCGGAAATGACGTTGAGCGCGCTCTGTTGATCGGCGTCGGCGCCGTTCTCCTCGGCGAGCGCGGTCTCGATCAACTGGCCAAACTGTCCGCTCCGGCCGCCGACGACGTAAGCCGCGATCCAATCGGTTATCGTCATCGCGTCGAAGCGGCGCGCCGCAGCATTGGCGGCGCGGTAGTCGTACTCGCCGACCGCTGCCGACTGCTGCTGCAATATCGGGTACAAAGGTTGAAAGTCGCGCGTCGCGTCGGCCAGGGTGTAGGGCCGGCCGTCGAAGAGATAGAGCGAGCGGGTGCGCGGCGGGGTCGCTGCCAGCACGTCGTCCAGTACCAGGCCCAGTTCGCGGGCAAGGGCGCGGATCTCCTTGTGGCCCGAATCGATGAACTCGCCGCCATGCTCGGCGATCTGGTTGTCGCCGAACACCCCGCGTGCCGTGTAGCAGCGGCCGCCAAGTCGCGTGCTGCCCTCGAAAACGTCGACGTCGTAGCCTGCCTTGCGGAGCCGGTGGGCGGCGGTGAGTCCGGCCAGGCCCGCTCCGACAATCGCGATTCGCGCGGTCGCGGCAAGCCCGACGGCCGGCACCATCGCCGACAGTGCCGCGCCGGCACCGAGGCCCAGAACGGCGCGCCGCCCGATGAGGCCACGATCGGCGGCCCCACGCTCGACGGCCCCACGCTCGGCGACGTCGCCCGCGGCGCGTTCGCGCGCGATGCGCCTCAGCATATTCAGCAACGGGGTGCGGGCCACGGGCACTTTCCTGGAAGGGATCTCGCGCCGAGATTAGGCTGGGCGAATTCCACAACACAACCATGCACCTGGATGCCCTCCTGGCAGCGGCGTACGGCGCTTCCCATATAGGCGGGCTTACGGAGGTTCCGATGCCTGATGAAGTCCGTCCCCTCGACGATACCCTGCTGGCCGACGCCTATTCGCGCGCGGTCGTGTCGGTGGTCGATCGCGTGGGCCCCGCCGTGGTGCGGGTCGAACGCCTGGCCGATGCCGGCAAAAGCAATGGCGGCACGGGGTCCGGCGTGGTGATCGCCGGCGACGGGCTGGTGCTAACCAACAGCCATGTCGTAGGCGGCGCGCCGCGCGTGCGGCTGTCCTTCGCCGAGGGCAGCCATGCCGAGGCGCGCGTGCTGGGCGACGATCCCGATACCGATCTGGCCCTGCTGCGCACCGAGCTGCCGCCCGGCACGCCGGCCGCTTCCCTGGGCGACTCCAAGGTGCTGAAGCGCGGCCAGCTCGTGGTGGCGATCGGCAATCCGCTGGGCTTCGAATCGACGGTGACGGCGGGCGTCGTGTCGGCGCTCGGCCGCAGCCTGCGCGCCACCTCGGGGCGGCTGATCGACGACGTCATCCAGACCGACGCCGCGCTCAATCCCGGCAATTCCGGCGGGCCGCTGGTCGCCACCAGCGGCCAGGTGGTGGGCATCAATACCGCCATGATCGCGCGCGCCCAGGGCATCTGCTTTGCCGTGGCGAGCAACACGGCGGTCTTCGTGGTGAGCGAGTTCATCGCCCATGGCCGGGTGCGGCGCGCCCATATCGGCATCGCCGCCGAGACCGTGCCGCTGCCGCGCCGCCTCAGCCTGGCGACGGGCGCCGGGGCGCGCGCTATCCGCGTCAGCGAGGTCGAGCCGGGCGGCCCGGCGGCCGCGGCAGGTCTCCTGGCGGGCGACCTGCTGCTGTCGCTCGACGGTATCGCCATCGAAGGCGCCGACGACTTGATCCGTCTGCTGGGTGCCGAGCGCATCGGCCGCGAGACCACGGTCTCGGTCCTGCGCGGCGGCCAGGTCGAGCGGCGCACTCTCACGCCAGCGGAGCGGCGCCGCTCCCCGACGTAAGGAAGGGCCTGGACTACCCAAGCCTGGGGCGCCAAAACCCAGGCCGGCGGGACGCCTACCCTTTCGGCGTGCAGGTCGCGACGGCGTGGAAGTTTCCGACCGCGTAGGATTGCACGACGGTGGCCTTCGCCTGCTCGCAGGCTTGCTGGGTGTTGTACTCGGCCGACGTCAGCCCGGCGGCGGCCGCGCTCGGCGACAAGTAAACCATCACCATGAGTATGTATGCCATTCAGTCCCCCCGAAACAGGCATCCATCTGGTCGGCGATGACAGGCATAGTCAAGACCACGCGCATGGTGTACCCCCGCGGCCGGGGTGTCGGGGCTACGGCAGCCGGGCGGATGCGCGTTATTCACGTGTCCGGCGCGGTAGTTTTGCTATGCTTGGGTGTCGGAGCGAGGGGAGCGCGACGTGGGGCTGGATCGAAACCGGTTGGTCAAGTTCATGAACATGACGGAAAGTCAGCATGACGCCGAAGCGCTGATGGCGATCCGCAAGGCTAATGAATTGCTGCGACTCAACGATTTGGACTGGACCGATCTGGTCGATCGCCGGCCAAGCACCAGGCCCGGCTCGCAACCCGCATCCGAGCCAAGAGACAGGGGCAACCCGCGCGCGCGCAACTTCAACGATCCAGGCAACCGCTACGGTTCCGCCAGGCGCAGGCGCAGTGCCGAAGAGGTTCGAGCAGACAACTTCCGGGCCACGGTGCGGGCGATCCCGCTTCCGATTCGCGTGCTGTTCCTGCCGGCGACGGTCGGCGCGGAAGTCCTGGCCTACGCCGTGCTGTCGAAGCGATCCTGGGTGGCGCGCAGTTTCGGGCTCGTCGCGTGCCTTGCGGTGGTGGGCCTTGTCGGGGTGCCGTGGCTGATGCTCGGCGTCGGCACCTTCGGTCTGATCCGGGTGATGCTGGTCGGATAAGCGAGCCGGCCCGCTTCGTCCCTGCCGTCACCGCAGCATCGTGCGGATGTCCATCTGGACCGCATCGAAGGTGTCCATGATGTAGGTCCGGATCGGATCGAAGGCGTCCATCGTGAGGATCGCCCACGCGATCCCGACGAAGGCCGCCAGGACCAACCACCAGACCCATCCGGATCCGCGCCTACGGATTGGCCGGCGGAACTTTTGTCGCCTGAACTCGGGCCTGCTGGGTTCGTACGCTCTCGGCTCAGCCGGAACGACGCGAGGACGCGGCGGCGTGCCGACCAGGTCGATCCACTTCACTCTGTGGAGCCGGAGCAATTCGTTGGCCTTGCGGATCGCGATCAGCACCTCTGCATCGTGCTGGCTGTCCGTCATGTTCAGGAACTTGACCAACCGATTCTTGTCCAGCTCCATGCCGGGGCTCCCCATCACACCGCGCGCAGCAAAATCCATTCCGAACACGCAAACCAGCCGTGAACAAGGATGCGCTTCACGACGACACGCAAACGCCGCAAGGCGAGCAGGACACCTCGCGCGCTCCAATACATCTTGAGGGCGGTGTTCTACCCCTGAAAGCCTGCAAGCTCAACGACGTCGCCCGGCGGCACCCGGCGCGTACTGGCATCGGCTATGCGGGTATTCGCACTTTGCATCTTCGCTGCATCGTCGGGTCACCGCCGTGCACCGAGGCTATCAGGCAGTCGGGTCCGCCGGCGGCGCGGAACCTCCGTCCCACGCCTTGACGTCCTTGCATTCAAGGCGCTGCCGCCCGAGCTCGGTCAGCACCAGGCCGGCAAGACCATCGAAACAGGCAAGCCTCATCGAGATGAGGAGGTTTCGATGTGCGCTCGGGATTGTGCTGGTCGAACCGTTTGCCATCCGCCGCAGGGAGGCGAATTCCGTCGGGCTCAAGGTCGCGTTCGTGCTCCGGCGATGCATGGCCCCTCCTCCTCACGAGCTTCCAAGCGGAAGGATGGCGGACGACCCTGTGGGAAGTCACCCTGGGTCCTTTCTCGGACAGACAGTCAAATCTTCATCGGAGTGTCATTCACGTGCAGTAAACATTCCGTGCGCTTCAGGGCGCTACCGCAACTGACCGTTGCCGCGACAAGGGCAACGCGCCTTCAGCAGTCTTTTATCCAACCGCCTCTGTGACTAAAGTTGGCTAGCTTGTGTCGACAACCAGCAACCCGACGGATCGCACCTGATGAAATCCCTTCCAGCTGCGGGCAATGGTCTCTTCCGAAAGAAGCCGCAGGCCGGGCCGGAGCTCAGTCCAATCACCTGGCGCCGGCTTCGGGCCGGCGCTGCGATCTTGATCCTGTCGGTTTGCCTCGGCGGCGCCGTTCGTGCCGAAGGCTCCCTGTTCGTCACCAGCCCCTCCCAGCCGCTGAATGTGGGCGACGCGATCATCGCCGCAACGGCGTACCACGAGTCGGGGGCCTACGAGCGGGACGTCGATCTGGTGGCGCGGCAAGCCGCCGAGTGGATCGCCGAAAGAGCGCCTGCCGTCCGCCGTCCCGCCCTCGTGCTCGACGTCGACGACACCGCGCTGTCGAACTGGGAAGTGATCGTGCGCGACAATTTCGGCCGTCCCATCGGCGGTCCGTGCGACCTCGCACTCGACGGTCCCTGCGGATGGGCCGCCTGGGACCAACTCGGGCGGGACCCCGCCATCGCCCCGACATTGCAGGTTTTCCAGAAGGCCCGCGCGCTGGGCGTGACCATCTTCTTCATCACCGGGCGTCCCGAGAACCAGCGCGCGGCGACCGAGCGAAACCTCGCCGCCGCAGGCTATGCGGGCTACGAAAAGCTCTACGCCGTGCCGGATGGCGCCAACTTCGCGTCGGCCACCGACTTCAAGGCACCGATACGGGCGGAGATAGAGCAGGCCGGATTCACCATCATCGCCAACATGGGCGACCAGCCATCGGACCTGTTCGGCGGACACGCCGAAAGGATGTTTCTCCTGCCCAATCCGTTCTACCGCGTGCGGTAGGCTGCGCAGGCGATGTCTCTAGTTCCGGGGCGGCAGGAAAACGGCTCCTCCTTTCGAGGCCGGGATTGTTCTGGACTCCCCTTTGCCCGGGGCGCAGCCTATTTATGTTTTCCAGCGCCTAAAGGGCTCGCCCCCTAACAACCAAGACATCCGCGCCGGTCTTTGCGCGGCCCTCACGCAAGGAAAAGCCTCTGCTTCCTGCTTGAACGACAGACGCCATATGGGCGGTTCAGGCCGGAGCAGTGTTGGATGGTTTCGATGGACAACATCAGTCCTTTCGCCCGCGTCGATGACGGACGCGCGCTCGCACAGGCGATCGTCGACACGATCCGCGAACCGTTGCTCGTTCTTGATAAGGACCTGTACGTCGTCGCAGCGAGCCGCTCTTTCTATGTGACTTTCGTCATGAACCGCCAGGACGTCCAGGGCCGTGCCGTCTACGCACTTGGTGACGGTCAGTGGAATATTCCCGAACTTCGCCTGCTGCTCGAAAGAATCCTGCCGCAACGTTCCGTGCTGGAAAGCTACGAGGTCGAGCGGAACTTCGGACAGGGCCGCCGCATCATGCGGTTGAATGCCCGCACGGTGTTCTCGGAGAACGATCAGGACAAATTGATTCTCCTGGAGATGGAAGACGTAACCGGGGCCCGCGTGGCGGCGACGGCATTGAAGCATCTCCTGCAGCAGAAGGAAGTGCTGCTGCAGGAGATGCAGCACCGGGTGGCCAACAGCCTGCAGATCATCGCCAGCATCCTGCTTTTAAAGGCGGCGACCGTGCAATCGGAAGAGACGCGACTGCATCTTCACGATGCTCATCGGCGGGTCATGTCGGTCGCGGCCGTGCAGGAACAGCTTCGCGCCTCCCGACAGGGCGACAAGATCGAGCTTGCTCCCTATCTCTCCAAGTTGTGCGAAAGCCTGGCGGCCTCGATGATCGGGGAGACGCGCCCGGTCTCGATGGAAGTGCAGGCGGAGGCAGGCAACGCCTCCTCCAGTGACGCCGTCAGCATCGGCCTCATCGTCACGGAATTGGTGATCAACGCCCTGAAGCATGCTTTTGCGCCCGACAAAGTCGATGGCCGGATCGTCGTCTCCTATGAGGTTGCCCCATCGGCCTGGAGGCTGGCCGTTTCCGACAATGGCCGCGGTATGGCCAACGGCGCCGGAGAGCCCAAGCCCGGGCTTGGCACCAGCATCGTCGAAGCGCTCGGCAGTCAGCTCGACGCAGAAGTGAAGGTGTCGAGCAGCCCGGGCGGAACCCGGATCGCATTCACGCACGGCGTCATGCCACCCAGCTTGACCAAGGCCGCCTGAAAGCGTCCAACCCTGGCGGCGATCAAGCCTTCCCACGCACAACATGCGATCACGCGCAACCCGGAGCACAACGATGGCAGACTCAACGGACCCGCTCGACCTCGACGCTTTGGTCGCGGCTTTGATCATGACCACATTCAGGACGCCGAACGGCAGCCCCACCGAGGCCCTGGACACTTATCGGGATACTTTGAAGGAGCTCAAACATCGCAAGGGCGCGCGCGCGATGTCGCTCGATGCCGATGTAGCGGAAAAGGCGGCCCGTTAGCCAGGCGGCCGCGTTCGGCGTTTAGAGCTGCCGAGCCGCCTGGCTGACATCGGCAACTTCGGTGAAGGGAAGATACTGCGCCTCGGCCTTCTCGCCGCGGCGGTTGACCCAGAAGGCGCGGATGCCGAGCGTGCGGCAGACGGCCATGTCGAGGGGTTGGCTCGCCGCGATATGCACGACCTCCCGCGGCGTCACACCAAGCACAGCATGGGCGTGGCGGAACAGCCGCAGGTCCGGCTTGTAGGCTAGCGCCTGCTGGGCGGTGATCACCGCGTCGAGCTCCACGCCGAGGGTTGCTACGCTGCCGGCGATCAGGTCGTCGTCGGTGTTCGAGATCGCCGCCAACCGGTACCGCTTCTTCAGTTCGGCCAGCGCCGGCGGCACATCGGGATGCGCCGGGATGCACGAGAGGCGTTCGATGAGGGTGGCGGCCTCCGCTTCGCGCGGCGCAAGGCCCGCCTGGTCCAGGGCGAAGGCGAGGCTCGCGCGCAGGATTTCACGGTACGGGCGGTATGTCGGCGCATCGCGCAGGCGGCGCCCTTCGCTGGCGAAGTCGTGAAGGAGCGCGGCGGCCCCGGTCGCGGCGCGCCCCTGCCGGAGAAGAATGTCCTGCGCGACCGACTCCAGCGTTTCGTGCCACTGCACAAGCGTGCCGTAGAAATCGAACGTCACCACCTTCTCGCCCGACATGCCCCGCCCTCCTGCCTGTGGCATCGCCTGCAGCATACACACCGCGGTGCGATTGCGCGTCGGGCTCCAGGCTGGCAAATCGTAAAGCTGACGCGTGCCGACTTCACCACGGAGTTTCATTTCATGGACAGAGCTTTGTTTGCCAACGGCGCTGCCTACGTGCGGGACCGTTATGTTCCGATTGCCGAAGCGAGCATTCCCGTCACCGACTGGGGTTTCACCCGGTCGGACGCGGTGTATGACGTGGTGCATGTCTTCAAGGGCGGGTTCTTCCGGCTCGATGATCACCTGGACCGGTTCATGCGGTCCATGGAGGCGCGGCGGCTGCGGCCGGTGGAAGATCGGGCGGCGATCGAGACGGTATTGCATCGTTGCGTCGCCCTGTCCGGCCTGGCGGACGCCTACGTGGCCATGGTCGCTTCACGCGGACGGCCCCGTGTCGCCGGTTCCCGCCGGCCCGCGGATTGCGAGAATTATCTGATCGCCTACGCCGTTCCGTGGATCGACGTGATCCCCAAGGACGTTCAGGAACGGGGGGCGCATCTGTGGATCGCCAGCACGCCGCGCGTCCCGGATGCCTCGGTCGATCCCACGGTGAAGAACTACCAATGGAGCGATCTGACCTCCGGTCTGTTGGAGGCGCACGATCATGGCTACGACACCGCCATCCTGTGCGACGCGGACGGGTTCGTGACCGAGGGGCCCGGCTTCAACATCTTCGTGGTGAAAGACGGCCGGATGCTGACGCCGGACCGCGGCAGCCTGCACGGCATCACCCGCAAATCGGTGCTGGAGCTGTGCGAGGCCATGGGAATCGAGGCTGTCGTCGCACCGATTCCGCGCACGCTTCTGGAGGACGCGGACGAGGTGTTCGCCGCCACGACAGCCGGCGGGGTGATGCCGGTGGCGCGCGTCGCGGGACGCATCCTGGGCAACGACCGCCCGGGGCCGGTGTCGTTGGCCCTGAAGCGGGCCTATTGGCAGCGCCACGAGGAAGGCTGGCATCGCACGCCGGTACGCGAGCTGGAAGTGCCCGCGCTGGGATGAATTTCCGCGGGTCTGCATCCTGAAACCGGCTTTGCGATTGGGCTGGCCAGCGCACCGGGTTTCGGGAAACGATCGGTGAGGATTAATCAGCCATGCCCCGGGCCGTCCGAGGCGCGGGCGATGCGAGGGAATCATGATGCGTCGTGTAACCGCCGACCGGCTTCGTTTTCACACTGCCGCGACCGCCCTGCTCGCGCTGGCCGCATGTCTGGCGGCAGCCGGCTCGGCCCTCGCGATCGAATGCCCGACGCCGCAGCCTCTGGCGCGACCGGGCGTACTGCGCGAGACACCGACGCAGATCGCCACGGTCGGCAAGCAGCTGGCAAGCGGCGACACCTATAATCGGATCGCGGCGATCACCGCCGACTTGCGGGCACGCTATCCGAACGTGGAGAGGGCCGAGTTGGTGAACTATCTGGTGACGGCCTACTGCCCGGTCGTGGCCGCGCTTCCCAACCTGAACGACTCGCAAAAGCGGGCGACGGTGGAAACCTTCGCCAGCGAGGTCATGCAGCAGGTCTATTGATCGGGCGCTCCGTAAGTCTCCCGTAAGCCGCATGCGCGCGATTCCGGCGCATTCGCCGGGGATGGAATCGCAGGACGGGCGCGTATCTCGACTTAGGTGCGCTTGCCCGAGCGCTCTGCGACCGTTCGAAAGGAGCTTCACGATGCTTTCAATGAGACTGACGAAAATTGCCGTCGTCGCGTTGGCCACCGGCTTCGTCGCCGTGTCGTCGGCCGGCAGCGCATTCGCCGAGTCGGCCTGGGATGCGAACCATCCGCGGCGCGACGAGGTGAACGACCGGCTGCGCAACCAGGACCGCCGGATCAACCAGGAGCGGCGCGAGGGCGAGATCACCCACGGCCAGGCGCGCCAGCTTCATCGCGAGGATCACCAGATCCGCAACGAGGAGCGCCGCATGGCCGCGCGCGACGGCGGCCACATCACCCGCTACGACCAGCGCGTGCTGAACCACCAGGAAAACCGCGTCAGCCGCCAGATCGGTCATTAGAGCACGATTTTCGGAATCCCTCCCCCATCCTATGGGGGAGGTGGCCCGCCAGGGCCGGAGGGGGATAGGACGAAGCGCTTCGACAGGGTCCCCC
>Ga0193716_1002521_pt1 | contig 10277 bp, 14 predicted proteins | sample U2c1metaG_FD_145901 | JGI IMG/M metagenome (GOLD analysis project Ga0193716, IMG submission 145901) | Soil microbial communities from a riparian zone of the East river system, Colorado, United States - U2c1 | ecosystem: Environmental > Terrestrial > Soil > Riparian zone | place: USA: East River...
CGTGCCGCATCAGCTCGCCGGCGCGCGGCCTTTGTCCAATCACGCCCGCTGCGTCCGGTATATAAGTAAGGATCATCTCATTTCGTCCGAAACAGATATATACTTCGTACAAACTTCGCGCTTTTCCCTCACTTCTGCATCTCGATAATGGGCGATTATCAGGCCATTACCGCCATTTCGAGAGTTCCATCATTTGTGTACTATGCCTTTAAAACCAGCGCGAACAGCCGCTTTCAACCCTTCATTGAACGGCAGCCATTTGTGCGCTTCTGGTTCCAAAACCAGACCAAGTCGAGCATTGCAATTCCATCACGCAAGTCTAGGTTCCCTCAGCATCCTGCACGCAAGGAGCTTTGGTTGACGCGGCACGCGCGCGCCCACAAGGGAAAGCCAGTGTCCGCGTTATCCGCTGTACGCAACAGGATTCTTGCGTCACTGACGCCAGACGACGCCGCGTTGCTGAAACCTGATCTCGAACCCGTCGAACTGCCGCTGCGCCGCCAGCTCGAACTGCGCAATCGTCCGATTGAGTATGTTTACTTCCTGGATTCCGGCCTGGCCTCGATGGTGGTCAGCGCGGGTGCCAATCAGAATATCGAAGTGGGCGTTGTCGGAAACGAAGGCATGACCGGCTTGCCCGTCATCCTGGGCACCGATCGTCCCGTCCATGAAACTTTCATCCAGACGGCCGGCACCGGTTGGCGCATTTCGTCCGAAAAGCTGCGCCGGGCCATGGCCAAAAGTCCCAGCCTGCGCGAGTCCCTGCTGCAGTATGTCCACACCCTGGTCACCCAGATGGCTTACACGGCCCTCGCCAACGGCCGCTACAAGATCGAGGAACGGCTGGCCCGCTGGCTGCTGATGGCGGATGACCGCGCCGACGGCAGCACCATCCACCTCACCCACGAGTTTCTTGCCTTGATGCTGGGCGCACGCCGCGCCGGCGTCACCGTCGCACTCAGCGAATTTCACAAGCGTGGTGTTCTTCAGATGCAGCGCGGCGTCATCACCATCAAGGATCGTGACGCGCTCGAAGAGGCCGCCAACGGAAGTTACGGCAGTCCGGAATCCGAATATGAGCGGCTGTTCGGTCCCGGCAGCTGACACGAAGAGGGGGAAACGCGATGCCAGATCATGACGATGCGCGGCCCGCTTCAAGCCCCGCCCTTCGCTTGTTCCTCGCCCGCCTGCTCTCCCGCTCGCGCCTGGACGGGTCCGCGCAAAAAGCCATTCTCGATCTGCCCGGTACGCTGACCAAGGTCCGCCGCAATGAAAATTGCGTCGAAATCGGCACCCGCTCCAGCCATGCCTGCCTGGTGACGGAAGGCGTTGCAGCCCGCTGGGGCCAGACCCTGGATGGTCAGCGCCAGATCACCGCCCTTCACCTTCCTGGCGACATGCCCGATCTTCAGGCGCTGGTATTGTCCGGCGCCACCTTGGGCCTTCAGGCCCTAAGTCCCGTCGTCATCCTGCGCGTGCCGCATGCGGCGCTTCGCAAAATCGCCGCCACCCCGCAGATCGCCGAATCCTTCTGGCGCGATTGCGCCGCCGACGCCGCCATCGCGTCCGAATGGGTGATCAACCTGGGCCGCCGCAAGGCCAGGACGCGCATCGCACACCTTATATGTGAGGTCGCCATGCGGCTGGGAAAGGGCGAGGACGACGCCTTTGTCTTTGACCTGCCCATTACCCAGAACCATATCGCCGATGCCACCGGCCTTTCGACCGTCCACGTCAACCGCAGCCTTCAAGATCTGAAAAAGGCCGCCTTGGCCGAACTGGCGGGACACGAAGTGCGTGTCATGGACTGGCCCAGCCTCCGGGCCGCGGCGGATTTTCATCCCGCCTACCTCCATCTCGGAGACAACAGCTGATCGAGCGTCTCTTGCCCGCTCAGGTGCCCCGCAATACGCGATAGAAGGGCTCGAGGCTGACGATGCGTTTGTGCTTTTCGTCGGTCAGCACCGCGCGAACGCGCTGGTAAGTCAGCGCATGATCGCCGCTCAACTGCTCCAGCGTCCGTCCCGCTTCGAAGGCGGCGAACATCTGGCGGTTTCTGTCGGACTTTGGCGGCATGTCTGTCCTGTTTGCGCTATAGGCAAGAAAAAGCCCGGGCTCATGGGGCTGGGGGGCGAGCGCCGGGCTTCTCTGAAAAGATCGAGGCAGGGGAAATTGCTTCGACAGAAAGAGAACACCGGCCAGAAACTATAGTTCCATGATTCGCAAAATTGCATGCGTTCGTTATGGCTTACCGCCGCGTTAGCCATTCGTAAACATTTGAAATACCAGCGAAAATGGAACGAATGCGATCCTCACGCCTTTCCTTGGCATGTGTCACGCTGCTGATCCCCGAACAATCCTGGTTGTGGAAGATGAGCCTTTCATCCGCATGTCCGCGGTTGCGACCCTGGAAGATGCCGGCTTCTGGGTCCTGGAAGCGCACAACAGCGCCCAGGCGATCGAGATCCTGTCACGCCATCCCGAAGTTACCATCATGATCACCGACGTGCGCATGCCCGGCCGGATGGACGGATTGGCACTGGTCGCCCGGGTGGTCACGGATCGTCCCGACATTCGCTCCATCGTGGTGTCGGGCAATGCGACGGTAGCCGAGGCAAGCCACGCCGGCGCCCTTGGATTCATTCCCAAACCTTATCTGGGACAGACCATGGTCCAGGCCGTCCACGACACCGTCCGGCGCAACTAGCGCCGTGTTGTGGTCAATCTAGCTCACTTTGCGGCTGTGCCGCGAAAAGCCTAGTGTCCGGGCCACCTAGGGAAAATGTACCATGACCATGCTCTTCGATAAGATCGAAGACGCCCGCTCGCTCGCGCAGATCGTCGTGGAGACGGTACGCGAGCCGCTGCTTGTTCTGGACAACACCTTGACGATCCTGGTTGCCAGCAATTCCTTTCACAAGACCTTCCAGATCAACCCCAGGGACACGCCCAACCAGCCGCTATTCACCTTGGACAAGGGCGGCTGGGACATCCCGGCGCTGCACATCTTGCTCGAACGCTCCCTGGTGGATCAGACGATTGTCGAAGGCTTTCTGGTCGAGCAGGAATTCCCCCGCATCGGCAAACGCATATTCCTGCTGCATGCCCGCAAGGTGCTGGGCACCGATGATGGCCACGCCCTCATCCTGCTGGGTTTCGAAGACATCACCGACCGGCGGGGCATCGAACACGAAAAGGCCCTGCTCCAGCAGCGCACCGACGACCTTCTCAAGCAGAAGGAGGTCATGCTGGCCGAAATGCAGCACCGCGTCGTCAACAGCCTCCAGATCATCGCCAGTATTCTGATGCTCAAGGCGCGCGCCGTGACCTCCGAGGAAACCCGCCGGCATCTGCAGGACGCTCATCGCCGCGTCATGTCGGTCGCCGCCGTGCAGCAGCATCTGCACGCCTCTGGGCGCGCCGACAAGATTGAGATCGAGCCCTACCTCACCAAGCTTTGCGGTTCACTGGCCGAATCCATGATCGGCGAAAGCCGTCCCGCCACCCTCACCGTGACGGCCGACAAAGGTTGGGCGCTTTCGTCTGAAGCCGTCAGCTTAGGCCTCATCGTCACCGAACTGGTCATCAACGCCCTGAAATACGCCTTCCCCGATGAAAGCAAGGAAGCCACCGTCACCGTGGTTTACGAGGCTCATGACGCGGCCTGGAAACTTTCGGTGACCGACAATGGCGTCGGCCGCGTCGAGGCCAACGGCCCGCCCTCAAAGGGCGGTTTGGGCACCAGTCTGGTGAACGCCCTCGCCAACCAGCTCGATGCCAAGGTCGAGACCATCAACAGTCCGACCGGCATGAGCATTTCGGTGACTCACGCCACCTTCGTCTCCCGCGCAGCCTAATTCGCGCTGGGGTCGGAACAGAACCTTGCTGACGGTGTTAACTCCAAACGACGTCCTCTAAATCGGAGCTTCCCCCAAATGCTATTTTTGAAAACGGCTGTTTCAGCCGCCGCAATCACTTTGTTCGTCGCCGCCGGCGCCCTGGTCTCGACCGTCGGTCCGGCTGCCGCACGCGTTGTCTGCAACAGCAGCGGCGACTGCTGGCATACCGAAGGCAACTATCACTATCCCGGCACCGGCTATACCCACCACAATGACGATTGGTACTTCCATCAGACCTGGAATGACCAGCGCCACTATCGCGACTATCACGAAGGTCGCGGCTATTACAAAAGCGGCGTATGGATCGGTTTCTAATCCGCCCCGCGCCAGGCTTGTGAATCAGGGGCGGCTGCAAGGCCGCCCCTTTTCATGCGTGTACGATGAAAACCGGTGATCTTGCGGCTAATTGAGGCTGGGGCTTTCGATCAGATGATCGATCCGCATCTTCGCCCGCTTCAGGGTCTCCCCTTCGTCCCACCCTCTGACGATCTGCTTTTCGGACGCCAGTATCGGCTTACCCTTCAGGGCTGTGCCGATCTGGACCTGCCACTGCGGTGCAGCATAGGTCACCTGCAGGGAATAGCCGCGATATTCAACCGCTTCGCGGCGCAAGCTGGGGATTGTCATGGGGCTAGATTAGCACCTTCGCCAAGGCAGCGTCCTGCTTCATTCCCCCAAACGCCTCTGCAGAGCTCAAAACAGGGCAATTGCCGGCCACCAGTTCCCTGCTTGCTTGTATTCGGTGCCGCGAGAGCCTATGCCTGTCGCCGCGACGGCGTTCCAACAGTTTGAACGCAGTGTTGTACTGACCATTCGCATCCGGCGCCTGGCCGGGGCAGCCCGCCTTCATCCTGATTGTGTTCTTCCGCGCCGTTCAAGCATTCGCTTGGCGTCAGGCATAGGAAATGAACATGACAATCGGAACAGTGAAATTCTTCAATACGGATAAGGGCTTTGGCTTTGTGGCGCCGGAAGGCGGCGGCAAAGACGTCTTCGTGCATGCCTCCGCCGTGGAAGCGGCCGGCATGAGAAGCCTGGCCGAAGGCCAGCGCATCTCCTTTGACACCCAGCCCGACGCCAAGGGCTCGAAGGCCGTCAATCTGAAGGCCGTCTGATAATCGGGGCGGCGGCGGATCACTCCGTCGCCGCCCTCATCTCTTGCATGACCATGTGTCTCACCGGTGTGGCGCTGGCCAAAAACCGGGAGCTTCATGGATCGCATGCCCAATGCCGCCGATCTGACCTCGGCGGAGTTTGCGTCCCTCACCCTGGTGTGCCGCGGCTTCATCCTGCGGACCATTCCGCGGGCGCACGAGGCGCGGCTTGTTGAACTTGGCCTGATCCAATCCATGATGGGCGGCCTGATCATCACCCCGGCCGGCCGCATGTTGGCGCGCCTGTGACCGTCGGCGATTCACAGGAAGCTTTTCGCCTCAGCAGGATCTATGCGCAGGGCTGGAACGCCGCCAGAACCTTGGCCCTGAATCCCGGCAAGCCGGTGACCAATCCTTACACGTCCGAGCCTGAGCGCGGCCGCTGGGATCAGGGCTTTGCCGAGGCCCAGAACAAGAACTGATGTGCCCGGTCACTCGGCGGCGCCGGGCTCGAACCGTTGCTGGAACTGAACCCCGACGCCCTGCTCATGATGGCGCACCACCCATCCGCGTGTCTGGCCCAGCTGGATGATTTCACCGATCGCAGGCCGCACCGCTGTCTTCAGCAACGCGCCCTGAAACGAGATGTCCAGCACCTCGCAGGCCACACTTTCACCAGCGGCATTGATGAAGTGACGGATGCCGGTGCTGGCGGCGGCGCGCGGATAGCGGCGCAGGCGAGTTACGCCCATCATGCCCTCATTGATGAAGGCAGTGAGATCCTGCTCCAGCCGTTTGCGCTTGGCGTCCCGGCAGACGAATTGCACACCCAGCTCGCCTTTGACGAAGCGCGTCGTAACCCCTTCAAACCGACCAAAGCCATTGATGTAAAGTACGACCGAGGCGTCTGGCGGCGCGGTTTCGGGGCAGTAGAGTTTTGCGCCGCCGGCGGACAGGTTGACCACGGTGCAGTCCAGGGTCGTGCCTTCGGCCGGAAGAAACAGCTTTGCTTCCAGCGTGACGGCGATCCGTTCATTGGCGCGCTGGTCTTCCGACCGCGCCGGTTGCGCATTCGCGTTCATCGTGACCCCACACCACCCGTGTCTCTTTTGAGACTTCAGGACGAAGCGAGCTTAGCGCCGGCAACTTAAGATAGAATGTACCGCCCCCATGCGCCCACCCCGTTCCCGCCGCATGTCGGAATGCAGCATCGCAGCGGCGCCCGCGAAAAACATGGTTACGAAATTCTTTCGCCATCATGCCGGCGACCGCAGATCAGTTCGCGCCCCTGCCCGCCTTTGCGAAAGGACTCAGCCCCAGCCACGACTGCATGTTCACCGCCAACTGCCGGTCGCCGGTCAACGTCATCCGGCGCGCGCGAATGGCCTCCTTGGTATTGTCCAGCCCCATCCATATGGCCGTCATCGTCCGCAGATCCGTGGAGACATACAGGTCCACGTCGAACCCTGGGTCGACCGAGCACAGATCGGTACCGGCTTTCGGCTCCACCAGCAGCCACCAGGATCGCTGAGCCGCGGAAAGCTCGGGATAGCGAAACTGGATGACGTTGCGCCGCTTGGGCAATGGCGCGGGATTAAGGCCACGGCGCATATCCCACATCAGCAGCGACACATCGAGATTCTCCAGTGACACCTCGCTGTCCACCCAGCGCTGGCCCCAATTGCCGAAAGCTTCTACCAGCGGTTCCAGCGCGCGGCCCGCCGCGGTGAGATGATACTCAAACAGACCGGACTCGCTGGACGAAGGCTTTCGCGAAATCACCCCGGCCGCTTCGAGATCCTTCAGGCGCTGCGACAACAGCGCCGGCGACATGCGCGGCACCCCGCGCCGCAGGTCATTGAAGCGGGTGGAACCCGCCACCAGCTCGCGCACCAGCACCATGGTCCAGCGTGTACACAATATCTCCGACGCCATCGCCACCGGACAAAACTGCTTGTAACTCCCCTGGGTCACGGCCCTCTCCCTTAAAGCCTTCCCATATAGGCCGCAGCACTCCGCCCGCCTAGTTCAGTTTCTGTATCGCTCCGATTCATTTGCTGAACTGGCCGCCCAGCCCTTGGGTTTGGCATGACGCGGCCCCGAGCCGACCGGCTCATCACCGACCCAAGGAGACAGATATGCCCCTCATTGATATCCAGCTGATCAGAGGCGTTTTCACCCCCGACCAGAAGAAGACCATGATCGAAAAGGTCACCGAAGCCATCATATCGGTCGAAGGCGAAGCCATGCGCGCCGTGACCTGGGTGCGCGTGCAGGAGACCGAAAGCGGCGAATGGGCCATCGGCGGCAAACCGTTGACTGTCAAGGATGTCCGGGCGATGGCGGCCGGAAGCTGACATCGTCTTGGCCGCGGGCGCGAACAGCGTCCGCGGCCTCTTTTCACTGCCATCCGCTGTGCTCGTCGCCTGCATGCTGCCAGGCGCCTGAGGGCGAATATCGGGCAAAAACAAGGGCTTTCCAGCGCGCCTACACCGGTAAGCCTTGTGAAGCCGCGCGCCTGCGCCTAAGGTCGCGCATGGCAAACAAGACGCCGCCGATAACCCGGGCCCAGGCCGCCTTTTCCGCTTCCGAGCAACGCACCCGGCTGGTTCTGGCCGAGGTGGAAAAGGAGCGCGCCGCCACCGACGCCAAGACCGTCAAGCTCAAAGCGCTGCGCCTGGCGAAGGAAGCCGAAGACAAGGCGATCGCCGACCAGAATCCGCCGCCGCCCAAGCCGCGGCGCAAGCGTATTACCTGATCCTTTGTCGGTGCTGCCGCTGGCCTCCGTCTCAAGATGAGACATAACACGCCCGCCGCAGGCGTGTTTGCCGGCAACATCAATTTTTAGGCAATTGCCCCTAACGTCCGCCCCCGAAGTGGGAAACAGCGCGACACCGGTTTGCCGGATCGCCCTGTCGCACCCGCATCGCAAAGCTGTCGCGCACGATGCGACGGCTGAAAAGAAGGCCGGGGGGCGCAAAGGTGCAGGAAGACATGAAGGACAGAGAGGCTGCGCGCCTTGCCGTCTTCGAAACCTTCGCCTTCATGGCGGAGACCGAAAGCGAAACGCTGACCGAAATCTGCCAGCTGGCCTGCGGCCTGTTTGAAGTCGACTACGCCCAGATCACCATCATCGGCGCCGACCGCTGCCACTATCTGACCAAGACCGTCTCCCAGTGCAGTTTTTTGCGCGAGGGCAGCTTTACCGACCGCGTCTTCCAGAACCCCGACGTGACAATCGTGCCCGATGCGCTCGCCGACGAACGCTATCGCGACCTGCCCGCCCAGAGTCTGCACAAGGCGCGGTTCTACGGCGGAGCACCCCTGTGGGTGGGACCCAATCTCAGCGTCGGCGTCATGTCGATCTATGCCTCCAAGCCGCACCTGAAATTTTCAGAAGCCGAGCGCGTCCATTTCCGGCGGCTGGCGGTGCTGGCGGTCAATGAACTGAAACGCCAGCGCGGCCTGCGCGACCTCAAGCAGCATGAAGCCGATCTGTACCGCAACATCGCCGACCTGGAAAAAACCAGGCTGGCGCTTGTCGCGGCCAAGGAACAGGCAGACGCCGGCAGCCGGGCAAAATCCGATTTCCTCGCCAACATGAGCCACGAAATCCGCACGCCGATGAACGGCATCCTGGGCATGACAGGCCTTCTGCTGGAATCGTCACTGGACCCTGAACAGCGCAAATGCGCCGAAATCGTGCAGGAGTCCGGTGAAGCATTGCTCACCATCGTGAACGACATCCTGGACATCTCGAAGCTTGAATCCGGAAAGTTCGAACTGGAATCCATCGACTTCGACCTGGTGAACACGGTCGAGAGCGCCATCTCGCTCATGAGCGCGAAAGCCCAGGAAAAGGCCATCGACCTGGGCGTCTTCGTCGATCTTGAGGCGCGCGGCGTCTATCGCGGCGACGCCGCCCGTATGCGCCAGGTCCTGCTGAACCTCATCGGCAATGCCATCAAATTCACCGACAAAGGCGGTGTCTCCGTCCTGGTGACCGTACACAAGATCGCTGATCCCCAAATCGGACTGTGTCACCTGCGCTTTGAAGTGAAGGACTCCGGTGTCGGGATCGCGGAAAATGTCAGCGCACGCCTCTTCCAGAAATTCACCCAGGCCGACAGTTCGGTGACCCGGCGCTACGGCGGCACCGGCCTGGGCCTGGCCATCTGCAAACAGCTTGTGGAAGCAATGGGCGGCCAGATCGGCGTTTCCAGCCAGGTCGGCGCCGGCTCCACCTTCTGGTTCCAGATTTCGCTGCCGCGCTCCAGCGTCAGCATTCCCGATCTGCAAAACCTGCCCGACCAGTTGAAGAACCTGAAGGTTCTGGTCGTGGACGACATTGCCATGAACCTGGAGATACTGGGGCGTCAGCTCGGCGCCTACGGCATCAACACCACCGGCGTCGAAGACGGATTTGGCGCCTTCGCCGAACTCGAACGAGCATGGCACAAGGGCGCGCCCTACGACATTGTCTTCCTCGACCAGATGATGCCGGGAATGGCCGGTGAAGATCTGGCGGCGCGGATACGCGCCCATGCAAATTTGAGTGAAACCAAGCTGGTGCTGGTTTCCTCGGCAGGCCTTCAGGGCGTCAAAAAATCATCGCTTGTTTTGCTGGATGCCAAGATAGACAAGCCCGTTCGCCAGCACGAACTGCTCGATTGTCTCGTGCGGATCTACAGCGCGGCACCCGAATGTGTGGCGCCGCGGGGCAAGACAGCCACCCCGGCGTCCGGACAAACAACCCGGCCATTGCGCATTCTTCTGGCCGAAGACAACCGCATCAACCAGAAATTCGCCCTCGCCCTTCTGGGCAAGGCCGGCCACAGCGTCACGGTGGTCGACAACGGCCTGCAAGCCGTGGATGCGGTGCGACGCGGCACCTATGACGTCATCTTGATGGACATCCAGATGCCGGAGCTGGACGGTATCGGCGCCACCCGCGAAATCCGCGCCCTTTCGCAGCCCAAAGGCGCTACGCCCATCATCGCCCTGACGGCCAACGCCATGCAGGGCGCCGAGAAGCGCTATCTCGAAGCCGGCATGAATGCCTACATTTCCAAGCCCATCCGTTCGGCCGAACTCTTCGCCAAGCTCGCCGAGCTTGCTGACCCGGCAGCGCTCGACCTTGAGAAGTTGACGTCCCTGGAGGCGGCCCTTCCGATCGAGTCGGTCTGCGACCTGCTTCGCCTCTTTCTTCTCGACACCGACAACCATATCGGCTTCATCCGCGAAGATTGCGCCCGGAATGATTTCGCCGGCATGGGCCGCAGCG
>Ga0193716_1002522_pt1 | contig 10277 bp, 11 predicted proteins | sample U2c1metaG_FD_145901 | JGI IMG/M metagenome (GOLD analysis project Ga0193716, IMG submission 145901) | Soil microbial communities from a riparian zone of the East river system, Colorado, United States - U2c1 | ecosystem: Environmental > Terrestrial > Soil > Riparian zone | place: USA: East River...
CAGTTAAGATCGCGGCCGTCGCGTTGGTGATCCTGGGAGTATTTCTAATCTCGTGGGAAAAGCTCTAGGAATGAAAAAAAGCACAAACGTCGCGGTCTGCTCTTAGTGCACCGTCGGTCCAGAATCGTCGTCTTTGCCGCCGGCAACGATTTTGAAGCGGCGTTTGAGGCGGCTTAAGCGCCGGCGGTCGAGATAGTTCTTGAATCCTACCCACGGACTGAAGCCGCGCAAGTAGATATAGCCGAACAACATGCCACCCAGATGAGCCATGTGGGCGATGCCACTCTGTCCGGCAGTGAGGGACGAGTAGAGCGAGATGGCGCCGATGATCATCACGAAATATTTCATTTTGATCGGAAACAAAAAATAAAAGTAAATAATGCGATTCGGATAAATCAAGCCGTAAGCGAGCAGAATACCGTAGACACCCGCCGAAGCGCCGATGCTCGGGCCCATCTGACCCGGCACAAGGATCGTGTTGAGAATGCCGCCGCCGATGACGGAGACAAAATAGTAGCGCAGGAAAAAACTGCTGCCCCAGCGCTGCTCCAGATCGCAGCCGAACATCCAAACCGCCAGCATATTAAAGAGCAAATGAAACAATCCGCCGTGGAGAAACTGGTAGGTGAACAGTTGCCAGATATAGAAATCGTTCAATACCAGCGGCGGCACCAGTCCGAAATAGAGGCTTAGCTGATCGTCGAGTCCTGTCCCTATGAACGCTATGAGTGTTTGAAAGACGAAAACCGCGGTATTGGCGATCAATAGAAACTTGACCGCCGGGGTGACACGGCCGGGACCGAAGCTGAATTGTTGAGTTCGATATTGCACGGTGAATCAGTGTAGCGGTTCGTTGGCGTTCTTTAAAGACGGCCGCCTAGTTCATCCCCCTAAGTAGGCCTGCCGGACCAAATCATTGCCGGCGAGCTCGCTCGCCTTGCCTTCGAGAATCACCGCGCCGGTTTCCAGGACATAGCCGCGATGCGATATGGCCAGGGCCATGGCGGCGTTTTGTTCAACGAGTAACACTGTGACGCCCGCTTGATTGATGGCGCGAATATTTTCCAGGATCTGCTCGACGAACTTGGGCGCGAGCCCCATTGAAGGCTCGTCGAGCAGCAATAATTTCGGCTTGGCCATCAGCGCTCTGGCGATGGCAAGCATCTGCTGCTCACCGCCGGAGAGGGTCCCGGCGTATTGCTTCTGGCGTTCTTTCAAACGGGGAAACATCTGATAAACAAACTCCAGCTCCGCACCGAGGGCGCTCTTGTGGCGTGTGTAACCGCCGATCAGCAAATTTTCTAGGACGGTGAAACGCGGGAAAACTTTTCGGCCTTCGGGCACGTGGGCAACGCCGCGGCGAACGATAACGTGAGGCTCGATTTTCTCGAGGCCGACGCCTTCGAGCAAGACACTGCCGCGGCGCGGCCGGAGCAGCCCGGAAAGCGTTTTCAGCGTGGTGGTTTTGCCGGCGCCGTTGGCGCCCAACAAAGTAACCAGCTCACCTCGCTCGACTGCGAACGAGACGCCTCGGAGCGCGTGGATGGCGTCGTAGTAGACGTGCAGATCATTAACCTTGAGCACGTTCGATCCATGAGCCCGGACCCAGGTAGGCTTCGATCACGCGCGGGTCTTGACGCACCTGGTCCGGATGTCCCTCGGCGATTTTTTCGCCATAGTCGAGGACGTGGACACAATCTGAGATCCCCATAACGACGCGCATGTTGTGCTCGATCAACAGGATCGCCTTGACGTGGCGCCCGACAAGCTCCTTGAAGAGCGCCATCAGGGAGCGCGCTTCACTGGAATTCATACCAGCCGTCGGTTCGTCGAGCAGCAACAACTGCGGTTCCGCGGCCAGCGCGCGGGCGATCTCCAACCGGCGTTGCTCGCCGTACGATAACTGCTGCGCCCACTCGTGTTCTCGACCGCTGAGACCCGTGAGCTCAATCAACTCCTGCGCTTTGCGGCGCGCGTCGTTCTCCTGCGTATGAAATCGTTTTGAGCTGATTAGAATATCGGCGAGATTGGTTTTCAATCGCGCATGGCGACCCACCAAGACATTCTCCAATACCGACATATGCGAAAACAGTCGAATGTTCTGAAAGGTCCGGCTGATTCCCGCGCCAGTGATTTGCTCCGGCTTCAAGCCGAGCAGAGAACGATTTTGGAAGAGAATCTCTCCTTCATCGGGCCGGTACAGCCCTGTCAAAGTATTGAACAAGGTGGTCTTGCCCGCGCCATTGGGGCCGATCAACGAAGCGATCACACCCTCATCGAGTTCCATACTTACCCGCGTCAGCGCTTGGAGACCGCCGAAACGCTTCGAAATATTTTTGAGCTCGAGTAGCGCCATGCTACTTTCCTGACCCCTGGCGTGGCGGCAGAATCCCTTGTGGGCGAAAAATCATCATCAGGATCAAGATCAAACCGAACACCATGCGCTCGTATTTCGCCGGCTCGAATTGCGCCGGCAATTGGCTCAACGGATAGCTGCCAACGAGCGGGATTACCAACTCGGCGCCCGATTGGCGCAGGCCATTGAGCCAAAGCGACAGGCCCTTGAGCAACTGTAAATTGAGAATCGTTACGCCGGTGGCGCCGAGCACCGCGCCGGGGATGGAACCCATGCCGCCGAGGATCACCATGGCGAGCACACCGATGGACTCCATGAAGGTAAAACTCTCGGGGTTGATGAAAACTTGCTTGGCGGCGAACAACACGCCGACGGCGCAGGCGAAAGAGGCGCCGACGGCGAACCCCAACAGTTTCATGCGAACCACCGGCACGCCCATGGCGGACGCGGCGATTTCGTCTTCGCGAATCGCTTTCCAGGCGCGTCCGACCCGCGAGTTTTCCAGCCGGCGAGTAACCAGAATAATAACGAACACCATCAGCAGAACGAGAAAGTAGAAATACAGCGGATAAAGCTTGGCGACGGGAATCTGTAGGCCGAGGAATTCCAGCACCGGCTGAAAAAACAACGGCGGCTTGCTGATCGGCGAGATACCGCGCGGGCCGTTGGTCAGGTTGATCGGTTTATCCAGATTGTTGACCAGCGCGCGTACAACTTCGGCGAAGCCCAGGGTAACGACGGCGAGATAATCGCCGCGCACGCGCAATACTGGCAGACCGAGCAGAACGCCGGTGAGCGCGCCGACCACGATACTCAGCAGGAGAAAGGCAAAAAACCAGTTGGCCGAGAGCGGAAACAATCCGCCGGCAATAAAAGCATTGGCCTGCGGCGAACCGAAAACCGCCCATAGATACGCGCCGATCGCGTAAAAAGCGACGAAACCCAAATTGAGCAAGCCGACGAAACCGACGACGATATTCAATCCGAGAGCCAGGGCCACATAGATACCGATTTGAATCGCAACCTCTAAATAATAGCCGTTCACCGATCCCAGGAAGGGCACGAGCACCAGCAAGACCAGCGCACCTAAAAATATTTTTACTCTCGCCGCCACCGGCATGTAGTAGAGCAGTAGCAACGACGCTTCGACTAGGAGAAAAGCCAGAACCGATTGAGGAAAATAAAAAGCGAGCAGGCAGCTCGCGGCGATGTAAGCGCATAAGCCAAGCGGCGCCAGAGAAGCCATCACGCCTTGCTCTCCCGCACGGTTTCTCCGAGCAAGCCCCTCGGGCGGAAGATCAAGATCAAGATCAACACCAGAAAAGCGACGACGTCCTTATATTCCGCGCCGAAGGCGCCATCGGTCAGCAGTGAGAGATAAGACGCGGCAAAGGCCTCTAGCAAGCCGAGCATCATACCGCCCAGCATAGCGCCGGGAATATTGCCGATGCCGCCGAGCACGGCGGCGGTGAAGGCCTTCATGCCGGGAACGAACCCACTATAAGGATTGACTAAACTGTAATGCAGGCCGAATAACACTCCGGCCAAGCCGCCGAGCGCGCCGCCGACAAAGAACGTCAACGCAATCACGCGATTGACCGGCACGCCCATGAGCGATGCGGTGTCGGGATCTTGCGCCACGGCGCGAATCGCCGTGCCCATTTTGGTTCGATTGACGAAGAGGTGCAGGCCGACAAGCGTCAGTAGCGCGGTGCCGATAACCAGCAATGACTTAACTGGAATGACCAAATTAGTTGTCAGTGGGAGATTCTTTTCGAGGAAATCTAAGCTCGGATAGTTGAGATAAAACGTGTTGCGCCACAAGCTCTCGAACAGTCGCAGGCCGTCTTGCAAAAAAAACGATGCGCCGATGGCCGAGATCAGCGCTACCAGGCGTGGCCCGCCTTGAAGTGGCCGATAGGCGACGCGTTCCAGCGCCATTGCCGAAAGTCCGCTGATAATCATTCCCGTGAAAATCACCAGAAAAAGAATCAGCGCAGGATTAAGCGTCGACAATTGACCGGCGCTCTGCAGCAACAACAAGACCTCGACGCCGACAAAGGCACCCAGAACAAAAATTTCGCTATGGGCAAAATTGATGAATTCCAAAACGCCATAAACCATGGTGTAGCCTAAGGCAATGAGGGCGTACATGAAGCCTAAGACAATACCGTCTAAGAGGACCTGGGGTAGGATTTCAAGCGCGATTTCCAAACGGATGCTAAGCCTTTGGCAGTGCTATTGCCGCACATGGTTATGCTCGTCGTTACCGTGTTGATAACCAAGAGTCAAATGCAACATTGAAACCGCGGCAAATCGTATATAATGCATAGATCACGGTCGAAACCATGTCAGAAGCCGTCTCCTCCACCGTATCGCTGCTCTTACGCCGCTATCGCGTCAGGAAAGCTGCGGGAATTGTCTTCGGTACCGTTGGTTTGTTGTTAGCAACGATATTGATTGCGCCGACTTTTATCGATCTCGGCCTACTCAAGCGCACCTACCTTCCGCTGGTCCAAGAAGCGCTCAACCGGCGCGTCGATGTGAACGAGGTGCGGTTGAGCCTGATCCCTACGCCGTCGATCCGAGTATCGAAGCTCAGCGTGTCCGACAGTCCGGCGTTTCCCGACAATATATTTTTCTCGGCGGACGGAGCAGGTCCAACTAAAGCTTAAGCTCTGGCCGCTTTTGCGCGGCCGATTTGAGATTACCGAGTTAGTTCTCGAAAAACCGATTTTCAACTTGATGAAACAACCGGACGGCAGTTTCAACTACGCCGACCTCGCGGCCAAAAGACCCCCCACCGGCGCCCGGCGTGATCCCAAAAAGAAAATAGATTCGAAAGGCGGCGAAGCCACAGGGACCCCACTCATCATCCCGGGGCGCATGCGCGTCCAGAACGGCCAGGTTAATATCGCCACCAAGGGACAAGCGCCGGTCAACATCAAAGGCATCAATCTCGCGCTGCAAGAATTTTCCAGCGATCATCCTTTTCCATTCCGGGCCTCCTTCGAGTATCCGGGATTGAAGACGGTCTCTCTCGAGGGCGAACTCGAGTATCAAGAGACCAAGGCGCTTTTGGAATTGAAAAAAGCTCGGATCAAAACCCAAGACCTGGCACTGTCGCTACAGGGCAGTATTAGCAATCTCTCCGCCACCCCGCGTTTCAATCTGGATATCAACGGCGAGAATTTGGACGCCAAACCGATCTTCCATGTGCTCTCCGTGTTCGGTTTAGCGCCGCGCGACACCGACGTGAGCGGTCCGGTGGACCTGTCGGTGAACGTCACCGGCCCGTCAAACAATCTCGCCACACAAGTCCGCGGCTTGCTGAAAAACGTCAGAGTCAACGGCAAACGAGCGTTGAAAGGCAATCTCAGCGGCACCGTGTCCATCCGTCTACCGATCGGCGGCGGCTCGGTTAGCAAGCGGCTCCTGGGCGACGGCAAACTGGTGGCACGCGACGGCGAGCTTACCAACGTCGATCTGATAAAAAAAATCCAACGGGTCACCGGCATGATCGGATTGTCGAAAGACCAACGGCGCGAAGCGACAACGTTTCAGACATTGGAAGCGGATTTTATTCTGGGCGGTGGCTACGCGGAATTTACCCGGATTTATCTGGTCAATCCACAGCTGGAAGTCACCGGCGACGGCACCATGACCCTCGAACAACCTACGCTGGACATAGCCATCAGCACGTCGCTCTCGCCGCAGGCCTCGAAGCAGACCGGTCGCGGTCGCACCGCGAGTTTTTTTAAGGACAAACAGGGTCGTGTCGTCGTCCCGTTGAAGGTGTCCGGCCGGCTGGAGAATCCGTCAGTGGAATTGAATGGCGCGAAACTGGCCGAAACCGGCCTGCCGGCGAATGCCGAGAAAAGCTTCAGCTCGTTTTTCAAGCAGCTCTTCCGCAGCCGCTAAATCTTACGCTGGGAAATCAAGCTCAGCCGTGGGTTGGCGGTGGGCTGAGACTGACAATCAGTCCCTGCAGGTGTTTGCCTTCGAGCGCTTCGGCCATCGACTGATCGACTTCGAGCAATAAATCGTTGATCTCGCTTTCTTCGTCGCTCAAGTCTGTCCGAGTTTTAATTTTCTTTCCGGAGTTCCTCACGCAGTCCAAAATCTCCTTGATAGGGATGGTCTCAGGATTGCGGCCGAGCACGAAGGTTTCTTCATCCGCCAGCGGCAGCACCAGCTTGGCTTGACTAAACAGCTCCATCAACTCCTTAACCACGCCGGCTGGGATGCGTAACTGTTGCGCCAACTCGTTCACGTTCATCGGGTCAAGGCCGTGATAGAAGTTACGCCCCACTAGAAAGAGCAGAAACACCGCCAGTTTCTCGCGACCCGCCGGGCTGTGCGTTAACAACTCACGATCGCCTTGATAATAATTGATGTGCTGGTGCGCATAGGCCACTTGAGCGCCCAGTAGCACAATCACCCAGCCGACGTGCAACCAGAGCAGAAACAGCAAGAGAATCGCGAAGCTCGAATAGATTGCGTAGTACTTGGTCGACGACGCGACAAACGTAGCGAAACCCCATCCGACGGTCTGCCACAGCACCGCGGCAACCAGTCCGCCCACCAGCGCCGACTCGAGCTTGACTCGGATATTCGGAATAAAGATATAAACGAACGTAAACGCCCCCCACAGCGTGATATAAGGAAGCAAACGCAGCAAGAAGAGAATCACCATGCCAAGGGGTTGCAGCGAGAGGAGCGTTTGAACAATCGCATGGCTTTGCAGCGTCGCGGTGACCGTCACGGCGGCGAATACCAACACAGGTCCGACGAGAATGGCGCTCAAATAATCAGTGAAACGCCGAGCTAGTTTTCGCGGCGCCTTGACCCGCCAGATATAATTGAAGGCCTCCTCGATGGTACCCATCAAGGAAAGCACCGTGACGAACAACGTGACAAAGCCGATGCTGCCGAGCGCGCCTGCGCTCATCTTATCGACGAAGCCGATCAAATATTTGGTAATTTCCTCGCCCTTCTCGCCCAGCGGCGCGAGCGCTTCCGCCAGCGCCGGCTCCATGCGATTGTGCACGCCGAAGCCTTTGAGAATCGAGAAAATCACCGCCAGTAAAGGCGCCAGCGAAAGCAGCGTCTTGAACGCCAGCGCCATGGCCTGAAGTTTTACGAGATTACGAACGAAATCCCGGCCGACCATGACCGCGATCTTGAGCGTGGAATGAATCAGCCGCCGGAAGCGGCTGAGGTCCGAAAGTTCTCGCTCGAGAACTTGATCGACGACTCGACTCTTTAGCTGTTCGATAGAAAGTTTAGGATTACGCGCGGCAGGACTCATGACGATCTCGACCCATGCGACACGCCCGATGCTCTGGAACTTTAGCAGCTTTAACGGACTCGGACAAAAGAATTTCCCCGAGATTTGAAATAGCGGCTGCTCGCAGAGCGATCCGAGAGAGCACTGGGCAGCGGGTAGTTGTTTACATTTGCACGAAATATCTTCTTGTGCACCCTAGCGTAATGCACCAGCCTGCCTGCCCTCGCAGTTTCAAGAACATGTTGGAAAAGGCAGTTTAAACTAGACCGCGCGCCTTGCCGCAGTTTGGACAAGCCTGCCATTCGGCATTGAGCGCATAGCCGCATCCGGAACAGCTGTAGCGCGGGATGATCCGCGGCGCCGGTTCCGGTAAAGTTGGCCCATCGGCCCAATAGACACCGGAGAATAGACTAGTCTTGCAGGTTGTCGACAAGGCAGCTCCCGACCGATCGGTGTAAGCTACTCTGTAATGGCGTTCGTTCTTTTCGAAAAACCAGCCACGCCCAAACGGATTCCAGGTGATCGCAACGACCCGTCCGCCTTTGGCCTCGATTTCATCTTTGATTCTATTCTTGTCGACAAAATGCAGGATTACCCTAAAAACAGCTACGGCGGCGAGGAAGAATAAGGGGAATAGATATCGTTGCTGCATGGGATCGCGAATGCTCCGAGGTTCGCTGGGAGCTATTGTCCTACGGCGAGAATGAGTCGACAAGACTTAATTTAGTCCGGTCACGGCTTGTAAATGCGGCTGATAAACCCTTCTTTTTCCAATTCCAAGACCAGGCTGTCATCGACGATGTCGTCCACTTTCAAGGCGCTGCCGGGTTTGCGCGCTACCGCCTCTTTCACTTGCGCATCCATGCCGTCGCGATTGACCAGCGGCACCCGCTCGAACAGCTTGTTGCTCGACTGATAGCCGCTCTCCAAGTAGGCTTCGTTGTTTTGCCGCGAGTATTTGGCAAAAATCTTTTTACTTTCTTCCTTGTTCGTCTTGTAAAAGTGCGTAGCTTCGATCAGTGCCATCAGCAAACGCTTCATCGCATCGCGATTGCTTTTTAGATAACTCTTCGACGTCGTCGGGCACACATAGGGAAACGGAAATCCTTTCGGAAAATCCGCCGTGCTGACCAGAACCCGATGCGGCATACCTTGAGCGAGATGGATCGTGCCGGGTGGTGAAGGGAAAGCGACAATCCGTCCTGTGCGAAACGCCGCTGCCCGTTCGGTCGAGCCGCCCACTTGAAGGATGGCAACGTCCTTATCCGGCTCGAGTTTTAATTCCTTAAGAAATAGCCGCGCCGCTACGTCCGATGAGCTGCCGACCCGACTGATGCCGATGGCCTTGCCCTTGAGTTGCTGCGCTGAACGGATCGACTCGTGCACGATCAATTCATAGGGCAGCGTGTTGATAAAGCAGCCGACGGCGACCACGCCGGCGCCGCCCACGGCTGCATTGGCGGTCGCTCCGCCGGAAATATTACCCACGGCAACCGACCCCGCCACCACGGCGGAAACGGTCGTTGTCGAAGATGGAATAAAAATAAGCTCCGCGTCGAGACCGTACTTCTTGTAAAGCTGCCGCTCTCTGGCGATATACCAATTGGCATTGGGTGAGTCGACCGAGCTGAAGGCTAGTGTTTGCTGTTGGGCATGAAGCAACCGCCACGAGAGCAGCACCATTGAGCAGACGGAAAGAATCAGTACCCAGCGCGCCATGAGTCGAACCATAACCTCTCCTTATTCGTCGTCCTGAATATAACGGCTCCTCAATCGAAACGGTCACAACAACAGTGGCGCAGCGACGATCACGTGCCCGCGGTCCGATCATTTACATTGTCCAGAGTAACGCGTCCAGGCAAAAACGCTGGCCGTTCTTTTACGACTTGTCCACGATACCAACAAACCTTGGCTCGCCAGACTGACAAGGCGATCGAGATTGATGACGAAGTCATTTCTCAAGCCAATGAATGGATTCAAGCGCCAAAGAATTTCACGGTTTGACCATAGCCGTCTCGCGCGCCTTGCGGACGCTCCAATTGGCGATCTGGTCGTCATGGCGGATTAACCTGCACACTCCTTTGAAACTATCCCTTTTTTCGTGTCGTGGATTGCTTCGCCGAGGTCGTAATCGGCAAACTGATCTCGGGAGCTAAACTAACGGCTTCGACGCCGGGCACGGCTTGCAGGGATTTCATGACTTTATGAAGCGCGCGCGATGAAGGCAGGATCACTTGCATGTAGCGCTGCAGATCTCTTTCAGCTGGAGAAAGTTCTTTCGCAGTTGAGCGCGCCAAGCTCGGCACTTTGAAGTGCACACTGCTGTTTTTTGGCAACCGCGGCGGGGCAAACTCGACGCCTCCGGGAGAGACGAAGACGCCCCTAGCCTCATCGTAGCGCCAGCCTGGTTTGAGTTTGAAGTCGATCGACCGGCCAAGCAAGTTTTTCGGCGGCGGCACGGCTGGAATCATGGTTATCCATTCTGCGCCGCGCGCCGAGTCGTTGCAATGATCCGTATTGAATCATCTAAAATGTAACCCAAGGAGGAATCGTTGACTCATTTAGAATGTAACCCACAGATGCGAGGGAAGATTAGCCACCAGGGAGGGTTACACTTTCATGAGTCGGAAA
>Ga0193716_1002523_pt1 | contig 10272 bp, 16 predicted proteins | sample U2c1metaG_FD_145901 | JGI IMG/M metagenome (GOLD analysis project Ga0193716, IMG submission 145901) | Soil microbial communities from a riparian zone of the East river system, Colorado, United States - U2c1 | ecosystem: Environmental > Terrestrial > Soil > Riparian zone | place: USA: East River...
TCGTAAGCTGTCGCTCTTGTAAGAAATCAATCGGCCGGCAGCGGCCAGCTGTCCAGCACGTGGCCGGGATGTTCGCGCAGGAACCGCCGCCGGGCTTCGACGTACCGGGTCGGCGTGAGCCCGGTGAACGCCAGGAACTCGTGGCCGAAGTGGGCTTGGTCGAAGTAGCCCGCGCCAGCGGCGAGGTCGCCCCAGTCGATCGGTCCTGCGGGGTTGATCGCGAACATGGTGGCGGCGAAGCGGTAGGTGCGGGCCAGCCGCTTCGGCGTGACGCCGATGTGCTCCTTGAACCGCTGTGCCAGATAAGTGCTGCTGACACCGGCTGCCACGCTCAGGTCGCCGATCGCCACCGCCCCGCTGGTCGCCGCGATGACGCTGCTCGTATGGCGGACCAGCCCCAGGCCGGCGGTCTCGCACAGCCGTCGCATCAGCTCCTCCTCGAGCAGCGTCAGCATCTCGTGCGGTCCGTCCGCCGTGGCCAGCCGGTCTCGCAGCTCAGCAATGGCGGGCCGGCCCCAAACCTGCTCTACCGTCACCGGCCGGTCACACAGCTCGGCCGCGGGCATCGGCAGGAACGGCGCCATCCCCCACGGCTTGAAGTGCACGCCGACGGAACGGGTCCGGAGTGGGTAGCCGAACTCCCACGCGCGGGTGGGCATGGTGACCACGCAGCCGTCGGCGTACTCGGCCGTCTTGATGTCGGTGCCGGCGCGGATGCGGAACGGCGCCCCGAGGTTGACGATGAGCAGCGCCGACGGCGGCGGCAGCGTCAGCCGGGCGTACGGCGGCGCACCCTCCAGGTAGTAGAGGTCGTCGATCAGCCCGTCCAGCGGCGGTCGCGGCACTTTGGACACGTACTCCACGCCCACAGCATCGCCGACGCCCCACCGGCATCGCGCGCCGGGCTCAGCGTCTCCTGCTGAGGGAAGACCTTCCGAAGCCCGTAGCGTTCCACCATGGTCGCCCAGATTCCGATCTCAGTCGCTCTACTTGTGCGCGACGGTCTCGTGCTCCTGGTGCATCGCCACCCATCGCGTCAGTGGTATCCCGAGTGCCGTACTCCGCCCACGCGATCGCCTCGTCGCCAACCATCACCAGCGCCGCATCTGTCACCATGCCGCCGATCGTAAGACGTCATGCGGACGATCTCAGGGAGCGCAGAATGGGCGGGCGAGCGCGAGGTCGGCGTCGACTCGGCGCAACCCGTCGAAGCCCCACGTGTTGAGGCCCTCCAAGTCGACCTCGTTGGTGATGCGAACTGCGAGGTCGCGCAGAGAACGGGCGAGCCGGGCGTACTCGAGGTGCGTGAGGTCGAGTCGCTCCGCGCCGTAGGCCTTCAGGAAGCGCACAGTGTCGTCGGGCTCGCACAAGGCGGCGAACAGGTCGTGCTCGCGCGGCGCCAGCATCGCGTGACCCCAGTCGAGCAGCGCCGCGACGCGACCGTCGCGGTCGATGAGGATGTTGTGAGGGAACAGGTCGTGGTGGCACACGACCCGGGGCACGTCGATCGCGCGCGCCCGTTCGATCACCGCTTCGAGCCGGTCGACGTCGGCCATGACCTCGTCGCGGCGACCGGCGAGCCAAGGGTGGTCGTGCCGGTCGCGCAGTGCCTCGCGTTCAGATCGGCTCGAGGCAGGACGAGGTCTGTGATGTTGTGTACGGCGCGCATCGCCTGCGCGATCGCCTCGGTGTCGTTCCACGTTGCCTCGCGGCCCTCGACGTACGGGAACAAGGCGTAGCGCCGACCAAGGTGCTCAGCGGTGTACGAGCCGTCGAGCGCTCGCCGCGCCGCAGGAACCGGAATCCCTCGAGCCGCCAGCTCAGCGGTCAGCGCCAATGCGGCGTCGCTGTCGGGCTCCTGCCGCCAGAGCTTGACGAACCAGCGCCCGTCGGTGAATGCATCCGCTTCGAACCCGCCCGGATGCGCCCGAAGCTCGCCCACCTCGACACCGAAGTCGTCGCGGACCTGAGTCATCGTCGGCGGGGATACTTCGCTCCACATAGACCCAGGACACTACAGGCTTGGTGAAACAGGGCTCTGGAAGACTGCATGCTGATGGAGACCTCGGGTGGCGGCTTCGTTAGTTCGATCGCTTACCTGGTGATGCTGGTGGTTTCCATCGCGGCTGCACAGACGGTGCTGGGTGATCTCGGGCGGTTGTTTCGCAGCCCTCGGCCGTCTGCCGTCGCGCTGTGGGCGATGGTCGCCCGGGTCGTCCTCGCCGCGGTGGTGATCCTTGTCGATGGCGTCGTGCTGTTGGTGCTGCGTGACGCACACGGCGGACCGATACTGGGCGGGCTGATTCTCGGTGCCGCGCTCGCGGCGGTGTCTCCGCCCGACTTGACCGCGCAGGCCGCGGGCCACCCGGGACCGCCTTGAAATTGGTCTCTGGGATGGTGTCGGATCGGAGCGCTGCCGTTCGTGGAGTTGGTGTGTGGCGGCCGCCCTGGCTGCCTCGTCCTCAGCCTGAGAGAGGAAACGACAGTGACGGAGTACCTGATCACTTTCAACGACGAGTGGGTGCCCGACTTCACGCCGGAGGAGGTGCGCGAGAAGGCCACCTCCGTGAGCCCCGTGATCGAGGAGATGAAGGCCGCCGGTGTCTTCGTCTTCGGAAACGGGGGTCTCGACGTCTCGACCGCGGTGTGCAGCGTCATCAAGGGGCAGGACGGAGAGCCGGTCTTCACCGACGGGCCGTACGTCGAGACCAAGGAGCACCTGGGCGGATTCGCCGTGGTCGACGTCTCCGACGACGCTGCCGCGCGGTACTGGGCCGGCCGGATCGCCGTCGCGCTCGATTGGCCGCAAGAGGTGCACCGATTCCCCCGCGCCGTCGAGCCCTACGAGACCGACGAACGACCCAGCAGGTAACGACTTCTGCGTCCTGGGCCCGGCCTGACGCGGGTCCTCCCCCGCCGGCTCCGGCAGAGTTGCCGGAGCCGGCGAGGTCGAGTCAGGCGACGGCGGTCCCTTCGAGCTCGACCATCAGGTCGGGGATCGCCAGTCGCGTCACCCCGAGCATCGTGGTGGACGGCGCCACCTCGGCGGCGCCCAACCGCGACGCCAGTACGCCGTAGTGCTGGAAGAGCAGGTCGACGTCGGTGGTGTAGACGTTGAGCCGGACGAGGTTCGCGAGGGACATGCCGGCCTCGCTGAGCACGGCCTCCAGGTTGTCGAGGCTCAACGCCAACTGCCCCGCCATGTCATCGGTATGCTCGGGTTTGCCCTCGCCGCTCATCGCGGTCTGCCCAGCGCAGTACAGGGTCCGGGTGTGACCGGAGACGATCTCACCCTGGTTGTACCCCATCTCCACCGACCACGCCCACGGGTTGACCGCTGTTCGCTCCACTGCCATATCAGCTCCATTCGATCTTGTCCGTCGTGGTGACCAGCCTCCCGGGAAATCACGACATCCTGTGTCGTGTATTCCAGTAAGGTTTTGGAATGCGCGCCGACCGGTTGGTCTCACTGGTGCTGCTGCTGCGCCAGCACGGTCGGCTGTCAGCGGCCGCGCTGGCCCGCGAGCTGGAGGTCTCCACCCGCACGGTGCTGCGCGACATCGAGGCGCTGTCCGCGGCCGGCGTTCCGGTCTACGCCGAGCGCGGCCGGCACGGCGGTTTCGCAATGTTGCCGGGTTTCCGGACCGAGCTCACCGGACTGAACCACGACGAGGCCTTTGCCCTGCTGGTTGCCGGATCGCGGCGCGGGGCGCAGGTGTTCGGCCTTGGCTCGGCGCTCGCTTCAGCCATGCTCAAGGTGGTTGACGCACTGCCGGAGAGCTATCGGGACGCTGCAGCGGGCGTGGCCGAGCGATTGCTCATCGACCCGGAGAGCGACCTCCTCTCGCGTCGGCTGGTCACCGAGGAGGTGCCGGACGCGACGATGATCGAGGTCCGGCGCGCGGTGTTCGCCGGACACAAACTGCGCATTCAGTACGCGGCCGTGAACCAGACCCCGGAGTGGCGCACGGTGGACCCGATCGGCCTGGTCACCGTACGCGAGCAGGGCTACTTGCTGGCCACGAAATCGGGTGCGGACCGCACGTACCGGCTGTCCCGGATCTTGGCCGCCGAGGTACTCCCCCAGCCCGCACAGCGACCAGAGCGGGTCGATCTGGACCGGGCCTGGCAGGAACGCAGCGTGCGGTTCAGGGCCGGCGGCAACCAAGTCACCGTACTGGTACGGCTGAACCCGAAGCGGCGGGAAGACCTGGTTGGCACCGCACTGGCCGTCCTCGCCGAAGAACCCGACGCGGACGGTTGGCTACGGATGGAGGTCACCTTCCAAGATCCGAGACACGCCGAATGGGCGCTGTGGCAGCTCTCCACGAACGCGGAAGCCCTGGCTCCGCAGTGGCTGCGTACCGCCCTCCACGACCGCGCCACCACGCTCGCCAGCTGCTACGGAGCGCCATCCTGAGAGGCTCAGCTTGCTTCGAGGGCGAAAAAGATGAAGCACAAGAAGGCTGTCCGGTCGCCGATGGACGGCGGCAAGAGCTCGCGCGGCGTGTCGGCGGAGAAGGGCGGTTCGCTGACGACCGAGATGCGGAAGCCCGCCGCGGTGAACGCGGCTGTCATCGCGTGCAACGGCCGATGCCAGTACGTCAGTACTGCGCTCTGTCCGTTGAAGGTGTACTCCTCCGAATGCTCCGCGATGGCGAAGTAGTCGCCACTCGGGTTGCCCACCTCGTAGACGAGGGGATGGTTCACCGACAGCATGAGGCGGCCGCCTGGCTTCAGAATGCGGCGTAGCTCAGCTAGAGGTGCCGTCCAGTCCTGCAGGTAGTGCAGGACGAGGGAAGCGGCGACGTCATCGAAAGCACCGTCGGCAAATGGGAGTGGCTGGCTGAGGTCGGCCACGTGCAGGTCCGCATCCTCCCCCAACCTCTGCCGCGCCAACTCGACCATCGCCGAACTCGAGTCGAGGCCGGTCACGATGGCACCATTCGCCTGGAGCGCGGCCGACAAGGGCCCAGAACCGCAGCCAACATCGAGGACTCGGCGACCGTTCACGTCCCCGGCAAGATCAACCATCGCCGGCCGCTCGTAGTACGCGTTGAAGAGGCTGGACTCGTTCTCCGCTGAGTAGCTCTCAGCGAAACTGTCATAGTGGTTGGCCTTCACCAGGTCCTCGCTTTCGTACGAATTCTTGTGAACGGGAGCGACCGCGTCCTTAGCAGTCGAACACTGACCAGCAGATCTCGTTTCGCAGCCGCTGATCCTCCAGGACGAGTTCGCGGATCGCCTCCGGAAGCTGTTCACGCTGCCACCGGCACTCGAACTGACCGACGCTCTCCCCCTCGCATCCGGGGACCGCGGCACGTGCGGCTTTGATCGCGTAGGCCGCGGCACCGAGCTCGTGTGCGGCGACATGTGCCACCACCGCCGCCTGGCCGGCAGCAAATGCGGCGTGCCGAGCGGCTCCGCTCAACTCTCTTGCCGCAGCCATGGCGTGGCCGCCCGCCGCGCGGGAGTCAGACATCCTGATCTCGCCTCGCGCCCAGGCCCGAATCTGCTCGATCGCCAGCCGGGGCCGCGGGTCCGAGGGCTGCACCGACTCGAAGAGGTGCAGAACGTGCTCCGCGCACACGGCAGCCCACAAAGCCAGAAGCCGATGGTCTGAGTCCGTGAGCGTCCCCCCACGGCGGACGGTGATGAACCGGGGGTCGCGCTCTTTCGGCAGGATCACGAGTCCACCGTTCCTGAGTACATCTGCCCAACCTAGCGTCGCCCCGGGTGCGGAACCGCCCAAAGGCCTGGTCCAGCAATAGCCCTCACAACCTCCAGATAGCGACAAACCGCAGCAGAAGCTGTCTCGTGCCCGACAACCCGCGACAGTACGACGGACAGTCCAGCGCCGACCCCGCTGTCGGAGGGCGCATCCAGCATCGACGCCATCGCCGCAGCCTTCTCCAAGTCACCTCGAGCGATGTGCTTCGCCGCCAAAGGCAGCATCGCGAGGGTGAACACGTTCGGGTCCGGAGCGGGCCCCGGCAGACCTCGACCCACCAGTTCGAGCGTCTCCGACAGGTCGAGGCTCCCAGCAGCACCGGCACCGGTTATCAGCCGAGATTCTCGGGGTAGCGGCGCACCCGGCGGCCACCGGTACCAGTCGACCCACAGCGGGAGCGGCCCGACGTCGTACATCGCCCCTACATACCCACCGCCAACCGGTCCGTTGTCCGGCATCTCGAGGGTCAGCAGCGTCTCGCCGAGCACGCATTCTCCGCCGACAACGATGATGTCCACGTCGCTCCACTCGTCGGCCCTCCCGGAGGCGAGCGAGCCAACCAGCCAGACTCCCTCGGCCTCCAGGGCCGGCACGGTCTCCCTCAACCATCGCGCCCGCGCACTGGCCGACGCCGCCACCATGCTCAGTGCCTGATCCCGTCTCACGCGACGGGACGTTATCCGGCCTCTGTCCGACAGACGACCTGGTTACAGGAACCTGCGGAGGACTCGGTGGCAGCGGACTGGGTCCTCGGTGAGGCCGGCGCCTAGGCCCCAGAGCCAGTAGTCGATGGTGCGGAAGACGACCCAGTCTCGGGCTCTGTCGCGATCGAGCCCGGCCGTCGCGACCAGCGTGCCGAAGTGGTCGAGGAGTTCGTCGTCGGAGCTCATCGCATCGATGCTGGTCCAGAGGATCCGGGCCAGGTCGAACTCGATGTCCCCGCGATACAGCACGGGATCGACCATCAGCCAGGGCTCGCGGTCGCCGCAGTACCTGGTCCGTGTGAAAGTCCCCGTTGCCCGCCAGATCGTTCTCGGTGGTCGCCAGCCTGCCGCCGACCTGCTCGGCCTCACGCAACCACGCCACGTCGAACGGGCGTCCCAGCCGTTCCCAGTCCGGTTCCAGCTCCGCGGCGCGACTGCTCGCGATCTCGGCCGTGGACCAGGACGTCGGATCCGCGGGGACCGCGAGCCGACGCATCAGACCGCCGAGGATGCCGATCGCCTCGGCGAGAGGCGCCTTGCTCAGGGGTCTTCCAAGGCGTTCAAGCAGCATGGCGCCGCGGTCCGAGTCAGCTTCCAGCAGTCGCACCATGCCGCGGCCGTCCCACCAGCGCAGAGCATGGATCTGTTCGGTAACGTCCGGACCGGGAGGCGTCATCCGAAGGGCCAGCGGTTCACCCTGGCGACGCACCGGGAGAACGATCGCGTTGGATCCGTGGGCGAGCTCGCCGTCGAACCGCAGCTCCCACCGCTCGCACTGACTCTGAACGGCCGCTGGCAATGATGCCAGCCACTCCTGACCCTCGTTCCACCATCGGGGCATCGCCAGGAATGATTGCGGCAGGTCGAGCATCTCGGCAGATTACAGCGCGGGTCAAGATCCGTCGGTCGGCTCCGACCTCAGTCTGACGATCGACCCGGACGTCATCGCCACCATTGGAGGAACACGTGGTCCAGCTGGTGAGAGTTCAGAACTTCAATGTCTCGAGTGACGGGATCGGCGCCGGTGAGGACCAGAGCTTCGAGCAGCCGTTCGGTCTTCCCGAGGCCGAGAGGCTGTTCGCCTGGGCCGGCGCCACGGCGAGCTGGCCCAGACGCACCGATCCCGGGGGCAGCCGGGGGCTCGACGTTCCACACCCCGGTGTTCGTCATGACCCACCACCAGCGTCCTTCGTTCACGCTCTCCGACACCACGTTCCACTTCGTCGACGGCGATCCTGCCTCGGTCCTCGAACAGGCCCGGGAGGCGGCGCAGGGCAAGGACGTCCGACTCGGCGGCGGGGTTACCACCATCCGGCAGTTCCTCGACGCCGACCTCGTCGACACCCTGCACGTGGCGGTTGCGCCGGTGAAGTTCGGGTCCGGAGTACGACTCTGGGACTCCCCAGATGAGCTGCTCGAACGGTTCCACCTCGAGGTCGTTCCCAGCCCGAGTGGGGTGACGCACCACCTGTTCTGGCGAAAGTGACCAGTCCAGGTTGGCGCGGGCGGGGCGTATGCGGGAGACTTCCCCGATGGCTACTGAGTACGTCCAGAGTGATCAATTCCGTGGCTCGCGCATTCACCTGTGCGACCTTGCGGGTCTCGAGATCCGTGATTGCGAAGTCGACGGTCTGAAGATCGTCGACTGCTATGGCGCGGACATCTACCTGGGTGGCGATTTCACCCGTCTTGTTGTCAACGACATCGACGTGACCGCCTACGTCGAGGGCGAACTCGACCGGCTGCACCCCGCGCGGGCGCTCGCACGGGATGCCCACTCCCCCGACGACTACCGGGCTGTTTGGGACACCATCGAGACGCTGTGGAAGGTGACGCTCGACCGCGCCAGACTGTTGCCTGAGGCAAAGTTGCACGAGCAGGTCGACGGTGAGTGGTCGTTCGTGGAGACCCACCGACACCTGTTGTTCGCGAGTGACGCCTGGCTCGGGAATGCGGTTCTCGAGGAGGAAGCGCCGTACAAACCGCTCGGCTTTCCCGCCGGTGGGATGCCGGCCGAGGAGGCGGCGAAGCTCGGGCTCACCCTCGACGCCTCCCCCACGCTCGACGAGGTGATCGCGCTGCGGCTCGCCCGAATGGCCACGATGCGCCGTGTCATCGACGGGCTCACCGTGGCCGAGCTCGATCGGGTTTGCGCTCGCAAGCCGGCGGACCCGTATCCCGACCAGCAGTACGTCGTACGGCGCTGCCTCAAGGTGATCCTCAAAGAGGAAGCCGAGCACAACCGCTACGCAGTACGCGACCTCGCCGTCCTCGAAGCCGGCGCTTGAACCAGACGATCGAACTGAGCCTGCCCGAACTGCGTGAGATCGCCGGGTACGCCGTGGCGTGCGCGCGGCCCGCATTGGCGAGGGCGGCGTTCCTCCACCCACTGGCAAAAGCTACCCAGGTCAAGCACATCCTCGGATCGGCCGCTCACGCCGCACGGGCGCTCGAACTCTCCGCCGGAGACGATCCAGCTGTCGGAGCCGACCACATCGCGGAGTCGCGGACCCTCGCGAATCCCGTCGTGGTGGACGTCCTCAGGCGCTACCCACTCCCCCCAGGTGGCGGTGGGCAGGTCGGAGAACTGATCCGGCAGCTGGACGCGTCGCTCCGGTGATCCGACTCAGTCCAGGCAGAATTCGTTGCCTTCGGGGTCGGTCATGACGATGAAGCCGAAACTCAGTGGCTGAGCGGGCTCCTCGCGATGTACCCGCTTGGCTCCCAGGGCGACAAGGCGGTCGCACTCGACCTCCAGGGCTGCCATCCGTTCGTCGCCCTCCAACCCGGGTGCCGCGCGAACATCCAGGTGGACGCGGTTCTTCGCAACCTTGTCCTCAGGCACCTGCTGGAAGAACAGCCGCGGGCCGTCCCCGTCGGGATCCTCGAGGGCCGATCTCGTGTTGCGATGCTCCTCCGGTACGCCGTGCTGCGTGAGGAACTCGTCCCACGCAGCCAACGGGTCGACGCCCTCGGGCACGTCGACTCCAGGCGGACCCGGGTGGACATAGCCGAGTACGTCGCGCCAGAAGGAGGACAGCACCTTCGGATCGTGGGCGTCGAAGGTGACCTGGATAACGCGGCTCATCGGCTTGCTCCGTTCGCAGCTGTGCTCGTGTGCAGGTGAAGGTCGCGCAGCAGGCAGACCTCGGACAAGTGGTGGATCAACTCGCGGTGGATGTGCAGCACCAGATCGGCCATGGGTAGCTCAGGGTAGGGCTCTTTCGCGCCGACCGGGACCCCGAGATCGGCCTGGCTGAGACCACGCACCCCGGCGACCCAGACGTCGAGCTGGACCTCGAGTTGGTCGAGTGCGGTGGCCGCGCTCCCGGCGTACTCCCAGGAGTCGTAGGACGCTGCCGGCGCGCCGAAGTGCGAGGCGTTGCGCGCGGCAAGTACCCCGACGATGACGTGGCCGAGTCGCCAGGCGATCGTCGTAAACGCCGCGGGGTCGGGTTCGGGAATGGCGTAATCGATCATGAAGTCTCCGGCGCCGACTTGCATGGGCGCCGTCGAACTGCCGCGCGGCCGCACGCTCCAGGTGTCCGGCACCGGCGACCAGAAGTACTCGTCATCGGTGAGGCCCTCGAGCCGCGCACGGAGCTGTTCGTTCCAGTGGAACTCCCACTGATCGCGCACTATCCGGTTCCAGTCGATTTCATCCATAGATCCACCCTGACAGCCCAAGCGGACAGAAACGGTCCGCTATCTCTGGCAAGCTGAGCGACATGGGTGAAGACCTGGGTACGACGGAGCGCGTGCTCACCCTGCTCGGGCTCCTGCAGCAGCGCCAGGTCTGGACCGGCCCCGAACTGGCCGACCGGCTGGGGATCACGA
>Ga0193716_1002524_pt1 | contig 10271 bp, 9 predicted proteins | sample U2c1metaG_FD_145901 | JGI IMG/M metagenome (GOLD analysis project Ga0193716, IMG submission 145901) | Soil microbial communities from a riparian zone of the East river system, Colorado, United States - U2c1 | ecosystem: Environmental > Terrestrial > Soil > Riparian zone | place: USA: East River...
GAGAGAGGTGCGGCAGAATTCAATTCACCGAGAATAATATCAACACGGGAAACAGCCGTGTCGCGCCGGACGATGGCGAAATCATCGTCAATGTGGAGACGCTCGATCGCACCATTGCGGCGGATTGGGATTCGATCGATCTGATCGTGATGGACACGGAGGGCAGCGAGGTCGCAGCGATGCGCGGCGCGCTGTCCACGCTGGCGAGGACCCGAAATCTCTATGTTGAATTCTCTCCGGACCAGCTTCGCGAGCAAGGCAGCGGCGTGGCGGAGTTTGTGGAAACGGTGGAGAAGTATTTCAAGTCGGCGTACGTGTTTGGCGCTCCAATCCTTTTTTTGGGTCCGGGAAGGTTTGCCGAGCACTTGAAAGGATTGCAGCATTGCCGCGGTCTGTTGTTGAATGTGTTGTTTACGCAGGATATCGACGCGAATCCGCAGCGCATGTTGAGTACTTTGCCCACCTCCGAGAGCTGATATGGACAGACCGCCTCTGCCTCCTTTTACGTTGGAATCGGCGCCGCAGAAAGTGCGCATGGCGGAGGATGCGTGGAATTCGCGCGATCCTGCCCGCGTGGCGCTCGCTTATACGGCGGACAGCCGCTGGCGCAACCGTGCGGAATTTCTCGAAGGCCGCGATGCCATTCAGGCGTTCCTGGCGCGCAAATGGGCGCGGGAACTCGATTATCGGCTGATCAAGGAGCTGTGGGCATTTCGCGAAAACCGAATCGCGGTGCGTTTTGCCTACGAGTGGCACGATGATGGCGGCCATTGGTTTCGCAGCTACGGCAATGAAAACTGGGAATTCGACGAGCATGGGCTGATGAGCTTGCGCCTGGCGAGCATCAACGACTTGCCGATCGCGGAAGCCGGGCGTCTCTATCGCTGGCCGCTGGGCCGCCGTCCGGATGATCATCCCTCATTGAGCGATCTGCGGTTGTGACCCGCCAATAGCGCCACGGGCTTTCTCACCTTTGAGTTCCAATGACGCCCCCGGCGGATTCGCGGTTCTGAAGAATCGCGACTTCACGCTGTACCTGTGCTCAAGATTTTTCGCCTCCATTGCCACGCAAATGGTCATCATGGCGGTCGGCTGGCAGGTGTATCACATCACCGGACGCGTGTTGGATCTCGGCCTCATCGGTCTGTCGCAGTTTCTGCCGTTTCTGTGTTTGGTATTGTTTTCCGGACATGTCGCCGACCAATTCGATCGGCGCATAATTATCATGATCGGCCACTGCTCCTATGTGGCATGCGCTTTATTGCTGCTCAACTTCGCGCGGCTGAAGATCGGGATCACACTGCCGATTTTCGGCGTCCTGGCGATTCTCGGCGTGACCCGCGCCTTCCAAATGCCTGCCTCACAATCATTCGTACCCACCATTGTGCCCACCGCAATGCTGCGCAGCGCACTGGCGATCAACTCCTCGGCCAATCAGGTGGCCGCCATCCTAGGCCCCAGCGTGGGCGGCATTGTGTATGCGTTTGCGGAGACTCGGGTCGGGCGCAACAGCGGGGCCGGCGTGGTCTACGGCGCTGCATCGGTGCTGCTCGTGGCGGCTATCGCGCTGATGGCTCTGATCCGCAAGCGACGCCTCGCTTCCCCCCGCTCATCGCTGTCCTGGGCCACCTTGCTGCAGGGGTTGCACTTCGTCTGGCATCGCAAGACGGTGCTGGGAGCCATTTCCCTGGACCTTTTTGCGGTATTGTTCGGCGGTGCCACAGCGCTGCTACCCGCGTATACCCGGGACGTGTTGCATGCCGGCCCCGAGGTATTCGGCTATTTACGTGCAGCACCGGGCATTGGTGCGGGTGCCATGGCGATTTGGCTGGCGTTCAGGCCGGTGTCCCGGCACGTCGGTGTGACCATGTTTGCGGGCGTCGCAGCATTCGGCATGGCTACCGTGGTGCTGGGTTTGACCCACCTGTTTTGGGTGGCGATGATCGCGCTCGTCGTATTGGGGGTAGGAGACATGATTAGCGTGTTCGTGCGCTCGCTGCTCGTGCAACTACAGACGCCCGACGAGATACGAGGGCGGGTCAGCGCCGTCAGCGCCGTGTTTATCGGTGCATCGAATGAACTGGGAGAGTTCGAGTCCGGTACCACGGCGGCCTGGTTCGGGTTGGTGCCTGCCATTGTGATCGGCGGCGTCGCCACGATAGTAGTTACGGTCTTATGGGCACGCGTTTTTTTCCCTGGGCTGTGGCGCATGCAGACATTCGAGCATTGAGGAATACGAACCCGATGGAGCATCAGCACGATCACCCGCATGGCGACCAGGCGCATGACCACAGTCATCATGGACACGCATCTGGTCATGCCCATGAGATACCGATTGAAGGCGTCAACCTTCGAATGGGCATCGCCGTGGCCCTCAATTTGGTCTTCGTGATCGTCGAGGGCGGATTTGGATTTTTATCGAACTCGGTGGCGTTGATTGCGGACGCGGGCCATAACTTGAGCGATGTGCTGGGTTTGGTCTGTGCCTGGGGCGCCTTGCTGTTGGGCCGGCGGCCGCCGGGCGCCAAATTTACTTACGGCCTCGGGCGCTCGTCCGTGCTGGCGGCGTTGGTGAACGCCGTGCTGTTGCTGTTGGCCTGCGGCGCCATTGCCTGGGAAGCGGCGAGCCGGCTTGCGGCGCCGCCGCCCGTGGCGGGCAGGACCGTCATGGCCATCGCGGCCATCGGGATAGTGCTCAACGGCATCAGCGCTTGGATGCTGCACGCGGGCAGTCACGGCGATCTCAATCGACGCAGTGCCTACATCCACATGCTCAGCGATGCCGCCGTATCGGGCGGCGTACTGCTGTCCGGGCTGCTCATTGTATTTACGGGTTGGAGTCTGCTGGATCCGATCGTGAGTCTCGTGATCGTCGCCGTGATTTTATTGAGCACCTGGCGGCTGCTTCGAGATTCGCTGACGTTATCTCTGGACGGCGTGCCCGCCAGCGTCAATTCATCGGACGTCATGTCCTACTTAGCCGATCAACGGGGCGTGACCGATGTGCACGATCTGCACATCTGGGCGTTGAGCACCACGAGCGTGGCTCTCACGGCGCACCTGGTCGTACCGGACCGAGGCGCGGAAGACGCGCTCTTGACCTCGCTGACGCCGGATCTAAAACGTCGCTTTCGAATCCAGCATGCCACGCTGCAAATCGAAAGAGATCGCTGCGAGCACGGCTGCGAGGATGAAGCAACGGTTTGACGGCGGTTTGAGTTCAAGGCCGCCCGTAGTGCGCGACGAACACGGCCTTGCCCAGCAAGTGCTCTTGCACAATCGAGGTGACCATCGCTCCACTGGAATCCGCGGGCACGGGCAGCTTCGCGACATTCAGCGCGTAGACCGTGAACACGTAGCGATGCGGCGGATCGCCCTTGGCGGGGCAGGGACCGTGATACGCATCCTCGCCAAGATCGGTGCGGCCTTGCAGCGCCTCCGCAGGCAGCGCACTGCTGTGCTCGGCGCCGGCTCCCTGCGGCAGGCTGCTGATATTTTTAGGCAGGTTGTACAGCACCCAGTGCCACCATCCCGAAGGGGTGCTGCGCTCGTCGCGGTCGAACAAAGTAACCACGAAGCTCTGAGTTCCCGCGGGTGCCCCCGACCAATGTAGTTCCGGAGACAAGTTTCCGCCCGAACAGCCAAACGCTTTGGCGGTGTAGATCAGGGGAACGCTGATCGCGAGCTGCGGATCGGAACTCGACAAAACGAACGCTGACTTTGGAGCGGCCATGGCCGGCGTAGCCGTCATGCACGCGATCGATGCCGCCGCGAGCAAGCACGCACGGCTCAACATGGTTCCTTCCTAGTGCTCATGGGTGTTCCGTCCAGAGCGCGATGTCGCGAGGTCGCGTAAATATATCAGGCTTCGGCGGGCGGGCGCCTGATTTGCGCGGCCAGGCGCTCGAACACCGGCGTCAGCAGCCGATGCAACAGATAGACGGCAAAGGGCGCGATCAGTGCCCAAGCCAGGCCCGCATGAAAGATCGCGTCGCGCAGAACCACGATGGCCTGCCACACCCCTTGGGACATCAGTGCCAGCGCGGCCTTGATCGATACCACCTGCGGCGGGACGCGCAATATCCATTCGCCCAGCCGCACGAAGGGGATGATCAGCAATACCTGTGTGGGCGCCATCGCGGCCTGTACGAGTTGGATGGCCGGAATATTCAATCGGAAGATCAGCGCGATGAACGTGCAGAGGATGGTCGAGACGCCCAGGATGGGAATGTTGCCGACGACGATTGCAATCGCGACGCACAGCGCCAGCCGCCGCGGCGATATGCCTTGCCGCAACAGTGCCAGCAGCGGTTCCAAAAGCCTGCGATTCAGCCAATTTTTCAAGGGGGTTCAGCGATTGCGCCTGACGAGTATGCCACTTGCATCCTGATCCGGTGCTATTCAGTGGCGATCGCGGGCCGGATTCAAGCCGCGAAATGTTGCCTTGATCCTTCGAGGACGTAGCGCGAAGCGGTGCAAAGCCGCTACAGTTCGTCAAGGAGATCATAAATGTCCAATGAAAGTGCGATCCGTCGCGACGTCGGCGCCGTCGCTCTGATGTTCACAGGCTTAGGTTCGATCATCGGCTCTGGCTGGCTGTTCGGCGCGTGGCGCGCCGCCCAGTTGGCCGGGCCCGGCGCGATCTACGCTTGGATCATCGGCGCAGTGGTCATTTTATTCGTCGCGTTCACCTATGCGGAACTCGGCGCCATGTTTCCGGAGTCCGGCGGCGCCGTGCGCTACGGGCACTATTCGCATGGCACGCTGGTAGGCTTCGTGGCGGGTTGGGCGGCGTGGATCGCCATCGTCTCGGTGATTCCGGTGGAGGCCGAGGCCTCCGTGCAATACATGAGCTCGTGGCCCTGGGCCTGGGCTCAGGCGCTGTATGTGCACGCCGCCCACGGCCAGGGAGAGTTGACCGTTGCGGGGCTGTCCATCTCGGCCGTGCTGGTGGTGATTTATTTCCTCGTTAATTTCTGGAGCGTGAAGGTATTTGCGGATACCAACAGCGCCATCACGTTCTTCAAGCTCATCGTCCCAGCGGCGACGGCCATCGCTTTGGTATTCAGTGGATTTCACTGGGAAAACTTTCAGGTAGGCATTCATGGCGGCCAGCACGTCGGCAACCTGGCGGCCATCCTTACTGCGGTGGCCACCAGCGGCATCGTCTTCAGCTACAACGGCTTCCAAAGTCCGGTGAACCTGGCAGGCGAGGCGCGCCATCCCGGGCGCAGCGTGCCCTTCGCGATTTTCGGCTCAATCGCATTGAGCACCGTGGTGTACTTGATGCTGCAGTTCGCCTTCCTAGGCTCCGTCGCGCCGGAACACTTGGGCGAGGGATGGGCTGCGCTGGAATATAGTTCGCCGTTCGCGCAACTGGCGTTGGCGCTCAATCTGAACTGGCTTGCGATCCTGCTGTACGCCGATGCCTTCGTCAGTCCCAGCGGTACCGGCAGTACCTATACGGCCACCACGGCGCGCATGATTTACGCCATGGAGCGCAGCGGTACGGTCCCTGCGGTATTCGGCCGCGTGCATCCACGCTACGGTATCCCACGCCCCGCGATGTGGTTCAACCTGGCCGTGTCTTTCATCTTCCTGTTCTTTTTTCGCGGCTGGGGCAAGCTGGCGGCGGTGATTTCCGTGGCAACCATCATCACGTATCTGGTGGTCCCGATCAGCGTCATCGTGCTGCGCCGTACCGCGCCGGACCTGCATCGTCCCTTGCGCGTTCCGGGACTGCCATTGCTGGCGCCGATCGCCTTTGTGCTGGCCACACTGATGCTGTTCTGGGCGCGCTGGCCTCATACGGGCGAAATCATGCTGCTGCTGATTCTGCCGCTGCCGGTGTATTTGTATTATCAAGCCAAGGGCAATTGGAGCGACTTCGGACGGCAACTGCGCGCTTCGTGGTGGCTGTTGGCCTATCTCATTACCATCACGGTTCTATCGTGGGCCGGCAGCAAGGAATTTGAAGGACACGATTATATTCACTACGGCTGGGACCAGCTGTGCGTGGCGTTGACGTCGCTCGCCTTTTATTTCTGGGGAGTGCGCAGCGGCTGGCGTACGCCGGACGTCATCGCCGTGGAGAAGGACGCCGCGGAAAGGGCTGCGGTAAAATACTAGCTCTCGGCTCTAGACCTCGAGCATCTCGGCTTGCTTTTGGTCCGTGCGCAGATAGATCGAGCGCTTCGGCCGCGCCATCACCCGCCTGACCATGGGCACGAATGCCTCCAGGGGCATGGTGTCGTAATTCGGATCGAACGCATTCTGATCATGCCGCTCGCAAAACAACGCCGTGCGTTCGAAATTCGGATGGCCGCGAAATTGCTCGCGCATATTTCGATCCAGTCCCAAATAATGAAAAAAATAATAACCCTGGAAGATGCCGTGATGCTGCAGCAGCCACCAGTTCTCGTCGGAGACGAAGGGCTTCAATACAGTGGCGGCGAGTTCGGCATGATTGGTTGATGCGAGAATGTCGCCCATGTCATGCAGCAAGGCGCACACGACGTATTCCTCGTCCATTCGATCGCGATAGGCAAGCGTGGCGGCTTGCAGCGAGTGCTCCAATCGATCCACCAAAAAGCCGCCGCAATCACCTTTCAGCATTTGCAAGTGAGCAAGAACCCGGTCGGCCAGTTCGCTATTGAACGCCATCGCTGCGGTCGCGATTTTCTGCCAATCCGCCTGGGTGCCTTGCGTCATCGCCGTGAAGGTGGCGCGATCCATCTCATTATGTTCTGACATGGTATTTCCTTGCGGTGCGGTGCGGCCTCGAGACGCCGGATTATATCAGCGCCGGCCGGCGGCGCTGGTTAGGTAGACGGCGAATGTCCCCAGCCAGTGGCCGCCCTCGTAGTGCTCCCCGGTGACCGCCGGCAGCGCTGCCTCCCGATGCTGCGCAGCCGCGGCGAGAAGTGCCGTGACCCGGCGATCGCCTGCAGGCAGTCCGTGCGCAATTCCCTCGAGCATCCAGCCGCGGCTCAAGTTAAGGCCGTCGATATGGGCGAGCTTGGGATCCGAGCGATCGGTCACCACCCCGGGCTGCAGCCAACTGCCGCCGCCATTTCGCGGAATCTCGGGAAGAAATCCCGACAACCATGCGCCGAACGCCTGCGGTTCCAACACTCTGCGCATGAAATCCGCCTCGGCGAGGCAGGGCGAGAGAAAATCCTCGCCCGATGGTTCGTAGTTCAGCGGACAGCTGCGATCCTTGAAGTAAAACCTCTGCGCCGCATCTTTGAGCAGCGTGCGCATCTCTGCATCGCCGGCGACGCCAGCCCAGTCCCATATCAATCCAAAGGAAAAAGCGGTTTGATCGTGTTCGCCGATGCGGATGGGATAGTGCAATTTGGGCAGCCAACTCTTGATGCGCGCGACCGCTTCCGTTTCCAGCGGCTGCAAGGTGTTCGACCATTGTTTCGCTTCGGGGTCGTTCCACTCGCGCAGCTCCGCCGACAGCTGCAAAAGCCAGGCGAGACCATATGGCCGCTCGAATGAGGCGCGGCCGGGGTGCTTCAGGTAGCCAAGCTCTCCGGCCACGTTTTCCGCCGTAAAACTGCGGGCGAGTTCGGCGCGTGCCTGCGCGGCAAACGGTGCATTGGGCATCAAACGCAGCAGGCGCACCAACAGCCAGTGGCCATGGACATCGGAATGCCAGTCATAACAACCGTAAAAAGCCGGCGTCAGTTCGCGAGGCGGGCGCGCGTCAGTGTCGCGGTCCATGCTGAGACTGATGTGATTCGGATACTCGTCGTGCAGGCATTTGAGCGCCAGGCCGGCAAAACGCGCCGCCGCCGCAGGGTCCATCGGCATGGCTGCTGCGCCGGCCGGCACAGCGCTCATCGCGCAGGGCAGGCTGAGGAAAACAAGCGCTAACAAGGCTGCTGGGCGCATGACGAGAGTTCCTTCGGTGGTTGCAAAATGGTGCAGAAAGATCTTAACGCGGCCGCGCGCGGCGTGTGGCCTGCGCAGTGTAAGGATCATCCGGCCAATAATGCTTAGGATATCGGCCTTTGAGATCTTTTTTGACTTCGTGGTAGCCGCGATTCCAAAAACTCACCAGATCCTTGGTGATTTGCACCGGCCGTCCCGCTGGGGAAAGAAGCTTGAGCAGCAGCGGCAGCTTGCCGCCGGCAACGGTCGGCGTCTCACTCAATCCGAAGAGTTCCTGCAGCCGCACCGACAGCGTCGGATTTTCCCCGTCCAAGTAGTCAATGGGGATGTGCGATCCGCTGGGGACGGTGAAGTGCGTCGGTGCCTCTCGTCCCAGAACGGCATCCTGCGCCCGCGTGATAAAAGCGTGCAAGGCATTGCTCAGGTCGAGCCGTGAGAAATGTTCGCGCCGCGTGAAACCCATGACCCAGGGCGGCGCCCATTCGTCGAGGGTTCGTTCCAGCGCCTCGTCGCTCAGGTCGGGCCATGGTGCGGCGCTCGCAACCGTGTATTGGCGCATCAACATGACGCGGGCCCGCCATTGCCGCAGCTCCTTCGTCCAGGGCAGAGCGGCGATTCCCGTCTGTCTGAGACCGGTCAGAATCGCCGCTTGAACAACATCCGGATCGGCATCTCGCATCTCAGAGGATTCCAGCAACAGCGCACCGAGCCTCCGTTCGCGCTTCGCGCTCACGGCGCCGGCGCGCTCATCCCAGCGAATTTCCGCTGTCTCTGTCATGAGCGCGGCAAAATGCTTTTCGAGATCCTGAAGGCTGATGGGCGCCGCCAGGAAAATACGCGCCTCGCGATCCGCTCCGTCCAATTCAGCAGCAACAATGAATTCGGACTTGGCCAACGCCTGCGGTTCGCCAAATCGGGCACCGCGGCCGTTCGCCAGCAAATAGCGAGCGCCGTCGCCGCGCGTTCGAGCAATCGGGATAGGCCCACGCCAACAGAATTCCGGTGGCTTCGTGCGGATCCGCCGTGTCGCGCGCATTGCGCAAGTCCCGTTGCCACTGGCCGGAACTGCGCTGAGCCTGGGCCTTGGCGCGGGCGTCCACCGTGATACCCGCCGGCACCTCGCGGCTGTCGCCGCGCAATACCGCCACACGAAGCCGCAAATCAGCATCGCGTGCGCCCACACCGGCGCGCAGGATGTCGCGCTCGCTCAAGATCGCTGCGAGGTCGCAGGCCAGCCGGGCCGCCCCCAACTCTTGGGCCTTGACGAGCATGTGGGCCAGGCGCGGATGCATGCCGAGTTTCTCCAGCACACGCCCATGCGGCGTAACGCGTGCGCCGCCATTGATCGCTTCGAGCTTGAGCAACAAGTCGCGCGCTTGAGCGAGCGGCGCCGCAGGCGGGGGATCGAGCCACGCCATGCTCGTGGCATCCGCCGCACCCCAACAGGCCAGCTCCAATGCCAGCGGCGCAAGGTCGGCATGAAGGATTTCCGGCGGCGTCTGCGGACTCAACGATGCGTGCGTCCCCTCCGACCAAAGGCGATAACAGTCGCCCTCGCTCAAACGGCCGGCGCGGCCGCGGCGTTGATCCGCCGCGGCTTGCGAGACCTTACCGGTGACCAGGCGACTCATGCCGGTCGCGGGATCGAATTCCGCATGGCGCCGCATCCCTGAATCGACGACGACGCGGATGCCTTCGATGGTCAGGCTGGTTTCCGCAATGCTGGTAGCGAGCACGACCTTGCGTTGACCCGGAGCGGACGGCGCAAGCGCTGCATCCTGTTCCGCCCCTTCGAGTTCGCCATACAACGGCATCACACGAATGCCGCGGGGGAGATCCGTTTCCTCGAGATTGCGCTGTACGCGGCGAATCTCAGCGGCGCCGGGTAGAAAACACAGGATATCGCCTTCGTGATCCCGCAAGGCGGATCGCACGAGCTGCGCAACTTGAAGTTCCAGATGAATTTCATTGCGCCGCGGCACGTAATGAGTACGCACCTCGAAGCTGCGCCCTTTCGCCGATACCACCGGTGCATCCCCGAGCAGCTGCACCAGCGGCTTTAAGTCCAGAGTGGCCGACATCACCAGCAGACGCAGATCTTCGCGCAAATTCTGCTGACTCTCGATGCATAAGGCGAGACCCAGATCGGCATTCAAACTACGCTCATGGAACTCATCGAAGATGACGCAGCCAATGCCCGTCAGCGCGGAATCTTCCTGCAACATGCGCGTGAGGATCCCTTCCGTGACCACCTCGATGCGTGTCTCGCGGCTGACTCGAGTTTCCAAACGCGTCCGAAATCCGACGCTGCGGCCGACGGGGTCTCCCAGGAGAGCGGACATGCGGTTTGCGACCGCGCGCGCAGCGAT